>Ga0102591_1003333_pt1 | contig 14707 bp, 17 predicted proteins | sample AraplaCol_mCL_r2_2_FD_76860 | JGI IMG/M metagenome (GOLD analysis project Ga0102591, IMG submission 76860) | Arabidopsis root microbial communities from North Carolina, USA - plate scrape MF_Col_mCL_r2 (SPADES assembly) (version 2) | ecosystem: Host-associated > Plants > Roots > Endosphere... | reverse complement strand
GAGTCGTGGCCGTTCTGATCGATGGTGCCGGGCTTGTCGTCGATCTTGAAGTCGACATCCACGTTGGTGTCCTTGTCGACCACCAGCGTACCGCCCTCGAACGAGGCCTCGTCTTCGTTGCCCAGCTCATCGGTGCCCTTGGGCCCATCGATGACGATCGGGCCGGTCGGGGTCGTCGGGGTCGTCGGCGTGGTCGGCGCGCCGCTGCCCGGATTGGGCGCGACCGGACCGAAGGGCACGCCCTTGTCGAAGGTCAGGCCGGGCGCCTGGTCGACGAAAAGAACGGGGCTCCACAGCGTGTCGTCCAGATTCATTGCCATGAATCCCAGGCGGTACGTGCCGGCCGTGCTGACCTGGTACGTTGCGACCTGCCAGCCGGTTGCACCGTAACTCCCGGTGGAGTAGCTGCCCGTGCCGAGGTTGGTGGCACCCAACAGTGCGTACTGCGCGTTCTGGTTGTTCACCGTCGCGAACACCGAGGCGTCGCCGAGGTTGACCAGCGAGGTCAGCGAGGCATCGTTGTAGGGCTCGTAGTCGGTCGAGACGTACTGCCACGCCATGCTGAAGTAATCACCCGCAGCGAGGGTCAGGTCCTGGTACAGCCACGACGCATTCGTGGGCGTCCCGGCCATCGTGCTCTGCACCAGCGAGCTGCTCGCGGCATTCAGCCCAAGTGCGGCTGCACCCGTGGCGAACGAGTCCGAAGTGCCGCCCGCCTGCAATGAGGCCATGTTGTTGCCGAAGGGCGTCACCGTCCAGCTATGGCTGCCGTTGTTGGACGCGTAATCGGTCATGCCGGTGACCACCGCGGCGCCGACACCCGCACCGCTATAGCTGGTAGAGCCTTGGGTGCCGTTAGCGGAGTACGTCCAGCCGCTCAGCGTGCCGGTTTCGAACCCGATGTTGGTGATGTCCACCGCCGCCATCGCGGAGGGACCATACAACGCCAGCGCGGTCATCAGGCTCAGGGCCGCCAGCGGGCCGGTGGTCAAGCGGTTGGCCGTGCGGCGGGTGCGGCCACCTGCGGCCGTGCCGAATTCGGAGGTCACAACCCACTGACCCACGGCCTTGCTCCATACCACCTTGAATACTTTGTTCATTCCTTGGTCCCCTGATGACGCAATTGTTTAAAAAACGTGAAAGTGTGCCGTGCATCACATCATCGGCACCAGGGGACCAATCTTTAGTTTTTCCTGCAGATGCCCGGCGCCATCCGTGAATGGTTAAGTAAAACAGCAACTTGGAGGCGCTCGCGGCCTGGCGCCATCGACCTCGAAGGCGATTTCGGCCCATGAAAAAGGGCCGCACGAAGCGGCCCCATGACATGCCTGGGCAAGTACCAGCGGCGGCTACCCGGGGCCGGCCATTGCCCGCTCCAACCCACCAACCGCCAGTCGCGCGGACTCCAGCAGCCGGGCATGGTCATGCCCTCGGCGCGCATTCGTGGACAGCCCCATCATCACCGTGGTCATGTAGTCCATCACCCGGTCGGCGGCTTCCGGGTGGCGGGCCGCGACGAAGTCACGGATCGCCGCTTCAGCGCCGACCAGGAACACCATGGCCGCCCGCTTGGCGTCCTCGTCGATGGACTGCACCCCTTCAATGACCATGCACCCGGACGCGCCCGCCTTGCCGGCGTAGCGGCAGGCGGCTTCCTCAAGCACAGCAGCCAGGCACTCGATGACGGGCCGGGCCGGATCCAGCAGTTGCTGCAGCGGGATCGCCCCGTCACATGCATACCGGTCCAGCACCTTGCCAAAGAGCTGCGCCTTGCTGCCGAAGGCGGCATAGAAGCTGGGCGGATTGATCCCCAAGGTGCCGGTGATGTCCGCCACGCTCACGTCGTCATAGCTGCGCGCATGGAACAGCTGCTGGGCGGTTGCCACGGCAGCGTCGGGGTCGAACGCCCGGGGCCGACCGCGGGGTCGAGATTGTTTTGTATCGACCACTATTAAATTCCTTGACAGCCGTTGAATGCTATTTCTATAGTGGATGCTACATTAATCACTCGGGCGTGTCCAACAATGGCTTTTGAGAACAAGAAGGTGCTGGTACTCGGCGGCAGCCGTGGCATTGGCGCGGCGATCGTGCGCCGCTTCGTGGCGGACGGGGCGTCGGTGACGTTCACCTACAGCGGGTCCCCGGATGCGGCGCATGCGCTAGCCGCCGAAACCGGGGCGACGGCCGAAAAGACCGACAGCGCGGACCGTGACGCGGTAATCGCGCGGGTTCGCAACTCCGGTCCGCTGGACGTACTGGTAGTGAACTCGGGCATCGCGATCTTCGGCGATGCGTTGGAGCAGGACCCCGACGCCGTGGATCGTCTGCTGCGCATCAACGTGCACGCGCCCTACCACGCCTCCGTCGAGGCGGCGCGCACGATGGGCGACGGCGGTCGCATCATCGTGATCGGCTCGGTGAACGGCGACAGGATGCCGGTGCCGGGCATGGCGTCCTACGCGGTGAGCAAGTCCGCGTTGCAGGGGCTGGCACGCGGCTTGGCACGCGACTTCGGGCCGCGCGGCATCACGATCAACATCGTTCAGCCCGGTCCGATCGATACGGATGCCAATCCCGAGGATGGCCCCATGAAGGATCTGATGCACAGCTTCATGGCGATCAAGCGTCACGGTCGCCCGGAGGAAGTGGCGGGCATGGTGGCCTGGCTGGCCGGGCCGGAGGCAAGCTTCGTGACTGGCGCCATGCACACGATTGATGGTGCGTTTGGGGCTTGATGCGCGCACGCTGTTGGCGAGGTGCACTGAGTCGAAATGACCAGACGCTGCGGCATTGATGGACAGCGCTTGGGTACCAGGGCGCGGCATTTGGGCCTGCGACGAACATCGCTTGCCCCTCCCGCCCGTATCCGATTTCGGCCAGACGCGGACGCCCGCAGCCTATGCAGCTGCGCTTGCATTACCCTTTCGGGGCAGGCGCGCGGCCATGCCTACCGGCAGACTGGCGTCTTCACCCTGGGAAGAAAGCGAAATGAGCACCTCCAACCGCAAGACGGCCAGCTTCGGCGTGCCGTGGGAATCGGCTTATGGTTACGTGCAGGCCGTGCGCGTGAACAATTCGATCTTCGTGTCGGGCCAGCTCTCACACACGCCGGAGGGGCAGCTGGTAGCCCCAGCAGCTCTGGGTGCTGACGGAAAGCCTGCCAACTTCGACACCATGGAGGCGCAGATGAAGCGCACCTATGAGAACGCCGAAGTGTTGTTGGCCGAGCTGGGGGGATCGCTGGCGGATGTGGTGGAGGAAACTCTTTTCGTAATCGATGTGCCGGCCGCGTTCGCCGCCAGCGGCAAGGTCAGGCCCGCCGTCTATGGCCAGCCTGTTCCCCAGGTGGCCAGCAACCTCATCGGGGTTTCAGCGCTCGCCTTCCCCGAACAGTTGATCGAGATCGCGTTCCGCGCTGAAGTGCAGTCGTAGCCCGACCCCTGAAGCGAAGGAGCACCCCGGCGCTGACATGGAAGACCCGCGCGCGCATTCACGCCCGCGGGTCTCCCTCACGTTGGCTCCGCAGCTTACATACCCAGGTCGGACAGCCCCAGGTGATCATCCGGGCGGCGCCCCAGTGGCCAGTGGAACTTGCGTTCGCTGTCCTTGATGGGCATGTCGTTGATGCACGAGAAGCGGCGCTCCATCAGACCATCCGCGCCGAATTCCCAGTTCTCGTTTCCATAGGAGCGGAACCAGTTTCCAGAGTCGTCGCGCCATTCATAGGCGTAGCGCACGGCGATGCGGTTGCCGGTGAACGCCCACAACTCCTTGATCAGCCGGTACTCAAGCTCTTTCTTCCACTTTCGGGCAAGAAACTGCCGGGCTTCCTCGCGGCCGTTGGTGAACTCGGCGCGGTTTCGCCACTGGGTGTCGAGCGAATAGGCAAGCGCCACTTTGTCGGCATCGCGGGAATTCCAGCCATCTTCTGCCAAGCGAACCTTCTGGATCGCCGATTCGAGAGTGAACGGGGGAAGGGGGGGACGGGGTGCTTCTGCGGACACGGTGGGGCCTCCAATGGAAATGGATGAACGGGGTACTGCGGCGGGATTTCGGTTACTGCGGCGTTAGCGCGTGGCTTGCTTCAACAACACCTGGGCAACATCCCTTGCGGTGTCTGCGGCGTCGTAGTCACCCATCACGCGCGATACGGTGATGGCGCCTTCCATCAGAACCAGCAGCTGCCGCGCCAGAACGGCCGGCTGCGCGATGTTCAGTTGCCCGGTGAGCTCCAGCGTGTAATCGAGCAGTTTCTGTTTGTGGTGCTTGGCGATCATGCGGATCGGGTCGTGGGAATCGCCGACCTCGCCTGCCGTGTTGATGAAGGCACAGCCGCGATAGCCCTCGGACTCGAACCAGCCTTTGAGCACCGTGAACATGCCCAGGATGCGCGCTTCCGGGCTGCCGGCCTTGTCGCATTCCTGCCTGAACCAATTGAGCCAGCGCACGTCCCGCGCGTTCAACGCGGCTGCGGCAACCTGGTCCTTGTTTTCAAAGTGTCGGTAAATGCTCTTGCGCGCAACGCCTGAGGTCTTCACCAGCAGATCCATGCCGGTGGCATGTATTCCGTTCTGGTAAATCAGCGACTCCGCTGTGTCCAGGATCTTCAGTCGGGTGCCGGTCGTTGTCTTATCCATGGCGCCAAGGTAGAACGATCGTTCTACCTTGTCAACCATCGCGTGCATCCAGAACGCGAAGGCCGAGGGCTCCAAGAGCTGGCTGTTCAACCGCTGCCCAGGCTCGGCCCTCAGCCCGCTGACGCATGCTCCGCCGCAAACGCACCGTACGTACGCAACGGCCGCCCCAGCAACTGCATCAACCGCTCCACGTCACCCGCGCCCGGCAGCATGCCGTCGCTGATGAAACGCTCGGCCATCTGTCGCATGTCGTAGGCCATCCACGCCGGCATGAACTGGCGCAGGTTCTGCTCGAAGGCGGCCGTGTCATCGCCACCGTAGGCGATCGGGCGGTTCAGCACATCGCTCCAGATGGCGGCCACCTTTTCTCCGGTGAGTGCTTCCGGGCCCACCAGGTTGAGTCGGGTAAGCGCGCTGTTGTCCGGCGCCTGTTCGCGGTTGAGCAGTTCGATGGCGGCTATCTCGGCGATATCGCGGGTATCGATCATCGCCAGCCCCTTGCTGCCAATCGGCATGGGGTACACACCGTAGCCCTGCACCACCTCCTTGATGGTGAGGTCGTTGTCGATGAAATAGGCCGGGCGCAGGATCGTGGCGCTGAAGCCCATCTGCTCGATCATGCGCTCCACGCCGAACTTGCCGGCGAAGTGCGGCACGTTGACGTAGCGGTCGCTGTGGATCACCGACAGGTACACCACGCGCTTCACCCCGGCCTCGCGGGCGACGTTGAGGGTGATGAGTGCCTGGGTGAATTCGTCGGCGACCACGGCGTTGAGCAGGAACAGCGTGGAGACGCCCTTCAGTGCTTGGCGGAGGGCATCCACATCCAGCATGTCGCCCTGCACCAGCTCCACGGTGGCGGGCAGGTTGGCGGTGGCGGGGGTGCGGACCAGTGCGCGAACGCTTGCGCCTCGCTGGATGAGGTGATGGACGACCTGACGGCCGATGGTGCCAGTGGCGCCGGTAACAAGAATGGTCATGGGGTACTCCGGGTGGGTGGTGAGGCCTCATGGTTGTTGATCCGCGTGCGGGCCGATAGCCCATATACTTGGACCACCTGTCTCGCTGGTGGAACACATGGACCTACTCGCTCTGGCCGACTTCAACCTGGTGGCGCGCCACGGCGGGTTTGGCCGTGCCGCGCGCGCAGCGGACCGCCCGAAGGCAACACTCTCGCGGCGCGTGGGTGAGCTGGAGGCCAGCCTGGGGGTGCGGCTGTTCGAGCGTGGCTCGCACACGCTTAAGCTCACCGAGGAGGGTCGGGCGCTGTTCGAGCGCACCGAGACGCTGCTTACCGAGCTGGACGAAGCGGCCGCGTCCATTGCCTCAGGTGGCGACACGCCCCGGGGGCGGCTGCGCGTGAGCGCACCGATGCTGTTCTCGCAGATGGCGCTGGGCAGGATTGCCGCCGAATTCGTGAAGCGCTACCCACAGGTGCGGCTCGATGTCACCACCGAAGACCGCGCCGTGGACATGGTGGAAGAAGGCTATGACCTGGTGATAAGGGTCAATCCGGATCCGGATGAGCGGCTGGTGGGGCGGGTGCTGATTCGGGACCGCCTGGTAGCGGTGGCGCACCCGGGCCTGCCCCTGCCCGCGATGGGCGAGACGGCGCCTGCGGTGTTCCGGCCGTCCAGCGATGCCACCGGCTGGGACCTCGTAACGCCGCGTGGCGAAATGCGTATCGCGGTGGATCCGGTGCTGCGCCTGGGCGCACTGACCATGGTGCGCGATGCCGTTCGTGCAGGCACCGGCGCGGCGATGCTGCCCTTCTCGCTGGTTGCCGACGATCTCAAGGAGGGCGCATTGGTGTCGTGGGGAGATGCGAAGGCCCCGCCCATCGAGATATGGGCGCTGTACCCGTCGCGACGGCTGCTCAGCTCAAGGGTGTCGGCGCTGCTCGACCTGCTCAAGGAATCCTTCCCCGAGGGTCGGGCGGAGGAGCTGGCCGCGTCCGCGGGTGGGGGTCGCTGAAGGCCAAGAGCGGACGTTAACCGCCTGAGCAAAACAGAGCCGCATTGCGCGGTCGGCTTGGATGAACTGTTAGAACTCCGCTGCACGTTTTGGGTACACGTGATACCGATGATCGCCGGTACGCTCCACTACTACCCAATCGCCCGCTTTGAGCTGGTGTGCAGCGAAGAACTCACCGACCCAAGCCCGTCTGCGAAAAATCTTCTTGTCACCTGCGATGTCAGTGAACACCGGTGCGCCGATGCCTGAGTGGACCTCCAGCAGTTGCGAAGCTTGATCCGCAACTGAGCCGCCACCGACAGAAGCAGCGGGGAAAATCTCCATAATGGCGGCCAGGTAGAGGTGATTGTTATTGAGATTGCCCTGAGTAAGCTTGATGATTCCGCAGCGCAAATCTTCCCCCTGAGTTTAACTGGCTAATAGTCGATGTCTCGCGGCTGGATGCATAGCCTACTGGCAGTGTACTGCGCGGCAAGCTATCCCTTGATTGCTCAATCTTAATCATCCTGAATACGCCTAACAAGCCAAAGCATAAGCAGTCTCACTAAACCGGGATCAACAATCTTGGACGCCCGCATTGGGTCGTGAGTGGGTTACCGCGGGCACGTTACGGCCGGGCTCGCGAACGGCGTGCACTCCGAGCTAGATGCGACGCGCATTTGGTGTCGCACCGAACCGTGCACAGGCGCGCTTGGCAGACTTGCGAGCCTTTGATTCTGGAACGCTGACGCCAGCAAAACCTCCCATCAGCGTGAACGCATTTTCAGAACCTTTCCAGCGCGCTGGCGATTGCAGATTTGAAAGCCTCCTCATCGTCGAGCAGTTCACGGTAGTCCGCATAGTGCAGTTGCCCATCATTGATCTGTGCCTCGATGAAGCGAGCGAGCCGCCACTCGTCCGGATCAGGCTTGTCGAAGTCGAAGTCAATTCCGCCAACACCAGGCGTCTTGTAGATAGCCACGCCAATTCCATGTGGTTGTACAAACCAGCATGTACCGGGAACCTGCCTTAGATCGCGATTCTCTCTGCGGAGAATATCCTGCGGCTCTGAAAGTTTGAACGCGCTGACAAGAAGGGCCTTTGCCCAAGCCATGTTGGCGTGCCAGAGGGGGATTGATTGCTCAATGAGCTGCACGTGCGAGTTCGTCATTTACCTAAGTACCGATTTGCCCAATAGATGGCCCGTTCCAGCCCACCCTCGTCGCCTCCTTCAATTCCGCGAGCAATCACATTCAGACGCTCAACGACGGCCTTCTGCCCGAATGTCCTGATCCACGGGACAATGAAATCGTGATTCGCACTGGGGTTGGGCTCGCTTGAGGACGCTAGTAAGAGTGGATCGAACAGAGTACGAGGAACTGGACTCACTCTATCCAAAATTTTTACGACGAACCACTTACCAGGTGTATGCCGAAGCGCCGACGTGAACCACGCAAGGGCAGTAGCGCTATTCTCTGTAAAGACAGACACCACAGCTCCGATTAGATCGTCTAACTCTGCAAGTTCGACAGGGTGACGGGGCGTCGGCCTCAACCAATCGTGCGTACCGAGAAGCAAGAACAGCCCAGTTTGTCCCATTTTGTTCCCCTGATGACCTGCGGCCCGTAGGAACCCGCTCTGAGTCAGGTAGAGACACTAGCACCACCGACGCCGGTCTGCGTGGCTAAGCTGCCGCCGTCGCGACGGAAGACGCGTTGCAAACTCGGGTAGCGGCGACTCGCATCAGACCGACCGTCAAATTTATGATGGCGGCGGTGCCCGCAAGTGGTCGCCGCCTCCTTTTCCGGTGGGCGGAGATGCGGAAAGGTGTCTCGCATGAGCGACGCCGTGTCTCGATCGAACTTTGCGAAGGCCGACCAACGGTCGGCGCTACCAACGCGCTGCGCAGGTCGGGCTGGTTGCGACGCGCATCTCTTCTTACATCGAGGGTTGTGGAGAACAATCGGTAAAGTTTGCGTGCCTTTGATTCTGGGACATCCATTCCACCAATTCCTGCCCGATGGCCAGATTCAGGCTCGCTTGCGTCGCACCATCTGTCCGGTGAATCGGAGATGCCGTTATGCTGGTGAAATGCCAACTTCTCTTCATCTGAGCAGATGTGCATGGTGTGGATTCGGGGCTTGATATCCCCTAGCTGGATCAACGAAATTGCAAAGCTCTGCGTCGGGAGGGTGGCGAATACAACACCCCCTGGGAAATAAGGCACGCCGTCGATCCAACGGATATCAACCTCCCGACTCCCTCGTCGCCGACGAGGGAGTACTTCCGATGGAGTACACGCATGCGCAGTTCAGAGAAGAAGTCAGCCAGCGAATCCAACCACGAAGTTGGGCTCGGCTGGTATCAGCCCAAGAGCGTTCGCATTTCGGCGGTGGAGCATCCTGCCGGCAACATCCTGCCGCCGGATGTGGCCATCCCGTACCTGTCGCTTTGCGGGGTATGGCTCGAACGGCTGGGATTGAAGGCGGGACACCGGGTGAAGGTGGAAGGTGCGCCGGGGCGTGTGACACTGACGTTGGACGAAACACCAGTGGAGCTGCCGTACCGGTATCGCAAGCACACGCCGAAGAAGTCGCGGGCACGGCAGTTGAATCAGCAACAGTGAGTTCGGGTACCTGATGGCCGCTAGATCGGCATTGGAGACTCGCGATGCGGATCTTCAATGCCGAATGCCGCGCGCGGATGCCTGCGAGCTGTCGCCGGCCGCCTCTACGCCATGAACACCAGTCGCAGCGCAAACCCGATTAGCAGCACGCCCATTACTCGCTCGAACCAGTGGCTGGCGCGCATGAAGCGCTGGCGTACGGCTGCTGTGGAGAGCGCTACGCTGACCAGAACGAACCATGCCGCGTTGACCAGGCACATCCACAGGCCGTAGAGCATCTGCACGGGGAGCGGTGTCTTTGCGCTGACCAGTGTGGTGAACACAGCCAGGAAGAACAGGGTCGCCTTGGGGTTGGTGGCGTTGGTCATGAAGCCGATGGCGAAGGCTTGCCTCGGGGTTTGCTGCACGGCGTCGCTCGGCACATCGGTGGTCGCCTCGCCGCCTGCGCTGGGCTTGCTGCGGAGGAACTTGATGCCGAGGTAGAAGATGTAGGCTGCGCCGAGCCACTTGGCTGCTGTCATCAGCCAGGGGGTTGTGTGCAGGAGTGCGCCTACGCCGATGAGGGTGTAGAGGACATGGACCGAGATGCCTGCGCCTATTCCCAGCGAGGTGTAGATGCCTGCTTTTCGGCCGTAGCGGACGCTTTGGCGGACGGCTACTGCGAAGTCTGGGCCTGGGGCTATTACTGCAAGCAGGTGGACTATGGCCAAGCTCAGGAATTCTGCCCAGTAGGGTGCGAACACTTTTGACTCCGTAGTGGTGCGGTGGCACTCCATTCTCCGTGCGGTGCCGCCTGGGGGCCGGCACTACCGCACGGTTTTCTGCCGGTATCGTTAAGGCCGGCCAACGGCCGGCGCTACCGGGTCTCTTGCGACTGTGGGGGTCGCTATCAGAAGACCGCGGCGCGGTGTCCGTCGAGCATGCCTGCGTACGGCGCGGCCCAGTATCTGTGACCTGTAGTCTGGCTCAGAAGCGCTCGGCTAGTTTGCAGAAAGGTACTCGGAGATCTCTATCAGGTTGAGTTCGGGGTCCCGGACATACACAGATCGGATCTTGCCCAATGCACCGGTACGCTCGACGGGGCCCTGTTCGATCTTCACGGAGTTGCTGCCTAGCTTCTGGATGACCTGATCCAACGGTACTGCGGCAATGAAGCAGAGGTCCAGGGCGCCCGGCACAGGTAGGTGAGCCTTGGGTTCAACCTCATGTCCCTTGATGTGCAGATTGATCTTCTGGTTGCCAAACCGGAATGCCTTTCTGCCCGCCCCGAACGTTTCCAGGGTCATCCCCAAGACGTTGACGTAGAAGTGGGTAGTGGCCTCCTCTGCAGATGTGGTCAGCACGAGGTGATCCAGGTGGTCGATCATGGGGGCGGTCGCAGTTGGGCGGTGGCTTTATCGTAGCCGTATGCACATTGCACGTTGTGGCGCCTTGCAGCCTAAAGGCGCCCAGCAGGAGGAGCCGCCCCATCGGTTACCTGAATACAACGGTGCGGTGCCCGTTGAGGATGATGCGGTGCTCTACGTGCCTGCGTACGGCACGCGCCAGTACCTGCGATTCGGTGTCGCTGCCGAGGCGGACCAGGTCGCGGGGGGTCATGGCGTGGTCTACCCGCGCGACGTCCTGTTCGATGATCGGGCCTTCGTCGAGATCGGAGGTGACGTAGTGGGCCGTTGCGCCGATGATCTTTACCCCGCGCGCGTGGGCCTGGTGGTACGGCTGCGCGCCCTTGAAGCTGGGCAGGAAGCTGTGGTGGATGTTGATCGCCCGCCCGGCCAGTGCCTGGCACAGGCGCGGTGAGAGGATCTGCATGTAGCGCGCCAGCACCACCAGGTCGATCTGTTCGCGTTCGACCAGATCGATGATCTGTTGTTCCTGCACTTCCCGGTTGTCTGCATTCACCGGCAGGTGGTGGAACGGGATGCCGTACGAACCCGCCAGCGGGCCGAAGTCTTCGTGGTTGGAGGCCACTGCGGTGATATCCACCTGCAGCTGGCGGCTGTGCGCGCGGAACAGCAGGTCGTTGAGGCAGTGCCCCTGCTTGCTCACCAGCACCAGCAGGCGCGCACGGCGCCGGGCGTCATGCAGCTGCCAGTCCATCTTGAAGTCGGTGGCCAGCCCGGTCATACGGGTCTGGATGGTGTCGATGGGCTGGCGAGGGTCGCGGTCGAAATGCACGCGCAGGAAGAACCGGCCGCTTTCGTCATCGCCGAACTGCTGCGCATCCAAAATGTTGCAGCCCTGCTCGAACAGCAGGCCGGAAACGCGGTAGACGATCCCGGTACGGTCCGGGCATGAGAGGGTGAGGATGGAGTCAGGGCGCATGGATGAAGTCTATGCCAGCGGCTTCCGAGGCGAAATGGTGTTATCAGATGTAACTATGGAGATCGTCGTCGCTCCATCGGCTCTTCAACCACTCGGCTCCGCCAAGCCTTCAGGGCTTCACCGTCCTCCGGCATCCCGCGAAGGGTATCAACGACCCGGCCATTCTGTAGTAGATGAAACACCGGCGTCTCGTTGGTTGCCACACCCTTCGGCGTACGTCCAGGCACCTCTGCTGCCATCGGGTGGGTTGGGTGGTGCGCGTTCCATTTGCGCATCTCGCCCTCCTCCCATGCAGAGCCTGCGGGGACCAGCAATGTCAGCATGGGTAGCATCCACGACCACGTGCTGCCGTCCATCACTTTCGACATCGCCCGCTGGGAAGGCGCGCAGTGCGGATGTACTACCGCCACGATCTGCCACCCTTCCTGGTTGGGCCAAGGTACGTCCGTGACGCCATCTTCGCTGAGAATCAGGCGGCGCGGTCCGGTACCACCTGCCAGCTCCAGGGCTGGAAGCTCGGATACCGAGATACCAAATTTGCTGCGGAGCTCATTGGCCGCGCTGAAACGCCTGGACGCCACCAACACCCCATGCACCCTGTGGTGATGATATGGACGCGCGTTGTTCGTCGCCACAATTGCGCCATGGAGACAGATGAGGCGATCGACAAGTAAAGCATCCGGCCTGTGGACTACGACCAGATGCGTCGCAAGAAACAGATCCTCCCTCCTATCGATGGGTATGGAGTCGCATTCCAAGCTTCTCAGTGCGGGAGGTATGCCTTCGTCATAGGCATGACGCATGATCCGTAGGCGGTCATCATCTGTTTCAGGCCTACTCTCGATGTCCCGCACCGTATCGTAAAGCGTAGAAGTGCTGCTATCGGACTTTGGCAAGGCCGACAACAGCACTGTCATCAGCAGAAGAGCCTGCACGCGGTCAGCACTTTGGGGTGCAGATGGAACTGGCCGACGTTTTGCAGGTGCCAGTACCTACGCACTGATAGCTGTAATGATGGTCCTCACAGCGAGGACTCAGCATCTTCATGATTTCCGAGTCCCGCTCTCCCTGAATCGGGATGGGGAGGCGGCGAGCTGAGCGTTGCGCGCCCAGCAGGGATAGCACGTCGTAGGCTTGGCCCAACGTCAGTTCGCGCTCCATTTCGATGGTTGAGAAGCTGGTCAGGCCCTTCTCGTTGAATCGGAGAGATGCGACGAAGCTTGCCATCGCATCATCACTGAACGCCCGGAGCGGCGAGTTCTGCGGCATGGCGTTGAGGTAGTCCAGTAGACCGGCCTCGCTTTGGATGGGAGCCGCCGACTCTTCCGCAAGGCTAAGCTGCCTGTCTATCGGGGACGTACCCGGGCAGTTTGCGTATGCGTTTGCACTAAAGAGAGTGAGACACAGGAAGGCTACGTTCTTGTAGTTCATATCAACATTCTTCAGGTCTGCGGCGTTGTTGCCGCAGACCGAATGTGCGGCCAACGCAAACGCAAATCTGTGTCCGACGTACTGGTGTGTGAAGAATCAATCGAAACCTGGATTTCGAATGTTTTCATCAACCGTCAGCGCGCCGGATGCACGGTCAGCGCCACCAGCCGCATCACCACCGGCCGCACCAGCAGCACGCAGCAGAAGGCAGTGGGCATGGCGAGCTGGTAGGCGCCGAGTACGCGCATGGGGAAGTCGGCGTTGATGCCGGCGTTGGCGGCGGTGATCACCAGGCACATCAGCATGGCCATGATCGAGGCCATGAAGAAGGCAAAGACGTACGGGGTGGCGCGGGCGCCGAGCTTCCAGCGGGCAGTGGCCAAGTTTTGGGCTTGTTGCGACATCAGGGGTCCAGTGGGCGGCAACCAGCGGTTGCGGGACCGGCACGATAGTCAGCGGGCTGCGGGGCGGGTAGACCGCCGGGCGTTGGCTCTTTATAAAGTAATTCTTTGCAATGACCGGCCAGAATTGGCGCCACCATGAACATTCTGCATTCAATCCGCAGTTTCATCCGTACCGCCGATGCCGGCAGCCTGGCGGCGGCGGCGCGCACGCTGGGGATCAGCCCGGCGGCGGTGGGCCAGAACATCGCGCGGCTGGAAACACATCTGGGCGTGCGCCTGTTCAATCGCACCACGCGCACGCTGGCGCTGACCGAGCGCGGCGCGCTGTACCTGGCCGAGGTGCGGCATATCGAGCGCGACCTGCAGCGGGCGCAGGCGGCGGTGACCGATCCCGAAGCCACACCGCATGGTCGCCTGCGCATTGCCAGCACCTCCGCGTTTGGCCGGCATGTGCTGGCGCCGATGCTGCCGGCGCTGCAGGCGCGCTATCCACGGTTGTCGATCGAGCTGCTGCTCGCCGACCGCAGCGTGGACCACGCGCATGAAGATTTGGATGTGAGTTTCCGGATCGAGCCGCAGCTGGTGGAAGGCCTGGTGGCGCGGGCGATTGCGCAGGTGCCGTTCCAGGTGTGTGCGGCGCCTTCTTACCTGGCGCAGGCGGGAATACCGGCCACGCCGGAGGAGCTGCGTGAGCACCGTTGCCTGGTGTTCCGCTACCCGGTGGATGGGCGGTTGTTGCCGTGGGGATTCGTGCGCGATGGGATCCGCTTCGAGGCGGAGATGCGGCCGGCGCTGGTGTCCGATGACATTGATGCGTTGGCGGCGATGGCGGCCGCAGGCGGGGGCATCGCGCGGTTGGCGGCGTTCGTGGCGGCGCCTTGGTTGGCACGGGGGGAGTTGCAGGTGTTGTTTGCGTCGGGCGATGGGGCGCGGACGTCGCCGGAGCCGATGCGGTTGTTTTTGTGTGTGAGTGATCGAAGGGATTTGACGCCCAAGGTGCGGGCGTTGATGCAGCACGTGGTGGAGGGGTTGCCGGCCGCGTGGCGGGTGGATGTTGCGTGAGATCCGGCGGCGCACGACCAACGGTCGTGCGCTACCGATTCAATCAAGCAGACGGTGCGGTGAATACGCCGCGGGCTTCGCGCGGTTCGCAGCGCAGGTACTGCGGGGCGGGGGTGATGGAGTCGCCGAGGGCGGCGGCGGCGTGCCACGGCCAGCGCGGTTCGTAGAGGATGCCGCGGGCCAGTGCGACGGCGTCGGCGTGGTTGTGGCGCAGGATCGATTCGGCCTGGGCCGGATCGGTGATCAGGCCGACCGCGATGACCGGCATG
>Ga0102591_1003330_pt1 | contig 14723 bp, 11 predicted proteins | sample AraplaCol_mCL_r2_2_FD_76860 | JGI IMG/M metagenome (GOLD analysis project Ga0102591, IMG submission 76860) | Arabidopsis root microbial communities from North Carolina, USA - plate scrape MF_Col_mCL_r2 (SPADES assembly) (version 2) | ecosystem: Host-associated > Plants > Roots > Endosphere... | reverse complement strand
TCAAGCCGCCGCGCGGCCTGGCGGCGCCGGAGACCAACACCCTGCTGGGCAACACCGTGCTGTTCGGCGCCACCGCGGGCCGGCTGTTCGCGGCGGGCCAGGCCGGCGAGCGCTTCGCCGTCCGCAACTCGGGCGCCACCACGGTGGTCGAGGGTTGCGGGACCAACGGCTGCGAATACATGACCGGCGGCCAGGTGGTGATCCTGGGCCCGACGGGCGGCAACTTCGGGGCCGGCATGACCGGCGGCATGGCCTTCGTGTTCGACCAGCACGACCGCTTCCAGGCCAACATCAATCCGGAGAGCATCGTCGTGCAGCGTCTGGCCTCGCCCTATTGGGAAGGCGTGCTGCGCTCGCTGATCGCCGAGCACGCCCGCGAGACGGACTCGGCCTTCGCCGAGAGCCTGCTGCGCGACTGGGATCGTGTCCGCGACCTCTTCTGGCAGGTCTGCCCGAAGGAAATGATCAACCGCCTGCCGCAACCGCTGGCGGCCGAGGAAGCGGCGCCCGTGCGGGCCTAAAGCCGGCTCGCCCATGAGATCCGTCGCCTTCTTCCGGGGCGACGGCGGGCGGCGCGCCTCCCAGCCCGCCGCACGACGAGGGGAACGCTCCGGCCCGAGCGTTCCCCTTTGTCGTTTTTGCATCTCCCTTCCCCCTTGATGGGGGAAGGGCCGGGGATGGGGGTGACAGCGGCGCCGGCCAACGAACGCCGGCGCCCGTCATCTTCCTCAGCAACCACCCCCACCCCTGCCCCTCCCCCATCAAGGGGGAGGGAACGTGTCAGCCCCCACATACCGCGCCCTCGGGCGGATCAGCCGGCCCGTCTTCGACTGCTCCAGCGCATGCGCCAGCCACCCCGCCGTGCGGCCGACGGCGAACAGGGCGAAGGGGGCGTCGTCGGGCAGCTTCAAGGTGCGAGCCAGGGCGACCAAAGCAAAGTCGATATTGGCCGCCTGGCCGGTCGCCCCGACCACCGCCGCGTGCAGGACGGCCATGTCGGGCGACGGATCGAAGGCCGCCAGCAGCGCCGCCGCGCGCGGATCGCCGTCGGGATAGAGCGGATGACCGAAACCCGGCAGGGACGCGCCCTGGTCGAGACGGACGGCGACGGCGGCCTCGGCCCCTTCGCGCTTGGCCTCGCGGGCCAGGGCCTCGACCCGGGCGGCCATGCCGCCGTGCAGCGGTCCCGACAGGGCCGACAACCCCGCCAAGGCCGAGGCCGCCAGCGACGCGCCGGTCGAGGCCGCCACCCGGGCGGCGAAGGTCGAGGCGTTCAGTTCATGGTCGGCCAGCAGCACCAGCGCCCGCCGCACAAGGTCGCCGCCGGCCGCGTCCAGCCCCCAGGCGGCGGCCAAGCGCTGATGGATCAAACCATCGCCCGCGCCGCCCGCCACGGCGTCGGCGACGAGGTCGAGCAGGCCCGCCGCCTCCTGGGCCAGCATCAGCGGCGCGCGGCCGCGAGCGGGGCGATCCTCGCCAGCGCGCGCGGCCAGGTCGGCGAACAGGCGGGCCCGGATGGTCGGGGCCTGGCTGGGCGCATGGGTGGAGACGGCCGCCTCGGCCGCGTCGTCGCGCAGCAGCCGGCCGACGGCCTCGAAGCTTTCGGTCCGCGCCAGCTCGGCGGCGTCGCGGCCGCGATACCACAGGCGCCCGGCCCGCACGGTGGTGATGGCCGAGGCCAAAACCGGCTCGCCCCAGGCGATGGCCTCGGCGGCGACGTCGGCGGCCTTGCGGCCCCGGGCTTTTCGCTTGGCCAGGGCCGCCACATCGGAGGCGCGATAGAGGCTGCGGCGCGGATCCTCGGGATGGGCGTGGGCCTCGATCCGGCCCCGGCTGACATAGGCGTAGAGCGTCTGGGCCCGCACGCCGAGCCGCGCCATCGCCTGGTCCGCGTCGAGCCAATCGTCCGCCATGAATATTGATTATATTGATCAAGATTGACGATCAAGGCGCTCGGACGAAAATCAACGGCGAAAGGAGACCTCCCATGGTCCAAGTTTCCGCCGGCCTCGAAGGCGTGATCGCCGCCGCCACCGTGCTTTCCGACGTCGACGGCCAGGCCGGCCGCCTGACCCTGCGTGGCTGGGCGGTAGAAGACCTGGCCGGCCGCGCCCGCTTCGAGGACGCCGCCCACCTGTTGTTCGACGGCTTCTTCGACGACCTGCCGACCGACCTGGCCCCGGCCCTGGGCGCGGCGCGCGTGCGGGCCTTCGCCGAGGTCGCCGCGCTGGACGAGGCCCTGGCCGCCCGCGATCCCTACGACGCCATGCGCGCCCTGCTGGCCCGCCTGCCCGACGGCGAGACCCTGCACGACGCCCTGGCCCTGGCCGCCGCCCCCGCCGTGTTCACCGCCGCCGTCCTGCGTCGCCAGGCCGGCGAGGCGCCCGTCGCGCCCGACCCGTCCCTGCCCCACGCGGCCGATTTCCTGCGGATGATCCGGGGAACGCCGGCGACCGAAGGCGAGGCCCGGGCGCTGGACGCCTATCTGGTCACGGTCTGCGACCACGGCCTCAACGCCTCGACCTTCGCCGCCCGGGTGGCGGCCTCGACGCGGGCGGGCCTGGGCTCGGCGGTGCTGGCCGGGCTCTCGACCCTGAAGGGTCCGCTGCACGGCGGCGCGCCGGGGCCGGTGATCGACATGCTCGACGCCATCGGAACCGCAGACAACGCCATCCCCTGGCTGGAGACCGCGCTCGACGCCGGCGAGCGGCTGATGGGGTTCGGCCACCGCATCTATCGCGTCCGCGATCCCCGCGCCGACGCCCTGAAGGCGGCGCTGGCCCGGCTGTCGCGCACCGCCGGCGCCCTGCCCGGCCGCCTCGCCCTGGCCGAGACGGTGGAGCGGGCGGCGCTCGACATCCTGCGCCGGCGCAAGCCCGACCGGCCGCTGGAGACCAATGTCGAGTTCTACACTGCTCTGTTGCTCGAAGCGCTGGGCTTCCCGCCCAAGGCCTTCACCTGCGTGTTCGCCGCCGGGCGCACCGTGGGCTGGCTGGCCCACGCCCGCGAGCAGCAGGCCGGCGGCAAACTGATCCGTCCCCAGTCGATCTATGTCGGCCCTCGGCCCAAGGCGGCGGCATGAGGGCGCAGCCGAACCGCGCACGATTGTTGCGAAAGACACACAAAGCCGCGAAACGACGTATCGCCGTTCGACGAACTTGACACATTTTTGACCGCCGATTCACCTTCTGCGCGAGCGAATCCACGACTCAACCTTGACCGTGGGGATATCGCTGCTGGAAGGGCACGGCATGAACCGCATCGGCCAAGGACTTCTTTCGCTATTCCTGACTTCCGTCGCCGCCGCGCCCGTCGCGGCGGCCGCCCAGACCCCGGATGACAACAGCGTCGAGGCGGTGGTCGTCACCGGCTCGCGCATCCGGGTCAGTCCGCTCGACAAGAGCCAGGCCGTCTTCCAGATCGGCCAGGACGACATCGCCAAGACCGGCCTGACCTCGATCGTCGACGTGCTGCAGCGCGTGCCGGCCGCCGGCGGCGGCCTCAATTCCAAGTTCAACAACTCCGGCAACTTCGGCAATCCGCCCGACGGCGGCGGGGTGGGCGCGGGCTCGGCCGAGCTCGACCTGCGCTATCTCGGCTCGCGCCGGGTGCTGGTGCTGGTCGACGGCCAGCGCTGGGTCGGCGGGGCCGCGGCCTCGGGCGTGCCCGGCGTGGTGGACCTCAACACCATCCCCAACGCCATGATCCGCAACGTCGAGATCCTGCAGGAAGGCGCCTCGCCGATCTACGGTTCGGACGCCATCGCCGGGGTAGTCAACATCCTGACCCGCGAGCGCCAGCAGGGCCTGGAACTGTCGGCCCAGGTGGGCGGCTACGGCGAGGGCGACGGTTTCGCCCAGGACTACAACGTCTCGTGGGGGGCCACCGAGGACAAGACCAGCATCGTCGTCGGCGGCGGCTACTTCAAGCAGAAGAGCGTCATGTCGGCCGACCGCGACATCTCGCTGTTCCCCAGCCCCTTCTCGACCTCGTGCCTGGACGGCGGCTGCTCGTCCGGCACGCCGCTGGGCCGGTTCATCGTCAGCGACCCCAACACCGGCAACGACCTCGACCTGACCCTGAAGGCCGCCCTCGCCGCCGGCGTGCGGCCCACCTACAACCCGCTGGATCCCACCGGCGCGTCGAGCAGCTTCAAGAACTTCACCACCGCCGACCGCTTCAACTTCCAGCCCTACAACTACATCGTCACGCCGTCGGAACGGGTCAGCCTGTTCGGGACCGTGACCCACGACTTCACCGACAGCGTCAAGCTGAAGGTCCGCGCCAGCTACGTGCAGCGCAAGTCGGCCAACCAGGCCGCCCCCCTGCCGCTGTTCGTCGGCCCCGACGCCGGCAACGGCAACCTGCTCGACACGGTCTCGGTCGACGCCACCAACCCCTACAACCCGTTCGGCTTCACCCTGACCAGCGGCACCTACGCCTTCGTCGGCCGCCGCCTGATCGAGGCGGGTCCCCGCCACTACGCCCAGACGGTCGACACCTGGAACGTCAACGCCAGCCTGTCGGGCGACCTGAAGCTGGGCGAGAAGACCTGGTACTGGGACGTCAACGCCACCGCCTCGCGCAACCACGCCGAACAGAGCTTCACCGGCAACGTCAACGCCGCCCGCGTGCAGCAGGCGCTGGGCCCGTTGTCGGGCTGCACCGGCTCGTGCGTGCCGCTGAACATCTTCGGCGGGGTCGGCTCGATCACCTCGGAGATGCTGGGCTTCATCGGCTTCACCCAGCAGGACGTCTCGCAGCAGGAACTGCACGACTTCACCGCCAACCTGACCGGCGACCTCTTCGCCCTGCCGGCCGGGCCGCTGGCCTTCGCCGCCGGCTACGAGCACCGCGAGACCAAGGGCTACTTCCAACCCGACGCCGTGGTCGCCGCCGGCCTGTCGGCCGACATCCCGGCCCAGCCCGCCAAGGGCGAGATCAAGGTCGACGAGGCCTATCTCGAACTGCGCGCGCCGCTGCTGGCCGACCTGCCGCTGGTGCATCGCCTGGAGGTCTCGGCCGCCGGGCGCTGGTTCGACTATTCCACCTCGGGCCGGGACTCGATCTACAAGGCCGGCGTCAACTGGCGGCCGGCCGAGGACCTGCTGGTGCGCGCCTCGTGGGGCCAGGGCTTCCGGGCCCCGTCGATCGGCGAGCTGTTCGGCGCGGCCTCGCGCTTCGACCAGGAGATCACCGATCCCTGCTCGGACATGCTGGGCCTGTCGGGCGGAACCCCGGCCAGCGCCACCGTCCGCGCCAACTGCATCGCCGCCGGCGTGCCGGCCAGCGGCAGCTACGTGCAGCTCAATCCGCAGCTGTCGGTGATCACCAGCGGCAACAACGCCCTCAAGCCCGAGACCAGCGAGAGCAAGAACGTCAGCATCGTCTGGGAGCCCAAGGCGCTGAAGGACGCCAGCTGGGCCAGCAACGGCTCGATCGAGCTGGCCTATTCCGACATCGAGCTCGACTCGGCGATCCAGGCGCTCTCGGGCGAAAGCCTGCTGGCCCGCTGCGCCGAGCTGGCCGACAGCCTGGCCTGCTCGACCATCACCCGCACCGCGTCGGGTCAGGTGGCGGCGATCACCAATCCGCTGATCAACATCGGCGGCATCCAGACCCGGGCCATCGACCTGAACGTCCTGTGGTCGTCGCCGACCTACGACTTCGGGCGCCTGTCGCTGCGCTCCTATTCGACCTTCCTGCTCGAATATACCGAGATCGTGCCCACCGCGACGGGCTTCACCGAGATCCCGCGCGAAGGCACCGAGCGCGGCAGCCCCGACCAGGCCTTCCCCAAGACCAAGACCACCCTGACCGTCGACTGGGACCACAAGGCCTGGGGCGCCAGCGCCTCGGCCCGCTACCTGTCGTCGGTCAAGGAGACGGCGGCGGCCGACAACAAGCTGGCCTCGCGCACCTATATCGACGCCCAGCTGCGCTGGAAGCCCGCCTTCCTGGGCGAGACCACCGCGGTCGCCTTCGGGGTCAACAACCTGTTCGACAAGGACCCGCCGGGCTGCATCAGCTGCGGCCTCAACAACTACGACCCCAACGCCTATGACGCGCCGGGGCGCTACTTCTACTTCCGCCTGACCTACCGCCAGTAGGGACAGGCGGGGACTGACCTTGGGCGCGGTCGTGTTACAGCTTGGGCCATGACCGCGCCCGCCTCTCCCGCCGAGCTCGCCGCCCTTACTCGAAGAGTGACCGCCCTGTCGGTGGGGACGGCCGCCATCCTGATCGTCATCAAGGGCGGCGCCTGGCTGGCCAGCGGCTCGCTGGCCATGCTGGCCTCGCTGGCCGACTCCGGGCTCGACCTGGTGGCCTCGCTGATCACCTTCTACGCCGTGCGCTACGCGGCCGAGCCGCCGGACGCCGAGCACCGCTTCGGCCACGGCAAGGCCGAGGCCTTCTCCAGCCTGATCCAGGGGGGCCTCGTGTTCGCCTCGGCGGCCCTGATCGGACGCGAGGCGATCGACGGTCTGCTACACCCCAGGCCCGTCGAGCACAGCGTCTGGGGCGTGGGGGTGATGATCGTCTCGATCGGCCTGACCCTGGCCCTGATCCGCGCCCAGGCCGCGGTGATGGCCAAGACCCGCTCGGTGGCGGTGGCCGGAGACCACGCCCACTACGCCGCCGACCTGGCCTCCAACGCCGTGACGCTCGCCGGTCTCGCCGCCGTCGCCCTGCTGGGCTGGACCTGGGTGGACGCCGCCGCCGGCCTGGCGGTCGCCGCCTGGCTGCTGTGGGGCGCGGTGGGCGTGTTCCGCCAGGCCGCCGACCAGCTGATGGATCACGAGCTGCCGGTCGAGGAACGCGAGGCGATCCTGGCCCTGCTGGTCGACGACCCCCGCGTCGGCGGCGTGCACCAGCTGCGCACCCGCGCCGCCGGCCCGAACATCCACGTCCAGGGCCACATGGACCTGGCCGCCGGCCAGACGCTGGCGGAGGCTCATGCGGTGATGACCGCCGCCGAAGACCGGGTGAAGGCGGCCTTCCCCAGCGCCGACGTGCTGCTGCATCCGGATCCGCGAGGCCATTCAGAAAACCCCTCCCCCTGAAGGGGAGGTGGCCCGGAGGGCCGGAGGGGGAAGTCCGACCAGCTTCCCAACCCGCCCAGATTCCGCAGTCACATCCCCCTCCGTCGGCTTCGCCGACACCTCCCCCTTCAGGGGCAGGGTCTTGCTCTCGTCGCCTGATGCGCCCAATTAGCGGCCTTCTCCCCACCGACGAGCCCGCTTCCATGGACGACACCCTGGCCCGCCTGCCCGACGCCTTCGCCGGCAAGACCGTGCTGGTGCTGGGCGACGTCATGCTCGACCGGTTCGTCTATGGCGCGGTGGACCGGATCTCGCCCGAGGCCCCGGTGGCGGTGATCGCCATCGAGCGCGAGACGACCATGCTGGGCGGGGCCGGCAACGTGGCGCGCAACGTCGCGGCGCTGGGCGGCAAGGCCGTGCTGGCCGGCCTGGTCGGCGACGACGACGCCGGCAAGGCCGTCGCGGCGCTGGTCGAGCGCGAGCCGGGCCTGGAAAGCGCCCTGGCCGTCGATCCCGGCCGCCGCACCACCGAAAAGACCCGCTATGTCGCCGCCTCGCACCAGATGCTGCGCGCCGACCGCGAGGACCGCCATCCGGCCGATCAGGCCCTGGTGCTGGCGGCCTTCGAAGCGGCCCTGGCCGCCGCCGACGTCGTGGTGCTGTCGGACTACGCCAAGGGCGTGCTGACGCCGCAGGTCCTGCAGGCCGCCATCGCCGCCGCGCGGGCCGCCGGCAAGCCGGTGATCGTCGATCCCAAGAGCCGCGACCTCTCCCGCTACGACGGCGCCACGGTGATCAAGCCCAATCGCCGCGAGGCCGCCGAGGCCACGGGCGTGACCGGCGCCGACGACGAGGCGGCCGAGGCCGCGGGCGAGGCGATCCTGGCGGCCGCCCCCAACCTGACCGCAGCCCTCGTTACCCGCGGCGCGGCCGGCATGACCCTGTCGGCGCGCGGCGCCGCGCCCGTGCACCTGCCGGCCAGCGCCCTGGAAGTGTTCGACGTCTCGGGGGCCGGCGACACCGTGGCCGCGACCCTGGCCCTGTCGCTGGCCGCCGGGGCCGACCTGACCGCCGCCGCGCATCTGGCCAACGCCGCCGCCGGCCTGGTCGTGGCCAAGCTCGGCACCGACGTCGTCACCGCCGCCGAGCTGAAGGCCGTGCTGTCCGGCGCCCACGGCGATCCCGGCCAGGAGAAGATCGCCGCCCGCGCCCGGATGATGGAGATCGTCGCCGGCTGGCGCGCGCGCGGCCTGAAAGTCGGCTTCACCAACGGCTGCTTTGATTTGCTGCACCCCGGCCACGTCTCATTGCTGGCCCAGGCGAAGGCCGCCTGCGACCGCCTGGTGCTGGGCCTCAACACCGACGCCTCGGTCCAGCGCCTGAAGGGTCCGACCCGCCCGGTGCAGAAGGAAGACGCCCGCGCCGCGGTGCTGGCCTCGCTGTCGGCCGTCGACCTCGTCACCCTGTTCGACGAGGACACCCCGCTGGAGCTGATCAAGGCCATCAAGCCCGACGTGCTGGTCAAGGGCGCCGACTACACGGTCGAGACCGTGGTCGGGTCCGACGTGGTGCTAGCCCACGGCGGCCGGGTGGTGCTGGCGGATCTCAAGGCGGGGCAGAGCACCACGGCCCTGATCGCGCGGGCGAACAGCTGATTTTCCTTCTCCCCTTGCGGGAGAAGGTGTCGGCGATAGCCGACGGATGAGGGGTCGAAAGGCCTGTCCGAAAGATCTGAGAGACCCCTCACCCGACCTGCTTCGCAGGCCACCCTCTCCCGCAGGGGGAGAGGGATAGGGGTTTCGCCCGAAAAACGCTCATTCCTCGGAATAGCCCTGCTCCGGCAATATCTTGTTAAGCAAAACGGCGCATCGATCAGACGATGCAGCCTGAACGCATGTGGGCATGAGCGTCGAACGCACCCTTCACCACTTCCCCCTCGACCCGGCCTCCCGCCAGGTTCGCCTCGTGCTGGGCGAAAAGCGGCTGCCGTTCGCCGAGGTGCAGGTGCGCTACTGGGAGTCGCCGCCGGACTTCACCAAGCTGAACCCGTCGGGCCTGACGCCGGTGCTGGTCGAGACCCGCCACCAGCGCACCGCCGTGGTCTGCGAGAGCCGCGCGATCCTGGAGCATATCGAGGAGCAGGAGCCCGAGCCGGCGCTGCTGGGCCGCGAGGCCGGCGAGCGCGCCGAGGCCCGCCGCCTGATGCAGTGGTTCGACCGCAAGTTCGACAACGAGGTCAACGGCTTCCTGCTGCACGAGAAGATGGAGAAGCGTCTCCTGAGAATGGGCGCGCCCGACCTGTCGTCGCTGCGCCGCGGCCGCGACGCCCTGCGCGACCACCTGGGCTACATGGAAAGCCTGCTGCAGGCCCGCGACTGGCTGGCCGGCCGCCGCATGAGCCTGGGCGATTTCGCCGGCGCGGCGCACCTGTCGGTCATCGACTATTTCGGCGACGTGCCCTGGAAGGACTTCCCGGCGGTGCGCACCTGGTACATGAAGCTGAAATCGAGGCCGTGCTTCAGGCCGATCCTGGCCGACCGCTGGCCCGGCCTCGCGCCGGCCGCGCACTATGACGACCTCGACTTCTGATCCGACCCCGCAAGACCGCTCGCTAGCCATTCGGGACGAGATCCGCCGCGAAGCTCTGAGCCTGGGCTTCGACGCCTGCGGCTTCGCGTCCGCCGCCGACGCCTGGCCCAACGGCGACTGGCTGCGCCAGTTCGTGGCCGAGGGCCTGCACGGGGCCATGGGCTGGATGGAGGAGACGCTCGAGCGCCGCAGCCACCCCACCGCCATGTGGACCGATGCGCTGAGCGCCGTGGTGCTGGGCGTCAACTACGGCCCCGACATCGACCCGCTGACCCAGCTGGAGCATCGCGATCGCGCCGCCATCAGCGTCTACGCTCAGGGCGACGACTATCACGAGGTGGTCAAGAAGCGGCTCAAGCAGCTGGCCGGCTGGATGCACCGCCGTTGGGGCAACGAGGTCAAGGTGTTCGTCGACACCGCCCCGCTGATGGAAAAGCCGCTGGCCCAGCGGGCGGGCCTGGGCTGGCAGGGCAAGCACACCAACCTCGTCTCGCGCCAGTTCGGCTCGTGGCTGTTCCTGGGCAGCGTACTGACCACCCTGGACCTGCCGCCGGACGAGGCCGAGATCGATCGCTGCGGCTCGTGCAGCGCCTGCCTCGACATCTGCCCGACCGGCGCCTTCCCCGCGCCGCACCGGCTGGATGCGCGGCGCTGCATCTCCTACCTGACCATCGAGCTGGCGGGTCCGATCCCGGACGCGTTCAGGCCCATGCTGGGCAACCGCATCTACGGCTGCGACGACTGCCTGGCCGCCTGCCCGTGGAACAAGTTCGCCAGCCTGTCGGCCGAGGCCAAGTTCCATGCCCGCGAGACGCTGAAGACCCCGCCGCTGGCGACGCTGGCGACACTGGACGACCCGTCGTTCCGGGCCCTGTTCTCCAAGAGCCCGATCAAGCGCATCGGTCGCGATCGCTTTGTACGCAACGTGCTCTACGCCATCGGCAACAGCGGCGACCCAGGCCTGCTGGCCGTGGTCGAGCCCCTGCGGGCCGATCCCGACGAGACCGTCCGCGACGCCGCCGACTGGGCGGCCGCGCGGCTGGCTCAGGCCTCGTAGACGAACGGCGTGTCGAGGTCGGCGAGCCGCGGCGCGGCCGCATCGCGGGCGTTGACCGTGACCGCCTCGGCCGGAACGCCCCAGTCGATGGCCAGGGCCGGATCGTTCCAGGCCAGCACGCCCTCGGCCTGGGGCGCGTAATAGTCGGTGACCTTGTAGAGCACCTCGCACTCGTCGGTCAGGGTGCAGTAGCCGTGGGCGAAGCCTTCGGGGACCAGCAGCTGCCGACCGTCGTCGGCCGACAGCTCGACCGCGACCGACCGCCCGAAGCTCGGCGAGCCGACGCGGATGTCGACGGCGACGTCGAGGATCGCGCCGCGCACGCAGCGGATCAGCTTGGCCTGGGCATGCGGCGGGCGCTGGAAGTGCAGGCCGCGCACGACGCCGCGCACGGTCGAGCGCACGTGGTTGTCCTGCACGAAGGCGCCGCCGGAAAAGCCGGCCTCGTCCAGCGCGGACTGGCGGAAGGTCTCGGAGAACCAGCCGCGCTCGTCGCCATGGCGGGCGGGCGCGATCGACAGGACGTCGGGGATCGCCAGGGGGGTGATCCGCATCAGGCTGGTTCCTCGTCTTTCAGGGCCCGGGCGACGATGGTCGCCACGGCGGGCAGGGACAGTCGCTCCGCGGCCGCGCGACGCGCGCGCGCTCCCAGGGCGGCGCGCTCGGCGGGATCGTCGATCAGGCGCGCCAGGGCGCGGGCGGCGAAATCGAGGTCGGGCTCGGCCCAGTCGCCGCCCGCGTAGAGTCCCTGCGGATCGCGCACCGGCGTCGGCCGCGACGGGACCAGGACGGCGCTTTCGGCGTCCATGAAATCGAGATTGCCCGACCAGCCGGTGGCGACCACCGCCTTGCCGGCGGCCATGGCCTCGGCCGGAAACAGGCCGAACCCCTCGGCGCGGTGCAGCGACAGCAGGATGTCGCAGCTGGCGACCAGGCCGTCCTTGTCGCGCGGGCTCATCGCCTCGGTCAGCAGGACGACGTCTTCGGCCTCGCCGATCGCCGCGCGCAGCGTGGCGACCGCCTCGGGGGCGGCCTCGGCGCCGACGGTCTTGAACACCAGCAGCGCCGGCCCTGCGCCCAGGGCGCGGGCGCGACGGAACGCCTCCAGGGCGCCGAGCGGGTTCTTTCGGGCGATGGACGAGCGGAAGTCGAAGCCGGCCAGCACCACCACCGCATCGGCCGGCAGTCCGAACCGGGCCCGGTCGGCCGGCTGGGGATCGACCTCGACCGCGAGGGGGGCGACGCGCACCTTCACCCGTCGCGGCGCATCGCGGCGGATGGCCTCGGCCCCGAACTCCGACAGGGTCCACACCTCGTCGACATAGCGGAAGGCGGGACGCCAGGCCCTGGGCATGCGCGGCAGTTCCCAGGCCCAGTAGCCGATGGTCCGGCGGCCGACAAACGGCGCGCCGCGGGTCTGGTCGATCAGGTGGATCAGCTCGACGGGGTTCACCTGGACGATCAGCACCGCCGGGCCGGCGGGCGGGAGCGCAGGGTCGCCCTCTTCGAGGCGGCGCGCATGGCCCAGCCGCTCGGAGATGTCCCAGGCGATCGTTTCGCGACCCTTCAGGCGAAGCGCGCGGACCAGTCCCCGCGTCGCCTCGCCCAGGCCCAGGACCGCGCCGTGGAAGCCGGCAACGATCACCGGCGCCTCGGCCGGCGGCGCCGGCGGCGAGCGCCGGTTCCAGCCATAGGCGAGCCAGGCGCGGACGTACGGCAGGCGGGTGGACAGGGCGTGCGACGCCCCCGGCAGGGCGCGCCAGACCAGACGCTTGAGCTGCTTGATCACCTTCGCCTTACCTTTGCGGGGCCCCCTGTGTTAGCGAGTGTCTCGCCGCGTTCAACCAAGCATTTGGGCATGCCGACAGTTTCTCCCGCGTTCAGCGTCATCGTCGTCGCCTACCAGAGCGGGCCCACCCTGGCCCGCTGCCTCGCGGGCCTGACGGCCCAGAGCTTCCGCGACTTCGAGATCCTGATGGTCGACAACGCCTCGACCGACGGCGCGCCGCAGGCGGCGGCCGCGGCCGACCCGTCGATCCAGCTGATCGAGCCGGGCGCCAACACCGGCTTCGCGGCCGGCAACAACCTCGCGGCGCAACGGGCCCTGGGCCGCTGGCTGGTTCTGCTGAACCCGGACGCCTACGCCCATCCCGACTGGCTGGCCCAGCTGGCGGCGGCGACGGCGCGCCATCCGGACGTGCGCAGCTTCGCTTCGCTGCAGCTGGTCGCCGACGAACCCGGCCTGATGGACGGGGCCGGCGACGTCATGACCTCGGCCGGCATCCCGTTCCGCGGCGGCTATCGCCGCAAGGAGACGCCCAAGGTGTTCGAGGGCGAGGTGTTCTCGGCCTGCGGCGCGGCGATGATGGTCGAACGCGAGCTGTTCCTCAGCCTCGGCGGCTTCGACGAGCGGTTCTTCTGCTATTGCGAGGACGTCGATATCGGCTACCGCCTGCGACTGGCCGGAGAACCGACCCTGCTGGTCCCCGCCGCCAAGGTCGAGCACGTGGGATCGGCGACGCTGGGCGTGCGCTCGGACTTCGCGCTGTTCCACGGCACGCGAAACCGCGTCTGGACCTTCCTGAAGAATACGCCCTCGCCGATGCTTTGGTGGAGCGCGCCGCTGCACTTCGCGGTGACCGCCGGTCTCTTCCTCCTGCACCTGCGCCGCGGCGACGCCGGGCCGGTGTGGAAGGGCTTCAAGGCCGCGTTCGTGAAAGCCGACCTCGACCCCATCCTGGCCTCGCGGCGCGAGATCCAGGCCGCCCGCAAGGCGCCCTGGACCGAAATCCTGCGGGCCATGGCCTGGGACCCAGTGGCCTTCTTCGGCCGCCGGATCATCATCAGGCCGTGGCGAGGTCGTCGATCATCCGCCGCATGAACTGGGCGCCGCGCTCCATCTGGGCGATCTCGACATATTCGTCGGGCTGGTGGGCCTGGTCGATCGAGCCGGGACCGCAGATGACGGTGGAGAAGCCCGCGCCCTGGAACTGCCCCGCCTCGGCGGCGTAGGGCGCGACGCGGGCCGGGCCGTTGTCGCCGGCCATGCGGCGGGCGAAGGCTTCGGCGACCCCGTCCTTTTCCGGCGCGAAGGACGGCGTCAGCGACCGCACCTCGACCTTGACCCCGCCCTCGGGCGCCTTGGCCCTGACCTCGGCGTCCAAAGACGCGGCCAGGACGAAGAAGTCGGCCAGGATGGCGTCGGGATCCAGGCCCGGCGGGGTGCGCAGGTCGAAGACGAACACGCACTGCCGCGCCAGGATGTTCACCGCCGTGCCGCCGTTGACCTGGCCGATGGTCAGGGTCGCGCCCTTGGGCAGGAACGGCGAGGCCGGATCGGCTTCACGCTCCAGCCGCTCCGACAGCGCCACCAGATGGCTCATCAGCTTGACGGCGACCATGTTGGCCGAGACGCCCAGATGGGTGAGGCTGGAATGGGCCTCGCGGCCGGTCACCGTCACCCAGTAGCTGGCGATGCCCTTGTGGGCCTGGACGGCGACCATGTCGGTGGGCTCGCCGACCACGACCAGGGCGGGCCGCGGAAAGTCGCGGGCGATGATCTCGATCATGTCCGGCGCGCCCAGGCAGCCGATCTCCTCGTCGTAGGAAAAGGCCAGGTGCACTGGCCGCTTCAGGTCCGCCGCGACCAGGTCGGGCGCGGCGGCCAGGGCCAGGGCCAGGAACCCCTTCATGTCGCAGGTCCCGCGGCCGTAGAGGCGGCCGTCGCGCTCGGTCAGCACCCAGGGATCGCTGGTCCAGGGCTGGCCGTCGACGGGCACCACGTCGGTATGGCCCGACAGCACGACCCCGCCCGCGATAGCCGGGCCGATGCTGGCCATCAGGTTGGTCTTGGTCCCGTCGGCGTTGGGCGCCCGTCGCGAGGCCACGCCCAGGTCGGAAAGATAGGCCTCGACCCACTCGATCAGGGCGAGGTTGGAGCCGCGCGAGGTCGTGTCGAACGAGACCAGTCTGGCCAGGATGTCGATCGCGCGGGCGGAAAGCGCTTCGGGAGAGGAAACCATGAGCCGAGCCTA
>Ga0102591_1003328_pt1 | contig 14736 bp, 11 predicted proteins | sample AraplaCol_mCL_r2_2_FD_76860 | JGI IMG/M metagenome (GOLD analysis project Ga0102591, IMG submission 76860) | Arabidopsis root microbial communities from North Carolina, USA - plate scrape MF_Col_mCL_r2 (SPADES assembly) (version 2) | ecosystem: Host-associated > Plants > Roots > Endosphere... | reverse complement strand
GCGCGCGACGTTGCCGTCGCTGCCGACGACCAGCACGAACGCGCTCTTGGCGTCGCGCTGCAGGCCGGCCTGCGGAACGAGATAGGCGTTGGGCTGGGTGCCCAGCGTCGCCTGCAGCGTCACGAACGTGCCCGGCAGCAGGTTCTTCTCCGGATTCGGGATCAGCGCGCGCAGCGCGATCGCGCCGGTGGTCGGATCGACCACGTCGCCGGAGAAGTCCAGCTTGCCCGGATGCTCGTACGGCGTGCCGTCCGGCAGGATCACCGTGACCTTCGAATCGCCCGCGATCGACTGCGCGCGACGCACCTGCTCCAGCTCGGTGACGCTGAGGGAGAAGTTCACGTAGAGCTGGTCGATCTGGTCGACCGTGGTGAGCAGCGTCGCGGTGCCCTGGCCGACCAGCGCGCCTTCGGTGACCTGCTGCTGGTTCGCGCGACCGCTGATGGGCGCGGTGACCGTGGCGTAGCCGAGGTTGATGCGGGCGTTGGCCAGCGCGGCCTCGCCCTGCTTCACCGAGGCGCCGGCGCTGCGTTCTGCGGCCAGTGCGTTGTCCAGGTCGGACTGCGAGACGAACCTGTCCGGGGCGAGGCGACGCGCGCGATCGGCCGCGGCCTTGGCGTTGGCGTAGTTGGCCTGCGCCGAGGCGAGCGAGGCCTGGGCCTGGCCGACTTCGGCCTGCAACGGCGCCGGGTCGATGAGGAACAGCACCTGGCCGGCCTTCACGTCGCTGCCTTCCTCATACACGCGGCGCTGCAGCACGCCCGGCACGCGGGCGCGGACGTCGGCACTGCGGAAGGCGGCCAGACGGCCCACCAGATCCTTCTGCAACGGCACGTCGCCCGGCTGCACCTTGACCACACCGACTTCCGGCGGGGGCATGCCGCCGCCCTGGGGCTGATCCTTGCCGCCACAGGCGGACAGTGCGAGGGCCAACGCGGCGGCAATGGCCACCGTGCGCGGGTTCTTGACCATGGGGGAAGACTCCAGTTCCTTCATATACGAGCGCAGAAGCCCGGACGGGGTTCGAATTCCTATACCGCTCAGTCTAGCATTGGTCGGGAGCAGCCCATCTCCCATTGGTCACGCCTATCGACGATCAGGCCGTTTGCAGCAAAGGTGCCAGCAGCAAGGACGCCAGTTGTGCCGGATCGGGCTTCTCGCGGAACGGGAGCCGTCCCCAGCACGCCAACGGGAGCCGCTGCTTCAGCAGCTCGAAGTTTTCATCGGCGCGGGCCATCGCCGGGTCGATGTCATTGGCGATCCAGCCCGCCAGGCGCAGCCCATCGTTTTCTATCGCACGTGCAGTCAGGCGCGCGTGGTTGATGCAGCCCAGCCGCAGGCCCACGACCAGCACGACCGGCAGGTCGAGCGCGCGCACCAGGTCGACCTGGTCCAGGTCGGCCGACAGTGGCGCGGCCCAGCCGCCCACGCCTTCGACCACTACCGCGTCGGCCTGCGAAGACAGGCGCTCGAACGCGGACACGATGGGCGCAAGCGTAACGCGAATGCCGGCATCGGCGGCCGCCAGCTCGGGCGCCAGCGGATTGGGCAGCGCGAACGGGTTGATGTCGTCATACGCCGGGCGCGGATCGCTCGCGGCCTGGAGCGCAAGCGCGTCGTCGTTGCGCCATCCGTCAGCTGTCGATTCGCAACCGCTCGCAAGCGGCTTCATTCCGACCGCGCGCAATCCGCGCGCCCGCAACGCGTGCAGCAGCGTCGCACTGGCGAGCGATTTTCCGATGCCCGTGTCCGTGCCCGTGACGAACCAGCCGCGATTCATCGCAACTCCCGGTTGCGACGAAGCGGTTCGGCCCCATCTACACTGGCATCTGAGGCACTATGCGGCGGAAACGAGGCACTCATGTTCACCAGCGGAAGTCTAAGCGGCAGCAAGCCGGAACAGTACGATCAGCTGCTCGCGCAGGCACGCGCGCTGGTGCACGGCGAGCGCGATCGCATCGCCAATGCCGCCAACCTGTCCGCGCTGGTCTACAGCGCGCTGCCGCAGCTCAACTGGGTCGGATTCTATTTCTTCGATGGCACCGAACTGGTCGTCGGCCCGTTCCAGGGCCTGCCGGCCTGCGTGCGCATCCCGCTCGACAAGGGCGTCTGCGGCGCCGCGGCGTCCACCCGGCAGACCCAGCGCATCGCCGACGTGCATGCCTTCCCCGGTCATATCGCCTGCGATTCGGCATCCAACTCCGAACTCGTGGTACCGCTGGTGTCCTCGAAGGGCGAGTTGATCGGCGTGTTCGACCTCGATAGTCCGGTTCAGGATCGTTTCGACGTTGAAGACCAGCACGGCCTGGAGGCGATTGCGCGGGCATTCGAGGAGTCACTGGAATGACGACGGACAAGCTCGACCCGAAACAGGCCGACAAGCTGCGCAACATTGGCCCCAAGTCCGCTGCCTGGCTGCGCCAGGTCGGGCTGCGCTCGCGCGAGGATCTCGCGGCGGCGGGCACGGTGGAAGCCTTCATGCGCGTCAAGCGCGCCGGGTTCAAGCCCACGCTCAACCTGCTGTACGCCATCGAAGGCGCGTTGCAGGACTGCCATTGGCAGGAAATCTCCGACGAGCGACGCAGCGAGCTGATCCTCGCCGCCGACGCCGCCACCGCGCTGCTTCCGCCGCCGCGCTACAAGCCGGCGGCCGCGCCGGTCACGACCACGCAGATGTCCCGCGAGGAAGACACCGTCGCGATGCCGTCGCTGTTCGACGAGCCGGCCGACCGCGACTGATCGACGTCCCTTTCCCGCAACGGGGAAGGGCTTCTCCGGTATCAACGCGAAAATGCCGTAGACTTCGCCCCGCTTCGAGGTGACCCGGCGGCGTCCTGCCCACGGGTTGAAACGGGAATCCGGTGACGCCGCACGACGGCCATTCCGGTACTGCCCCCGCAACGGTAAGCGAGAGGTGGATCCGCAAGGATCCGGGCTCGGCACACCGCCACTGTGCGCATGCACGGGAAGGCGCCGCAGCCAGAGGACAGCGTCCTCGCTCGCAAGTCCGGAGACCGGCCTCGCAGCAAGGACCCGCCTGGCAACAGGCCGGCCCACCACTGGTTGCGATGCGGAGGGCGTCGCGGCGGCGACGCCTGCGCGCCCGCGCTCCCGTCCGCAGCCTCGATTCTTCCGGCAACCGTTTCCCTTGCCGTTGGCGCGCAATCGCGCCGGAGATTCGCGATGTCCTTCCGCAGCACCGCCCACGTCCACGCGCTCGCCTTCGCCTGCGCGCTCGCCCTGCCCGCCCTCGCGCACGCCGCGCCGCAGGCGACCGACCTGGACGAAGTCGTCGTCACCGCCAACCGCACCGCCGTCACCGTCAACGACGCGCTCGCGCCGGTGGAAGTGATCGACGCCGAACAGATCCGTCGCAGCCAGGCGCGTTCGCTTCCCGACCTGCTGCGCGGCCGCGCAGGCATCTCCATGTCGAACCAGGGCGGCGCCGGCAAGCTCACCACGCTGTTCCTGCGCGGCGCCGAATCCGACCACGTGCTCGTGCTGGTCGACGGCGTCCGCATCGGTTCGGCGACGTCGGGCCTGGCGTCGCTTCAGGATCTGCCGGTCGATCTGATCGACCGCGTCGAGATCGTGCGCGGCCCGCGTTCGAGCCTCTACGGCGCCGACGCCATCGGCGGCGTGATCCAGGTGTTCACGCGTCGCGATCGCGAAGGCTTCGCGCCGCGCATCACCGTCGGTGGCGGTTCCAACGGGCTCAACGAATTCGCCACCGGCTTCGGCGGCCGCAGCGGCCGCACGTGGTTCGGCGCGGATTACTCGTACAGCCACACGCAGGGCATCAACGCCTGCAACGGCTACTTCGATCCGATCACCTTCGACGGCGCGGGCTGCTTCATCGCGCCGGATTCGCAGCCAGACCGCGACAGCTACACGCGCAATGCGCTGTCGGTGCGCGGCGGCATCGACTTCAACGAGCAGTGGACGCTTGAAGGCCATGCGCTGCGCAACGAAGGCGACAATGAATTCGACGGCGATTTCACCGATCGCGCCAAGACCGTGCAGCAGGTCGTCGGCGGCAAGCTGCGCTGGCATCCGAACGATCGCGTCGACCTGCACCTCACCGCGGGCCGAAACACCGATGCATCCGACAACTACCTCGGCGACACCTACCTCGACTACTTCAGCACCTATCGCGACAGCGCGACGCTGCAGGGCGATTTCGGTATCGCCGACAAGCAGCTCATCAGCGTCGGTCTGGACTGGCTCGACGACAGCGTGAGCAGCACGACGCAGTACGACGAGACCTCGCGCGACAACAAGGCCGCGTTCGTGCAGTACCAGGGACGCTTTGGCGCGCAGTCGCTGGAAGCATCCGTACGTCGCGACGACAACGAGCAGTTCGGCGGCCACACCACCGGCAGCGCCGCCTGGGGCATCGAGTTCGCGCAGAACTGGCGCGTCACCGCCGGCTACGGCAGCGCGTTCAAGGCGCCGACGTTCAACGAACTGTATTACCCGTTCTTCGGCAACGCGAACCTGCGTCCGGAAGACTCGGAAACCTGGGAACTCGGCGTCGCATGGCGCGGCGATGCGGTGAACGTGCGTCTCGACACGTTCAACACCGATGTCGACGACCTGATCGCCTTCGACGCCGCGATCGGCCTGCCGAACAACGTCGAACGCGCGCGCATGCGCGGTGCCGAACTCGGCGCGGACATGACGCTGGCCGACTGGACGATCAACGGCGCGATCAGCTACCTCGATACCGTGAACCGCAGCGGCTTCTACGAAGGCAACGACCTCGCCCGCCGCGCGAAGAACAGCGCCCGAGTCGACGTGGATCGCGCGTTCGGCAAGTTCCGCGTCGGCGTCACTGCCGCCGGCGAAGGTTCGCGCTACGACGACGTGGCGAACACGCGTCGCCTCGGCGGCTACGGCACGGTGGACCTGCGCGCCGAGTACGCGATCACCTCGTCGCTGACGTTGCAGGCGCGCCTGGCGAACGTCTTCGACCGCGACTACGAGACGGTCGCGTTCTACAACCAGGCGGGACGGGAGTGGTTCCTGACCCTGCGATACGCGCCCGTCAACTGAGTCGTCGATCCAGCCCCTCTCCGACGGAGAGGGGCTTTCGCAGCGCAATGCTCGCGCGCGATCACGCTGCGCCGAGGCGGCGCCCCACGCGCGATCGTTCGAACCACCACAACGCTCCGCTCACGATCAACCACGCCAGCCACCAGGGCCACCGTGCACCGGGGTGATGCGGCGCCTGCGCGTGTGATCCATCCGTGGTTGCCATGGGCGAGGACGAGGCGAGTCTCAAGGTAGTCTCGCGTACAGCCTGTGCGTGCAATCCGGGCGCTTCATCGCGTGCACGCACGTAGAACGCCTGCTCGCGATCGCCCATGCGTACGCGATGCCAGCCCGCCGCGAGCGGCCAGAACGCGGCGCATCCGTTCGCGGCCGGATCGCGCAGCAACGGGTGCGTGCCACCGCCCGGCGCGACGACCGATGCGCCATCGTTCAAACCGCACAGCGCCATGCGCTGGCCTTCCCATGCGTTCGCGTCGATGTCGAAGGTCGCGTGCGATCGCGCGCGCGCCAGCGTTGCCACTGCGTCGCTCCACAGCTGTGCGTGCCGGTCATTGCGCCCGCCAAGTACCAGGCGATACGTGTCGGTCACCAGCCACACGCCGACGCGACCGCGGCCCTGCGCACGCCACATCGCGAGCATCGCCCCATCCGCATCGCGTAGCAGCGGGACGCCGTCGATGGTCGCCAGCTTCGCATCGCGACGCGTGAGTTCCGGAACCTCCGCGGGCGGCTCTTCATGCGAGCGCGGCGCGTCCTGCGTGCCGGGGCCGAAGCGTGCGCGCTCGGCGGCATCGTCAAGTCGATCCCGGACCAGCTTTACGGTCGTCGAGTCGCGCCCGCCATCCACCGTGAAGCCCAGTGAGCGAAGCCGCGCGCGCTCGTTCGCCGAAAGCGTGCCGGTCACGCGCACAAGCAACCCGAGGCCGTCGCGCACCGCCGCGTCCAACGCACCACGCTGCGCATCGCCTAGCGACGACCACGCGCGTTCGTCGATGATCGCCATGTCGAAGCGCGCCAGCGTTGCGGCGTTGATCGCAACCGGTGCATCGCCGAGCTGTACGCCACCGCCGACGGTCATCTGCGTTTGTGCGGGCAATCCCGCGTCTTCCAGCCAGCGGCGCAGGTACTTCACTTCCGGATTCGGCGCACCCGCGAGCACCAACACGCGTGTCGGCGCGGGTGTTTCGATCTGCACCGGCACGTCGATCTCCTCGACCACGCGCTGGCGTGAATCGAGCAACCGGATGCGGAACATCGCGCTGCCGTCGCCGCGTGCCGTGGCGGAAAGCGCGAAGCGGCCATCGCGCGAAAGCGTCGCGCGATCCACGCGGCGACGCGCCGGATCGAGCAGTTCGATCGCGCCACCCTCCATCCCGCCCGCGAGGCCCGACACCTTGAACTCATCGCCAGCGGCAACGCGCTCCGGCGGATGCAGCTCGAGCACGCCGCGCGGAAGCGGTTGCGGTGCGATCTCGACGATCACGCTCGCCGCTGCATCGAGATCGCGCGCATCGAGCCCGGCCCCGATCACGCGCACGCGCTGCGTTCCGGGGTGGCGTCGCAGAGCCGTCGCAAGATCGGGCGCGCGCTCCACCTCGGACCATTCCGGCGCTTCAGGCAGCGAGACCAACGCGTCGCCGGTCGCGGCCTGCGTGCGTTGCGCACCGGCCGTTGCGACCACCAGCGTACCCGCGCGGCCGGGAACCGTCGGCGGCCACAGCGCGAAGAACAGCAGCGCCGCGCACAATGGCTGCGCGATGAGCAGCGCTACGATGCGTGCACCATGCGATCGCTGCGCCGTATCCGCGCCGAAGTGGCGGACCAGCAGACGCGCGATCGCCAATCCGGCGGCGAGCGCAAGGACGATCGCTGTCGTCGTCGGCGTGAACAGCGACGTCATCGCGCCCCCTCCTGCCGCAGCGCGTCGAGATAGCGACGGCCGCTGGCATCACCGTCATCGCGACGCGGCACCGAAGCCGGCGGCCGCGACAGCAACGGCCACAACTGCGCACGCAGTTCGCGACGACACGCATCGCACCCCGGTTCGGCGCGCAGGGCGTCGATTGCCGCGATCAACGACAGCGGGTCGGCCACGCGCGATTCGTTCGCGTGCAGCCAGCGATCCAGTGGCGCGAAGTCGATGTCGCGTGCATCGCGATCGTGCGTGCGTATGTCATCCAGCGCATGCCACATCTGCAGCAGCGCAGGGTCCGGCGCCGTTGCCGCGGCCAACACATCGCGACGGGTCGCAAGGACACCGCGATCGCCACTCATGCGGCGCGATTCATCGATCGGCGGAAGTTCCGGCCCAACGCGCGCCAGGTATATGCGCGTGGCCTGCTGCACCTGCTTGATGTGCTTCAACGCGGTGTAGGCGTACGGCAGCGCGAGATCCGGATGGCCCTGGCGCAGGTTCCCTTCGGACTGCCACATGGCATCGAGCGCGAGCTTGAGCGTCGCACGCGTTTCCGGATCGAGCAGCGTCGCCGCCTCGGCATGATCGTGCGTGTGCCCGTACTCTTCCAGCACCGCGCCTTCCTGGCCGAACGTCGCGGTTGATGCCGTCTCGCCGTGCGCGTGATCGTCCGCGGCGGGTTCGCTCGCGTGCACCGTGTCCGACTCGGTAACGGCGGACACTTCGTCCGATGTCGGTGGCGGCTTGGGCTCGCCTTCGGCTTCTTCGCCGAGGAACTGGCCGTAACGCAAACGCAGGATGCGCTGGTCGACACCGATCGCATCGCTGCGACGCAGGTACTCGTTCGCATCGAGGCGGCGCTTCTCCTTCAGCAGCGCTTCGGCGTCGATGATGATCTGGCGCTGGCTGCGGAAGTACGCCGGCATCACCTTGCGCACCATGCCTTCCATGTCGCTGGTTTCGGTGCCCAGATCCGACGGCCAGCGCAGGATCAGGCTTGCGCTTCGCGCGTTCTGCGGCGACGGCGTGCGGTTGTCCTCGACTTCGAGCTGGGCGATCAGGTCGTCGCCTACCGCGAAGCCGAGCGCGCGCAGGTCCAGCGATTGCGCGAAGCGCTTCGTGGTCGCGTTGCCGGTGCCGCGCAGCGCGAGGGTCTGTTCGTGGAAGGTGATGTTCTCGCCGCTGCCCTGCGCAAGCGTGACGCGCAGCTTCGCGTTCTGCGCGATGCCGAAGTCGTCCGTAGCTTCGAACGATACGGCCCACGCTTTCTGGTTTGCAGTCGCCAGACTCAAGCTGCGGTCGGGTTCGATCACGCGCACCTGTGGCGGGCGGTCGGCAACCGCATCGAGACGATGCGGCTTCGCGTCGCGTAACGGTGGTGCGTCCTTCAGGTCCAGGCGATACAGCGCCGAGCGCGTCAGTACGTGCTCGCCACGCCACACCTCACCATCGCGCTGCAGCGCGACACGGCGACCGTCGTGGAAGACCAGTTCGACCGCGACCGGCTGCGGCGCGAGACGCAGCGTCCAGGCGAGCCGCGTGCCGACCGGTGCGCGCGTGTCGAGCGTTGGTTCGTCGCGCGCCTCCTGTCGCGTATACGCGGGCGGCGCGACGCGAAGGTTCTGTTCGACAATGCGGGTGTGCGTGGGCTTCGCGGCTTCGCCACTGAGCTGCGCGACGACGTCGTCGAATGCCTGCGCGGGTCGACTCGGCCAAAGCAGCGCGCTCGCGACAGCGACCGCCGCGAGCAGCGTTGAAAGTGCGATGACGCGTGCCGACCAGTGCGGTCGCACGTCGGGCGCGGCGGCGCCTTCAAGGCGGGTACGCAGGCGTTCGCGCTGCAGGCGTTCGAGCGTCGTCATCGACGCGTCGGGTGCGAACAGTAGGTCCGCGCTGTCTTCCATGTCCGCGCGCGTCGCATCGAGACGCTGCACGAGCCAGTGTGTGTCGAGCGAACGCGTGCGGTGGAACACGTAGGCGACGACGACGGCAGTCGCGATTGCGAACGCAGCGATCGCCACGCCGGCGCCCTGCCACCGCCACGCGATCGCGCCGATCACGAATGCCCACGGCAGCGTGCGGGCGACAGCGTCGAGCGCGATGCGCGCGCGTGCGCTTCGCAAGCTTTCCTGCAACAGCAACTTCGCCTTCATGGCGCCACCGCGCGTCGCGAAGACGTCGCGAGCCAGCGTTCCAGCAGGAAGACGAGTGCGACCAGCAGCGCGAGCCACGGCTGGAGGTCGCGTGGCGCGATCGCAAACGTTGGGCCGCCGGTGAGCGGCGCGTGTTCCGATGCGGGAACACGGGAAGGCGCTGCGCCAGGCGGATCGAGCGCGGCGCGAAGATGCTGCGGGAAGGTCGCATCAAGCAGTTGTGGCATCGTCTGCGGCGCTAGCGGACGCGTGAAGCGCAGCACCCGACCGTGGCCGTAGGCGGCACCTTCAATGAGCGTCGAGCCGGCTTCGTCGCACCACAACGGCGCCCACGCGGACACGTCGGCGACCTTCGCATCGGCGTCGAGCAGCAACGTTCCGCCGTTGTTCGCCCAATCGCGAACTTGCGCCGGCACGTCACCGGCCGACAGCCAGGCGAGCTGCTTCGTGCCGGCGGACACGGGCTGATCGGTGGATGCCACGTCGGCCTTCGCGCCGGATTCCGACGATTGCCAGGCAAGTGCCGCAGCCCGCAGATAGCGCGCAGCGGATGCGCGATCCTGCGCGAGGCGCACTACCAGCGCCGGCGGCACCGAGGCCTTCAGCGCAGCATCCGCGGGCTTCGCTCCCGGCACGATGCGCCAGACGACTTCACGCGACAACACGACGCGCCGGCCGTCGGCGCCGTCGATCCGCTCTGGGACGAACACGGTCAGCGCAACGTCCTCAGGCAGGTTCGCATCGAGTTCGCGCAGCAGGCTTGGCAGCGACGCCCTTGCGGCATCCGGCGTTGCATCCAGCGACGGAAAGCCCGGCGCGAGCCAATGCAGGCGCACCTGCTTCGATGCGAACTCGGCACGCGCCTGCGCAGGATCGATGCCCGGCGCGACGGCCACGTATGGCGTATGTGCTTCGCCACCATGCAGCACCGGGCGCGCGAGCAAAAGTGCCATCAACGCGACCAGCAGCAACCGCACGATCAGCAGCGGCCACTCGTCGAAGCGGATGCGGTGGCGCGGCTTCGGCTTCTGCCGCAGCCAGCGCAATGCGGCGAACTCCGTCGGGCGCTGCTCGCTGCGCCGCGCGAGGTGGATCAGCAACGGCAGCAACAGGGCCGTTAGCGCGGCCAGTGCAGCAGGAATCAGGAACGCGAGGCTCACGCGTACTCCGCGGCGTCGCGCGCGCCGAACAGCCGACGCAGCGGCAGGTCGAGCGGCTGGTCGAGGACGTACTCGGCGTGGCGGATGCCGCTGGCGTCCAGGCGTGCATCAAGTTCGCGCCGGGCCTGCGTGAAGCGCGTCAGGAAGTCCGCGCGCATCGCCGCGCCGTCGCCGAGCAGTTCCTCGCCGGTTTCCGGATCGTGGAAGCGGTGGCCGCCATTGAACGGAAAATCGCGCTCTTCCGCGGTGAGGATGCGCACCGTCAGCACTTCGCGGCGCGCAGCCGCGAGGCGTGTCATCACGTCGATGCTGCCTTCGTCGAAGCCGTCGCTGAGCAGCACGACGAGATCGCCCGCGCCGATGCGCTCCCACAGCGGGCGCAGTTTTTCCGGCGACGGCCACTGACCGCGCGCATCAAGGCCATGGAGTTCGAGCAGGAAGCGATCGCGCTGACGGAGGCCCGCGCCCGGCGCGAGCAGGCGCACGCCGTCTTCGCGCAGGGCGACAAGGCCGAAGCGATCGCCCTGTCGCAATGCAAGTTCGGCGATGCAGGCGGCCAGCCCCTTTGCCGCCGAAAGACGCGACCAGCCCGGCCGCGCCTTGTCTTCCTGCGCCATCGACGCGCTCGCGTCGATCAGCAGCCACGCGGCGAGCGGGCTTTCGCGCTCGGCTTCGCGCACGAAGAAACGGTCCGAGCGCGCGTAGAGCTTCCAGTCGATCTGGCGCAACTCATCGCCGGGTTCGTACGCGCGGTACTGGGCGAATTCGAGTCCCGCGCCGCGACTGCGGCTGTGATGCAGCCCGAGGCCCTGCAGCCCGACGGCGCGTCGCGACGTCAGGCGCAGGTCCTTCAACCGCGCGCGCACGGCGGGCGGAATGAAGTCGGCGATGCGGGTGCCGGGCGAGTTCACTGGAACGTTGCGATCAAGCGTTGAACGGAACCGCGCGCAGAAGCGCGGCGACCACGTCGTCGGCACTCTTCTGTTCGGCTTCTGCAGCGAACGAGAGCAGCAGGCGATGGCGCATCACCGGCGCGGCGAGCGCGACGATGTCCTCGCGCGTCGCGGCCAGGCGACCATTCAGCAGCGCGCGCGCCTTCGCGGCGAGCACCAGCGACTGGCCGGCGCGCGGACCTGCGCCCCACTTCACCCATTGCTTCACTTCATCGGGAACGTCGGCGCCGGGACGCGTCGCGCGCACCAGACGCGTGACCCACGCCAGCAGGTCGTCGCCGAAATGCACTTCGCGCACCAGCGCCTGCAATGCGAGCACTTCCTCGCCATGCATCACGCTGGGCACGTGCGCGCTGTGCGTGCCGGTGGTCTGCGCAAGGATGTCGCGTTCCTCTCGTTCGGTCGGGTAATCGACGCGGATGTGCAGCAGGAAGCGGTCGAGCTGCGCTTCCGGCAGCGGATACGTGCCGGCCTGTTCGATCGGATTCTGCGTCGCCAGCACGAAGAACGGCGCCGGCAACGTGTGCGTCACGCCCGCGTAGCTGACGGTGCGCTCTTGCATCGCTTCCAGAAGTGCGGCCTGCGTCTTCGGCGGCGTGCGGTTGAGTTCGTCGGCGAGCAGCAGGTTGGTGAAGATCGGGCCCGGCTGGAAGCGGAAATGGCGATGACCGGTGCCGTGGTCTTCTTCCAGAAGCTCGGTGCCGAGGATGTCGCTGGGCATCAGGTCGGGCGTGAACTGCACGCGGCGGAACTGCAGTTCCAGCGCCTGGCCGAGCGAGCGCACGAGAAGCGTCTTGCCCAGTCCCGGCACGCCTTCGAGCAGGCAGTGTCCGCCGGCAAGCAGGCCGATGAGCAACTGCTCGACCACGGATTCCTGGCCGACGATGGCCTGCGCAATGGCGTTTCGCAGCGTGCCGAGCCTGTCGAGCTGGGACTTGAGTTCGGCTTCGGTGAGGATGTCGTTCATGGGGTTTCGTTCCGCCTTCGCTTGTGCCCGTCAACTGTTCAACGCATACATCACGATATTGACCGCGAACTTCGTGTTGTCCTCGGCGAGGAAACGCTTGTTCCGCCAGTCGTAATCCCACTCGCAGCCGTAATCCTTGTTGCTGTAGAGCACGCCGAGGCGGCCGTCGATCTCGATGCCTTTGAGGTAATCGTGCACCAGGTCGTCGCCCCAACCGTTGAGTTCGAATCCCGTCGCCGGCGGGCCGTCCTTGAACTCGAAGAAGCTGCGGTACAGCGCGTGGTTGTTCGGAAGCTTCTTCAATGCCTTCGCGCCGAAGATCTTCGACATCTGTTCCTCGAACGACTTGGCGAACAATCCGTCGATGTCGTGGTTGCAGTCGTCGACGAACACGAAACCGCCATTGCGCACGTACTGCTCGAAATTGCGTCTTTCGGCGGGATTGAAATCGACCAGCTTGTGGCCGGCCAGGTAGCAGAACGGCGCGGTCAGCATCTTCGGATCGGCCAGCGCCAGCACGTGCTCCTTCGGATCCACGCGCAGGTTGGTGTAGTCGATCAGCGAGGTGATGAGGTTCGCCGGCATGCGCTGGTCGACGTCCCAATCGCCGGAGTCGTATTTCAGGCGCGTCAGCCAGAAGTCGTATTCCGCAGCCGCCGCCCGTGCGAGAGGCGGCAGCATCGCGGCTGCCGCGCTTCCCAGCATCAGGCGGAGGAACTGCGCGCGGTTCATATCGACCGCGCGGTATTGATGACGTTGACTCCGTTGAAACGTGCCGTGGCCGCGCCGTGCGAAACCGCCGAAACCTGGCTCGGCTGGCCCTTGCCGTCGAAGAACGAACCGTTGAGGCGGAAGTCGCGTTCATCGCAGACGGCAACGCAGGCGTTCCAGAATTCCGGCGTGCGGATCTGGTACGCGGCGTCCTCGACGAGACCGCCGACCTTGCCGTTCTTGATCTCGTAGAACAGCTGCCCGCCGAACTGCGCGTTGTAGCGCTGCTGGTCGATCGAGTACGAACCGCGGCCGTGAACGTACAGGCCGTTCTCGACGTCCTTGACCATGTCGGCGACGCTCAGTGGCGTCTTGCCCGGCATCAGCGAGACGTTCGCCATGCGCTGGAACTGCACGCTCGACCACGAATCGGCATAGCTGCAACCGTGCGATTCCGCGTGGCCGAGGATGTGTGCTTCGTCGCGCGTGGCCTGGTAGTCGACGAGGATGCCGTCGCGCACCAGATCCCACTGCTTGGTCTTCACGCCTTCGTCGTCGAAACCCACCGCGCCCAGGCTTCCCGGACGCGTCTTGTCGGCAACGAAGTTGACGATGTCGCTGCCCCAGCGATAACCCGCGTCGCGCTTGTCGAGCGTGGCGAAGCTGGTGCCGGCGTAGTTCGCTTCGTAGCCGAGCACGCGGTCGAGTTCGAGCGGATGACCGACGTTTTCGTGGATCGTGAGGAACAGGTTGGTCGGGTCGATGACGAGGTCGTACTTGCCCGGCTTCACCGACGGCGCCTTCAGCTTGGCGCGTGCATCGCGTGCGGCGTTCACGGCGTCTTCCATCACGTCGTAGCTGGTGGCGTACGCGGTGATGCCACCGGGCAGCGCGAGCTTGCCGGCCTTCGCGCCGTCCAGGTATTCGTAGCCCATGCCCATCGGCGCGGACAATCCATTGCGCGTGCGGAACTTGCCGCTGGCCTTGTCGACCGCGGTCGCCGTCACCGGCAACCAGATGCGGTGGATGTCCTGGTCGACGTAGCTGCCGTCGGTGGACGCGAAGTATTTCTGTTCGTTGATCAGGAACAGCGTGGAATTGAAGAAGTCCGCGCCGGCCTTCATCGCTGCGGCGTTCACCGACAGCAACAGATCGACCTTGTCCTTGATCGGCACTTCCATGCCGTTCTTGCGGATCGGCGTCGCCCAGCGCACTTCGCCCAGCGCGGGCGTGGGTGCGAGTTCGACCTTGCGCGTTTGATTGCGTGCGTTCGCCTTCGCGATCGACAACGCGGTGCGCGTGGCCTGCGCGACGGCGTCCGGCGTCTGCACGTGCGTGGCAGCGAAGCCCCACGCGCCGTCGGCGAGCACGCGCACGCCGACGCCGGAGGATTCGGCGTTGACGACGTTCTCCACGCGCTCCTCGCGCGTGATGACGGACTGGCGCAAATAACGGCCGACGCGCACGTCGCAATACTGCGCGCCGCCGGCACGGGCGGTGGTGAGCGCGGCGTCGGCGAGCTGCCGACGACGCGCGTGATCGACCGGTTCAAGGAGCGCCTCGGCGGCGACGCTGCGTCCGTACGGAAGCAGCGCGCCGGCGGTGGCAAGACCGGTGAAGCTCAGGAAATCACGACGTTGCACGATCGAACACCTTCTGCGTCAAACCGCATCCGACAGCGAGGTGAACGTGAAATCGCGCAGCTTCATCGGCGGGATCATCATCACGAACGAGGACTCGTCACCGGCGACGCGCACCGGACGACCGAGTTCCTCGATGTTGTTGAGCATGATCACCGGCGACTCGTTGAAGCGGAAATTCT
>Ga0102591_1003326_pt1 | contig 14738 bp, 13 predicted proteins | sample AraplaCol_mCL_r2_2_FD_76860 | JGI IMG/M metagenome (GOLD analysis project Ga0102591, IMG submission 76860) | Arabidopsis root microbial communities from North Carolina, USA - plate scrape MF_Col_mCL_r2 (SPADES assembly) (version 2) | ecosystem: Host-associated > Plants > Roots > Endosphere... | reverse complement strand
GCGGAAGCCGATGTCGGCGCCATGCTGACGGACTAAAGCGTCTTCGAACGAACTGCTCCGACCGGGATCAGCCGCGCTGGATGCGTTCGCGCGCCGTGCAGGCGTATCGTGCTGCCGTGACATCGCGCTTGATGTTCTGGTTGAAGAACTGGCCCATGGACGGTGCGCCCAAGAGGCGCTCGACCGTGTCCGCCGCCACGCCGCAATAGCGGTCATAGGCGCCATTCACCGCGACGATCAGGTGCTGCTGCGCGGGGTCGTAACAGACCCGCTGCAGCATCGTGCTGCGGGTGATGTCGCGGCATTCGAATGTCTTGAGATCGACGAGGCGATGTTCGCCAGTCTCGACCGTCTCGGACACGATCGGCGCGGCCGCGAACTGTGCGAGCAGGATTGCCAGGGCCCTGACCACGATGACTTCAAGCTCCACATGAACGCGTTAACGGACTGGGGCGGCCGGCTCATCCGGTACCTGAAACACGCCGAGATGATACGTCACTGGACAGATCGGGCATAGTCGCGCTAACCAGCGGAAAACTGAGCGACTTCAAAGCCTAACCAGACCTTCTTGATGAGTCAGATTGCTTGATGAGTAAGATTGATCCCACCGCACGGGTCGCGGACGGCGCCGTCATCGGCGAGGGCACCGAGATCGGGCCCTATTGCATCATCGGCCCGCATGTCGTGGTCGGAAAGAACTGCAAGCTCATCGGACAGGTCACGGTCATCGGCCACACTTCGGTTGGCGACAACTGCGTGATCTCGCCATTCGCGGTGCTCGGCGGTGCGCCCCAGGATCTCAGCTACAAGGGCGAGCCGACGAGGCTCGAGATCGGTTCTGGCTGCACCATCCGCGAAGGCGCGACGATGAACGTCGGCACCATCAAGGGCGGCGGGCTGACGCGCGTCGGCAGCGGCGGCTATTTCATGAACAACAGCCATGTCGGCCATGACTGCATGGTCGGCGACAGCGTGATCTTCGCGACGTCGGCCACGCTCGGCGGCCACTGCGAGATCGGCGATGCCGTCTATATCGGCGGCCTGTCTGCGGTGCATCAGTTCACGCGCATCGGCCCTTATGTCATGGTTGGCGGGGTCTGCGGCGTGCGCGACGACGTCATCCCTTATGGGCTGGTCAACGGTCAATATGCGCTGCTGGAGAGCCTCAACCTGATCGGCATGAAGCGGCGCAAGTTCACCAAGCAGCGGCCTGCGACCGTGCGCGCGTTCTACCAGAAGCTCTTCCACGGCCCCGGCACCTTTGCCGAGCGGCTCGAAGCGTCCAGGCCGCTCGCCGGCGAGGATCCGGCGATCGCCGAGATCCTCGGCTTCATCGGCAAGGGCAAGCGTCCGCTCTGTCTTCCCGCCCTTGCGAAGTGAACCTGTGATGGCCGCGGACATGACATCGGCGGCGGCAGGGATTTCATCGCCGGTCGGCGTGGTCGCAGGCGGCGGCGCCATGCCGTTTGCGGTCGCCGACTCGCTCGCCGCGCGCGGCATCGCGCCGGTGCTGTTTCCGCTGCGCGGCGCCTGCGATCCGGTGCAGGTGGAGAAATTCCGCCACCGCTGGATCTCGGTCGGCCAGCTCGGGCGCGCGATGCGGCTGTTCCGCGAGGAAGGCTGCCGCGACCTGATCTTCATCGGCACCTTGGTGCGGCCTTCGCTCTCGGAGATACGGTTCGACTTCACGACGTTGCGGCTGCTCGGCAATGTCATCCGCGCCTTTCGCGGCGGCGACGATCATCTGTTGTCCGGCGTCGGGCGCATTCTCGAACAAGGCGGCTTTCGCATGGTCGGGATCAAGGACGTTGCGCCCGACCTCTTGATGCCCGAGGGCTGCATCAGCCGCGCCTGGCCGAACGACAACAGCAAGACCGACATCGCGCGCGGCCGTGCGGTGCTGACCGCGCTCGGCCCGTTCGACATCGGCCAGGCCGCGGTGGTGATCGACGGCCATGTGGTCGCGGTCGAGGACATCGAGGGCACCGACGCGCTCCTCGCGCGCGTGGCGCGGCTGCGCGAGGAGGGCCGCATCCGCGCCGCCACCGGCCGCGGCGTGCTGGTGAAAGCGCCGAAGAGCGGCCAGGATCTGCGCTTCGACCTGCCGACGATCGGCCCGCGCACGCTCGAAGGTGTTGCCGCCGCAGGACTCGCCGGTATCGCCGTCATTGCCGGCAACACCATCGCCGCCGAGCCTCAGGCAATGATTGCGCTCGCCGACGCGAAATATCTCTTCGTCATCGGCCTGCCGGCGTGATGCAGTCGCGAGATCCCAAGCGCAAGATATTCCTGATCGCCACCGAGGAATCGGGCGACCGGCTCGGCAGCGCTTTGATGAAGGTGCTGCGCCAGCGCCTCGGCGACGGCGTCGAGTTCGCAGGCGTCGGCGGCCGCACCATGGCGCGCGAAGGGCTGGAATCGCTGTTTCCGATCGAGCAGCTGTCGATCGTCGGCTTCGCCGCAGTGGTGCAGCAATTGCCGAAGATCCTGCGGCTGATCCGCGAGACGGCCGACGCCGTGCTGGAGGCCGCCCCGGACGCGCTCGTCATCATCGACAGCCCCGATTTCACCCATCGCGTCGCCCGCCGCGTGCGCGCGAAGAATTCCGCGATCCCGGTGGTCGACTACGTCTCGCCGCAGCTCTGGGCGTGGCGGCCGGGGCGGGCGCGGACCATGCTCGGCTATGTCGACCACGTGCTCGGCCTGCTGCCGTTCGAGCCGGAGGAATACCGCAAGCTCGGCGGGCCGCCATGCAGCTATGTCGGCCATCCCCTGGTCGAGCAATTGTCCTCGCTGCGCCCGAACGCGGACGAGCAGGTCCGCCGCGACAGCGAGCCGCCGGTGCTACTGGTGCTGCCCGGCAGCCGTCGCAGCGAGGTCAGGCACCATCTCGACGTGTTCGGCGCAACGCTCGGCCGCTTGCAGGCGGAAGGGCGCGCCTTCGAGTTGGTACTGCCGACCATGCCGCATCTGGAAGCCACCATCCGCGAAGGCATCGCGAATTGGTCGGTCAAACCGAGGATCGTGACCGGGGAGAACGAGAAGCGCGCCGTGTTCCGCATCGCGCGTGCAGCGCTGGCCAAATCCGGTACGGTGACGCTGGAGCTCGCGTTGTCGGGCATTCCGATGGTGACCGCCTATCGCGTCGGCGCCATCGAGGCCTTCATCCTGCGCCGTGCGATCCGCGTCTCCTCGGTGATCCTTGCCAATCTCGTGATCGGTGAGGACGTCATTCCCGAGTTCTTGCAGGAGGACTGCACGCCGGAGAAGCTGGCGCCCGCGCTTCATGACGTGCTGACGGAATCTCCACTACGGCGGCAGCAGGTCGAGGCCTTTGCCCAGCTCGATCAGATCATGTCGACTGGCAACAAATCGCCGAGCGTGCTCGCCGCCGACATCGTACTGGCGACGATGCGGAGGGGCGGGAGACCAAGCTAGGCGCATTGCAAGCGTCGGCTGCAGCGGCCGAGCGGAGTCACTTAGTTTGAGCGCAATTTGCTTCGACTGCCAGTGGCGGACGCCGCGGGCGTCAGAAATTTTGACATGCTTACTGGTGCGGCTGGACCGAGGATCAGGCTGTTCGTTTGGACATCAAGCGGCTGATTGACTACATGCTCGACGGCTGGCACGACGCGGCCCGGATTGATGCTCGGCGAATTGGTCTCTACGGGTCTTCGTTTGGCGGCTATACAGGTCTTGCTGTCATCGGTGGTAATCCCGATTTGCGAAAGGGCCTGCCCAATTGCGCGACGTCCAGCCTGCTGGCCTGTAAGTAGCTTGAGAGCGGTGAAACACCGAGCCAGCCAGTCACGTCCGATCCGCGCGTGAAGGCCGCTGTCATCGTTGAACCTTATCCCGCATTTGTTTCCCTCCCAAAGCCGAACAGCCTTGGGGAAGCAAATTCCGCCGGCCCCTTATTAGGTCAGCGACCGCTCCGCCGCTTGTGACCCCAGCGGGTATGACAACGCGAGGCTACCGTGATGTACCTTCAGATATGCTCCTAACGCCCAAGACAATGTTTCGTTTTGATCCATATCAATGAAACTTCGTAGTTGTGAATAAGCTATGAAGAGTTTTGCATCGCTGCGCTTGCGAATTGGGTGGGTCGTGATCCACCGTAAAATGCGCACGACGCTATGGAGTGAGATCCATCGCGTTGGGTAGTCCGCGTAGACAGGACACCTATATGGCTGATCCAGAGCATCTCAAAATCCTCGTGCAAGGCGTCGACGCTTGGAATAAATGGCGTCGCGAGCAGCCGCATATTCGTCCGGACCTGCGGAACGCCGATCTTTATGGCGAATATGTCAACGAGGTCTATAGATCGATAGAAAGCAGTATGCTTCTCCGTTTTGACTCCGATCGAGATGATGCAGACCTAAATGCAGTCGAAGAAGAAGCAGATCGTGAGCTAGAACAAGTGCGAGACGAATTGTTTGACGAGACCGGGTGGCCGCGCACGGGAGCGGATTTCAGCGGAGTGGATTTTAGCGGAACCAACTTGTGGCGGTCAGACCTCTTCAGAGCCGACCTAAGTGGAGCGAATCTCACCGAAGCAGAACTTGGGGGGGCGAGACTCAATGAGGCCAACCTCAGGAACGCAAAACTCGCTCGGACGAATCTTGACAAGGCAGACCTTAGCGAGGCAACTCTCACCGGGGCCGACCTGAGCGGCGCTAAGCTTGCCAAGGTTGATCTCGAAGCAGCGGACCTCTGCGGCGCGGACCTTACCGAAGCGGACCTCCGCGGAGCCAGACTCAATCGGGCAAAACTCAGCGGGGCAAAACTCCCTCGGACCAGGCTTGATAAGGCAGACCTTAGCGAGGCGACTCTCAGCGGAGCCGACCTGAGCGGCGCTAAGCTTGCTAAGGTTGATCTCGAAGCAGCGGACCTTAGCGGAACGAATCTGGCGGATGCCGATCTGAAGGGAGCGGCACTGATAAGAACCGATCTTACGGATGCGAATCTGGCCGGTTGCTACATTTACGGCATCTCTGCTTGGGGGGTGAAGCTGAGTAGCAGCACAAAGCAGCATGGTCTGGTGATCACTGATGATATCAAGGTCGACGATATCGAGGTCGCGCAGTTTCTTTATGTGCTCCTGAGCAACGAGAAGCTGCAAAGAGTGATCGATACGATCACCTCAAAAGTAGTTCTGATACTTGGGCGTTTTTCAATCATCGAGCGGAAGAGGGTACTCGACGCGCTGCGAGAGGAACTGCGCAAACGCGGCTACGTGCCGGTGATTTTTGACTTTGAGAAGCCGCGGAGTCAGACCACTATCAACACAGTAACGCTGCTCGCGCGCATGGCGCGGTTCGTCATAGCGGACGTCTCAGACGCAAAATGTGTGCTGCAGGAGCTCGAGGCGATCGTGAAGAGCAGCCCGAAACTTCCTGTTCAGTCCATCATCGTTGCAACGCAGGAGGAGCCCGGTATGTTTGATTCGTTCGAAGCATACCCTTGGTTCCTGAAAGTCCATCGTTATGAAGCTTCCAAGGAACTGATCGATGGTTTGGAAGAATACGTGATAGGTCCGGCCGAGGCCACAGCCGCGAAGCTTCGAGCATAATTGTTTTGGCAAGTGGGCGTCGGAGCGCCTGTTCCCAAAACGCCTTGGTCTGATTGGCTACTCGAGGACGGTTACGTAGGCGCTGGCTACTTAGCGATGTCCGAATGATCAACATTTCGCTTACGGAGCCTGTTCCGCGCCCGGCTGCGCTCGCAGACGAGTGACCCGAAATACTAGCCGACTAAGTCCGCTATTGGCCCAAGGGCGACCTGCGTCAACGTATGCTTCACGTCTGCTTCGGAAAATAAAGCGGACCCAACACAGATTTGCTGCGCACGCTACGCCAAGCCCGCATCCACCCGAAAACATTGTCCGGTAATGCGTTGGCTGTCATCTGAGGCGAGGAACAGCGCCATGTGGGCGATGTCCTCGGGCGTCACCGCATCCGGAACCGCCTGGCGCGCGCGCATCTCGGCGATGACCTTCTCGTCCGGATACCACAGCCGGCGTTGCCGTTCGGTGACGACCATGCCGGGCGCAATCGCGTTGACGCGGATGCGGTCGTGGCCGACCGACCGGGCCAGGGAATTGGTGAAGCCGACGATTGCAGCCTTTGCCCCGGCATAGACCGGCAGCGCCGGGGCGCCGCGCATCCAGGCGATCGAGGACATGTTGACGATCGAGCCGCCGCCGCGCGCCTGCATCTGTGGCACCACCGCTTGCGCGGCGAAGAAGACGTGCTTGAAATTGACGCCCATCATCCAGTCGAATTCGCCGGACGTCACCTCTGCCAGCACCTGGCGCTGGTCGTTGGCGGCGTTGTTGACCAGCACTGCGGCGTCACCGAGCGATCGCTGGACCTCCGCCATGGCGGCGCGCAGGGCGTCGATGTCCAGGAGATCGCAGGGCACGAACAGCGGCGCGGTCCCGCCCGCGTCCGCGACCTCGGCGGTCAGGGCTGTGCCGGCCGTCTGGTCGATATCGAGGAATGCGACGCGGGCGCCTTGCGCGGCGAAGGCGCGCACGAAGGCGGCACCGATGCCGCTGGCGCCGCCGGTGATCAGCACCACGCGGTCCGCGAGGCCGGCATAGCTCGTCTTGGTCATGCGATCAGTCGCTCCGTCTCGGGGTCGAACAGGCAAATGCGGCGGGTGTCGAGCGCAAAGGGGGCGGAGGTGCCGGGCGTGGGGCGGACGTCCGGCGAGATGCGCGCCTGCGCCGGTTCGCCGCCGAGCCGCAGCAGGACGATGGTCTCGGCACCCGTGGGCTCGACCATCTCGACCGGCGCGGTGACGACAATTGGCGCGCTTACGGCGCCGGAGAACGCGCGGTCTCCCTCGGCGATGCACTCTGGCCTGATCCCGAACACCACTTCGCGGCCGAGATAGGGGACTGCCGCATCGTAGCCCTGCAGCTGCAAGCGAACCTCGTCCGGCCGTCCTGCACCGATCACGACCATCGGCCCGTTGCCGCCTGCCTCGAGCCGCGCCGGCATCGTGTTCATCGGCGGCGAGCCCATGAATCGCGCCACGAACAGGTTGGCGGGATAGCGGTACACGGTATCGGGGTCGGCAAATTGCTGCACCACGCCGCGATGCATCACCGCGATGCGCGTCGCCATCGTCATTGCCTCGATCTGGTCGTGGGTGACGTAGACGATGGTTGCGCCAATGCGCTGGTGCAGGCGCTTGATCTCCATCCGCATCTCGACCCGCAGCTTGGCGTCGAGGTTGGAGAGCGGCTCGTCGAACAGGAAGAGCAGGGGATCGCGCACCAATGCGCGGCCCATCGCCACGCGCTGGCGTTGGCCGCCGGAGAGCTGCGAGGGTTTGCGTCCGAGCAGCGGTTCGATCTGCAGCAGCTTCGCCACGCTGGCGACCGCCTTCTCCTGCTCGGCCTTGGCGACACCCCGGCACTCCATGCCGAAGGTGATGTTCTGGCGGACCGTCATCGACGGATAGAGCGCGTAGGACTGGAAAACCATGGCGATGTCCCGGTCCTTGGGCGGGATGTCATTGACCACGCGTCCGCCGATTTCGACCGTCCCCGCGCTTGGATGATCGAGCCCGGCAACGATGTTGAGCAGCGTGGACTTGCCGCACCCGGATGGGCCGACCAGCACCGTGAACTCGCCGCTTTCGATATCGAGATCGACGCCCTTCAGCACCTCCAGATTGGCGTAGCGCTTCGACAGGGTGCGAATGCTCAGTGCTGCCATGATGACCTCGTCATTTCACGGCCCCGGCGGTGAGGCCTCGCACGAAGTATCTGCCGCCGAGGACATAGATCAACAAAGTGGGGAGCGCGGCGATGATCACAGCGGCGCTCTGCACGCCGTGCTGCGGGATATCAGCGACCGCGGCAGATAGCGCGATGAGTGCGGCCGTGACCGGCTGCTGCTGGCCGCTCGTGAACGTCACGCCATAGAGAAACTCGTTCCAGATATGCGTGAACTGCCAGATCACGGTGACGATCAGGATGGGCGGCGACAGCGGCAGGATGATGCGCCAGAAGATGCGGAAGAACCCGGCGCCGTCGATCCGCGCGGCCCTGATCAGTTCATGGGGGATAGCGACATAGTAGTTGCGGCAGAACAGCGTGGTGAAGGAGAGCCCCTGGATGGTGTGGATCAGTACGAGACCGGCCAGCGTATTGATCAACCCGATGTCCCGCAGCACGATGGTCCACGGCAACAGGCGCATCTGCTGGGGCAGGAAAAGGCCAAGGGTGACGATGCCATAGATCCAGTTGTCGCCGCGAAAACGCCAGAGCGACACCGCGTAGCCCGCGACCGCACCGAGCAACGTCGAGAAGATCGTCGCAGGGATCGTGACCAGCGCGGAGTTCAGCATGTAGGGCCGGATGCCGGCGCAGGTCTCGGCGACGCAGAATCCTCTCCAGGCTGCTGCGTAGTTGCTCCACGTCAGATGTTGCGGCCATCCGATCATCGAACCCTGCGCGATCTCCTCGTTGGTGCGGAGCGAGTTCAGAACGACAACAGCCAATGGCGCGAGCCACGCCGCTGCGACCAGCAGGACGATGATGTAGATCAGGATCCGGGTCGGTGCGAAGCCTCGCTCACGCATGGGTCGCCCGCCGCCGCTGGAGATATCGCCACGCTGCATAGGGCAGCAGGACCGCGAGAAGAATGAGCAGCATCAGGACCGCCGCGGCCGCGCCGCGGCCGAGCAGGCTGCGCTGGAACATCAAATCGTAGACGACGAGGGCGGGCAGCTGGGTCGCGATTCCCGGCCCGCCATTGGTGAGCGCGCGGACGAGATCGAACGTCGAAATCGCGAACTGCAGCTGGATCACGATGACGGTGATGGTGATCGGCCAAAGCGAGGGCAGAATGATGCGCCGGTACATCCGGACTGGGCCGGCGCCGTCAATCTGCGCGGCCTTGACGATGTCGCCGTCGACGGACCTGAGGCCGGCAAGGAACAGCGCCATGGCAAAGCCCGAGGATTGCCAGATCGCGGCGATGACGATGGTCCAGATCGCCATGTCGCGGTCGATCAGCCAGTCGAACCTGAACGAGGTCCAGCCGAGGTCGTGGACCAGCTTCTGGATCCCGAGGCCGGGATTGAGCAGCCAGCTCCAGACGGTGCCGGTGACCACGAACGACACCGCGAGGGGATAGAGGAAGATCGATCGCAGCACGTTCTCGCCGCGAATCCGCTGATCGAGCAGGATCGCAAGGACGAGGCCGGTCGCCGCGCTCAACACCACGAAAGAGATGCCGAACAGCAGCAGATTGTCGAAAGCGATCTGCCAGTTCCGAGATGCCGCGACCGCCGAATAGTTGCGCAAGCCTACCCAGCCCGTAACCGGGACCAGCGTGGATGGCGTGAACGAGATCCAGATCGTCCACAGTGAGAACGAGATGAGGTGCGCTGCGGACAGCAGCAGCGGCACCCAGATCATTAGATATTCGGGCAGCCGGCGCATCCATTCGGGAAGCGCCGACCGGGCCGGTCTCATCGCGGCGGCATTGCTCAACGCGAGCCCTCGACGGCCTCGGCGAGGCGCGTTGCCGCCTGCTCGGGCTTGATCGTCTTGTTTTTCACGTACTCCGTGATGACGTCGATCATCGCGGCCGTCATGCCGTTTTCCTGCGCCATGTTGTGCGCCATGCTGAGGACAGCCTGGTTGCTGGCGATGGCGTCCTTCAGGGCCTTTGCGGTCGTTCGTTGCCCTTCCGACCAGCCTTCGCCGGAGAGATCGACGTCGGTGCGCACGGGGATCGATCCCGTGATCTGCGAGTACATGGTCTGAATCGCCGGATCCATGACGAGCTGGGCCATCAGCGTCTGGCCGGCTTGCAAATCCGCGTCCTTGCGCTGCCAGAAGATGAAGGCGTCGGCATTGAGCAGGAACACCGGCTTGCCGTTGTCGCTGGGGCCCGGCGCGATCGTGAAGTCCTCGAGCTTGAAGCCGGCGTTGCGCAGCACGCCTTGCGCCCAGCCGCCCATGATCATCATGCCCATGTCGCCGTCGATAAAGCGCTTCAAATTGGTCGAGAAGTGCTGGGCGCCGACATTGGGGTCCATCCAGTCGGCGATCTTGCGCACCTGCGCGAACGCAGCCTTGATCTCGGGACCCTCGAGAGCTTTCTTCTCGAGATTCATGATGGCGGCGCGGTAGGCCAGGGGACTGATGCCGGCGAGAGCGGCCTCGAATTTCTGTCCGTCGTCCGGGCGGGTGCCGCCGTTGGCGACGGGATAGGCGACGCCGCCTGCTTTCATTTTTTCGGCGAGGTCGTTGAACTCCGCCCAGGTGACGGGGATCTTGTCGGCCTTGGCCTTGTCCATTGCGCGTTTGGACAGGAACAGCATGTTGGTGCTGTAGATCTGCAAGGGCAGCGCGATCCATTTGCCGCCCGGCTTGTGCAGCTTCGCAAGGTCCGGCGCGACGACTTTCTCGTAACCGGCGGCCGCGACGACGGCGTCGAGATCGACGGTCGGGGCAATCTTCGACCAGGCCGCAATCTCGGGGCCCTTGAGCTGCGAGCAGGCCGGGGGATCGCCGGCCATGATCTGCGCGCGCAGCTTGTTCATCATCTCGGTGGTGAAGCCGGGGACGGGCGAATGCTGCCACACGCCGCCTTTCTCCTCGAACTTCTTGCCGAGCGCGGTGATGGCTGCGCCATCGCTGCCTGCGGACCATTGCGAGATCACGGTCAGGCGCGGCTTGGCCGCGCCTTGCGCGCGGGCAAATGCAGGCAGTGCGAGCGTGGCAACGGACCCAGCGAGCAGACGACGCCTTGTTGTTGTGATCGGCATGGCAGTTCCTCCCGGTGTGAATTCTCGTCGCGTGTGGACTGTGCAGGCTCAGCGCATGTCAGGCCGCCTCCGTCGAGGCCGCGGGCATGCCGCCACGATTGGCGAGACAAAAGGCGGCGAAGGCGAGCGCAGCCTGCGGATCGTTGCCGGTCGAGGGCGGCACGAAGGCGAGGGACACCTGCGCCAATTTGCGTCCGCCCAGCAGGCAGGCATCGATGCCCTCGACCACGGCGTTGCGATCCTCGTCGGCGAGAAGCGACGGCCAGCCGCTGATGGCAACGCCACTGCACGGTTTCACGTTCAGGGTGTTGCCGATCGCAAGGCCGAGCCGGAACAAGCGCCGGCGCAGCTCTTGCCGCACGCGCGATGAGATCGGGATCGTGCTCACCCATTCGCTGCCGAGCTGGAGCAATTCGGCTTCGGCAATGCCGAGAAGCTCGGCAAGCGCAGGAAGCGACGTGTACGCCTCGACGCAGCCATGATGGCCGCAGCGACAACGCGGCCCGTCGGCACCGAACACCATATGTCCGAGCTCGACCGGCTGAAGGTTGTCGGCTTCGGTCGGATCATCCATCCAGGCGCCGGCAACGCCCTGGCTGACGAAGACGAACAGGTGGGTGTCGCTGAACGGATAATTCTCGGTGCGGCAGCGGTGGAAGGTGGCGTGGGCGACCACCGAATTGGTGAATGCGAGCGGCACAGCGGCGAACATCTCGCCGAACATGCCGCTGATGCGCCCGATATCGCAGGGAATGATCGGATTGACCGATATGCTGAAACGGCCAAGGCCCGGAATGGAGACGCCGATCTGGGCGAGGGTGATCCGGCGGCGCCGCGTCCAGTCGCGCAACAATGTCATGGCGTCGCGAAACGCCCGGCCGACGCTCTCGACGGTTGGCGTCTTCGGCAGGTTCACGCGCTCGGTGTAGTGCACCTCGCCCGAGAGGCCGCCGACACCGACGCTGAGATGCTGAGCGGTCAGCTCGAAGGCCGCGAGCGCCACCGAGGCATCGAGCGACACGAGGCCGGTTGGGCCGCCGACATAAGGGGCAGGGCGACGCACTTCCTCGATCAGGCCTTCGGCCTTCAGGTCGAACAGGATGCGCGACAGGCTCGCTTCCGACAGGCGCACGGCCTTGGCCAGCGGCGGACGGAACGAGCCGCCCGACTGTAGCAGATGAGTCAAAATGGCAGCGCGCGTCTGCCGCCGACTTCTCGGCTGCTCCGGCATTTCCATCCCTGTCGTCATTCTTACTTAGTGTAAGAATGCGCGCGGAGCATTTCGGCTGTCAAGCGATCGCCGCTGTGACGGACTGACTTGTTGTTGTGCGCGGCAGCAAGATTGGGTTGGGCGCGAACCGGCTTCGTAGGGTGGGCAAAGCGAAGCGTGCCCACGGTCTCTGTCCGCATCGCGAGAGAGGGTGGGCACGCTGCGCTTTGCCCACCCTACAAGACCTGGCTACGCCGTGGGCGGCCGGCCTTCCGCCCATTCCGGAATGTCGTCCTTCGGGTCGTACCAATTAGCGGCGTCGGATCGCCAGATATGGACTTCAGGACGTTCCGCGATCTCTGTATCGAGGCAGCCCATTCGCAGCAGCACCGTGTCCCTGCCATCGCGTGCGGCGACGATGTGCGATCCGCATTGCGAGCAGAAGTAACGCGTCTTGCCGGGGGAAGACTCAAAGCCGCGCAATAGCTCTTCGCCCTTGGTCCAGCGAAACCGATCGCGCGGAACGTTGGTGACCGTCGAGAAGGCTGACCCGTGCGTCTTGCGGCAGGTCTGGCAATGGCAATGTACGATCATGCTCGGAGAGGCATCGGCTTGGTAGGCGACGTTTCCGCAGAGGCAGCTTCCGGTGAGCATGAGGTTCTCTCCCTTTCGTAGTCCGTAGGATGGGTAGAGCGCAGCGAAACCCATCAAGGCCTGTCCGAGTGAACGAAGCTGATGGGTTTCGCTTCGCTCTACCCATCCTACAAGGTCATCGTACAAACAAAAGCGGCGCCATCCGAAGATGGCGCCGTTTGAAAAGCCGTATCGGCTAAGACTTACTTGCGGTCCTTCATCGCGACGTAGTCGCGGCGGGTGACGCCGGTGTAGAGCTGGCGCGGACGGCCGATCTTCTGCTGCGGATCCTCGATCATCTCGCTCCACTGGCTGATCCAGCCGACGGTGCGGGCGACCGCGAACAGCACGGTGAACATCGAGACCGGGAAGCCCATCGCCTTCAGTGTGATGCCCGAATAGAAGTCGACGTTCGGGTACAGCTTGCGGTCGATGAAATACTGGTCGCTGAGCGCGATCTTCTCGAGCTCCATCGCCACCTTCAGCATCGGATCGTCGCCATGGCCGGTCTCCTTGAGCACGGCGTGACACATCTTCTGCATGATCTTGGCGCGCGGATCGTAGTTCTTGTAGACGCGGTGACCGAAGCCCATCAGGCGGACTTCGGAGTTCTTGTCCTTCACCTTGGCGATGAACTCGGGGATCTTGTCCACGGTGCCGATCTCGGCGAGCATCGCGAGCGCGGCTTCGTTGGCGCCGCCATGCGCCGGGCCCCAGAGGCAGGCGATGCCGGCGGCGATGCAGGCGAACGGGTTGGCGCCGGACGAGCCGGCGATGCGCACCGTCGAGGTCGAGGCGTTCTGCTCGTGGTCGGCGTGCAGGATGAAGATCTTGTCCAGCGCGTCAGCCAGCACCGGGTTGATCTTGTAGTCCTCGCACGGCACGGCGAAGCACATGTTGAGGAAGTTCTCGGAGAACGACAGCGAGTTCTTCGGATACACGAAGGGCTGGCCGACCGTGTATTTGTAGGCCATCGCCGCCAGCGTCGGGATCTTCGCGATCATACGCATGGACGCGATCATGCGCTGCTTCGGATCGTTGATGTCGGTCGAGTCGTGATAGAACGCGGCGAGCGCGCCGACCGAGGCCACCATCACCGCCATCGGATGAGCGTCGCGGCGGAAGCCCTGGAAGAAGCGGGCCATCTGCTCGTGCACCATCGTGTGATGGATCACGCGGTCGTCGAAATCCTTCTTCTGCGCGGCGGTCGGCAGGTTCCCGTAAAGCAGGAGATAGCAGGTCTCCAGGAAGTCACCGTTCTCGGCGAGCTGCTCGATCGGGTAGCCGCGGTATTCCAGCACGCCCGCGTCACCGTCGATATAGGTGATCTTGGACTGGCAGCTCGCGGTGGAGGTGAAGCCGGGGTCGTAGGTGAACAGACCGGACTGGCCGTAGAGCTTGCCGATATCGATGACATCAGGCCCGACGCTGCCGCTATGGATCGGGAGATCGTAGTTCTTGTTTCCGACCGTCAGCGTAGCGGTCTTATTGCTCGATTTTGCGTCCATCGTAGGTCCCCGATGAAATGTGAAACGGGCCGGAGCCGGAGGCCCCCTTCGCGAGATGATGGGGCAGGCCGGATGTTCCAGAAGGTACGGGGGAGATGGGTATATTATTGCTGTGTGCGCTGCAAGATGGCGCCGCGCATGCTCGACTTACGTCTAGCCTAGTCCTTGCCTAGTCCTTGGCCTGATCCTTGAGCCGGCCCAAACTTTCCTGGCGTCCCAGCACGTCCAAAACCTCAAATATACCAGGCGACGTGGTCCGTCCGGTCAGCGCGGCCCGCAAGGGTTGTGCGACCGCGCCAAGCTTGAGACTATTTTCCTCGGCAAAGGCGCGCAGCGCGGCTTCCGTCGTGGCGCCGCTCCATGTCTCGACATTCTCCAGCGCGGAATGAAGCTGGCCGATCAGCTTGCGGTTCTCGGGCGTCAGCAGCGCCTGCGCCTTGGGATCAAGCTCCAGCGGCCGGTCGGCGAAGATGAAATAGGCGCTGTCGATCAGCTCGATCAGCGTCTTGGCGCGCTCCTTCAGGGCCGGCATGGCCTTGAGCAGCTGGGCGCGCGTGGTGTCGTTTAACTTGGCCTTAATCTCGTCGCGG
>Ga0102591_1003321_pt1 | contig 14745 bp, 14 predicted proteins | sample AraplaCol_mCL_r2_2_FD_76860 | JGI IMG/M metagenome (GOLD analysis project Ga0102591, IMG submission 76860) | Arabidopsis root microbial communities from North Carolina, USA - plate scrape MF_Col_mCL_r2 (SPADES assembly) (version 2) | ecosystem: Host-associated > Plants > Roots > Endosphere... | reverse complement strand
AGGTCGAGCAGCCAGTGATTTTCGATCCGCCACGTGGGCAGGCTGGTCGCCCAGCCGTGCGGGCCTTCGATCTCCACTTCCACGTGGGCGAAGAGGAAGGCCAGCAGGAGCGTGAACAGGAAGGTCGACACCACGGAAGCGACGCGACGACGCGGCGAATGGCTCATGCCGTGTCCAGGTGCGCGAGCACGGTGGCGATCACGTCGCGCGCGGCGTGGGGGCGTCCGATCGCGCGGGCGCGCTCCGCCATCGCCGCGAGGCGATCGGGCTCGGCGCGCAGGGCGCCGATGCGCCATGCCAGGGCGACCGCGTCGATGGCCTTCCATGCCGCGCCCTGCTCGAGCAGGTAGTCGGCGTTGCGTTCTTCCTGCCCTGGAATGGGTGCGTTGACGATCATCGGCAGGCCCATCGCGAGGCATTCGGAGGTGGTGAGCCCGCCGGGCTTCGTTACCGCGAGATCGCAGCAGGCCATCAGGTGTTCGACGTGACGGGTGAAACCCTGCGGGAACAGGCGACCCGGATGCCGCGTGGCGGCGAGGGTGCGCAGTCGTTCCAGCATCGCCGTATTGCGTCCCGCGAGCACCACCAGCTGAAAGCCTTCGCCGGTCGCCAGCAGCGCGTCCGCGAGCTCGTCGAGGGCGCCGACGCCCGCACCGCCCCCCATGACCAGGTAGGTCGGCTGGTCGGGGTCGATGCCCAGGCTCGCGGCCAGCGCGCGGCGGTCGTGGGTCTGAGCGAACGCGGGCATGACGGGAATGCCCGTCGTGTGCACGCGATCCGGTGGCAGACCGACCGCGTGCATGCGCCGCGCGATTTCGGGGCTGGCGGCGAAGTAACCGGCCATGCCGGGAATGATCCACATGCGATGAAGATCGAAGTCCGTGACCTGCAGCCACACGGGCGCGGGGATCCGTCCCTTGCGCTTCTGCCGCGCGAGCATCTCGGCGGGCAGGAAATGCGTGCAGACGATCGCATCGGGTGCGAACGCGGCGATCGCCGTGCGCAGGCGACGCGTGTGCAGTCGCTCGATCGTGCGGCGCATGCGTTCGGTGACGGCATCGGGACGCGTGTCGTCGGTGATGCGATAGAGCATGCCCCACAGCTGCGGATGCCGCGTGATCAGGCGCAGGTAGAAGTCGGCGTAGATGCGCCGGAAACTGGACGGCACGTAGTCCATCACATCGAGGTGGCGCACCTCGACGTCGTGGCCTTCGCCCGCCAGCGCGGCAACGGTGGCCTCGAGCGCCTCCGCGGCACGCACGTGCCCCGCGCCCGCGGATACCGACAGCAGAAGGATGCGCTTCGTCACCCGCTGTACGCCGCCAGGAGGGCCTGCTGGGCGCTGTGTGGCGCCTCGCCGCGGGCGGGATGGCTCCGCGTGTACCGACCGTCGGTGCCCAGCAGCCACGCCTGCGTGTTGTCGCGCAGGTAGTTGTCCAGCGTTTCGTCGTACACGCGGCGGGCGAGGTCGGGATCGAGGATCGGCACGCCGACTTCGATACGGCGCATGAGGTTGCGTTCCATCCAGTCGGCGCTGGCGCAGTAGAGCTCCGGCGCGCCGTCGTTGCCGAACCAGTACACGCGGCTGTGCTCGAGAAAGCGCCCGATGATCGAGCGCACGCGGATGTTGTCCGAAACGCCCGGCACGCCGGGACGCAGGGTGCACGCGCCGCGGACGATGAGGTCGATCTGCACGCCGGCCATCGACGCCCGGTAGAGCGCTTCGACCACGTGCGCTTCGTTGAGCGCGTTGAGTTTCGCGACGATGCGGCCCGGCCGCCCGTTCTTCGCGTGGTCGATCTCGCGCTCGATCTTCGCCATCACGCTGCTGTAGAGCGTGAACGGCGAATGCAGCAGGCGTTTCAGCTGGATCATGGGCCCGAGTCCCGAAAGCTGCTGGAACACCTTGTGGATGTCTTCGCCGATCTCCGGGTCCGCCGTCATCAGGCCGATGTCGGTGTAACCGCGGCTGTTGCCCTGGTGGTAATTGCCCGTGGACAGGTGCACGTAGCGACGCAGGCCGGTGCCTTCGCGGCGCACGATGAGCAGCATCTTGGCATGCGTCTTGTAGCCGACCACGCCGTAGACGACCTGCACGCCGGCCTCCTGCAGGCGGTTGGCGAGACCGATGTTGGCCTCCTCGTCGAAGCGCGCGCGCAGTTCGATCACCACCGTGACGTCCTTGCCGTTGCGTGCGGCATCCACGAGCAGATCGACCAGTGGCGAATCCTTGCCGGCGCGGTAGAGGGTCTGCTTGATCGCCAGCACGCCGGCATCCTGCGACGCGCGCCGCAGCAGTTCGACCACCGACGCGAACGATTCGTAAGGATGGTGGAGCAGGACGTCACGCGCGCCCAGCACGTCGAATTCGTTCATGCCCTTGTCGAAGGCGGGCAGGAGGCGCGGCGTGAAGCGCGGGAACTTGAGTTCGGGGCGATCGATCTGGTCGTAGATCAGGCCGGCGCGGATGATGTTGACCGGCCCGTCGCAACGGTAGACGTCCGCTTCCTCGAGCTGGAAGTTCTCGATCAGCATCTCGGTGATCGCACGCGGACAGTCTTCGCCCACCTCCAGCCGCACGGGGCGCGCGTAGCCGCGGCCGGCCAGCTCCTCGCTCAGCGCGCGGGCGAGGTTTTCCACCTCGGCCTCTTCGACCACGAGTTCGCTGTTGCGCGTGACGCGGAACTGATAGGCCGCGCAGACCTGGAAGCCCGGAAAGATTTCGTCGGCGAACGCCTGGAGCACTTCGGCGAGGAAGACGTAATCGCCTTCGCCGTCGGACACCGCGGCCGGCACGTGGATGATGCGCGGGAGCGATCGGGGCGCGCGGACCAGCGCCATGTGGCCCTCGCGGCCGAACGCGTCGCGGCCCTTGAGCACCACGGCCAGGTTCAGCGTCTTGTTGAGGATGCGCGGAAACGGATGCGCCGGATCGAGGCCGAGCGGCGACAGCACCGGCATGATCTCGTTCTGGAAATACCCCAGCAGCCAGCGCCGCTGCCTGTCGCTCCACCGGTCGCGCGTGAGGAACCGGATGCCCTCGGCGTCCAGCGCGGGGAGCAGCTCCTCGCGCCAGATCGTGAACAGCTCGTCGACGAGCTCGAGCGTGCGTTCGCGGATGCGCGCGAGGATCTCGCTCGACGACAGGCCGTCGGCGCCGGGGATCGCGGCACCCAAGGCGTGCTTGTGCTTGAGCACGGCGACGCGCACCTCGAAGTATTCGTCGAGGTTGTTGCTGACGATGGTGAGGTAGCGCAGGCGCTCCAGCACGGGCACGTCGGGATCGCGCGCCTGCGCGAGCACCCGGAAGTTGAATTCCAGTGCCGCCAGCTCGCGATTGATGTACAGCTCGGGGGCGCCGAGGTCGGTTTCGCTCATTCGGTCGGATACGTCGTTCATGACAGCCGATGGTGTCTCATCCGCGATCATGCCGGAAAGCGGCGTCGCAGCAAGCCCCGGCGTGCTCCGCCCGTGCCGGCTCAGGGGTGGTGGCCCGCGACTTCCTGCATGCGCGTTCCGTCGAGCAGGCGTTCGCTGCCGAAAACACACGCGAAGGTCGAGCCCTTGCCCGGCTCGCTCTCGATCGACAGGCGCGCCTGGTGCAGGTTGAGCACGTGCTTGACGATGGACAGGCCTAGCCCGGTGCCGCCGGAGTCGCGCGAGCGGCTCGACGAGACGCGGTAGAAGCGCTCGGTCAGCCGGGCGATGTGTGCGGCGGGGATGCCGAAGCCGGAATCCTGCACCGCGAAGCGCGCGCCGTCTTCCGTGGCCGACCAGCGGATCGCGATGCGGCCGCCGGTCGGCGTGTATCGCACGGCATTGCTGACGAGGTTCGAGAACGCGCTGTGCAGGTCCTTCGGCGAACCCAGCACGTCGTAGGACGTGCCGATGTCGAGGGTCACCGCGTGACGTCCCTGGCTCAGTGCCTCGGCTTCCTTACGAAGGCTGGCGAGCAGGGGCACCATCTGCACCTGCTCGTCGGCCACGTGGTCCTGGGTCTCGAGGCGAGAGAGCGTCAGGAGGTCTTCGACGATCTGTCCCATCCGCTTCGACTGCGCACGCATCTCGTCGAGCACCGGGGCGAGCTCGGGCACGTCTTCCGGATCGAGCAGTTCGAGGTAGCCATGGATGACGGTCAACGGCGTGCGCAGCTCGTGCGACACGTTCGCCACGAAGTCGCGGCGGATCTGCTCGAGGCGCGTGAGGTGGCTCGTGTCGCGCGCCAGCAGCAGGCGCTGGCGGCTGCCGAAGGGCAGCAGCGTCGCTGTGACGTGGCGGTTCGGATGGTTGGGCGCCGTGACGTCGTTGAGCGGTTCACGCGCACCGTCGGCCAGCCAGCCGGCGAGTTCGGAATTGCGCAGCAGGTCTTCGATGAGGCGGCCGCGGTCGCGCGGACGTTTGAGGCCCAGCAGGTCTTCGGCCGCGTGGTTGAACCAGCGCACATGCCACGAGTGGTCAAGGAGGACCACGGCGTCGGGCAGGGTTCCGGCCGCGCTGCGCAGGTCGCGCAGGCGTGAAGCGATTCGGCGGGTGCGGGTCATCAGACGGTCATGTTCGGGGCGGGTCGACGCGGACGACTGCAACATTGGCCGCGTTTTATGACGGAACAGCGACAGCAGCACGACGATTTCCAGCAGCGCGACGAGGGTCACGGCGGACAGCGTCGCGCCCACGAGCGTGCCCACCGCGACACCCATGAGGAGCAGGGCGATACATGCGGCGGGGAGTCGCCAGCTGGCGAGGAAGCGGTCGAGCATGGGCGGGGCCGGTGACGGTCTGGTGGTATGCACCATAACGCGCCCGGCCCGCGAATGGTCAGGTATTGGCGGAGAACCGGTAGCCGGCGCCGCGAACGGTCTGGACCATGTCGTCCAGCTTCCACGGTTCCAGCGTCTTGCGCAGGCGACGGATGTGGACGTCGACGGTGCGTTCCTCCACGTACACGCTGCCGCCCCAGACATGATCCAGCAACTGGGCGCGCGAATAGACGCGCTCCGGATGGGTCATGAAGAAGAACAGCAGGCGGTATTCCGTGGGGCCGATCGGCACGGCGTCCTCGCCGGCGAACACCCGGTGCGCGGGGCCGTCGATGCGCAGGCCGCCGAGTTCGACCACGCCGGAGCCGTCGTCGCCCTGGCTGCGCCGCAGCACCGCCTTGATGCGGGCGATGAGCTCGCGGGTGGAAAACGGCTTGATGACGTAGTCGTCGACGCCGGCTTCCAGGCCGTTCACGCGATCCATTTCCTCGCCGCGGGCGGTGAGCATGATGATCGGGATTTCGCGGGAGAGTTCTTCGCGACGCAGGCGGCGGGCGAGTTCCAGTCCGCTCGTGCCCGGCAGCATCCAGTCCAGCAGGATCAGATCGGGCACCTTTTCGGAGATGGCCATCTGGGCGGCGCGGGCGTCCGCGGCGTGAGCCGCGTCCATGCCTGCTTTACGGAGCGCGAAGGCGACCATGTCGCGAATCGAAGCCTCGTCTTCCACGATAAGGATGCGTTTGTGCACGCTGGGGCCGCTCGTTGGCTATGACGGTCATATTGCAGCCATGCAGTGTTACACCGCAATGACAATCGTCACAATCGTCGTCCGGCCGTGCCGGCGCTACTGGCTGCGGCCGTCCGGATTGTCGTCGGTGCTGACCCGTCGTTTGCGCAATTCCAGCAACAAGGGGGTCAGATCGCTGATACGGGCCTGGATACGCGATCGCTGGTAATAATCGAGGTCGTCGCGCTTCAGCAGGCGGCGCAGCTGTTCCATGGCGTCGAAGGGGCGCCCGGCGAGGTAGGCGCTGTCGGCATAGGCTTCGGCCGCGCGGACGGTGTCCCCCGAGCGCTCGCTGGCGCGGGCGAACGTGCGGAAGATTTCCGGATCGTCGCTGTCGTCGAGCATCGGCCGGAGCAGGGTGGTGGCCGTGCGCGCGTCGTCCGAGCGGCCGGTGTCCGCGAGCGCCTTCGCATAGCCGAGCGTCACCGCCCGGTTGCGCGGGGAATTGGCATGCAGCGCCTTGTAGATCGCCATGGCGTCGCCGTGGCGGCCGGCATCGACGTAAGCGTCGGCCAGGGCCAGCCGGATCACGACGTTGTCGGGCTGCTGCGCGAGCAGGGGCTGAAGGACGCCGACCGCTTGCGTGCCGTGGTTCGTACGGGTCAGCGCCAGCGCGTAGCCATAGCGATTGGCGGCCGTGTCGAAGTCCTTGCGTTCGAGATTCGTCGCGTAATACGACGTCAGCTTCTGCAGGTCGCCCGAGAGCACGCGGACCCGTTCGCGCATCAGCGCGTAGGTGTCGCCCAGGCTGTCCTTCGGCGCCTTCGCGGTCGCGGCCATCAGGGTCGTCGGGTCCTTCACGTAGAGCACGGGAGCGGTGCTCTTTTCCCAGCTGGCCTTGTCGATGGTGGGCAGTTTCGGCCGGTTGGCCATGCGTTCCTGGAGCACGCGCGCCCGCGCCTTCGCGTCGCTGATGCGCGCGAGCGTCACCGGGTGGGTCTGCAGCAGCGCGGGCAGGGCCTCTTCGCCTTCGCCGACGCGCATGGTGTCCTGCATGCGGCCGAAGAAGTCGGCCATCGCGTCGGGATCGTAGCCGGCGTTCGCCAGTGTCTGGATGCCCACGCGATCGGCCTCGATCTCGTCCTTGCGGGTGAAGTTGATCTGCCGCTGCATCAGCAGCCCCTGGCCGCCCATCAGCACGGCGGGCGCCGCGTCGCCCGCGCCGCCCCCCGCGCCGGCCGCGATGGCGCCCAGCAGCACCAGCGCCATGAGCGGCGCGTTCTTCTTGGAATCTTCGAATGCCCGGTACAGGTGGTTCTGGGAGATGTGACCGATTTCGTGGGCGATCACGCCCGCCAGTTCGCCCTCGCTGGTGGTGATGTCGATCAGGCCGGCGTTGACGCCGATGTAGCCGCCCGGGGCCGCGAAGGCGTTGATCGCCGTGTCGCGGACGATGAAGAACTGAAAGTGGTCCTTCGGCCGGTCGCTGGCGGCGACGAGACGGAACCCCAGGTCGTTGATGTACTGGTCCAGCAGCGCGTCGTCGACCGTGAGGTCGAGCGCATGCATCTGGCGGAGCATCATCGCGCCGTACTGGTCGGCCTCGCGGGGGCTGATCAGGGCGTTGGCCGAGCTGCCCAGATCCGGCAGGCGAATGCTGTCCTGGGCGCCGGCGACGAAGGTCGCGAGCGCGAGGGCGGCGGTCAGGGCGAGGCGGGGAAAGGGCAGGGGCATAAGTCGAAGGACGATACCATCACCGAACGGTGAGTTGACTTGCACGCGCCGGGCGCTGGGATCGGTGAGACCACGGTGGCGTGCCACGGTTCCGCGTGCCTTGTAAAATCCGGCATCCAACGCCATTTTGCGACTATCCGGTTTCAGGAAACACCCATGTCCACCCCCGACATCACCATCTATTCCACCGCCGTCTGCCCCTACTGCGTGGCCGCCAAGAACCTGCTGAAGGCCAAGGGCCTCGCGTGGAACGAGGTCCGCATCGACACCGATCCCGCCCAGCGCGACATCATGCTGGAGAAGAGCGGCGGCCGACGCACGGTGCCGCAGATCTTCATCAACGGCACCCATGTCGGCGGCTTCGACGACCTCGCCGCGGCCGATCGCAGTGGCCGCCTGGCGGAAATCCTCGGAGCGGCTCACTGATGGCCGACAAGCGCGTCGAGGAATTCACCGCGTTCCGCCAGCGCATGAACGAGCGGATCCTGGGTGAAGACAACCAGGTGGTGCGGCGCTTCTTCGCGCTGGACACCCAGACGTACCGCGCCGGCGCCCTCGACGTGAAGACCAAGGAGATGCTGGGCCTGGTCGCGTCGATGGTGCTGCGCTGCGACGACTGCATCAGCTACCACGTCGCGCAGTGCAAGGAAGCCGGGGTGAATCGCGACGAATTCTTCGAGGTTTTCAGCGTCGGCCTCGTGGTGGGCGGCTCGATCGTCATTCCCCACCTGCGCCGCGCCGTGGACTTCCTGGATTCGCTGGAAGGCGAGGCGCAGGCCGACCCGGCCGCCTGCGAAGACCATCCGGCTGCCTGAGGCGGCCGGAAAGAGGCCCCGAACGGGGGCGAACCTTGAAGGAAGCGGGCCGGATCGCCGATAATTAGGCGATTTTTCTCCCCGCGCGCACCCCTCGCGCGCTTATGCGACCCGCTTCCCTTCAGGAGTTACCCCCATGAGCAAGACCATTGCCGTGATCCCCGGCGACGGCATCGGCCCCGAAATCATGGACGCGACCATCCGCGTCCTCGATGCGCTCGACTGCGGTCTGACCTACGACTACGTGGATGCCGGCGTGGTGGCGCTCGAGAAGCACGGCGACCTGCTGCCGCAGGCGACGATCGAGGCCATCGCGAAGCACAAGGTGGCGCTCAAGGGCCCGCTGACCACGCCGATCGGGGGTGGCTTCACGTCGATCAACGTCACGCTGCGTCGCAAGTTCGATCTCTACGCCAACGTGCGTCCGGCGATCAGCTTCCCGGGCACCAAGGCGCGCTACGACAACATCGACATCATCACCGTTCGCGAGAACACGATGGGCGCCTACATGGCCGAGGGCCAGACGCGCGAAGGCACCGGCGAGAACGAAGTCGCCGTGTCGGTCATCCGCAACACCCGTCCGGGCATGGAGCGCATCTGCCGCTACGGCTTCGAGATGGCGCGCCAGAAGGGCCGCAAGAAGGTCACGGCCGTGCACAAGGCCAACATCATGAAGACCTCGTCGGGCCTGTTCCTCGACGTGGCGCGCGAAGTGGCGAAGGATTTCCCGGATCTCGAGTTCCAGGAAATGATCGTCGACAACGCCTGCATGCAGCTGGTGATGAACCCCTACCAGTTCGACGTGATCGTCACCACGAACCTCTTCGGCGACATCCTCTCCGACCTCTGTGCTGGTCTCGTCGGCGGCCTGGGCCTCGCCCCGGGTGCCAACATCGGCAAGGACGCGGCGATCTTCGAGGCCGTCCACGGCTCCGCGCCGGACATCGCCGGCCAGAAGAAGGCCAACCCGTGCGCGCTGCTGCTCGCCGCCGCCGACATGCTGGACCACCTCGGCATGGTCGCCAAGGGCACGCGCCTGCGCGCTGCGATCAGCGACGTGATGAACGCCCGCGATCGCACCACGCCGGACGTCGGCGGCACCGGTACCACCGACACCTTCGGCGACGCGATCGTCGAACGCATCAAGGCCACGGCCTGATGCAGAAAACCCCGCCGGATGGCGGGGTTTTTTTTTGCCGGCAAGGGCTGCGTTCCGGTGCGGAAGCCGCCTAACCGCGGAAGAAGGGATAGGGAGCCAGGAAGATCAGCCACACCATCAGCACGATGCCGATGTACTTCACGATGCGGAAGAGTTTCGGATTGGCCTTCTTGAAACGGCGGGTGCGCTCGCGACCACGCTGGTTCAGGGCGAACATCCGGTTGACGAAACCGACCTGCTCGCCGCCATCGTCGCTGTTGGGCGATGCGGTGATCGAGCCCATGAACGCGCCCACGCGCTTGTTGATCGCCGTCATCAGGCCGCTCTTCAGCGGACGCTCCACGTCGGCGAACAGGATGACGCGGGTCTGGTCGGTGCGGTTCTCGGCCCAGTGCACGTACGTTTCGTCGAAGACGACGTCCTTGCCGTCGCGCCATGCGTGCATCTCGCCGTCGACGAAGATGCGGCAGTCGTCGGAGTTCGGTGTGATAAGGCCGAGATGGTAGCGAAGCGAGCCTGCGAACGGATCGCGATGCGGGTTGAGTTTGCTGCCGGGCGGAAGCAGCGCGAACATCGCGGCCTTCACGGACGGGATCGAGTTGAGCAGCTTCACCGTCTGCGGGCACAGCGCCTCGGCGGACGCCAGCGGCTCCCCGTACCACTTGAGATAGAAGCGCTTCCAGCCCTGCTTGAAGAACGAGTTGAACGACGCGTCGTTGTGCTTCTCCGCCGAGCGGATGTAGCCCTCGTCGAACAGATGCATGGCCTCCTCGCGGATCGCCTGCCAGTTGTGCTGCAGCAGATCCAGTTGGGGAAAGCCGCGCCGGTCGAGAATCGGCCGGGCCGGGACCGCCGAGAAGGCGTACATCAGCAGGTTGTACGGGGCGAAGATCGCCGAATGATCCACCAGCTGGCGATCGAAACGCAGGCGCGAGCGCCCACGCAGATGCACCAGTAGCACGCACAGCGTGAACAGGATCAGGATGTAGAGGACGATGAAGCGCGGCCCGAGGAAATTCATGGGGTTGGACTCGACGATGACAGGCGATACATGCGGCCCGGACGGCCTGTATCAACGCCGATAGGATACTCCCGACACCGTTTCGGGGCACGCGTGCGGGGGCCTTCCCCCGATGTGGTCGCCGTGGATACCGGCGTACGCCGGTATGACGAGCAGTGCGGGCAAGGGCTGGCCTCGGTGTACGCCACCCCTCACCGTCGTAACGGCGTACGCCGATATGACGAGCAGTGTGAGCACAGGCTGGCCCCGGTCGACGTCAGACCTCACCGTCGTACCGGCGCACGCCGGTACCCACGTCCCCGGTCTTCATCCGGGCGGAACTGAGGGTTTTCATGCACGTGCTCGCCGTGGATACCGGCGTACGCCGGTATGACGAGCAATGCGGGCACAGGCTTGCCCCGGTCGACGTCAGCCCTCACCGTCGTACCGGCGCATGCCGGCACCCACGTCCCCGGTCGACCTGAAGGCGAAGCATCACAAGAGAGAATCGTACAGGTCGTGCCAGTCGGGGTTACCGGCTTCGATGAGTTCGAGCTTCCACGCGCGACGCCAGCGCTTGAGCGTTTTCTCACGAAGGATGGCCGACTCCATGGTCACGTGTTGCTCGTACCACACGAGGCGATCGACGGCGTAGCGTCTTGTGAAACCGACGACGTCGGCATGCCTGTGCTGCCATACCCGTCGAACGAGCGCGCTGGTGACGCCGACGTAGAGCGTGCCCCGGTAGCCGCTGGCCAGGAGGTACACGCAAGGATTCCGTTCCACCGTCACGCTCCCGAAGTGAACGGCGCGAGCATCGTGCTCGCGCCGTCGCTACGGTACTACAGCGCTTCCGACGCGAAGTCGGCCAGTCGCGAACGTTCGCCGCGCTTCAGCGTGATGTGGCCGGAGTGGGCCCATAGCTTGAAGCGATCGACCGCGTAGGTCAGGCCGGAAGTGGTTTCGGTGAGGTACGGCGTATCGATCTGTTCCACATTGCCGAGGCACACGATCTTCGTGCCCGGGCCCGCACGGGTGATCAGCGTCTTCATCTGCTTCGGCGTCAGGTTCTGCGCCTCGTCGATGATGAGGTAGCGGCTCAGGAAGGTGCGTCCGCGCATGAAGTTGAGCGAACGGATCTTCACGCGCGAGGCGAGCAGGTCGTTGGTGGCCTGGCGACCCCACGAACCGCCTTCCTCCGGATTGGCCAGCACCTCCAGGTTGTCGGTGAGGGCGCCCATCCAGGGCGTCATCTTTTCTTCCTCGGTGCCCGGCAGGAAGCCGATGTCCTCGCCGACCGAGACCGTCGCGCGCGTCATGATGATCTCGCGATAGCGCTGCTGGTCCATGACCTGCGCGAGGCCCGCGGCCAGGGCGAGCAGCGTCTTGCCCGTGCCGGCCGTGCCGAGGAGCGTGACGAAGTCGACGTCGGGATCCATCAGCAGGTTCAGCGCGAAGTTCTGCTCGCGATTACGCGCCGAGATGCCCCATACGCCGTGCGCCGCGTGGCTGTGGTCGTCGAGCAGCACGAGCCTCGCCTTGCGGTCGTCCTCGTCGCCGCGGATCTCGAGCACGCGCAGCTCGACGTCGTTCTCGCCGGGCATGTACAGGCACTGGTTGGGATACCAGAGCTCGTCCTCGTGCACGTCGAGCTCGTAGAACGTGCGACCGCGCTCGTTCCACGAACGCACTTCCGGGTGGCGATTCCAGAAGTCTTCCGGCAGCGCGTCGGAACCCGTGAAGAGCAGGGCGAAATCGTCGAGCGCGCGATCGTTCTCGTAATCCTCCGCGGTGATGCCGTAGATGGACGCCTTGATGCGGAGGTTGATGTCCTTGCTGACGAGGATGACCGGACGATCGGGATACTGATCGCGCAGATCGATGACGGACGCGAGGATCTGGTTGTCGGCCTTGCCGTTGCCGTGACTGGTGCGCTGCTGGAAGAACAGGCGCCCGACGGCGCCGCGCTTCAGCTTCACGCCCTGCGGATTGATCAGTTCGAGTCCTTCGCGGACACCGTGACCACCGCCGCGCTCGATCAGTTCGTTGAGGAAGCGACTGACCTGGCGGCCGTTGCGCGAGACTTCGGATCCGCCTTTCTTCTTCTCGTCCAGTTCCTCCAGCACCGTCATCGGTATGAACACGTCGTGTTCCTCGAAGCGGAACAGCGACGTCGGATCGTGCAGCAGCACGTTGGTGTCGAGGGCGTAGATGCGCTTGCTTCCGGTCATGCGGAAGTGACCTCATGCTGAGGTTGCAAAACCCGGCCGCACGGCGACGGCCGGGGGAGGGAGCCGCATGACGCGGTATCCGTCACGCGGTGGGAATAGCGTCCAGCACGGCTTGCGCGTGTCCGGGGATCTTGATCCCCCGCCACTCCGCGGCGAGCCGGCCGTTTGGATCGATAAGGAACGTGCTGCGCACGACACCCAGATAGCGCTTGCCGTAAAGCACCTTTTCGTGGATGACGTCGAACGCCTTGCACCAGGTTTCGTCCGCGTCGGACACGAGCGGAAACGGGAGCTCGTGTTTGGCGGCGAAATTCGCATGCGAGCGCACGGAATCGCGGGAGACGCCGATCACCTCGGCGTCGCGGGCCTGGAACGCCGCGTACCGATCGCGGAAATCCTTTGCCTCGTTGGTGCAGCCCGGGGTGTTGTCCTTGGGATAGAAGAACACCACGACCCACTTGCCGTTGAGCGAAGACAGCGACAGCGTGGAGCCGTCGCCTAGCGAGCCTTCGAGATTCGGAACCTTCTTGCCCTTGCCGGTCATGCGTCGCGTTCGCTCCTCCTGCGTCGTCAGAATTTCACGGGATCCATGATCGCGTCGAGGTTGAGCCCATCGCACAACTCGAGGAAATCGTCGCGCAGCGCGGCGATGTGCGTCTCGGACGGAATGCCGATGGTGATCTGCGCCTGGAACATTTCCGCACCCGTCTGCATCGCCTGGTAGCGCATCGACGAGAGCTGCTCGACGCTGATGTCGCGTCGCGAGAAGAATTCGATGATCTTGACGAGGATGCCCGGGCGATCCGCGGCGATGACTTCCACCAGGTACGGGAGCAGGTGCGCGGTGGGTTCGCGCGGCGTGGTGCGGTAATGGACGATCTGCAGTTCTTCGTCGCGGGCGAGCTTGCCCAGCGAGGTCTCCAGTTTCGCCACGGCATCCCACGCGCCGGCGGCCAGCAGCATCACGGAGGTGTCGTTCCCGATCGTGGAGACGCGGGCGTCGGCGAGGTTGCAGCCCGAGTCGGCGATGCGCTTGGCCAGCGCGAGGATCGGCGCGCGGTGCGCCGGCGACAGCGTCGAGATGAGGAGCTGGTTATCGGTGGCGGCGTTGCGTGCTGCGGAACGATTCAAGGCGTACTACCCATGGCGCGTCCCGCGGGGCGCGGAACCAACGCTTTGGGGGCAGCTTACTTGCCCCCGTCGCGCACAGGCAAGACGCCGACGATCGCGCCGGGTGAAACCCGTCGAATGGACTACCCGGAAACGCCCCGGTAACATGCGAAGGGCTGATTTCACAACGGGTTCGACCTTGGATATCTCAGGAAGCATCACCGCGCTGGCGACGCCGTTCGCCGCCGACGGTTCCCTCGACCTCGACGCCTTCGTCCGTCTGCTCGACCAGCAGATCGCCGGCGGCACGCAGGGCGTGGTCGTCGCGGGGTCGACGGGGGAATCGCACTTCCTCGAGCACGACGAGTACGAGGCGTTGCTGGCGCTGGCCGTGAAGCATGTCGGCGGCCGCATCCCCGTCATCGCGGGCACCGGCGAAGCCGGCACCGCGAAGACCATCGCCGCGACCCGCCGCGCGAAGGCCCTCGGCGCCGATGCGGCGCTCGTCGTGGCGCCGTTCTACGTGCGGCCGACCCAGGAAGGCCTCCGGCGGCATTTTGTTGCGGTGGCCGACGAGGGCGGTCTCCCTGTCGTCCTCTATAACGTCCCGCCGCGCACTGGTTGCGATATCGATCCGGCGACGGTGGCGGTGCTGCGCGACCATCCCGGCATTGTCGGCATCAAGGAGGCCCGCGGCGACGCCGGCCGGATCCAGGCGATCGCGGAACTTATCCGTGCCGATTTCGTCTACCTCAGCGGCGATGACGGCTCGGCTCACGAGGCCATGCTGGCGGGCGCCGCGGGGACGATTTCGGTGGTGTCGAACCTGGTACCCGGTCCGTTCCGTGCGATGTGCGACGCCGCTCGTTCAGGCGACGCCCAGCGTACGGCGGCCGAGGTGGCCCGTCTCGCGCCGCTCGTCGACGCTCTGAATTGCGCGCCGAACCCGATTCCCGTCAAGGCCGGTCTGGCCGCGCTGGGGCTGGGCTTGGCGGCGCCGCGGCTGCCCCTCGTCGAACTGGAGTCCGGTCCGGCGCTGGCAAAGCTGCGCGAAACGCTCGCGGCTCTGGCACCATTGGCCTCCGCTGCCTGAAACACTCTTCCCAACGGAACCGAAAGTTCATGAAGAAAACCTCGTACGCGCTGGTCGTCCCGGCACTGCTCCTCTCCGTCCTGGTCGTCTCCGGTTGCGGCGCGTTCCGCTCCAAGAAG
>Ga0102591_1003318_pt1 | contig 14749 bp, 14 predicted proteins | sample AraplaCol_mCL_r2_2_FD_76860 | JGI IMG/M metagenome (GOLD analysis project Ga0102591, IMG submission 76860) | Arabidopsis root microbial communities from North Carolina, USA - plate scrape MF_Col_mCL_r2 (SPADES assembly) (version 2) | ecosystem: Host-associated > Plants > Roots > Endosphere... | reverse complement strand
GACGTGCTGCTGCTGGACGAACCGACCAACCACCTGGACATCGAGGCCATCGACTGGCTCGAAGGGTTCCTGAAGGCGTGGCAGGGCGCGCTGGTGTTCGTCACCCATGACCGCCGCTTCCTGCGATCGCTTGCCACGCGCATCGTCGAGATCGACCGTGGGCAGGTCACCAGCTGGCCCGGCGACTGGGACAACTACCTGCGTCGCCGCGAGGAACGCCTGAACGCCGAAGCGCAGGAAAACGCGCGCTTCGACAAGATGCTGGCGCAGGAGGAAGTGTGGATCCGGCAGGGCATCAAGGCCCGCCGCACGCGCGACGAAGGCCGCGTGACGCGCCTCAAGCAGATGCGCGTGGAGCGCTCGCAGCGACGCGATCTGCAGGGCAACGTGAAGATGGACTTCGCGCAGAGCGAATCGTCCGGCAAGAAGGTCGTAGAGGCCAAGGGCGTGAACTTCGCCTTCGGTGAGCGCCAGATCATCAGCGATCTGAACACCACCATCTTCCGCGGCGACCGCATCGGCCTGATCGGGCCCAACGGCAGCGGCAAGACCACGCTGCTGAAGCTGCTGCTGGGCGAACTCAAGCCGCGGACCGGCGAGGTGAAGCTGGGCAGCAACCTGCAGGTCGCGTATTTCGACCAGTACCGCGCGACGCTGCGCGAGGACTGGAACGCGCTGGAGAACGTCTCCGAAGGCCGCGAATTCGTCGAAGTGGGCGGCAAGTCCAAGCACGTCATCGGTTACCTGCAGGACTTCCTGTTCACGCCCGAGCGCGCCCGCGCGCCGATCACCCGCCTGTCCGGCGGCGAGCGCAACCGGTTGCTGCTCGCCAAGCTCTTCGCGCAGCCGTCCAACCTGCTGGTGATGGACGAACCGACCAATGACCTCGACGTCGAGACGCTGGAACTGCTGGAAGAACTGCTGGGCGATTACCCCGGCACGCTGCTGCTGGTCAGCCACGACCGCGACTTCCTCGACAACGTGGTGACGTCCACGCTCGTCATGGAAGGCGACGGCCGCGTCGGCGAGTACGTCGGCGGTTACACCGACTGGCTGCGGCAGCGGCCGGTGAAGTCGGTGTCGGCGAGCACGTCGGCGAAGGCGGCGGCTGCCCCGGCGCCCGCGCCCGTCGCGGCGCCGAAGAAGAAGCTCAGTTACAAGGACACGCGCGAGCTGGAGCAGTTGCCGGTGCGCATCGAACAGCTCGAAACGCGCGTCGCAGAACTCACCGCGCAGATGAACGAGCCGTCGTTCTACCAGCGCGACGCGGCCGCGATCGCGACGCATACCGACCTGATGGCGAAGACGCAGGCGGAGCTGGATTCGGCGTATGACCGGTGGAATGAGCTGGAAGGTTGAAGAACCGGGCCATTGGCGGTGACGCCACGGTGCTCAAGCCCCTCTCCCATCGGGAGAGGGGTTGGGGTGAGGGGCGGCGGAGTGTTGGCGTCTACGGTCGCGGTGGTCTGCTTCGCTCTTCGCCTGGAGCAAAGAAACTAGCCTTGCGCTGCATCGTTGTGCAGCCGGTGAGGCTTCGTTACCCCTCACCCCAATCCCTCTCCCGATGGGAGAGGGGCTAACACTCGCGACCCAGAGCGCCGGTCTCATCCTGCGAGACGCCCCGCCCGCACACTCGCGCGATGCCGCGCGCCCACGCCCTCACCGACGACCTGTTCTCCGCCGCTCCGGCCGACGGCCCGCGAACGCTGGTCGAAGACGCCCAGGGCGGGGTCCGCTACTGGCCCGGTTTCCTTGAGCCGGAACTCGCCGCCGACTGGTTCGACGAACTGCGCCACGCCGTCCGCTGGGAAGCCCAGCGCCGCCCGATGTACGACCGCATCGTCGATGTCCCGCGCCTGGTCGCGTCCTACCATTTCGAGGACGCCGATGTCCCCGCACCGCTGGTCGAAGCCGCGCGACGCCTGCGCGAACACCTGCACGAACCCTTCAACGCCGTCGGCCTGAACTACTACCGCGACGGCAACGACTCCGTGGCCCCGCACGGCGACAAGATGCACATGCTGGTGGAAGGCCATCCGATCGCATTGGTCTCGCTGGGTTCGCCGCGCCGCATGACCATCCGCGAGAACGCGTCCCGCAAGGCGCTGCACATCGACCTGCAACCCGGCAGCCTGCTGGTGATGAGCCACGCCAGCCAGCTCACGCACGAGCACGGCATCCCGAAGACGCGCGACGCGGTCGGCCCGCGCATCAGCCTCGCGTATCGCGTGCGTCCGCCGCGCAACGCGCGCGGCTGACGTTCACTCCAATCGCACCCGCAGGTCGCGCCCGGCCGTCGCGACGTTGCCGCTGTAATCCTGCGCGGTGATGCGAAGCACGTAGTCGCCGGCCGGCAGTTCGTCCGGACGCCACTGCCCGGTCGCGAGTACGCCGTCGCGCACCGTGTTGGTCACCAGGTACTGGAACCGCGTGATCGCACTGCCATGCACGGTGATGCCGCTGTCGGGCCCGTACGCGACCTTCACGGCGTCCGGATCGGCCGGCATCCGGTTGAACTCGATGTTCATGCGCGGCTGCTCGTAACCGGGCAGCGGCGCGCCGGCGGCATCGAGCCATTGATACCCCAGCGAATGCAGCCCGAGCCGGCGTCGCGGCAGGTTGCGATCCACCTGGTCCCACGCATCCACCGCGATCTGCACGCCCGGCATCGCGCGCGACAACACGAGCCGGCCGTCGCGACGCGTCGCCAGCGGCTGCGACTGCGCGTCGAGCAGTTCGATGCGGTCGATGTGCGGCGCGTAATGGTCGGCGTAGTTCACGAAGCCCAGCGCCACCGCGTTGCGTTCGTAACCGTAGGCGCCGACGCTCAGATGCACGTGCGCCATGCCGTTGATCGTGCCGAGCACATCGCCCGCTTTGATGCGCGTGCCGCGACGCACGCGGACGCGCTCGGGCTTGCCGTCGTCGCCGGGCACGATCAGGAATCGCGACGGATCGATCGCATCGCCGCGCGGCGTGCGGCCCACGCGCATGTGGATGTAGCCGAGCGTGTCGATCGACATGCCTTCGCCCAGTTCGCCGAAGCCCCACGTGGTCTGCGGGCTGCTGACCTTGCCGTCGGCGATGGCGAGCACTTCCTGGCCGACATCGCCACGGATGTCGAGGCCGCCGTGCAGGTGGTCGCGATTCTCGCGTCGATAGTTGCCGCGCACCTCGCCGAGCGTGCCGACCACTTCGTGCCAGCCGTCCTGCGGCTCCAGCGGCCAGCGTCCGGCGGTGGCGGGCAGGGGCGTGTCGGGCGATGGACCGACGATCTGCGGCGCATCCGGCGACTCGCGCGCCGCGTCGAACGGGCGGACGCGATGCACGCGATACGCACCGGCATCGGCGACCAGCAATGCGCCGTCCTCCGCGACGGCCATTCCCGACGCGCGCGACAACCGCTGCGCCTGCGTCTGCCCGCTGATCTGATGAGACGTGCCGTCGCGCGCGATCTGCACCAGGCCGCGATACATCTCGCCGACGTAGAGCACGCCGTCGTGCGTGATGGCCAGGCTGAGCGGGCGATGCACCGGCGGATGTTCGTCGCCCTCGATCGCGCGCACGAGCGTGCTGACGTCGCCACCCGGCGTGATGCGACGGATCGCGTCGTTGCGAAGGTCGGCAACAAAGACGCGGTTCATCGCATCGACCGCGACCGCGGTGGGCGTGTCGAAGCGCGCGAGTGTGCCGGGGCCGTCGATATCGCCCGGGCGGTCTCCGCCGGCGAGCGTGGACACCGTGCCGTCGGTGGCGATCACGCGAATGCGGTCGTTGTAGGTATCGGCGACGTACACCCGGCGGTCCGCGCCGACCGCGACGTCGGTCGGCCCGTCGAACCGCGCCTGTGCGCCGGGGCCGTCGGCAAAGCCCGGCGTGCCGTCGCCGGCGAGCGTGCTCACCGCGCCTTGCGGTGTGACCTTGCGGATCGCGTGATTGCCGGTGTCGGCGACATAGAGATTGCCCGCGTGGTCGAAGGCAAGGCCGGAGGGCGTGTCGAATGCCGCGGCCGCGCCAATGCCGTCGGCGAACCCTTCGACGGAGCCGGCAAACGTGGACACCGTGCCATCGGGCGCGATGCGGCGGATGCGGTTGTTGTCGCCCGCGTCGCTCACGAAGACCGCGCCGTCCTTCGCCACCGCCACGCCGTAGGGATCGGCGAATCGCGCCTGCGCCGCGGTTCCGTCACGCAGGCCCGCAACGCCGTCGCCCGCCAGCAGGTCGATGCGGCCGTCCCAGCCAATCGCGGTCGGCGCCGGGCCGAGCACGGCCTGCGCCACCGGCGGCCGCCGTTCGAGCAGGTAGGTCGCGGCGAGTGCCGCACCGGTTATTGCGACGACCAGCGCCAGCCATGCATTGCGGGACATGCGTTTCCTTGCATCGGGGACCTTCGGATTATTGCCCGCGCCACGCGCCGTGCGAACCCTTGCGCGCAGCGTTGCGCGCGCGCCTAATCGCGCTGGCCTTCCATCGAAAGGAGCGTGCGATGCGTTGGATTCCCGCGGCCGGCGCACTGGTGCTGGCGTTGATGTGCCACACGGCGGACGCAGAGGTGAAGGACGCGACCGCCGGCGGTTTCACCGTCGAGAACAGCGAGGTCGTGCCGGTCGACGCGGATGCCGCATGGAAGGCGCTCGTGTACGACATCGACCGCTGGTGGCCGAAGGACCACAGCTGGTGGGGCACCGAATCGAAGCTGTCCCTCGATGCGCGCCCAGGCGGCTGCTTCTGCGAGATCGCGGGCACGCGGCTGGCGCGGCACTTGGCGGTTGTGTTCGTCGATCCTGGCAAGACGCTGCGCATGACCGGTGGCCTGGGCCCGCTGCAGGGCATGGGCGTGGACGGCGTGCTGGAGTTCCGCCTCGCACCGGCCGACGACGGCGGCACCCGCATCACGATGTTCTACCGCGCCGGCGGCTACACGCCCGACGATCTTTCGGAGTTCGCGCCCGTGGTCGACAAGGTCCAGGCGCAGCAGTTGAACGGGCTGGCGGAGTTCCTCCGCAAGCCGGCGAAGTAGAGGCGGCACGGGCTCGATGAAGCCGACGGAACCGGGGCGCGACGATGCATCGGGCGCGCAGATGCACCGGCTCTTCTTCGCGCTATGGCCGGACGATGCGCTGCGTGCACGCATCGCCGGAACGGCTGCGTCGGTGCTGTCCGAGCATGCACCGGGCGGACGTGCGCTCAACCCGGAGCGCTTTCACATGACGCTGCAGTTCCTCGGCGATTTCCGCCCGCTGCCCGCCGCGCTGGTCGAAGACGCACGAGCGGCGGCCGCGACTTTGCGTTCGCCGGCGTTCGAACTGGTGCTTGATGAACTCGGCAGTTTTCGCGGCGCCAACGTGTGGTGGTTCGGTACGCGGCACGTGCCTGATGCCTTGCGCGCGCTGTACGACGCTCTAGGGCGGTCATTGGCCGAGCTTCACGTCCCGACGAAGCCGGCGGCGAATTTCGTCCCGCACCTCACCGTTCAGCGCGACGTGCGCAGGCACATCGCGAATGCGCCATTACCGCCGCTGGCCTGGCCGGTGCGCGAGTTCGTGCTGGTCGACAGTCAGCCCGGACGCGGCACGCCTTACGAGCTGATCGGGCGATGGCCGCTGGCCTGAACACTCAGTGCCGCAGCGCGATGTCGGGCCAGCGATCGATGCTGCCGTCCTCGCGCACGACGACGTAGTCGCGCGCGGTGGCGAACAGCACCGGCATCGGATGTTCCAGCGGCGTGCGCACGAACGCGAGCCGCCAGCCGAGGCGCTCGCAGGCCTGCAGCATCGTGCGTTGCGGAATGGTCAATCCGATCCGGCGCTGGACGCGGATCGCGCTGGTTGGCGTTCGTCTTTCGCGAGTGGCCATGACTTTTCCCCCGTGTCGCCCCTCATCCAATCCAACGCAAGATCGGGTGCCGGACAGGACGCGGATTCCGACGCGCGCCGCCCACACAGGAGCCGTACATGCCGACCGTCGATCCACGCGTGGATGCCTACATCGCCAAGTCGGCCGAGTTCGCCCAGCCGCTGCTCACGCAGGTGCGCGAGGTCGTGCACGCCGCGTGCCCGGAGGTCGAGGAAACGCTGAAATGGGGCATGCCCAGCTTCACCTGGCGCGGGAAGATCCTGTGCGGGATGGCGGCGTTCAAGCAGCACATGACCCTGTGGTTCTGGGAAGGCCGTTCGATCGTGGGCGAAGGCAAGGGCGGGGAGGCGATGGGCCAGTTCGGCCGCATTACCCGCAAGTCGGAATTGCCCGGCAAGCGCGAACTTGCCGGTTACGTGAAGCAGGCGATGGCGCGGGTCGAAAGCGGGGCGACACAGCCACCGAAGAAGAAGCCGGCGCCCAGGGCGGAACTGCCCATGCCGGACGACCTGGCCGCCGCACTGCGCCGGAATGCGAAGGCGCGCGCGACGTTCGAGGGCTTCGCGCCGGGCTATCGGCGCGACTACATCGAGTGGATTGTCGAGGCCAAGCGCGAGGACACGCGACAGCGCCGCGTGGGGCAGACGGTGGAGTGGCTGGCGGAAGGGAAGTCGCGGAACTGGAAATACATGAAGTAGGTTCCCCGGTCGCTGCAGTGCCCCGGCCTGTCAGCCGACGGCAGGAATCAACGCCCCAGCGGCTCCACCACTGCCGCCCACGCCAGCGCCGCATCGTGTTCTTCCGGCTCGAACGCACGGATTTCGGTGTTCGGAAAGAAGCGCCCGGCGAACTCGGAAATCTCCGCCAGCCAGCGCTTGTCGGTGACGATCGCGCCGCGCGCGAAGCGCCCATATTCGCCCACCTTGCTCACCGCGTAGCGAAGGTCCTTCGCCAGCGCTTCGGGCGTGAGGCCGGTAAAGCCGGTCATGTCGCAGAAGATGCCGACGCGTTCGTGCAGGCGCAGGCGGCCTTCGATGTCGGCGATGCAGCGGTCGTAGTCCGCGCCATCCAGCGTGCCGCTGAAACGGTAGGCGCCGACGTGCGATGGCGAGGGCAGGATGTCGATCATGGCGTCGTCCGTCGGGAACTTCGCGCCAGCGTGCGTGGCGCGGGGTTCAGGACGCGTCAAAACCGTGCATGCGTCAGCGTGGCGGTGGGTCGAGGAATGCGCCGCAGCCGGTGTAGGTCTTGCCGCCCGCCCGCAGCTGCGCGGTGACGTCGAAGCCGATCCCGGCGTCGTCCTGGCACGGCTTGCGTTCGGCGATCAGTTCCACCTGCGTTCCGTTCGCCGTCTTGCCGGTCCAGCCGTCGCCCTTCGGGCGCGATTGCACGCTGGCGATGTCGACGTTGCGCGAACCGAAATCCAGCTGCGCATGCAGCGCCGGCGCTTCGCCGCGGCCCACTTCGACCAGCCATCCCGGTTCGTTGCCCACCGCACGGAAGGCGACGCCGCGTGAGCGAGCGTCGTCCCACGGCGAGGCGAGGTTGGTGCGCGTGCATTCGTGCTTGTCGCCGTCGAGCGTCAGCGTGCCGCTGTCGCCCTTGGTCCAGAACTCATTGCCGATGTCGTCGGCGTAACGCGCGCCTGAAGCGGACGTCGCCAGTGGCAATGACCGGCTGCGTCCGCCGTACGACAGCGTCACCTTCTGCGCCACGTTGTCGAAGGTCGCGCCCACGCGCAGGTCGCCGCATTGCCAGTTCGTCGGTGCGGGCGCGGCGTGCTCCGGGGAAGCGCCGCCCGCGGATGCGGCGGCGGGCGACGCGCCCACCTGGATCATCGGGATCTCCACCGGCACGTTCGCCGAAGGATCGACGGAGACGCGCGTGTCGCTGACGAACATCAGCTTGCCATCCGGGCCGGAGAGCGCGGCGTGCAGGCCGTACTGGCCGTTCGCGCGCAGCTTCGCCGGATCGAAGGGCAGGGTGAAGGCAATCGGCGGGCCGGCGAAGTCCGTCACCGTCGTTTCGGCGATGACGGCCTTCGGCGTGTCGGCCAGCAGGTTGTCGATCAGCTGCACGCGCAGGCTCGAACCCGGCGGCGGCATGATCCGCTCGCGGTAGGTCGCGTTGCCGGTGACGGCGTGCGCGCCCTGGATCACCGCCGGCGCGGAAGGCGCGGCGCTTTCCTGTGACTGGCACGCGGCCAGCAATGCCATCAGGGACGCCGCGACGGCCCTCGCAAAGAGGGCCGGCGCGATGCCGGGAAGGGAAGCCCGCAACACGTTCATGGCACGTCCTCCGTCAGGTCGCGCGAGCGTAGCGGGGCGTTTGTTGGGACCGCGTCAGTGCGGCGCGCGGTCCACCCGCACCACGGGGTAGCGGCGGTACTGGTCGTCCCAGGACGAATGCCGGCGCGCGAAGAACTCCAGCCGCTGCTGCGGGCTGTCGGCGAACGCCTTGTCGTCCTTCAGGCGCTGCTCGAAGGCGGCCTTCACCGCCGGGTCCTTGAGCATGTCGCGCGCGACGTCCTCGGCGACGTAGTCCTCCATGTACTCCTTGCGCTCGAAGTAGTTGTTGAACTCACCCCATGCGACGAGCGCGTCCGGCGCCTGCGGCTCCAGCAGCGCCATCGCCAGGCGTGCCTTGGGCTGGGCGATCGGCACGAACAGCGCGCCCTTTCCGATGTCCTGCGACTCCGGTGCCCACTTGCCTTCCAGCGTGGCGCGCTGGTGGCTTTCGACCGACTGCGGCGACAGCGTGGCCGTATCGGCACGGAACGCCTGCACGTCGGCCTTCGCCACCGGTGCATCGAGGCGGCGGTACGTCACGCCGTGCTGGTCGAGTTTGGCGGCGACCCACGCGGCATGCGCGGCCGGCACGATGTAACCGGCCTTCGGCGCATCCACGACGTGCGCGGGCACCAGCTCGTCGCGCATCGGCAGGTGCCAGACCTGCGGTTTGGTTTCGTCGTAGCGGGTCATCAATCCACCCGACACCTCCGACGGCGCGCGCGTGTATTCGTAGCCGCGGAAGTCGATCGTGCGGGTCTTGTCGGTCGCCTTGTAGTCCAGCACCACCGGCGTGCCGCCCAGCTGCTGCGCGCGCGCGTCGGCGGCCAGCGCCTGCTTCCGCCACTGCGCACCGTTCGTCTTCATCAGGTCCAGCAGCGCGACGATGGTGTCGTGCGTGACCTTCACGCGATGCGGATAGTCGCGCCAGGAGTGCGTTTCCACCAGCATGCCCAGCCGGTTGCGCAGCTGGAAATAACCGTGCGAGAAGCGCGGCGTGGCGACGCCGTCCTCGAAGCCGGACGAGGGATCGTCGTTCACCACGAACGAGGGATAGAACGGCAGCGGCAGCGAACCCTGCTTCGCCAGGCGCGCGATCACACCATCACGAAGCGCGGTGCCGGCCTTGCGCAGCGCGTCGTCGCCGCTGTGCACGGGCTCGACCTGGATGGAGACGTCGTGTTCGAACTTCGCGCCGTCGGTGACATGCAGGTCGACGTAGGCCAGCGGATCCCACGCGTTGACCAGCCGCAGCATCGCCTGCATTTCCGGCGTGTCGGCCTTGACGTAGTCGCGGTTGAGGTTGAAGTTCTGCGCGGTGGTGCGCCAGCCCATTTCCTCCGGGCCGCGCTGGTTCGGGCGATTCCACGCGGCGAAGCGCTCGTGGCCGTCGACGTTGAACACCGGCACGAACAGCAGCACCTGCTTGTCGAGCGCGCCGACCGCGGTCTCGCCGTCCAGCGCCTGGCGCAGCGCGAGGAAGCCCGCGTCCTTGCCGTCGATCTCGCCGGCGTGGATGCCGCCCTGGATCAACATCACCGGCAGGCCCTTGGCCTTGGCGTCTTCGGGTGTGAAAGCGCCGGCCTTCGACACGACCAGCACCTTCATCGGACGGCCTTCCGGCGTGGTGCCGAAATCCTGGCAGCGAACGGCCTGCGGGTAGCGCGCAGCGAAGGCCTCGCACAGCGCGATCACCTCGTCGTAGCGACCGGTCTTCGTGAAGCCGCTGCGTTCGGAAACGGTGGTCAGCGAGTTGTCGACCGGCGCGTTGTCGACCGGCGCGGCGACGACGGGCAGGGCGGTCAGCAGTGCGGCGAGCAGCGCGATGGGCGCGTGGAGACGGGGCGTGCGGGTCATCGTTCGGACGTTCCGGCGGAAAGTCCCGCATGGTAGCGGAGCGGCCGAGGCGATCCGCCCTGTCGTGAGTCACGTTGCTGCCAGCGCGTGTCAGCAGTCCCTCGGCGGCCGCACCAGAGCCTCGCCTCAGGCGAAGTTCGCCTCCAGGCGGTTATGCACATCCGTCGCCGCGATAGCCGCGTGTCCCGTCGCGACGGAAATCTGGTTCAACGCGCTGACGACATCGCCGATGGCGTACAGCCCTTCGACCGACGTCATCTGGCGCGCATCGACGATCAGCGCACCTTCCTCGTCGCACTCCGCGCCGGCACCCACCGCAAGGGACGAGCGCGAGATCAAGCCCAGCATCGGGTAGACGACGTCGAACGAACGCGGCGTTCCGTCCAGATCGAACGCGCAGCACGTCCCGTCGAATACGAGCGACGCCGGCACCGGGGTCAGCTCGATCCCGTCCCGCGACAGTTCCGCCCGGACGTCGTCACTGAAATCGTCCGTCGACGGCACCAGCGCCACCTTCGTCGAGTACGTGCGCAGGAAGCGCGCGTGCGATGCCGCCTTGTCGGCGGGGCCGTACACCGCGATGGTCGTGTCGATGGCCTCGAACGCGTCGCAGATCGGGCACATGCGCACCGCGCCGCATTCGATCGCCTCCGCCAGTCCGTCCAGCTCGGGCGTCACGTCCTCGCAGCCGGTGGCGAGGATGACGTGGCGCGCGCGCAGTTCGGTGTCGCCATGGCGGATGCGGAAGCCGTCGTCGTCGCGATGCAGCGCCGTCACTTCGTCCGGGATGGTTTCCACGCCGAACTTGCTGGCCTGGTCGCGCATGCGCTGCAGCAGCTCCTCGCCGCCGACGCCGTGCGGAAAGCCGGGGCAGTTGCGACTGCGCGGGATCCAGCCCGCGCGCGTGCAGCCGGTGTCGAACAGGCGGACGCTCCGCCGAAAACGCGCCAGGTACGTCGCCGCCGTCAGCCCACCGGGGCCGCCGCCGACGACGATGCAATCCAGGACCTCGGTCATGCCTTCCTCCGCTGCATCGTCAGTGCGCCGTTCGGCGCGTCGTCGACCATCATCTGCAAACGCGCTGCATCGGTGACCGCATGCCCGTGCGCGGTGTTGTCGAAAATCGCCCATCGCGTGCCGCGGCCCGCGCGCATCGCACCTGCAAGCGCGTGCAGCGCAGCGTCGTCGTACGCGCTGTAGTACACGCGCGGCGACCCGTGCCATCGCCAGTAACGCACGCGCGCATCCCCGGCGGGGTCGCATGAAGCGCCATGCGGAACCGGTGGGTCGGCGGCGACGCGCGCGATGCCGTACCGCTCCCACAACGCATCCGCGGCTGGCGCGAACCACGATGCATGCCGCGCTTCGCACGCGATGCCGGTTTCGAAGCGGCGGCGCAGCATCGCGAAGAACGTCGCGGCGATGCGCGCCTCGAACGTCAGGCTCGGCGGCAGCTGCACCAGCAGCACCGCGAGTTTGCGGCCGAGGCCGTCGACTTCAGCGGCGAAGCGGTCGAGTCCGGGTGCGGTACCGCGTAACCGTGCGTCATGCGTGATCGCGCGCGGCAGTTTCACGCTGAAGCGGAAGTCCGTCGGCACGCTCGCCGCCCAGCGCGCATACGTGTCGCGCCGGTGCGGGCGATGAAAGGACGAGTTGATTTCCACCGCATTGAAGCGCGTGGCGTAGCGCGCGAGCATCGAATCGCCCGCGCCGAAGTGCGGTCTCGAGGCCGACGGCAGCGACCAGCCGGCGCAGCCGATGTAGACATTCTTTCGCGAAGCCACGCGCATGGAGTTCCGCCGCGATGCAGTGGCCTGCATCGCACCATCGCGGGCGTCGAGGCGGTGTTACGGCGGGGGCGTCGTTACGGTGCGGGGCGCGCGCGCGGGCGGCGACGCGCGGCGGGTGCCGGCGGTGCCCGGCGATGCTCCATGTCGTCCAGCGCACGGCGCAGGCGCGCGGTGGTGTCGCTGTCGCGCGGCGGCGGTTCGAGGCCGTCGAGCAACGTGCGTGCTCCGTCGCCGACCACGTCCATGCGCAGCGCCAGCCCGTTGGCGGCGAGCACGGGCGCCAGTTCATCGGCGCGGCGGCGCAGGTCGGCCATCGTGTTGCGATAGGCGATCTCGCAGATGCGCCGGCGCGCCGAGAAACTGAAGGCGTTGGTGAAGAACAGCTCGGCGTCGCCCGCGTTGGGTTCGAATACCAGCTGGTCGATGTTCGGATACTGCTGCGCGTAACGCGCCAGTCCGACCTGCATGCGCGATTGCAGCAGCGTGCGGAACGTCTGCGACAGCACCGCCGGCAGGCCGCCGGCGGCGAGGCTGCGCTCGGCGCTCACCGGCCGGCCGCCGTCGTCCTGGGTGAAGGGCACCAGCGGGTTGAGGCCGATCATCAGGTCCACGTCGCGATCGAGCAGCACGGAGGCGTGCATCGTCCGGCGCAGCGCGCCATCCACGAAATGGCGGCCGCCGATTTCGACGGGCGGATACAAGCCGGGCAGAGCGGCGCTGGCCTGCACTGCGACCGAGATCGGCACGTCGTCCAGTCCCTGTGTACCGAACTTGGCCACTTCGCCGCTGTCCAGGTCCACCGCGACGACGCACAGGTTCGCGTCCAGGTCGCGGAAATCGTTGCTGCGGCCGCGGCGCGAGAAGACATCCTGCAGGAATTTCTCGACCTGGCCGTTATCGAACAGCCCGGTCGGCACCAGCGCGCCGAAATGCATCAGCAGGTCCGACCAGCGCGCCTCGTTGTGCGAGAACAGCAGCTCCTGCCACCACGTCGCGGCCAGTCGCGGCAGGCGGGCGGCGCGGCGCGCGTATTCGAAGATCGCCGGGCGCAGGAAGGTTTCCGGGCGGAACTGCACGTCCGCGCTGTCGCCGGTGATGAAGATGCGGCACATCTCGGCCGTATCGATGCGGTTGGCCAGGCCAGCGGCGAGGAACGCACCGCTGCTTACGCCGACGTAGCCGTCCAGGCGCGTGAGGTCCATGCCCTCGATGGCCTCGTCCAGCGCGCGCAGGGCGCCCAGTTCGTACATCCCGCCGATCGGCCCGCCGCCGGCGATCGCCAGGCCGATGCGGGCCGGGCGGCCGTTGGTGCGCGCGCGTTGCCGGGCGGAGTGGAGTGACAGCATGCGGTCGGGTGCGGCGGGCAGGCGCGGGAGAAGTTGGGCCGAGTGTAGCCGTCCGGCCGCGGCCCGCGTCGTGACGGGGGCGCTGGATTCTGGCGGGTTGCGGGTCGGGCCCCGCCGCCCGATCATCGACCGGGATGCCGTCGCGCCCGAACCCCGTCCGTCGCCATTCGCACGATCGCCCCCTGGGGCCACGTCTGGACTGGCTACTGCGCGAGCACCTGTCCCTGCACGATGCGGACATCGAACCGCGCAACCGTCTGCCGTGGCTGCCGGAGTTGCGCCGCTGGCAGACGCGCCGGCTGGAGGCGAGCTTCGACCGCTTCCTGCGCGATCCTCAACGCCGGCCGGCCGCGCAGTTCTTCCTGAGCGATGTCTACAACGAACACGACTTCGCCCAGCGCGACGCCGACATCGCCCGCGTCCTGCCGATGATGCAGCGCCTGTTGCCGGAGAATCTGCTGTCCACGGTGGCCGACGCGATCGAACTGGGCCTGCTCACCCACGCGCTGGACCTGCGCATGGCACAGGTGCTGGAAGAGATCGGCCCGTCGCGCCGCCGGATGGATGCGGCCTTGTACGCGCGGGCCTATCGCATCGCCGGATTGCGGCGGCTGCGGAGCCACCAGATCGACCTGATCGCCCGTGTCGGCCTGGGCCTTGGCAATGCGCTGCGGTTGCCGGGCGTGTCGATGCTGCTGCGCCTGTCGCGAGCGCCAGCGCGGGCGGCGGGCTTGTCGCAGTTGCAGGGGTTCCTCGAACGCGGCTTCGAGGCATTCGGCCGGCTGGGCGATGCGCGCCAGTTCATCGGTGAGATCGAACAGGACGAACGAGAGATTTCGCGCCGCCTGTTCGCAGGCGATCCGGATCCGTTCGACGGGACGATGAAGTAGGACGCCCGGTTCGGAAGCACGCGGATCACGGCCCGCGTACCAGAAGCCGCGCGCAACGCCCGCGGTGATCGTCAGGTGAAGCGTTCGTCGAGCACGCGGCGGATTTCCGCCTCGATCGGCCCCTTCATCGTGCTCAGCAGGAAGCCGAGCTTGGCCGTCACGTGCAGTTCGCTCGGGGCCACATTGATTCGGCCGTCGACGCCGCTGCGGGTGAAGTTGAGCGTGTCGCCGCTCCAGTCGGTGCTCATGCCGAAGCGGTCGGCCAGCTTGTCGGCGACGTCCTGCACGGCCTGGCGTGCCTGTTCCGGCGGGAGCGAATGCGCGTGGCGGATATCGATGTTCGACATGAGGGCTCTCCCGAAGTGGCCGGTATTGTGCGCGTCGCGCACGATGCATCCAAGTGTGCGCGGCCTTCTGCTAGATTGCGCGAACGTGACTGCCCTCCGCCTGCACTTCCAGAACCGTGAACATGCCGACCTGCCCCTGGGGCCGGGCGTGCATGCCATTGGCTATGACCCGTCCGGCGCATTGGCGCAGGTGGCGCCCGATGCGGCGGTCGCGCAGTTCTGCGTGGACCGGCGCGGTGTGTGGCTGCAGGTGCGCGAAGGCGCGCCGGGTCTGCATGTCAACGGTCGTCCCGTGCGACGCGTGGCGATGCTGCGCGTCGGCGACGCGATCTTCGTCGATGGCGTGGAGCTGGTGCTGCTGGGCGGCGATCCGCT
>Ga0102591_1003315_pt1 | contig 14769 bp, 15 predicted proteins | sample AraplaCol_mCL_r2_2_FD_76860 | JGI IMG/M metagenome (GOLD analysis project Ga0102591, IMG submission 76860) | Arabidopsis root microbial communities from North Carolina, USA - plate scrape MF_Col_mCL_r2 (SPADES assembly) (version 2) | ecosystem: Host-associated > Plants > Roots > Endosphere... | reverse complement strand
CACAGCGCCGGGCCGGGCTGGACAGCGCGGTCCTGCCGCTGGACGGCACCCGCCGCAAGGCATGGCGCAAACAGTTGCCCGACGATACTCAGCGGCTGGTGATCGACGCCGCCGCCGGCGCGATGGCCGACGACCTGGACACCTTCCTCGAGGACGCCGACGCCGTGATCGTCCCCGTCCAACCGTCGGCGCTGGACATCGAAGCCACGGTGCCGTTCCTCGACTCGCTCGCCAGGCACCCGCGCGTTCGCAAGGGCCAACTGCGCGTGGGGCTGGTCGGCAACAAGCTCAAGCCGTGGACGAATGCCTCACAGCAGGCGCTCGACCTGCTGGCTGCGTGGCCCTACCCGGTGGTGGCGCAGCTGCGCGACAGCCAGGCCTACGTGGTGCTCACCGGGCTGGGGAAGAGCCTGTTCGACTACCACTCCGCGCAGGTGCGCGAACACCAGGACGATTGGCAGCCTTTGCTTAAATGGCTGAGGAAAGCCTGAGCCATCACGTCGTTACGTGATAATGGCGACCATGATCCAGCCCGCCCCAGCCCAACCGGAGTCGCCCGCGCATGCGTGAACTGATCCTGCTACGCCACGCCCACGCGGAACCTGCCAGCAACGGGCAGGCCGATATGGACCGCGCCCTCTCTGCCGAGGGGTTGGCTGAAGCCGAAGCCGCCGGCCGCTGGCTGGCAGAGAACAAGCTGGTGCCGGACTGCATCCTCTGCTCGCCTTCGCGCCGCACGCGGGAGACGCTGGAAGCGGTGCTGGCCGCCATCGGCTACGTCGACCAGCGCATCGAGCCGTCGATCTACGAAGCCACGCCCGGCACGTTGATCTCGCTGGCCGACACCCACCGGGAAGCCGACCGGCTGATGCTGGTCGGCCACAACCCGGGGCTGGAACGCCTGGCCGCGCTGCTGCACAGCGGGCAGACCGGCGAGTACCGAGGCATGCCGCCAGGCGGCATCGCAGTCCTGAACGTGCCCACGGACGGTGGCCTGGAACCCGGCGTGGCGCAGCTCAGCGCCTTCTGGTGGCCGTGAGGGAACGCCGGCCGCGCCTCCTCCGCCTCCTTCTGCCGTGCCTGCTGGCCTTCTGGCCGGCATGGGCGCAGGAGACGGTCGCTGCTCCCGACGTTCCCCTCGCCACCACTTTCTCCCGCTCCTTCGATCGGCAGTACACCCGCTTCGGCTTCGAGTTGCGCACTCGTTGGGGCCAGCGCGTGTCGGGCGCGTTCCCGCAGTACGAAGGTGAAGTCTCCACCCTGGCCGACGGCCGACACCGCGTGCGCATCGTGTTGCGCACCAGTGGCGTGGTCGTCGCCGGATCCGACCGTTACACCGCGCTCGCGCGCGGCCCGAGCTTCTTCGATGCACAGCGTTATCCGACCATCGAGTTCGTTTCCGAACCGCATCCCGACACGCTCATCCACACCGGCGGACGCATGCGCGGCCGCCTCTCGATGCACGGCGTGACGCGGATGGAAACCTTCACGATTTCCCGCGCCGATTGCGAACAGCCCGGGAAGGACTGCGACGTGCTCGCCAACGGCAGCATCAGCCGCGAAGACTACGGCCTCGACGGCTGGCAGTTCGCGCTGATGGACCGCGTGCGCTTCATGCTGCGCGTACGCCTGGTCGAGGCGCCGCTGTGAGATTGGTCGTTCGGCTTGGCGTGGCCGTGCTGTCGCTGGCGTTGGGCGCGTGCGCCTCGCTGACCAATGCGCAGCACCAGCGGGTTTCCGAAAAGGTCGTGCAGGCGCGCTCGACGCAGGTCGACTGCACGCGGCCGGACGCCTGCGCGCAACGATCGCCATTGCGTGCCCTGGCCGGTCGCGCGTTCGCCGAGTCCACGCCGGACGCACCGGTGCACTACGCGTTGATCCTCGATCGCGGCCCCGACGCGCTGCTCGCGCGCGTGAACCTGATCCGCAGCGCGACCACCGCCATCGACCTGCAGACTTACATCTTCGACGAGGACGACGCCGGCCGGCTCGTCCTCGACGAACTGCTCGCCGCCGCGCGCCGCGGCGTGCGCGTGCGCGTGCTGATCGACCAGCTGTCCGCGCTCAAGCACGTCGACACGCTGGCCGCGCTGGCCGGCGCGCATGCCAATTTCGAGCTGAGGCTGTACAGCCCCGTGCTCGGCCGCGCGCAGATCACCTATCCGCAGTACGCGCTGGCCGCCGCGTGCTGCTGGCGCACGCTGAACCAGCGCATGCACACCAAGCTGCTGCTGGTGGACGGCGCGGTCGGCATCACTGGCGGGCGCAACTACCAGGACGACTATTACGACTGGGACGACGAGTACAACTTCCGCGATCGCGACCTGCTCGTCGCCGGCCCGGTGGCGCGCGTGATGCGCGACGACTTCGCGCTGTTCTGGAACGACCGTCGAAGCGTGCCGGTGGAACGGTTGGACGACGTCGGCGCGCGCTTGCTGACCGGCGGCGTTCCCGCGCTCCCGGCGTCCCACTTCGAACGTCCCGAGCGCGCGGAGACGATGCGGCGCGACGCCACCGACAGCGCGCTGATCGAAGAGCGCCTGGCCTCGCGCGCGATGCGCGTGGGCGAGGTGCGCTATATCTCCGACACGCCGGAAAAACACCGCGCCGTGAACGCCGAGCAGCAAGCCGTGGCGTCGGGTTCGCTGCGCAGCCTGATCGAGTCGGCGCAGACCGAGGTGGTGCTGCAGACGCCGTACCTGGTGTTGTCCGATGCCGCGCAGGACATGTTCCGGCAATTGCACCAGCGCCCGTACGAGCAGCGCCCGAAGATCATCATCTCCACCAACAGCCTCGCGGCGACGGACGCGTTCATCGCCTACGCGCTGTCGTACAAGTACAAGCGTCGCTACCTGCGCGAGCTGGGCTTCAACATCTTCGAGTACAAGCCCTTCCCGCTGGATGCGCCGATCGACATCGCCGCGACGGGCGCGAAGCTGCCGGAGCTGTTTCCGGATGAGGCGGTCGAAGGCTCCGATTCGGATCCCGGTTCGATCTCGGCCAGCCGCGCGCTCGCCGGCGAAAGCGGCGGTACGTCGGCGCCGTCGAAGGAGCGTGCCGATGCGAACGCCGCGCAGGCCGTCCCGCCGGTGGACCTGAGCCAGACGCATCGCGAACTGCGCGACCAGTACGATCGCCGCAGTACCGTCGAACGTGCGCAGTACCAGCGCGCGCTGTCGCGCGAGTACAGCGCGCTGCGCTACAGCACGCGTCGCGCCAACCAGCCCGTGCCGCTGCAGCGTGCGGGCATTCGCATCGGGTTGCATGCAAAGTCGATGGTGATCGACGGGCGCATCGGCGTGGTCGGCACGCACAACTTCGATCCGCGTGGCGACCACTACAACACCGAGAGCGCGGTGGTGATCGAGGACCCCGCGTTCGCCCAGGCCCTGCGCGCGAGCATCTGGCGCGACATCGCGCCGGCGAATTCGTGGGTGATCGCGCGACGCGACAAGCCGCCGGTGTTTTCGGGACTCAATTACTCCATCGGCAAGATGTTCGAGGCGATGCCGATCCTGGACCTGTGGCCGATGCGCTACGCGACCAGCTACGAGTTCGTCGCCAGCGAGCAATGCCCGCAACCGCTGCTGCCGAGCGATCCGAATTTCCGCGCGTGCTACCAGCCGGTAGGGGACTTCCCGGAAGTGGATGTGGGCATGAAGGCGATTACCACGCGGATCTTCACCGCGTTCGGTGCGGGGTTGGCGCCAATCCTGTAGGCCGGAGCGTTTCGGCGCTCCATCTCCCGCTTCAGCCTGCCTCCCGGGCGCCGCGAAACCCGGATGGGGCCGCTTTTCGCGCACTGGCCGCGCCGCCCCCCATCACCCGGCGCCCAGACAGGTTCCTGAATGTGACGGTCTTCACCCTCCCTCTCGTCCCGGTCAGAGAGCCGGAGGCGTCGCCGTGCGTGCCGCGCGGGCACCCCTGCCATCAGTCATGGCAACGGAAGCGCCGAAATGTCCATCTATATCAGCAAGTTCCGGCAGCGGACGTGCCCCACCCACGTAGGTCTTCGGTGGGGTGACTTATGGCCCATGGCGGAATAGGTTTGGTGTTGTACTTTACCAACACACCGAGGCACTACCCCACCCCCACTAAGGATGTCGCCATGAACGCTCTCACCACTTTCGCCCCGTCCACCAAGTCCGCTCCGGTATCCCCGCTCGCGCTGATGAACGCCCCGTCGCGCACCCACCGCGAACGCGATTTCGGCGTCGGTTACGGCTCCAGCAGTGGCTATGCCAGCAACCGCCGCTACACGACCGAGTGGGCGCCGCCGCGCTTCCGCTTTGCGTAATCCCCAGCAACACCACGCAGTACCGAACGCCAGGACACCGCCATGAACGCCTTCTTTGCCGTCCAGTCCCGCCCGAACGCCCAGAGCGCGAACGCCAACGTCGTCCCGCTGCCGGTGCGCCACATCCATCGCGAACGCGACTTCGGTGTGGGCTACGGCAACAGCAGCGGCTACGCCAGCACCCGCCGCTACGCCCAGGACTGGATGCAGCCGCGCTTCCGCTGCGCCTGATCGAACTTGGCAATACCCCGCAACACCCCGTAGCAACGAACGCCAGGACACCGCCATGAACGCCTTCGCCATTCCGACCCGCCGCAATGCCCCGAGCGCGAACGTCACCGTCGCCCCGCAGCCGGTGCGCCAAATCCGGCGGGAACGCGATTTCGGCGTGGGCTACGGCCGCAGCAGCGGCTACGCCAGCAACCGCCACTACGCCCAGGACTGGATGCAGCCGCGCTTCCGTTGCGCGTGATCCGGCTCCGGCCCCTGACGGCGTCGTGATTCCGCCTCTGCTCCAACCGTTCTCCCCGTGACAGGACCCATGCAGGACCCGATCAAACCCACGTCGATCACAACCACATCCTCGTTCCCCCTGGCCCGGAGCCGGTGCGTCGGATTCTCTCCGTAACGACGCACTGACTCCCGGGCCCATTTTTTTGCCTCTGGCGGTAAGGTGTGGCGATGGACACCCCCCGCTCCCCGTTCCGCACCCCGCCGGACCTGGCCGCCCTCAACGCGATGTCGCGCAATACCGCGATGGAACCGCTGGGCATCGTCTTCACGGAAGTCGGCCACGACTACCTGCGCGCCACCATGCCGGTGGATCGCCGCACCCATCAGCCCTACGGCCTGCTGCACGGCGGCGCATCGGTGCTGCTCGCAGAAACCCTCGGCAGTAGCGCGGCGATGCAGTGCGTCGGCGAGGACGAGGCCTGCGTGGGTATCGAGATCAACGCGAACCACCTGCGCGGCGTGCGTGACGGACACGTCACCGGCACTGCGCGACCGCTGCACGTGGGCGGGCGCACGCAGGTGTGGGAGATCCGCATCGAGGACGAGCGCGGCAAGCTTGTATGCATCTCGCGCCTGACCGTGGCGGTCATCGCGCGGCCCTGAGCCCGGCGCGCAATGTCGCAGCGCGCGCCCGCGCATTGCGAAACCTGTCTGGTAGCTACGCTGCATCGCGTCCGTGGTGCTGGTGGCAATCCCGCCGCTTCGGTATCGTGCATTCAATGAATGCGCCGTCTCCCCACGCCGGCGCGACGGCGCCGACCACGGCGCCCGCCGCGCGCGCGCTCCGTTATCTCGTCCGCGTGCCACTGCTTCTGTGGCACGTGTTCGTCGATCTGCCGCTGACGCTGCTGACGACGACCCCGCTCACCGAAAACATCCGCATCGGCGATGAGCCGCTGGACCACCGTGCGATCCGCGCGTGGTCGGCCGGACTGATGTGGATTTTCGGTTTCCGGCTGCGCCGCATCGGGCAACCGCTGCCGGGCGCGGCGATGTTCGTCGCCAACCACGTCAGCTGGATCGACATCGAGACCCTCCACAGCCAGCGCATGATGGGCTTCGTCGCCAAGCGCGAGATCGCCAGCTGGCCGGTCGTGGGCTGGCTCGCCTCGCGCGGCGAAACCATCTTCCATTCGCGCGGCAGTACCGAATCCCTCGGCGGCGTGCTGCACGAGATGCTGGCCCGCCTGCGCGAAGGCCGCTCGATCGGCGTGTTCCCCGAAGGCGGCACGCGCGGCGGCCACGAGATCGGCCCGTTCCACGCGCGCATCTTCCTGGCGGCGGTGGAAGCCGGCGTCCCGGTGCAGCCGGTGGCGCTGCGTTACGGCGCGCACGGCGATGCCCAGCACGTGGTCGCCTTCCAGCCGGGCGAGAGCTTCCTGGCGAATTTCGTCCGCCTGCTCGGCGAGCCACCGCGGCTGGCGGAAGTGCATTTCCTCGAACCGATCGTGCCGTCGGAGACCGATGGCCGTCGCCGCATCGCCGATACCGCGCGCATGCGGATCATCGAGGCCATGAAGAGCTGATTTTCACGTTTGCAGGTGTAAGGCTTCCATGCGAGCACTCGAATCCCGCGCCATGGTTCCAGGCATGCTGAACGCGTCCGACTACCGCCCGCCGCGCTGGCTGCGCAATGCGCACGTGCAGTCGGTGCTCGGCTCGAGCGTGCTGCGTCGGCGCCATGGCGAACGCAGCCTGGCGCAGCTGAACGCGGTCAGCACGGTCCACACCATCGAGGCTGGCGACGACGCGCGCCTGCAGGGCGTGCACACCGCGCTGCCCGGGACGCCATCGCGCGGACTGGTGATGCTGCTGCACGGCTGGGAGGGCAGCGTCGATTCCAGTTACATGCGCCTGACGGCGGCGGAACTGCTGCGCGAAGGCTTCGAGGTGTTCCGCCTCAACTTCCGCGACCACGGCAACACGCACCACCTCAACGAAGGCCTGTTCCACTCCAACCGCATCGACGAAGTGGTCCGCGCCGCGGCGGAAGTCGCCCGCCTGTATCCCGGCCGTCCGTTGGCCGTGGCCGGCTATTCGCTGGGCGGCAACTTCGCCCTGCGCCTGGCGCTGCGCGCGCCCACGGCAGGCGTGAAGCTCGCGCACGTCGCGGCGGTGTGCCCGGTGCTCGATCCGGCGCGCACAATGGATTCGATGGAACAGGGCCTGCCGGTGTACCTGTGGTACTTCGAGCGCAAGTGGCGCGGGTCGCTGGCGCGCAAGCGCGAGCTGTTCCCGCAGACGCACGCCTTCGACGACCAGGTGCTCGGCCTGCGCATGCGCCCGCTCACGCAGTGGATGGTCGAACGCCACACGGATTTCGGCACGCTGGAGCGCTATTTCGAGGGCTACTCGATCGCCGGCGATCGCCTCGCCGGACTGCAGGTGCCGGCGAGCATCCTGATGGCGGCGGACGACCCGGTGATCCCCGTCGATGGCTTCCACAAACTGAAGTTGCCGGCCGACACGGAGCTGGAGATCTCGCCCTGGGGCGGCCATTGCGGCTTCCTCGAAAGCGCGAAGCTGGATGGCTTCGCCGAACGCTGGATCGCGGGACGCCTCAGCGAGAAGCTGGGAATGCAAAGGCACCCGCTTCCCGCCCGTTGATGACAAGCCAGAACCCGGTCGCCGACAGCTCGCATTCAACCCGCCGTTGCTAGCGTCGCGCTGTCGGCGAACGCGCTGTCGACGAGCGCGTTGTCGATCATCCTTTCGCTGGCCCGCACTGCACGTCCACAAAGGCAGGTTCTGCATGAAACGCGCCGCCATCCGCGCTGCCCTCGTCGCCCTGTCCGCGTGCGCGAGCGCCACCGTGATCGCACAGGACGAAGCCGGTCCGCCCGCGCTCGACCTGAGCGTACCGGCCGAACGCATCCAGTTCGCCAGCACCGGTGCGGATGCCGATTCGACCAGCCCTCCGCCCGGCGCCTGGCGTCCGATCACGCTGGCCGAAGCGGAGGCCAAGGCCAACGGCGACTGGCAGGTCCACGGCGCGGTCGAGGCGGGCGTCGGCTGGTCCAAGCAGACCGGCAACAGCAACTGGCAGGCGCTGAACCTCAACCTCGACAAGACCACCACCACCGACGACGGCGACACCCGGCACTTCAACATCGACATCAACGTCGGCCAGGGTGAGGGCGCGCTGTTCGGACCGGGCTACCCGGGCTACTTCAACGGACCCGGCTACTACGGCCCGCCGATGCGCGGGCGCGGCGGCTTCATCCGCTGACCAACGCGCCCGCGGACGGCCCCGCAGCGGCCGTCCGCAAACGCTCCGGCACCGCCCGGAGCGGGCGGGGCATGCGGCTACAATCGACGTTTTCGCCCCGAGCGTCCGAGTAGTCCATGCACGAACCCATCATCGATGCCCTGCGCCGCGGCGCCGCCCCCGAAGCGCTGGCCGCCGCGCGCGAGGCCGTGGCCGCGCAGCCGCAGGACGCCACTTCGCACCGCCTGCTCGCCTCCGCCCTGCGCCTGGGCGGCGACCGCGACGCCGCGCTGTCCGCCATCGACCAGGCCATCGCCCTGGCCCCGGAAGACGCCGACCTCCACCTCGAACGCGCCGGCCTGCTGCTGCACGAGCGCCAGCTCGACGAAGCCCAGGCCGCACTGGCCCGCGCCACCGGGCTCGATCCGAACCAGTTCCCCGCCTACATCATCCAGGGCCATCTCGCCCTGGGTCGCGGCGACCTCGACGAAGCCGCGCGCCTGGCCCGCACCGCGTCGCGCATCGCGCCGGAACATCCGCACGTGGCCGCGCTCGAAGGCGGCGTCGCGATGCGTCGGGGCGAGGTCGATCGCGCGCTCGCGCTGATCAGCGGCGCCGCCGAGCGCTCGCCGAACGACCCGCAGCTGCGTCACGCGCTGGGCTTCGCGTACCTCGCGAAGGGTCACTTTGCCTTCGCCGAACAGGCGTTCCGCACGCAGCTGGAACAGGAACCCACCTCGCGTCCGCTGCGCCTGCTGGTGGCCGACCTGCTGCGTCGCCAGGGCCGCCCCGGCGAAGCCGCCGACGAACTGACGCCCCTGCTCGACGGCAGCGACGTCACCGTGCCGATGCAGCGCCTCGTCGGCGAACTGCATCTGCAGGCCGGCCGCGACGAACGCGCCCTGCCGCTGCTGCGCCAGGCCTTCGCCGCGCAGCCGCTGGACCGCCGCAACCTGCTGCCGCTGATGGAAGCCTGGCGTCGCCAGGGCCTGCTCGATGAAGCCCGCGCGACGCTCGACGCGGCGCTGGAAGAACACCCCGAAGCCACCGACCTGTGGCGCGGGCGCCTGCTGTTCGAGGAATTCGCGAGCGAGCCGTCCCGCGCCGTGATCGCGCGCTGGCGCACCGCGATGCCGGACTTCGTCCCGGCGCTGGAAGCAGCAGGCACGGTGCACGAGTTCGCCGGCGAAAGCGACGAGGCCGAGGCCATCGCGCGCCGCATCACCGAACTCCAGCCCGGCCACACGCAGGCCGAGCTGCGCCTGATCGACGGCCTGCTCAAGCGCGATCCCGACGCCGCCATCGAGCGCGTCGAAAGCCTGCTCGCGCAGGCGCCCGATCCGAACGTGAAGCGCACGCTGCGCCAGCTGCTCGGCCGCTGCTTCGACATCGCCGGCCAGGCCGACGCCGCGGCCGCGACCTGGGCCGAGCTGCATGCCGAAGTCGTCGACCAGCGCCTGCCGCTGCCGCCGATCAGCACGACGACGCCGAAGTGGCCCGACCTCGCGCCGCTGCCCGATCCCGCCGCCGCCGTGCTGCTGCTGTGGGGCGCGCCCGGTTCGCTCGTGGAGCGCATCGCGATCACCTTCGAACAGGCCGGCGGGCCGCTGCGCAGCGACCGCTTCGGCGCACAACCGCCGAACGATCCGCTGCAGCGTTACGCGACCGTGCCGGCCCTGCTCGACGACTCGCTCGACCCGGCCTACATGGTCAAGCTGTGGCGCGCGGCGCTGCCCACGCGCGGCGTCCAGGACGGCAACATCTTCGACTGGCTGCTGTGGTGGGACAACGCGCTGTTGCTCGGCCTGCGTCCGCACCTGCCCGAAGCGGTCCTGATGATCGCCCTGCGCGATCCGCGCGACATGCTGCTGGACTGGCTGGCGTACGGCTCGCCGGTGCCGTACGCGCTGTCTTCGCCCGAAGAGGGCGCGCGCTGGCTCGCGGCGACGCTGTCGCAGGTTGCCGACCTGCACGAGCAGGACCTGTTCCCGCATCGCCTGATCCGTCTGGACGACATCGCCCACGACGCGACGGCCGTCGCGCAGGCGGTGGCCGACGCGCTGCAGATCCGCGTCGCCGTGCCATCGGAACAGTCGCTGGGCCCGGCGCGATTCGACGCCGGCCACTGGCGCACGTTCCGCGATTCGCTCGGCGATGCGTTCGACCTGCTCACGCCGGTCGCGCAGCGTCTGGGTTATCCGGCCGAATGAGGCGTGCGGCCCACTTGCCCAGCAAGTGGGCCGCGACACCGCGGCGCTGATGCGCGCGAGCCAGTTCCTTCTGATCATTGGAGACGGATGCCATGCAGATCCGCAGTAACAGCTTCCAGCATCGCGAACGCCTGCCGGCCGAATTCGCCGCCGGCCAGGCCACCGCCGACGGCTTCGGCTTCGCGCCCAACCGCAATCCGCACCTGGCGTGGGACCACTTGCCCGCCGGAACGAAGTCGTTCGCACTGCTTTGCATCGACCCGGACGTGCCGACGGTGGCGGAGATGGTCGGAAAGGAAGGCGTGGAAATTCCCGCCGACCAGCCGCGCGCCGACTTCGTCCACTGGGTCGTCGCCGACATTCCCGCCGACACGCGCGAGATTGCGGCCGGCAGTTGCAGCGATGGCGTTGTCGCGCGCGGCAAGCAGGACCCGTCGGGGCCCGCGGGCTCGCGCCAGGGCTTGAACGATTACACCGGCTGGTTCGCCGGCGATGCCGCGCTGGCCGGCGACTGGCACGGTTACGACGGCCCGTTCCCGCCGCCGAACGACCTGCGCCTGCACCGCTATTTCTTCCGCCTGTACGCGCTGGACGTCGAACGTCTCCAGTTGCCCGAACGCTTCACCGCGAAGGACGTACAGCGCGCAATGCATGGGCACGTGCTGGATGAAGTGGCGATCTACGGGACCTATACGCTGAATTCCTCGGTACGGGGCTGAACATGGCGGACGCGATGGAGCGCCCGTTGTACCAACCGCGTCGCATTGCCATGGCGTTCGTGTTCGCTGCGGCGCTTGCGTGCAACGCCGCGCATGCGACGCGGCCACGTCCGATCGATTGCGGGAAGGCGCAGGCCATCGCGGCGGGCTGGACCGAGAAGCAGGTCGTGAAGGCGATGGGCAAGCCCTACAGCATGCAGTTCGGCCGCGACTTGATGGCCTACGGCTGGCAATCCGAGAACGGCGCCGACCGCCTCTCGGTGCGCTTCGACGTCGGCCCGGCGAAAGTCGGCGAACGCCACGTGGTCGCGGTGACGGGTACGTGCAAAGGGTCTGCGATCGCGCAGGTTGCTGACGGCGAACTGGCAACGATGGGCCTGCAGGCGCTGGCAACGTTGCCGCAGGGCAAGGACCTTCCGCAGCGCGTCGCGTTCGACGGCACGACTTTCCACCTGGCGTTTGCGCACGACTCGCGTCCGCAGCAGATGCGCTACGTCGAGTACGTGCCACAGGGCCAGAACCTGAGCCATTGGAAGCAGATGGTCGCCCTGTTCCAGCACACCGATGGCAGCACGCCCGCTGACAAGTTGCGCGATGCCGAAGCGAACGCCCGCCGCACGGGCAACCCGCATTTCAGGCGTCTGCATCTGGAGAAGGACGGCAGCGTGGCGATCGCTGCGTTTCCGATGCTCCGCGACGATTCGGTCGAGTACCAGGTCGTGCGCTGGGCCGCGGTGCCGGGCGGTGTGCAGGCATCGGTCCATTTCGTGCGCAACTACGCAGGCGAAGCGCCGCTGGACGCCTTTATCGCGAATCAGGAGCAGCGCGTAGCCGATCGCGTCCAGGGGCTGGAATCGTTGGCGGGCATCGTGCCGCCGCCGCTTGAGAACACGGACTCGCTCATCTTCACGCGCAATGGCCGGGAAGACAGCGAAGTGTGGACGACGGCAGCATCGCCTTCGGAAGGCGCTGGAGCTCCCTGATCAGGAGGACCGGACGTCCCGCAGGACGTCCGGTCGCTGAATTGCCACTGCCTCAGCGGCGCGATGGCGTCGTATCGCTCTCGACCACCATGTCCAGCACGTAGGCCACCTGTTCGCTGGCCGGCTTGCTGCCCTGCACGAAGCGCTTCAGGCGCACCACGTTGCGCACGCCTTCCTCGTGCGTGAAGCCTTCGATGTCCTGGTACAGCGGCTGCCATTCGGCCGGCGTGCCTGTGCGCAGTCCCTTCTCGTCGAAATGGACTTCGCGCACCTGCAGGCACTTGCGATTCGGGACGTCCGGATGCGTGCACGGCTTCGAGTTCGGCGCGATCTCGAGGAATACCGTCTCGCCCGGCCCGCCGAAGCGCGTCTGCGCGGTCGGTTGGCCGCGGAACGTGAGCACGTCGCCGCCTGCGCCGGTGAGCGTCAGCGTCGGCGCGGCGCCGCTCTGCAGCGCCGCCGTCTGCGCGCCGCGAAGGCGTTCGCCGACCGCGCTGTCCAGCGCCATCAACTTCTGGTCGACGCACGCCATCATCGTGGAGGCCATGTCGCCGATCGTCAGCTTCGCGCCGTCGAGCGTGTAGCTGCCCATCATGCGGTTGCAGGTGTTCGACACGGCGATGCGGCCGTCGGCGAAGTCCACCGTCACGGGCTTGTCGGCGCGCACGAACAGCGCGTCCACGCGCTGGCCTTTCGCATCGACGGCGGTGTCGAGGACCCAGTGATGCCCGCCGAGCACGGCGGTGTCGAGGGTCGACGCTGCCGGCGTCGCGGCGGGCTGCGTCGCGGCCGGCGCCGGTGTGGCGGGCGCTGCGGCTTCCGTCAAAGGCGTCTCCTGCGGCGAACGCGAGCACGCGGCCAGGGCAAGGGACAGGGTCAACAGGGCGAATCGCTTCATGAGGGCTCTCCTGAAAAAGGCGACTCATGGAAACGGACCGACACTTAGGACGGGGTGAAGCCGTGGCGTCGCGAAAAGATGCCCCGTTCAGGAAACTCCGTCAGCTGCCGGCCGGCACCAGATACAGCAGCGCCGCGCCGAGGACGAAGCGGTAGATCGCAAAGGCGGTGAAACGGTGGCTCTGGATGTACCGCAGCAACCACTTCACCGAAATGAAGGCGGTGATCGCCGAGGCCACGAAGGCCACACCCAGCGCCGCCCAGTCCTCATGCGCGATCTCGCCGCTGCGCACCACGTCGATCAGTTCGTAGCCGGTGGCCGCGAACATCGTCGGGATGCCGACCAGGAAGGCGAATTCCGTCGCCGCCGCGCGTGAAGTCGTGCCCGCCAGCAGCGCCACGAAGATCGTCGCGCCCGAGCGCGAGGTGCCCGGGAACACGCCCGCCACCACCTGCGCGACGCCGACCAGGATCGCCACCGTCCACGTGATGGTCGCCCGTTCGCCCAGCACCGCCGCGCGCTTGGCCGCGAAATGCTCGGCCACGATCATCCACACGCCGCCCAGCACCAGCGCCCACGCGATCGGCGTCACTTCATCGGGCAGCTCGAAGCCGAGCTTCTTCACGATGACGCCCAGCACCGCCGTGATGCCGAATGCAGCCGCGAGCTTGAAGGCGTAGTCGCGGGCTTCCGCGGCGTCCATCGGCATGCCGGCCGGGCTGTGTTCGGCCAGCGCGCGCTTGCCGAGGAAGCCCATCGCCAGATCCCACAGGCGCTGGCGATAGATCAGCACCACCGCGAGGATCGCGCCGGCCTGGATCGAGATGTTGAAAAGATCGCTGCGATGCCCGAGCCAGCGTTCGGCGATGAGCAGGTGGCCGGTACTGGAAATCGGCAGGAATTCGGTGATGCCTTCGATGATGCCGAGGAGCAGGGCGGCGAACAGGTCGGTCATGGGAGCCGTAATGTCTGGTTCGTGGTTCGTATTGGGAAACCGCGGACGCGTCCGTGGCGACCTGGCACGAAACGGCGCAGCATACCGGATGCGCCTGGCTGCACCATGTCGAAGCAATCGCCTTGCTTAATGCACCGTTCTGGTGCACATCTCAGGCGGCCTTCAGGCCGGGTCGTTTTGAATCAATGTGTTAGCAGCGCGTGAAAGTTGGCACGGCCTGTGCTTGGTTCATGAGGTCACCGCGCATGCGGCCGGCTTTTCCGAATCCCCAATCACGAATCACCTCCGGAGTTCCCATGTCGATCGAACACATCGAAAAGCTCATCAAGGATCACAAGGTCGAGTTCGTCGACCTGCGCTTCGTCGACATGCGCGGCGTGCAGCACCACGTGACCTTCCCGAAGTCGATCGTCGAGCCGGGCCTGTTCGAGGACGGCAAGATGTTCGACGGCTCGTCGATCTCGGGCTGGAAGGGCATCAACGAGTCCGACATGGTGCTGCTGCCCGACGCGAGCACGGCGTTCCTGGACCCGTTCACCGCCGATCCGACGCTGGTGCTGACCTGCGACATCCTCGACCCGGCCACCATGCAGGCCTACACGCGCGACCCGCGCGGCGTCGCCAAGCGCGCCGAAGCCTTCCTCAAGGCCAGCGGCATTGCCGACCAGGCGTTCTTCGGTCCGGAACCGGAATTCTTCATCTTCGACTCGGTCCGCTTCGCCAACGACATGGGCCACACCTTCTTCCACGTCGATTCGGAAGAAGCGCACTGGAACTCGGGCCGTGAATACGACGGTGGCAACACCGGCTACCGTCCGATGGTGAAGGGCGGCTACTTCCCGGTCGCTCCGCTGGATTCGCTGCACGACCTGCGCGCCGAGATGTGCAAGACGCTGGAACTGGTCGGCCAGGAAGTGGAAGTGCACCACCACGAAGTCGCCAATGCCGGCCAGTGCGAGATCGGCACCAAGTTCAACTCGCTGGTG
>Ga0102591_1003313_pt1 | contig 14776 bp, 17 predicted proteins | sample AraplaCol_mCL_r2_2_FD_76860 | JGI IMG/M metagenome (GOLD analysis project Ga0102591, IMG submission 76860) | Arabidopsis root microbial communities from North Carolina, USA - plate scrape MF_Col_mCL_r2 (SPADES assembly) (version 2) | ecosystem: Host-associated > Plants > Roots > Endosphere... | reverse complement strand
AAATTTTTATTAAACAATTTAGTCAATTTAGCAAAAATTCCTAATAGCTTAAATTGATAATATTCTTGTAAAAAACGTCTACCTTCGTCTGTGATATAAAGTTGTGAAGCAATATCTTTATGCTGACCCAGATAACCACTACCTATTAAATACTGGCACATGTCATGAAATTCTTGCTCCTTCTCTTTATATTGAAGCCTAGCTGTTAGGGATGATTGATGATTTTTATAATATTCCTGTTCGCCTTTATCCTGGCTTTTCTTCATTTGCTCTAATAGTTCAACATAACTTTTTTTAATATAAAAACTATCAAGCCAATTGCTAATACACCGCCCCATCACTCACCTGCCCTTCTTTTTGCTCGTCGATAATTAATAACACCTGCTAAAATAGCGCCGATAATGACCCCCATCACTGCAGCAAAAGGCGCTAATCGTGGTTCATTCATTGCTCACTCACTTAATGCATTCCAAAGAGGCTTTAATAATGTAAAATTTCCAATATCGGTTGACTTAATACCCCAAATGACTGCAAAGCTTCTTCATAACGAGGTATGGGTTTAGCGATAACCATTGCACTCACAAAGGCTTGCCAGTCATCTCGCAGCTCCATATCATGCGCTAGCAATTGTAGTGAACGCTTTATTTCAGTGACCGGATCTTTGACATATTCTGGATATTGGTTTTTAAATTGTGTTTGATCGGTTGCAATAATCTCTTTAATCAAACTTGGAAATTGTGCCGTTAATTTTCCTGATATGAAAATTTGATGTAAATCATATAAATGGCGCACCAGGGTTTTATCCAATCGTAAATGGCCTCTATCGTGCATCGCTAGCCGGCGCGTCAGTGCTACCCATTTTTCGGCCGCTGTTTCATTTAAAGCAATCGTGGCAACCTTTGCTTTGGGCAATTCTGGTTTTTCGCCTACGACATCTGCAATCAAGGTTTGTACCGGTAAATACTCGATAGGTAATTGTAATGTGGCCAGCGTCAATTCAATTTGAATCGTTGAACGTAAATACTGTTGCGTTGGCAATAAAGGATAATATGGAAGGTCTACTACGATATAGTGGTTATTGTTACGCGCACGAATACACTCAGGGCCACATTCAAACCCTGCCGCCATCAGTGCCGTTTGTACTTGCTGGCGTAATTCACTTAATTTTTTGCGCAATAACGAGGTACTCAGATGAACGTTACCTTCACGTAGAGTAATTTTAAAATCTACGTCCTCACTCATCCGATTCACGATGCGATGACTTTTGGCCAAACAGGTTCCACCAGCAAAAACCAATTGAAAATCCGGCAATACTAATTCACTTACTATTTGAATAGCGCGTGTCACCTGCCAGTCTTTTTCAATAAATTCTTCACCAACTCCTAAGGTATAGGCCGTAAATGCTAACCAATGCTTTAATTCATTATTTAGCATAACGGCCTTGCTCAGCTTGTAACGCGAGTTGGCCATACGCGATCTTGCGTCGGAAGCGACTTTTTAAACGAACGATGGGACGCACAGGAATTTGAGTGGATTGCCGTTCATTATAGGCTTTTTCAGCCGTACCGGGTTCCCAACTGACCCCTAAGCGATTTAACGCTTCACGACAAGCAGCCGAAAAACCGCCGTCAATCATAGGAACGGGCGTGAAGCCAGTGTGATACGCTTTTGCGTAAACACCGGAGCCTATACGCGCCAACACGCCTTCTTGCTGTAAAGCTTTTAACGCTCGACTAATTTGGCGGTAATCGCCTAAATCGGCCAAATCTTTGCGCAAAACAACCGTCGTCGCCAGCTGTTTTAGCCGCGCTTGGACCTTATATTTCACGCTCTCCTCGTACTTCACTTTCATAGACTTATTAATCTGCCAAAATAGGACATTTATAGTTTGGCACAAAGCTCTAAGAATGTCAAACTGGGACATTTAGCATTATGCCAAAATAAGACGATTATAGAAAATCTAAGACTGGTTTAGTCTTAACGGTCGTTTTAATAGGTTTAACGTTAGTAGCCGATTCTTGTGTTAACGATTGAGTTAAATGCTGTACTAAATCAGCAGCAGTTGAAAATGCCTGCCGATGCTAGTAGATAGCCAAGCTTGGTTTAGTTCGTGACCATTCGATAAACTCGGTAGATTAGCCAGCTGTCGTATCTAAGACATGGTAATGAGAGTTACTTAATTTTTGCACTTGTGATGGCATAACCGCATACTACTATTTAGTTTAAGGTGAGAGCCAACTGCGGCAAGGAACACCTCATGATAAACTATTAGCAATAATAAGATCTTGGAAGAGTCATTTGAGAATATGAGATTTAAATTTGAATAAAGCGTTTGCCAGAACTTTTTACAAGTACGTTAGTCTAACAATAAGCAAATATACCTATATTTGGCGATATTCAAAGCAGAATTCCCAAAGCCATACAGTCACAACCATTCTTAAATGGTTGATTTTATTGAGTTTTTCGCAATAGATAAATTAGGTAAATTTTTTAACAATCGCAATTGTACTCAATTTACGTTAGTATTGTCCCTAAAAATAGGGATATATCCCTTATTGTTTCGGTTTTATCCGCAGTAATTGCTATTCAAGGGAACTGGTTTACTACACGTCATTAAATAAGCTTTGAAAGCGTTTCCATTTTTAAGTGAAAAAATCGGGAATCATATAGAATCTTATTTTTATTAAAAAAGGAGTTAGCAATGTGGGTAACAAGTTTTATTGAAATTGTGTTTAGCTTAGGACTGTTTATTAATGCATTATTGTTTGTACCACAAACAATAAAAATTTATAAAACAAAAAATGTAGCAGAACTTTCATTGTTAACATTTGCAGGATTCAATATTATCCAGTTATTCACTTTATTACACGGCTATTTACATAGGGACTACATATTAATGGGCGGATATGTATTAAGTTTAATAACATGTGGTGCTGTGACTTGTTTTATTATTTTTTACAGGAGCAAATAAGATCTCTCATTATAAATTATAAATAAAATATCGTTAACAAATTTTGGCAAATGCTTTATACAGGCAGTATATACTATGACAATAAACAGTCTTATGTTATTCCCACAATCGCCAAAATCTTTATTAATTAATCAATCATCAAAATTACGTGTTTTGCAATTAATGGAATTTTTCGCAAAAGAGTCTATTGATATTATGGAATCATTTTATATTAAAAGCGAATTCTCTAAATTTGATCCACATGTTGGCGAAACTTTATGTCAAATACGTGCTTATAGAAATCTATGGCTAGCTTTTGATAATAGTAGTTCTATTACTAGTGATAAACTGGAAGAATTAGCCAAAATTAAAGTAATTTATCATTTTGTTAAGCAAAGCATCTCTAATTTTAGGATGCTTATAGCAAATAAATCTAGTAAATATAATAAAGAATTAGATGGCCATGAGGAACTAGAGGCCTTTCTTAAACGAAATAATCTACTATTTGATATTTCTAAAAATTTATTTTTTCTTATTACGAGTAGATTTCTAACAATTTTTAGTATAAAAGATGCTAATAATAGTCCTATTGCGATTGATTTTGAAAAATTAATAAATGAATTAAAGATTGCCAAAAGCTTTGCACGAAGAATGGTACGCAATTTTCAGGAAAATTTAGCACAAATATCTTGCGACTTTATTATCAATCTATTACATGAATTACCAGAACTTAGAAAAATAAAGCAAATTTTACCGTATTTACAGGTTGTTGATGAGCAAAACCGCAAAATTTTCCCTTGCTATGAAGTAACGAAAATTCTACTAACACATTTATGGAAAAATAAACGCCAGGTTTTTGTTATTGTGCATCGGTATTTGCATAATAAAGAAGTAGATAAAATTCCTATGTTATTTATCCCAAAAATGAATAATTACGATTTTGAACTTTATTCTGGATCATATCAACAAATAAATTTACTGAACCCTTTTTTCATAATACGGGGTATGATTTTGTATGATAATAGCGATTCAATCGAATCGCCGATTGAATTTATAACCCGCTTTACAAGGTTAGGAATAACCAATATTTTACTTGCAAATATGGCAAAACACCCTCAATTCTCGGCAAAAGAGTTAGATTTTATTAGCGATAATCCCTATAAATTTTTTCTGCATGATCAAGCGTCTTTACCAGCTGGTTTTGAAGGGCGAGTTGTCCAAAATGTGCCTATAAATGCTCGTTCCGAAGCGAAATATGCTGTTATTGAGCTTGAAGCTGAACTGCTTGCAATGAAACAACTAGCTAGACAAGAAGGCTGTTGTATAGAAAGTCCGAAGTTGTTTTTTGTTAAGCATATTTATTGCGATACTTTAAAAAATCAACTCTCCAAAAACGATTTTCTCAATATACTTCACGGCATAAGCGAGTTATCATATTAAATTGTCCTTAAGCTAAGGCTAAATATAGTAGCTTCAATAAACGGTCGCTTTAAATAAGTATTTTTATAGAATTATTAACTATGAAAGATAAAATAGGTGCTATTGATAGATTCACAGATGTTCAAGAGGTCAGAGAGTATTTTGAAACAATTATTGGCTTAATGCCAGGACACGTTTATTGGAAAGATGTTAATGGAGTCCTTTTAGGCTGTAATGACATCCAAGCTAGAGACGCTGGGTTAGCAACAAGACAAGAAATTGTTGGAAAAACTGATTACGACATGCCTTGGAGCAAACAAGCGGACATATTACGTAAAGTTGACAAAGAGATAATAGAAACAGGCATTCCTAAAACAATTGAGGAACCCTCAACACTAGCCGATGGTACTGAAGCTATCTTTTTATCAAGGAAAGTGCCTTTACGTTTTAAAGGTAAAATTGTTGGAATCGTAGGTATATCTTTTGATATTACTGAACAGAAACGCACTGAGAAAGAATTACAAGATACACGCCATAAATTAGAAGGTATGACTTTGATAAGTTCCAGTATTGCACATGAGCTACGTACACCATTTGCTACTTTAGAGTTAACTATTAAGAAATTAGAAGATTATATTCCTGCTCTATTGGATACTTATCATTTAGCAGAACAAGCAAAATTACATGTCCCTAAAATCCGCAAAAAAGATTTTCAATTTTTAAATAGATTGCTTGATTCGATGATGTTAGAGACAAGAGCAATCTTTACTTTTATTGATATATTGTTAGCAAATGTAAATCCTGCAATAGAGCAAGGTGGCGATCAAATATTTTCTATTGCTACCTGTGTTGAGACCGCTTTAGCAAGATACCCCTTTCAAGAAGAGCAAAAACAAATTATTAATTGGAATAGCCAGAATAACTTTATGGTAAAGGGCAAGGACTTATCTATAATGCATGTGATATTTAACTTGCTTAAAAATGCACTATACTACATCGCTAAAGCGCAGAAAGGTCAAATTTTTATCTGGCTAGAACGTGGAAAGCCCTACAATCAGCTATACTTCAAAGATACAGGGACTGGTATTTCAGGTGAAATACTACCTCACATTTTTGATATGTTTTTCACAAAAACATATCATGGTGCTGGTATTGGCCTCACATTTTGTAAGATGGTTATGGAGTCTTTGGATGGTGAAATTACTTGCGAATCTGAAGAGAGAACTTATGCTCAGTTTGTACTTTCCTTCCCTAACTTTAGTGAGTGAATCAAAAGGATTATATTATGCAATTACCGAAAATTAATCTTTGTTATTATCCAACGTCAGTTTTCTTATTAGATGATAACAGAAAATTTTTAAATATTATTGATTTGCATTTATCCAAACAAATGCCAATTATTTTTCACAGCTCTTCTAGTGAAGCATCAGATTTTTTTGATAAAAAATATGAGCCTAGTTACTTTTTTGAACAATGCATTTCAAGTAATGAAGAAACTTATATAGATCGCTTTACCCAATCAATCAATATTAGAAATATTCATAAGGTAATTTATAACCCATTAAGATTTTCAGAAGTTTCAATTTTAGTTATTGATTATGCTATGCCAGAAATAAATGGCTTGGAATTCAGTCGACATTTAAGACAAAAAAATCCATTAATTAAAATTATTATGTTAACAGGGGAAGCAGATAGGGTGTTAGCGATAGAAGCATTTAATGAGGGTAGTATAGATAAATTTATTATGAAAAGCACACCAAACTTAGATGAAGTTTTATTGCAAGCTATTAAAGAACAGCAAATTAAATATTTTTTTGCACTTTCAGAAAAATGTTTTAGTAATATTAAACAATCAAAAGGAATATTAAATCTTTTAAATGATCCTGCATTTATAGAATTATTCTCAAAAATTTATTCTGAGTATCATATTGCTGAATATTACCTTATGGATGAACAGGGAAGTTTTCTGCTATTAACGGCAGATGGCCACCCTAGCTGGCTTAGCATCAAAAATGAGCAGGAAATTAATAATTATTATGAATATGGTTTATTGGAACAAGCGCCTGAAAATGTTATTAACGCTTTAAAAACAAAGCAAGGTATACTTTATTTTCATACGGAAAATGATTTACAAGCACCGCCTAGCGCGTGGAATAAGTACTTACATCCGGCAAAATCACTAGTCGGAAAAGAAACCTATTATTATGCCTATATTGATAATCCCAAGGCATATGATATTGAACCGGATAAGATTACCTCTTATGAACAATATCTTGATCAACTAGATTAAAGTTTATAAGTCATCCCTTTACGCCTCATCCAAATAATAGGAGCTGTACTAAGCAACTTAATATTTTTTATAACCGGTTCTTTAATTGCTGCGGGGTTAGTACAAGACAGTGTATAAAGCCCTTTTTCGCTTCCAATCTGTACAATACGTACTAAAACACTCGCATTCTCAGGTGTATGGACAATACAAGGTTGATTAATAGTTTTATCAATTTCTTGGTCAAAAAAACGTCTGCCAGCTACATGATCACCTGGTTTAAAACAAGGCAACATACTTTCGTCCGTGATAATACAGTCAACGGCATTAGGGTTTAATTTTTGGAAGAAACTCAGTTCTTGAGCAATGATAGCTTCTTCCTGTAAAAATAGTGGTTGGTTACCGAACGGCAAAATAGAAAGCGTAGTTAAAATATGGGGTGCTGGCTCAGTGCCATATAATAGCCATTCAAGGCGACATTCAATATTAAGTTTCTCATTAAGGGCTTGGATTAACCGCAGTGCGCCTCGTTCTGATAAACCTCCATGCCGAGCTTCCTCCCAATTTTGTAGCGTCCCGTGCGGAATACCCAATGCTTTAGCAAATTCCGGCCTGGATAATCTAAAAGCTTCTCGTAGTAGGATAATACGCTTAGCGCGCTCTTTGAGCATAGCCATTATTTCGTCATTAGCAGTCATCAACTTCGCCTTACGCCATCCTGTAAGAAATGTCTTACAAATAAATAAGACATTAACCATTGCTAAGAAGTGTTAAACACTTCTAATATAAGTTATAAACACTCATCAAGAAGTGGAACCGAATTTAGAGAACACTGTAGCGTGTTTTAGGTCGAAAAAAAAGCTACAGGAATTACAGATACCTATTTTTAGGAACATAGGACTACAATTATGAACGAATCAGCTTATAAAAAAAATCAGTATTTAAGCATAAAAGTACTGGCATACTTAGGGAATATCAAACCCACTCACAAACAAATTGCCTTTATGAATTCGCTACTTTTTAGCATCTTTATTGAACATGAGTTGTTACCTGAGAGCGAACTAACCGAACGAGAAATAGGGTGTTTACGTCTAGCAGCCATGGGCAAAACCGCTAACGAAATTGCAACGATATTAAACATTACAAAATTGACAGTGGAAACGCATCACAAAAGAATTAAGCAGAAATTGCGTGTGGAGAATATAGCCCATGCTGTTTTTAAGGGATTCCAATTAGGATATGTAAGACCTATGTTTGATTAAAAATTCTTTATTTATAGAGAAAAAATATCCCAATTTTCAGGGAGTGTAATTTGATAATAACACAAGCAAAATGCTTGAGGAGTGGTCGTAAGATGATAACCGAAACTGTTAGTCTGCCAATGTCACTAAAGGATTTAAGTCACGAATTAAGAACGCCGGTTACCGGTATCCGAGGGTGTGCAGTGCTTATGCAAGACGAACCACTCTCAATAAACCAACAAGCTTTTATAAAAGAGATCGTTGAGCAAGCAGACAAACTAACAAACTTAGCGAATCTTTTATTACAAGCGAAAGTTGTGCAAGAAAAAAAACTGATATTGACAATAATGAAATTAACATAAGGCATAGCATACAAAAATTACATCGTTTCTTATTGTGTATGAAATAACAAATATCAAATGTTTTATTTGTTATGACTAATAATGAGTTGTTGAAAAATCTAAGCAATCGATTTGAAGGTTTTTATGAGTACATGTGACCGTCCCAAGGAAAATAAAAAAAATGGTTTGATCGTTTTATTAATCGAAGATCGTCCTGATATTTTGTATGTCCATAAACGATGGTTAGAAAAAATGGGGCTTACTGTTGATACAGCAATGACAGGAGAAGAAGCGTTTAAGCGATTTAGAAATTACCAGTATGCACTGATTATTTTGGATGGCGGTCTACCCGATATGAACGGTCTTGAGCTTGGTAAAAAACTACGTGAGCAAGAGAAGGCGACGGGTAGAGCGCGTACTCCACTGGTTTTATTAAGTGGGTATACAAAGCAGCTAATAGAAGAATGGTGTTTAGAGTTGGATTTAGAAGGTTTTGAACAAAAGCCGGTTAAATTTGAAGATTTAGAGAATTTAGTACTCGGATGTTTAAAAAAGCATATTTAATAAAAAATTAATTAGACCATAGTAAATATAAGTTATACCTGCATGAATTTTAAAGAAGCGAAATATATGTGTTTTTTCGCTTAATGCTGCTGTCATAAGATAGTCAATGGATGAAAGTTGATATTGAATAAATGATGAGTTTAGTAATGGCTTATGCTAGAACAAAAATTGATGAATTTGCTATTAGGTTAAGATAATTACTGTCATATGAGTTATAACAAGAAAAAAGAAGCGAAAAAAAAATTAAAATTATTAATAATCCAATTAGGATGAAAACCATGTTGCTACCCACCTTTGATTTAAAAACTGCTATTGAAGAAACCAATAAACAAGAGGGTACTTCTTATTTATTAGAAAATGATTTTGGGTTTGAATATTTCAATGCAGAGTCTCTTCGGGAGATGAATGAAACGTTGCAATACCTCAACCAAGGTATTGATTCGAGCTTTTTTTCAGAAGCAGAAAAAGTTTATATCAAACAACGAAATCAGCAATTAGAAAAATTAAAAGTCTATTGTCAGAATAAATCAATTGAAAAACCAAACTCACTCGTTGAAGATGAAAGACTACACGCTCAAGTTCATCGCAAAGAAATATTCATAGCGTGGCAAAATTATCATTACCAACAATTAACCTCCGCTGCAAAGTGGCAACAATGGCAACAAACTTCACATGCAACTGAATTGGCACGCCTTAAAAAAAGCTGGGAAAGGCACCAGGCCTTAGCTTGTCATACTCAAGCGGCTATTGAAGAGGCCTGTGAGTTATTACCTTTATTGCTTGCTTACTGTCAAAAAGCAAAAAAATCCTTACGTAAAATGAGCACGCGTTCGAACCTGCCGATGACTCTTTATAAAGCGTTTAATGATTATTTGAATAATCTTCATGAAGCTTTGTTAGCTTTTCACCAACAACTGCTGTACAGCATGTTAGCACGATTAGAAGCTTATGATGAAAAGCAAGAGCCTGTTATTAATCATATCCTTGGCAAATTATCATCTTTAGGGGCTGATATAACGTATAGCCATTTGCCACCGCCTGCCTGTCAAGATCTATTAACGGATCAGCAATTTAATGCGTTTCAAAACTATATCGCGCGCTACGGCACGGCGGAAACCCAAGCGCAGCTGTACCAATTGTCTTGGTTTAAAGCATCGACGACGCTGCCGTGCCTAAAAAAAGTGACCGCTACAAAACAATTACAGTTAATCCCCGAAAGTTTCCAAAAAGACATTCCGCCTAAAAGACGAAGTCCGGCTTGGTTTTTTAAAGGCACCAATCTACGACATGATTTTTTTACTGGAAAATTAGCTTTATTGTCCCAGCTACAAAAAGCACCCGCGGTCGTAGAGTTTAAGTTTAGCCTCGATAACCCTGCCCACGTGCAATTGCTCTTAGATGAGATACGTCAACAAGAGAATTTAGCCAGTAATGCTTTACAAGAATTGACCCAAGCTAAATACCCAAAACTATCACCCTTATTACAAAAAAGAACGATAGCCTTTTTAAATCAATGGAAATCGCAACTGGAGCAACATCGGTTAAAACAAATAGAGAATAAAATACTATTAGCGGAAAAATGGTCAACCGCGCTTGTTGACGCTGAGCGCCCTTTGCAAGCGGCTGTCTACCAATGGTCGTCTTGCCAGCAGTTGCATAATCTCATCAAGGAAATTAAGCAAAAGGGTAAGGACTATAAAAACGACGACATCTTTTCGATAAGGCTTAAAGCCATTGAAGAAAAAACATCTCAAATATTCATTTTAAACCGTGTTTTTCAAGCATTCCAAACCTTAGCGAGTCAACAACCCTTAGCAGAAAGTGAATGGTATTATTTAACAGGCCATATGCAGTTTCTGGAAATTAAAGATCCACCACAATACCAAGCCCTGTTAGCACTGACGTTTTTACAACGCTCAAAAATAGTTGATAACTTAAGCAATACCCTCAAGACGTTTTTTACACCCGGCGATGCCGAGTTAAAAGCAAATAAAATAGCCTGTTTTTATGCGGCCATTGCTCAGTGGGGTGATGCGGTAGATAAAAATAAAGTAGCAGAAAAGTTACAGAAATTTTTTCTCCGCTATTTAGATGCGGTGCTAAAGGGGGTCGTCTTTAAGACGGAAGTAACGCCAAGTGAACGGATAGAAGCGGCTGAAAGTCTGCTGGCTACGCTCGGTAAACAGACTACCTGGGCCGGTGAGACGCTAGCGGTTCATATCGCCCAACTCAAGGAACTTAAAGACCAACCGGTTTTACTCAAATGTAAATGTTTAAGTTTGATGAACCCCTTGGCTGAAAAATTTTTAGAAAAACGTTGTGAAAAAGATGCGCTACAGTTGGATCGACAGATCGAAGCGTATTTATTGTCTCAACCTACGTTAGGTTATGGACAATCCCATATCAAAATACTGATGGCTATTCGCGATCAGGCCGTTCGCGAAAATAAATTATTAGATGAATTGATTATTAAACCCTCCGAGCAAGTGTTAGTTGGGCTGGCACATGCAGAAACCGCCTTTATCAAACCTTTAATCGAAGCCAGCATTCAGGCACAGAAAGCCACACAGCAAATAAAAAATAAAGCGTTCTCGTTGTCACAAAAATTAAAATGTGTAGACAGGCTTAATCAATCGCTACAAGCCACCTTGGCCTCAACACCGGTAGCCCTTGTAAATACGCTGTTACAAAACAAAACCCAACAACGAAAGCTTTTTACCCATGTCGCTATTAAGCTTTCGACAGAATCCGCTAGCCAACCCGACTATTCTCAACCCCCTTTATCTTTATCTTAATTTATGACGAGGCCATTATGTTACACGACAGCATGAAAGATGATATGAGCGTTATTCTCAATGATTTTGATACCCGACAAAACCGGCAAGTTAAAGCCTTTGCTTTATTGTTGATTGAACTCAGAGGTGTTATTGAAGCCTCCACATCGGCGCTTCAATTAAAAAAAATAACGCTTCATCGTCTTAAAAAGGTGCCCTATAAATCCTTAGGGTTTTTACCCGGTGTGGCTGATATTCGTCGCCGTCTTGAGAAAGTTTTTTTAAATAAAGACTATACTGATATGAATCTTATCCTGGAGGAAAACACCTTTATTCGAGAAGACAATATCCTACTGAATCAAGAAATGAGAGCACTCAAAAAGAAAATGGAGAATAACCCACCTAATAGTTCCAATGAATGGAAAAGCTTAGAAAATAAAATCAATGAATTAGAAAAAAAAATGGAAGACATGGCGCAAAAAAACCAACAATTAGCCGATGAAAATAAACTGCTAAGCGATCACGTCATGGGTTTGCAAGCTGAAAATAACCAATTACAGCAAGCACTGGCAAAATCTTATGATAAAGAATCTAAGCTGACAACGTTATATGAAAATGAACTCAGTAAAAACAGTGATTTACTGGCTGAAATTGCTGAACTTAAAGAACAGTTGAAACAAAAAAGCTTACCGAATTCTTTACCTGAGAAAAAATTTAATTATCAGAAATATTTTGGTTTTCAAAATTGAATTAAATAAGAAAAATATAATATCCCGCATTTTATTAAAAACCACTTATTTAGCTAGAGTTAATGGTATGCATGAAACAGAAAAGCTTGATAGGCTTTTAGAAAAATTAAAACGTGAGCTGGGCAAATATATTTTAGAGGCGCTCGCTGATCCTGACATCATTGAAATTATGCTAAATCCTGATGGCCGCATTTGGCTAGATCACCGTCAAAAAGGCATGTTTGATTCTGGCCACACCATGCATTCCATACAAGCTTATAATCTCATTGGTACGGTAGCCAGTTTGCGCGGCACACTGATTAATGAGAAAAAACCTATTTTAGAAACCGAATTACCGTTAGATGGTAGCCGTTTTGAAGCCATGATTCCTGAAGTGGTGGTCGCGCCTAGCTTTTGCATTCGTAAAAAAGCTAACAAAATTTATACGCTGAAGGACTACCTTGAAAAAGGTATTATGCAAAATACCCAAGCAAACATTATTCGTGAAGCGATTTTGCAACGTCAATCTATCCTACTGGTTGGAGGCCCTGGGACGGGAAAAACGACCTTGGCAATGCCATTTTAAATGAAATGGTGGATATGGGAGATCCCAATCAGCGCTTTGTCATACTTGAAGATACCCGCGAATTACAATGCAAAGCACCGAACACGTTAGCACTTAAAACCACAGATTATGCGGATTATAGCATGTTATTGCGTGCCACGTTACGTTCACGCCCCGATAAAATTTGTATGGGTGAATGTCGCGGTGCAGAAACATTAACCCTGTTAAAAGCCTGGAATACCGGCACACCGGGCGGTATAGCCACCATTCATGCAAATTCTGCTGAAGCTGCTCTCGTGCGTATAAGCGAAATGATTCAAGAAGCCGGTGTGGTTGCACAACCACGGCTTATTTGTGAAGCCATTGATGTCATTGTGGCCATTGTATTTGATACTGAAAAAGGCCGCCGTATTGATGGGGTTTTGCGTGTGACAGGTTTTGAAAACCAACAGTACCAATTTGAAAATATACATTAAGGAGACTTTCTCGTGAAAACGCTTAAACACGCTACAAATTTTGTCATTAATTTTTTAATTAAAAAATTAATTTATACGTTATCCCCCTTATATTTGTTTTTAATCGCATCCACGGCGCGAGCTGCTGATACTGGGCCTTCAATGCCTTGGGATAATACCTTGACCGTCATTGAAATGGCATTAACCGGTACAACCGCGCATTTATTAATTGTGATTGCCATTGCGATTTCTGGGTTCTCTTATTTGTTTGGTGAACATGGCAGTATTTTTCGTAAAGCGGCTTCTATTGTTTTCGGTGGCGCGATTGCCGTTGGTGCAGTCAGTCTTTATTCAACCCTGAGCTTTGGGGGAGCCATCATATAATGACGAATAAACCGCTAAGACGAATGCCCTTACATTCCTCCCTTATCCGTCCGCTGTTATTGGCGGGTGGAGAACGTTTGCTGGTCATGATGAATGGTTTAATCATTATCATGCTGTTATTAGGGGTTGGACTGAATACATTCACCATTGTGACCGCGATTTTACTGGCCACGTTTGGGCAATGGGGTTTAGTCCAAGCGGCAAAAGCTGATCCGCAAATGTCAGAGATTTATCGCCGTCATATTCGCTATCGGGATTTTTATCCAGCGCAATCATCGGTACAGGCCAAAACACCGGTTATTTATCCCTCTATTCCTAAAATATTTATTAAGTAAGAGGCCCGTATGAAAGAACATCGTGATAAAGCCCAAGGAATGCCGGACTTGCTTAATTATGCCCTGTTTACTGATGAAGGCATCATTTTAATGAAAGACGGTGCTTTAATAGCGGGTTGGTCTTATTATGGCCCCGACTTAAATTCGTCTAGCACACAAGACATTGAGTTTTTAACCGCCAGTGTTAATAACACCTTATGTCAATTAGGTGACGGCTGGATGCTCCATGCTGATTTAATTCGCAGTAACAGTAGTGATTATCCTGCCCCTGAACGGAGTTATTTTCCTGATCCCACCAGTCGTTTAATTGATGAAGAGCGTCGGCAACAATATTTGGCCGAAGGTGTCCATTTTGAAAGCCGTTATACCTTAACCATTACGTATTTGCCGCCCACCGATGTGGAATCTCGATTTAAAAAGCTGTTTATTCAAGGTGAAAATTCACAAAGCAGTGGTTGGGAAAAAGTATTACAATTTTTTAAAAGCAGACTTGAACAACTCGAAAATTCTTTATCAAAATTATTAAGGCTACAACGCCTCAATAGCCAAGCATTATTAACGCACCTTCATACCTGTATTACCGGATTAGATCACACTGTACATGTGCCTAAAATCCCTGCGTATTTAGATACATTGCTAGGATCAAAAGATTTAGTCGGTGGTATTTATCCCAAAATTGGCGATCATTATATTCGCGTGATTGGATTTGCCGGATTTCCGTTAGAAACGGAACCTGTATTACTGTCTTCTTTAG
>Ga0102591_1003311_pt1 | contig 14798 bp, 7 predicted proteins | sample AraplaCol_mCL_r2_2_FD_76860 | JGI IMG/M metagenome (GOLD analysis project Ga0102591, IMG submission 76860) | Arabidopsis root microbial communities from North Carolina, USA - plate scrape MF_Col_mCL_r2 (SPADES assembly) (version 2) | ecosystem: Host-associated > Plants > Roots > Endosphere... | reverse complement strand
TGAGGTCCTCACCCAGCGGCCAGCTGTTCTCCATGCTCTGGAAGACGAACTTCTTGCCGGCCTTGTTGATCCGCTCGGCGTCGTCGGCGGTGTAGGCCAGCTCGAACCGGTCGGAATGGGCCGCGACCATCTCGCGGATTTGCGTGGCGCGCTCCAGGGCCGCGTCGCGGGCCTGGCGATAGCCCTCGGCGGTCAGGGCGCCCTGGGTGGTGTAGATCACGAAGAACCCGCCATCCAGGCCGCCGGCGTCCATGCGCGGCAGGTCCACCTGGGTGCCGTCCACCTTGACCTCGTGACGGTCGGCGATGCTCCAGCCCTTGCGGGCGAAGTGCTCGGGGGTGTCGAGGTGGGTATCGAGGGTCAGGACGCGGTCGTGCAGGGCGCGGTCGGCCTTGGAGATCGGGGCGTCGGCGGCGTGAGCCGCCGTGGCGAGGGCGGCGGAGCCGAGGAGGATCGTCAGCAGGCGGGACATCTTGGCTCCGACATGGCGTTGGCTAAGGCCACGCTCGGGGATTGCGGATGACCGGTCAAGATGGAGCGGTGAAGACTTGCCCCCACCTGATCGCTACGCGGTCTGTCCGTCCCCATAGGAGGCGGAGGGAGCCTTAGAACAACCCCAGCGCCTTGAAACTGGCCACGCCGTCGCGGCCGACGACCAGGTGGTCGTGGACGTTGATCTTCAGCGCCTTGCCGGCCTCGACGATCTGCTTGGTCATCTCGATGTCGGGTCGCGACGGGGTCGGATCTCCGGACGGATGGTTGTGCAGCAGGATAATGTTGCTGCTCGACAGCTCCAGCGCTCGGCGCATCACCTCGCGCGGATAGACCGGGGCGTGATCGACCGTGCCGTGGTTCATCACCTCGTCGGCGATCAACTGGTTCTTGTTGTCGAGGAACAGGATGCGGAACTGTTCGCGCGGCTCGTTGGCCAGGGCGACGCGGACATAGCCCAGCAGGGCCGTCCAGGACGAGATCACCGGACGCTTGGCGATCTTGTCGCGTCCGGCCCGCAGGGCGGCCTCATGAAGCAGCTTCAGGTCGATCGCCGCGCTCTCGCCGACGCCGGGCACCGTCTTCAGGTCCTCGATGGACGCGGCGATGGTCGCCCCGAACGAGCCGAACCGGGCCAGCAGCGCCTTGGCCATCGGCTTGACGTCGCCCCGCGCGAAGGTGCGGAAGAGATACAGCTCCAGCAGCTCATAGTCGGGCAGGGCGGAGAGGCCCCCGGCCTTGGCCCGTTCGCGCAGGCGCTCGCGGTGGCCCAGCTGATGGGCCGCTGGCGGCGCGGCTTCCGCCACGCCCGTCGCCTTGAGTGACCTGCCGCTGACCATCACGCCCCCGAATGCGAGAGCCGAGTAGGTCAGATCAATTGGAAGTTGTCGAGAGCTTAGCCGCCCAGGATCGCCGGCTGGAACAGGCCGGCCGGCGAGGCGGTGAACACCTCGTAGCCGTCTTCCGTCACGCCGATCGAGTGCTCGCATTGGGCCGACAGCGACTTGTCGCGGGTCACGGCCGTCCAGCCGTCGCCCAGCACCTTCACGGCCGGCTTGCCCAAATTCACCATCGGCTCGACGGTGAAGAACATGCCCGGCTTCAGCACCGCGCCCTGACCAGGGCGGCCGAAGTGCAGGATGTTCGGCGCGTCGTGGAACACCTTGCCCAGGCCGTGGCCACAGAAGTCGCGCACCACCGAGCAGCGCTGGGCCTCGACGTACGACTGGATGGCGTAGCCGATGTCGCCCAGGGTGGCGCCCGGCTTCACCGCGTCCAGGCCGCGCTTCATGCCCTCGTAGGTGATCTCGACCAGGCGACGGGCGCGCGGGCCCACTTCGCCCACGCCGTACATCCGCGAGGTGTCGCCGTGCCAGCCGTCGACGATGGCGGTGACGTCGATATTGACGATGTCGCCCTCGCGCAGCGCCCAGTCGCCGGGGATGCCGTGGCAGACCACGTGGTTGCGCGAGATGCAGACGGTCTTGGGATAGCCGCGATAGAACAGGCAGGCGGGCAGGGCGCCGTGGTCGAGGATGAACTCGCGGGCCAGGGTGTCCAGGTGGTCGGACGACACGCCCGGCTGGACGTGTGGAACCAGCATGTCCAGGCACTCGGCCGCCAGCTTGCCGGCCTTGCGCATGCCCTCGAAGTCCTCGGGCTTGTGCAGCTTGATCTGGCCGGTGCGGGTCTCGGCGGCGATCTCGGCCGTGTCGTCAAGGGTCATGGCGGTCTATCTCAAACAGTCGGCGCGCGCCTGGGGGCGGCCGGATACAGGTGTCTTCAGGGCGTATGTCGCAACGATAGCACAGAAGTTCAATGCTGGCGCGGGTCTAGCGATCCCAGGCGATGCGGTGATCAATCCGGATCGCGTCGTTCCCCATGGCGCAAGCATAGACCAGCACCTCGACCCCCGCGTCGGCCGCCCGCTCCAGGCCGGCCGCGAAGGCTGGGTCCAGTTCGGCGCAGGCCTTGAACCGGTCGCAGTCCTCGCGCTGGACCACGAACAGGGCCACGGCCCGGTGGCCCTCCTTCACCTGGGCGGCCAGGTCTTCCAGGTGGCGGGTCGAGCGGGCGGCCTTGCAGTCGGGGAATTCGGCCAGGCCCGGCGTGCGCGACAGGTGGACGTTCTTGACCTCCAGCCAGCACGGCGGGCGGTCGGGATCGGTCAGCAGGAAGTCGACCCGGCTGGCGGCGGCGTACTTCACCTCCGGGCGGATCGAGGCGTAGCCGGTGACCTCCTTGATCACCCCGCCGACCAGGGCCTCGGCGACCAGCTTGTTGGGCAGGTGGGTGTTGACGCCCACCAGCCCCTTTCCGTCCGGCCCGGCGGTCTCGACCAGCTGCAGCGTCGCGGCCAGCTTGCGCTTGGGATCGTCGGACCACGACACCCACGCCCCCTGGCCCGGCAGGTTCACGCCCAGCATCGCGCCGGAGTTGGGGCAGTGGGCGGTGATCTCGCGCCCATCGTCCAGGACCAGGTCGGCGAAGAAGCGCTTGTAGCGCTGCACCAGGACGCCGCGCGTCATCGGTTGCGGGAGGAGCATGGGGGCCTTAAGTCGAACGGCAGAGATGTGCGGATTTAGGGGATCGTAACCATGACCACCAGCGAGCGCGTGACGGCGGCCGTTCTGATCATCGGCGACGAGATCCTGTCGGGCCGCACCCAGGACGTGAACCTGAACGCCATCGCCAAGTACCTGGCCACCTACGGCGTCGATTTGGCCGAGGCCCGCGTGGTGCCCGATGTCGAGCAGGAGATCATCGACGCGGTGAACCACCTGCGCGCCAAGTACGACTACGTCATCACCACCGGCGGCATCGGCCCCACCCACGACGACATCACCGCCGACTCGGTGGCCAAGGCCTTCGGCGTCACCGCGCCCGAGCATCCCGAGATCATGGCCATGCTGCGCGAGCGCTGGGGCGAGCCCAACGCCGCCCGCCGCCGCATGGCCCACGTGCCCGAGGGCGGCGTGCTGGTGAAGAACCCGGTCCAGGGCCCGCCCGGCTTCCAGAAGGAGAACGTCTTCGTCCTGGCGGGCGTGCCGGCGATCATGCGCGGCATGCTCGACGACGTCGGGCCGCGCCTGCGCACCGGGGCGGTGGTGATCAGCAAGACCGTCCGCGTCACCGGCACCGGCGAGGGCACGATCGCCGCGCCGCTGGAGGCGGTGGCCAAGGCCCATCCGGACCTGTCGATCGGCAGCTATCCGTTCTTCGCCCCGCCCGACCTCTACGGCGCCAGCCTGGTGATCCGCGGTCGCGACCCGGCCGAGGTCGATGCGGCGGTGGAGGACCTGGTGGCGTCCCTGACCGAGGCTGGGGTCAAGGGGATCGAGCGGCTGGAACTGGGGGCGGCGTAGGCATCCCAAGCCTGTCATCCCGGACAAGGCCGAAGGCCGCAGATCCGGGACCGCCGGAAGCTCGGAGTTCAGGCCCCGGTCCCGGATCTTCGCGCTGCGCGCTCGTCCGGGATGACAGCACTATGCTGGATCAATCCCCGACCGCCGTCTCGTCCGGCTCCACCAACGTCTTGGCCACCGTCAGGATCGCCTTGCGCCCCTTCGGCGTGGCGTGGCTGTAGGCGCGCAGCAGGTCGATCGCCCCCGGCGTGGAGAGCGCCGTCAGCATGGCCACGTCCTGCTCGGCCACGATGTCCTCGCCCACCAGGCTGCCCACCGTTGTCTGCAGCTTGGCGGCGATCCGCACCAGCATCGAGGCCGAGACCCGGTTGGTGCCGCGCTCGTATTTCTGGACCTGCTGGAAGGTCAGGCCCAGCACCTGGGCCAGGTCGTCCTGGCTGATCTTCATGTGTCGCCGCTGGACCCGGATGCGGGTTCCGACCGCGACGTCGATGGGGTCCGGACCGGTCGGCGTGTTCAAGGCGCGTTCCCCTGCGGAGGTGACGTCGCGGAACTATCGGCTTGGCCTTGGTGGGCCGCAATGCATTCCTGCACCGTCCGTCACGCGGCGATTCAGCCCGCCGCGGGCTCGGTCTTGCGTAGATAGATCGACCGTTTCGGCGCCGACATCACCCGGTGCAGCATCGGCTCGAACGCCTCCAGCGGCATCGACTCGTAGTTCGGGTCGAAGGCTTCCTGGTCGTAGATGTGGCAGAACTGGGCGGTGTATTCGAAACTGGGATGGCCTCGGAACTGGTCGCGCATGTCACGGTCCAGGCCGAGGTGGTGGAAGAAGTAGTAGCCCTGGAAGATGGCGTGGTGGGCCACCATCCAATGGTTCTCCTCCGACACGAAGGGCTGCAGGATCGCCGCGGCGATGTCGGCGTGATTGCGCGGGCCCAGGATGTCGCCGATGTCGTGCAGCAGGGCGCAGACCACGTATTCCTCGTCGCGGCCGTCCTGGAACGCGCGCGTGGCGGTCTGCAGGCTGTGGTCCAGCCGGTCGATGGCGAAGCCGCCGCAGTCGCCCTGCAGCAACTTCAGGTGCGAGACCAGTCGCTTGGGAAGGTCGCGGCCGAACTCCACCGAGGCGTTGGCGATGATCGCCCAGTCCTGGGGCGTGCCGTCGACCATGGCGTGGAACTTCGCGCGCTCGTGGTCGTCCGGATGCTGATGGCCGTCGGCCATGGCGTTGTCCTCCCGAACATTTGTTTGGCTGATCGTGCGCCGGTCGGAGAGGCGCGTCAACGCGGTCACGAAGTTCCAAAGACCCATTGAGAAGCGGGGCCAGACCGGCTAGACGGGCTCAGCGCTTGGACGGCGCGACGTCTTCCGTCCAATGCGGGCGTAGCTCAGAGGTAGAGCGTCTGCTTCCCAAGCAGAATGTCGTGGGTTCGATTCCCATCGCCCGCTCCAGGCCCCCTTGTCAGCACGGATGCAGACTCGGCGCGGATTGTCCGAGCCTGCCGCTCGGTGCGTCGACGAGTCGACCGACGCGAATCCCCAAACCTACACACAACTTGCAGCAGAGACCGCGAGCGTCGGGAACCTGTGCCGTTTTGAAGCGAACATTGTTCGTGCAAGCGGGGAAAGGTCTCCGATATCGGTTAATAGCGGTTAAGATATCGCGCGCGCTGACCGTCGGACGTTGTGCGCACGCGTGTTGGGGGAAGACCTATGGGCAAGCAGTCGGCTGGCGCGACGAAGGTCGCCGTTGCGGAAACTCGCGTGGACCGTCTGGCGCGGTTCGCCGACGGGCTGGAGCAGCTGGCCCGGCGCTGGGAGCGCGAGGCCCGCGATCCGCGCGTCGCCGCCGCCCTGAGCGAGCGCTTCGGCGCCTCGGCCCCGGAACTGCTGGCCACCCAGGAGGCGGTCGGCCACCTGCTGGCCACCTCGTTCGGCGCACCGGGCGCCTTGCCGCCCAAGCTGCTGCTGCGCCTGCACGACGCCCTGGCGGCGCTGGCCGTGCTGGCGGCCTACATCCGGCCGGCCGCGACCGAGCTGGATGTCGCCCCGATGGTGGACGCGAAGAGCCAGGCCAAGGCGGCGCGGCTCGAGACCGCCACGCGCAAGCTGCTCAAGGACCTGGGCCGCGTCCTGGCGGCCGGCGTGATCGCCGGTTCGGTCATGGCCCTGCCGGCGGCCGCGGCCAACTACGCTTCGCCGCATAACGGCGCCAACGGCAGCAGCGGTTCCGGCAACGTCGCGGTCGGCGACGACGGCGACGACGGCGGTAACGGCAGCTGGGCCAACGAAAGCATCAGCGGGACCTATACGAGCACGACCAACGGCTTGGCCGCTGTCCAACTGACGTCCAACGGCGGCCATGGCGGCAACGGCGGCGACGGCTCGATCGGCCTGTACGGCGAAGGCGGCGATGGCGGGACCGGCGGCAACGGCGGCGCGGCGATCCTGCAGGTCAGCGGGGTCGTCGAGTCAGCGGCCTCCGGCGCGGCCGGCGTCGAGGTGCTGGCCATCGCCGGGTCGGGCGGCGACGGCGGCTATGGCTACGGCCTCTACGGCGAGGGCGGCGACGGCGCGGGCGGCGGGACCGGCGGCTGGGTCGACCTGGCCAACCAGGCCCAGGTAACGACCCATGGCGACGACTCCATCGGTCTGCGCGGCCAGAGCGCGGGCGGCGCGGGCGGCGACGGCGGCGGCGGCGCCGGAGCGGTCGGCGTCGGCGGCTCGGGCAGCCACAGCGGTCCCGGCGGCTTGGTCCAGATCTACAACAACGGCCAGGTCGAGACCTTCGGCGTGCGCTCGACGGGCATCCTGGCCCAGAGCGTGGGCGGCCAGGCCGGCGCGGGCGGTACGGCCGGCGGCATCGGCGCCTTCGCCGGGGACACCAATGCGGCCGGCGATGGCGGCATGGTCACCGTGACCAACGACGGCCTGGTCATTACGCACAACGACTACGCCTACGGCGTGCTGGCCCAGAGCGTCGGCGGCGGCGGCGGCGCGGCGGGCGGAGCCGGCGGTATAGCGGCTCTCGGCGGCGCCGGTTCGGGCGGCGGCAGTGGCGCTGAAGCCGACCTGTACAATTACGGGACGGTCAGGACTAGCGGCTTCGGCTCGATCGGCCTCTTCGCCCAGAGCGTGGGCGGCAGCGGCGGCGTAGGCGGGGGCGGTGCGGGCCTAGTCGGCGTGGGCGGCACCGGCGGGTCGTCCGGCGACGGCGGCTTGGTCGACGTCGCAAACGGCGGTCTGGTCGAAACCGGCGGCGACAGCGCCCAGGCGATCTTCGCCCAGAGCGTGGGCGGCGGCGGCGGCAATGGCGGCAGCGCGGGCGGCCTGGTCGCGGTGGGCGGCGACGGCGGCGCCGGGGGCGTTGGCGGCGTGGTTACCGTCGTCAACGAATCCACCGGCCAGCTCCTGACCCACGGCTACGACTCCTACGCCATCTTCGCCCAGAGCGTGGGCGGCGGCGGCGGCAACGGCGGCGGCTCGGGCGGACAGTTCGCGATCGGCGGCAAGGGGACCGGCGGAGGCGAGGGCGGCGCCGTCACCGTGACCAACGACGGCTCGATCATCACCGAGCACGACGGCTCGGGCGGCATCTTCGCCCAGAGCGTGGGCGGCGGCGGCGGCAACGGCGGCGGCGCGGTCAGCGGCGGCCTGTTCGTCAACCTGTCGGTTGGCGGCTCCGGTGGCATCGGCAGCAAGGGTGGCGACGTCACGGTCGTCAACAGCGGCTCCATTCATACAGATGGCGACCGCGCCTCGGCGATCTACGCCCAAAGCGTGGGCGGCGGCGGCGGCGCCGGCGGCTTTGGCGTCGGCGGTTCGGTCGGCGTCTACGGCGCGGTCAGCATCGGCGTCGGCGGTTCGGGGGGCGGCGGCGGCAACGGCGGGATCGTCCATGTCACGGCCGACGGGATCCTGCGCACCACCGGCGACGACTCCCGCGGCGTGTTCGCCCAGAGCGTGGGCGGCGGCGGCGGCGACGGCGGCTACACGGTGGCGGCGGCCCTGGCGGTGGGCGACGTCGGGGCGGCCTCCGGCGCGATCTCGGTCGGCGGCACGGGCGGCGCGGCCAGCAACGGCGGCGAGGTCACGGTCGACCACGTCAGCGGCGTGGATATCAGCACCATCGGCGACCGCGCGGTCGGCATCTTCGCCCAGAGCATCGGCGGCGGCGGGGGCAACGGCGGCTGGAGCGGCGCGATCGCCGCGGCGGCCTCGGGCGGCGCCAGCGCCTCGATCGGCGTGGCGGTGGGCGGCAGCGGCGGAAATGCCGGCGCGGGCGGTGTGGTCAAGGTCGACACGGCCGGCGTCATCCACACCCGGGGCGTCGACGGCTCGGGGATCTACGCCCAAAGCATCGGCGGCGGCGGGGGCACGGGCGGCTTCGCCCTGGCCGGAGCCCTGTCGGGCGGCACGGCGGCGGGCTCGGCCTCGGTCGGCGTCGGCGGTTCGGGCGCGGGCGGCGGCGACGCCGACGAAGTCACGGTGCTCAGCGTCACCGACATCCTTACCGAAGGCGACCGCTCGGCGGGCATCTACGCCCAGGCGATCGGCGGCGGCGGCGGCAGCGGCGGCTGGAGCGGCGCGGTGGCCGGCGCGGGCGGCCAGGCCGGCGGCGCGGTCGGCGTGTCGATCGGCGGCGCCGGCAGCCACGGCGGCAAGGGCGGCGTGGTCAAGGTCGACAGCGAAGGCGACATCGAAACGCGGGGCGTGGACGCCGCGGGCATCTTCGGCCAGAGCGTGGGCGGCGGCGGCGGCAGCGGCGGCTTCTCGATCGCGGCGGGCGTCGCGGTCGGCCAGGGCGCGCTGGGCGGCTCGATCGGCGTGGGCGGCGGCGGCGCGGGCGGCGGCGACGCCGACATCGTGACCATCGACAGCGTGGGCTCGATCCGGACCAAGGGCGACCGCTCGGCGGGCGTCTTCGCCCAGAGCATCGGCGGCGGCGGCGGCAACGGCGGCTGGAGCGGCTCGCTGGCCATCGCGGCCGGCCAGACGGCGGGCGCGGTCGGCGTCAGCGTCGGCGGCTCGGGCGCGCTGGGCGGCAAGGGCAAGCAGGTGACGGTCGCCAGCACGGGCGACATCGACACCAAGGGCCACGACGCGTCGGGCGTCCTGGCGCAGTCGATCGGCGGCGGGGGCGGCACGGGCGGCTTCTCGCTGGCGGCGGGCGTGGGCGCGGGCCAGACGGCCGGCGCGGCGACCGTCAGCGTCGGCGGCAACGGCGGTGCGGGCAACGACGCCGAACTGGTCAAGGTCACCAGCGACGGCGTGATCACCACCAAGGGCGACCGGTCGTACGGCGTCCAGGCCCAGAGCATCGGCGGCGGCGGCGGCAGCGGCGGCTTCACCGGGGCCCTGTCGGTCGGGGCGGGCCAGACCGGCGCGGCGATCGCGGTCGGCGTGGGCGGCTCCGGCGCCGGCGGCGGCAAGGGCGGCGATGTCGAGGTCGACGTCATCGACCTGATCCTGACCCTGGGCGACGACGCCACGGCCGTCCTGGCCCAGTCGATCGGCGGCGGCGGCGGCAGCGGCGGCTTCTCGCTGACCGGCGGCGTCGGCGTCGGCCAGACGTCGGGTTCGGGCTCGCTGGGCATCGGCGGTTCGGGCGGCGCGGCGGGCGACGCGGGCGACCTGGTCAAGGTGACCAGCCACGCCGACATCTCCACGACCGGCGCGCGGGCCAACGGCATCCAGGCCCAGAGCATCGGCGGCGGCGGCGGCGCGGGCGGCTGGACGGGCGCCTTGGCCGTCGCGGCCGGCAACACCAGCGGCGCGGTCTCGGTCGGCGTGGGCGGCGACGGCGCCGGCGGCGGCAACGGCAAGGAGGTCAAGGTCGACAGCTTCGGCCAGATCGAAACCCACGGTGTCGACGCGGTCGGCATCCTGGCCCAGTCGATCGGCGGCGGCGGCGGCAGCGGCGGCTTCTCGGTCGCCGTGGGCGGCTCGGGCGGTCAGAGCACCGGCGCCGGCTCCCTGAGCATCGGCGGCGGCGGCGGGATCGGCGGCGACGGCGGCGAAGTGACCGTCCACAGCCATGACCTGATCGAAACTCACAAGGACCGGGCCTACGCCATCCAGGCCCAGAGCATCGGCGGCGGGGGCGGCGCGGGCGGCTTCTCGGCGGCGGTGACGGCGGCCCTGTCGTCCGGCGCGCCCAAGGCGGTCAGCGCCTCGATCGGCGGTTCGGGCGGCGCCGGCGGCGACGCCAAGACGGTCACGGTGACCAGCGACGTCGGCGCGGTGACCCACGGCGAGGCGGCCCACGGCCTGATCGCCCAGAGCATCGGCGGCGGCGGCGGCAGCGGCGGCTTCTCGCTGAGCGGCGCCCTGACCCAGGGGACCAGCACGGTCGGCATCTCGGCCGCCATCGGCGGCACGGGCGGTTCGGCGGGCGACGCCGGCGAGGTGCATGTCACCACCGACGGCGTGACCACCACGGAAGGCGCCCGCGCCTACGGCGTGTTCGCCCAGAGCGTGGGCGGCGGCGGCGGCGACGGCGGCTTCGCGGGCGCCCTGTCCGGCGGCCTGTCCTCGAACGGCAACATCGGCATCGGCGTCTCGATCGGCGGCGAAGGCGGTTCGGCCGGCATCGGCCGTCTGGTCGAGGTGACCAACAACGGCAAGGTCGGCACCACCGGCGACGGGGCCACGGCCATCTTCGCCCAGAGCGTGGGCGGCGGCGGCGGCGCGGGCGGCATGGCCGTCTCGGCGGCCCTGGGCGGCGCCCAGTCCAAGAACATCTCGATCGGCCTGGGCGGCTCGGGCGGCGGCGGCGGCAAGGGCGGCGACGTCAAGGTCACCTCGACCGACCTGGTGGTCACCGAGGGCGACGACGCCATCGCCATTTTCGCCCAATCGGTGGGCGGCGGCGGCGGGGCCGGCGGCGCGGCCGGGGCCCTGGCGGTCTCGGGCGGCCAGTCGACCAACCTGGCGATGAACATCGGCGGCGCGGGGGCCACGGGCTCGATCGGCGGCGACGTCACGGTCATCAACAGCGGTACGGTCGTCACTCATGGCGAGCAGTCGCACGGCATCTTCGCCGAGAGCATCGGCGGCGGCGGCGGCCACGGTGGCATGGCCGGCATCGACGAGAACCAGTGGTCCGACTACATGGCCGGCGGTTCGGGCACGGTCAGCCTGGGCTCCAACAGCAACAACATCTCGGTCGCCTTGGGCGGCGCGGGCGGCACGGGCAACGACGGCGGTGAGGTCCGGGTGACCAACAGCGGCGTCGTGGCCACGACGGGCGAGTCCCAGGCCAACGCCATCTACGCCCAGAGCATCGGCGGCGGCGGCGGCGACGCGGGCGTCTCGACGGCGGCGTCGGGCAGCTTCGGCCAGGGCCGCAACGGGACCTACGCCATCGCCCTGGGCGGCACGGGCGGCGCGGCCGGAGACGGCAAGCTGGTCGACGTCAAGAACAGCGGCGCGCTGAGCACGGTGGGCGGCAATTCCAGCGGCATCGTCGCCCAGTCTGTGGGCGGGGGCGGCGGCAGCGGCGGCGACGCCCGCGGCTTCTCGCTGGGCTTCGCCAAGAAGGCGGCCGGCACCACCAAGGCGACCTCGGTCAACCTGTCGATCGGCGGCCAGGGCGGCGCGGCCGGCGACGGCGGCGAGGTCTGGGTCGACAACAGCGGCCAGATCCTGACCCAAGGCGGCGACTCGCACGGCGTGTTCGCCCAGTCGGTGGGCGGTGGCGGCGGTCGCGGCGGCCTAATCTCGACCCAGGGCGAGGAGGTCGTCACCTTCCTGGAGCTGGCCAACAAGGGCGAAGCCAAGGGCGGCCAGATCGCCATCGGCGGCTCGGGCGCGGGCGGCGGCGACGGCTTCCTGGTGGACGTCAAGAACAGCGGCCTGATCTGGACCAAGGGCAAGGACTCGCACGGCGTGTTCGCCCAGTCGGTGGGCGGCGGCGGCGGCGATGGCGGCTCGGGCCTGGCTGGCGAGGTCAGCGTCGGCGGCCAGGGCGGCGTGGCCGGCGACGGCGGCGAGGTCCGGGTGACCAACAACGGCCGGATCGTCACCGAAGGCGCTCTGTCGCGCGGCGTGTTCGCCCAGAGCGTGGGCGGCGGCGGCGGCACCGGCGGGGCCACCGACTACGACGGCGAGGACACTTATTCTTATAGCCAGGGCCTATCGGACACGATGTCGGTGGTGGGCAACATCACTGACACCATCGACCTGGTGCAGTCGTTCAGCCAGCCGGCCTGGGGCGTCAGCATCGGCGGCATGGGCGGCTCGGCCGGCGACGGCGGGCTGGTGACGGTCACCAACAACGGCGCGATCTACACCTCGGGTCGCCTGTCGCACGGCGTCATGGCCCAGAGCGTGGGCGGCGGCGGCGGCACGGGCGGCGAGGGGACGATCACGGCCGTGGGCCAGATCGTGTTCTCGGGCCTGGGCGGCTCGGCCGGCGACGGCGGCGAGGTCCGGGTGACCAACACCGGCCTGATCCAGACCGAAGGCTTCGGCGCGTACGGCATCTTCGCCCAGAGCGTTGGCGGCGGCGGCGGCGTGGCCGGCGACACCTCGCTGGGCATCGCCTCGTGGGGCGACTTCGGCCCGTTCGGCGGCGAGGACTACAGCGACTACGGCAAGCTGAAGCTGAACCCGCTGGACGGTTACGGCGGCGACGGCGGCGATGTGACGGTGACCAACACCGGCGACATCATCCTGCTGGGCGACGGCGCGACGGGCATCTTCGCCCAGTCGGTCGGCGGCGGCGGCGGCCTGTTCGGCAGCGCCCTCGGCCTGTCGTTCGCCGGTTCGCTGGGCGGCACGGGCGACGCCGGCACGGTCACGGTGATCCAGAACGGCAACATCTGGGCCGGCGGCAAGAACGGCGTCGGGGCCTTCTTCCAGAGCCAGGCGGGCGACATTCCCGCGGCCGGCTCGCACAGCCTGGCGGCCGCGCCCGCGGCCGGGCCGACCTATTCGGCCAAGGACATCAACGCCACCCTGAACGGCGACGTTCACGGCGGCGCGGTCTACGGCAAGGGCGTGTTTGTCGACGGCGGCGCCAACAACACCATCACCCTGAACGGCGTGGTGTCGGCGGACTCGAACCTGGCCATCCTGGCCACCACCGGCAACGACACGTTCATCAGCAACAAGGGCGTGATCGGCAACATCGACCTGGGCCGGGGCCTGAACGCCTTCACCAACACCACGACCTCGACCCTGGTGTCGCTGGACTATGTGAAGCTGAACGGCGGCCTGCTGACCAACGAGGGGATCTTCACGCCGGGCGGCAACGGCCGGGTGCAGACCACCAGCGTGGAAGGCGACTTCAGGCAGACCGGGTCCGGCGTGTTCATGACGGACCTGGACCTGGGCAAGACGGGCAAGGCCGGCGAGATCGATCGCCTGAACCTGACCGGCTCGCTGGACCTGAAGGGCAAGTTCATCCTGCAGATCGCCGACCCGGGCCACATCCTGCCGGGCGACCACACCGCCACGATCCTCGACGGTTCGGGCACGGTGACGTCCTCGGGCGTCCAGCTGGTGGCTCCTACCTCGTCGATCGCCACCTTCGAGCTGAAGACCACCAAGGACGACCTGAACCTGCGCTATGTGGTCGACTTCTCGCCGACCGGGTTCAACGTCAACCGCACGGCCGTGGGCGACCACATCAACAATATCCAGCTGGCCGGCAGCACCGACGCCTTCGCGCCGGTGACGGCCGAGCTGTTCTGGGAGCCCTCGCAGGTCAACCTGGCCAACTACTACGACAGCTTCAGCGCCGAGACCTATGCGGACCAGGTGGCGGTGACCAACTACGCCATCGCCGGGTTCACGGACTCGATGATGACCTGCCCGACGACGCCGGGTCAGGACGAGGCCGACGACTGCGTCTGGACGAAGGCCGGGGGGCGCCAACTGACCCTGGACGCCACGGCCCAGGACATGGCCTACCGCGAGCGTTCGGCCGGCCTGCAGGGCGGCTTCGAGCGGGCCGCCGGTTCGCACTGGCGGCTGGGCATGGCGCTGTCGGGCGAAAGCCTGCGGACCGCCGTGCCGACCCGCACCCAGGGCGACGGCGAGCGCTATCAGTTCGGCGCGGTGGCCAAGGTCAATGACGGCGCGGCCTCGGCGGCCATGGCGTTCACGGCCGGCGCCAGCTCGGTCGACACCCGCCGGGCGGTCCTGCTGCCCTCGGGCCTGCGGATGGCGGAAGCCAAGCAGGAGCAGACGTTCCAGGCCGTCACCGTTCGGACCGCGTATCGCTTCGGCACGGACGGGGCCTACGCCAAGCCCATCGCCGAGGTGAACTGGTCGCGCATCCAGACCGACGCCTTCGCCGAGAAGGGCGCCGGCGCCCTGAACCTGGTCGCGCCCAAGCAGGTCGACCAATCCACCCGCGCCAGCGTCAAGCTGGAGGTCGGCGGCGAGTTCATGCAGGGCGTCACGGCCATCCGGCCCTATGCCCGCATCGGCGCCAGCCACATGCTGTCGGGCAGCGCGCCGCAGTTCACGACCGCCTTCGAGGGCGCGCCGCCGGTGGCCGGCTCGTTCGACGTGGCCTCGCGCCTGGACAAGACCACGGTCGACGCCGAGCTGGGCGTGGCCCTGGTCAACGCCAAGGGCGCCAGCGCCAAGCTGAACTGGTCGGGTCAGTTCGGCGATCGGGTCAGCAACCAGGCCCTGGCGGTGAAGTTCACGCTGCCGTTCTAGGACGCCAGTTCCAGGATGACGGGAGGGGTCGCGCTTGCGCCCCTCCCGTGAAACTTGGTAATTCGGACCCTGAAGCGACGGGGCGGGCTTGTTGGCCCGTCCCGTCGTCGCTATTTCGCGCTCCAGCTTTTCCCAGACAGACGAGACCACGCCCGTGGCGAAACCGGCCAAAGCCATCATCCTCAGCGCCGGCCAGGGCAAGCGCCTGTCGCCCCTGACCGACACCCGCCCCAAGTGCCTGGTCGAGCTTTCGGGCCGCAC
>Ga0102591_1003309_pt1 | contig 14807 bp, 9 predicted proteins | sample AraplaCol_mCL_r2_2_FD_76860 | JGI IMG/M metagenome (GOLD analysis project Ga0102591, IMG submission 76860) | Arabidopsis root microbial communities from North Carolina, USA - plate scrape MF_Col_mCL_r2 (SPADES assembly) (version 2) | ecosystem: Host-associated > Plants > Roots > Endosphere... | reverse complement strand
TGAACCCGACCACCGGCGCGCCCTCGTTCACTTTCGCGACGGGCTACAGCCCCGCGGACGCCTCGGCGATCCGCCAGTGGCAGATCCAGTACCGCCCGTCGAACTCGCAGTCGGAAGAGAAGCAATACAAGCTGGACTTCGACTACGAGACCGACCTGCCGTTCCTCAAGAAGATCGAGTTCGGCGGCCGCGCCACCGACTTCTCGACCTCGGGCTACGGCTATGGCGGCTACATCATCGACGGCGGTACGAACGACTACTCCACCGCCGACGACGTCGTGATCTACAGCAATGCGGTGAACTCGACGGCCACGGTCAGCAACAGCCAGACCGCCGACCAGACGAGCGCGACCGCCGCCTCGGCCGCCTATACCACGGGCTACTGGTCGACGACCGAGACCTGGTCGCGGGCGTTCTCCAACGCGGTGTTCGCCAACGCCATGACGGCCCTGCCCAGCGCCTTCTACTACGGCGGCGGCTCGCTGCCCTCGACCTGGCTCTATCCGAACTTCGCCAAGGTGGCGCAGTACCTCGACACCTCGCACTTCAACCTGAACAACCTGGTGACCACCACCGGCAGCGACGGCAACACCTACGAGCAGATCCCCTACCGGATCGCCGAGCAGACCGACGCGCTGTACCTGAAGTTCAACTACGCCTTCCCGCTGTTCGACTACGACGTGAACGGCAACTTCGGCTGGCGCCGGGTGCACACCAAGACCGTGGCTTCGGGCGCCCAGACGCGCAGCGAGACCTACGCCTCGACCAACGGCGGCACCTCGACCACCTATGTACTGAGCAACACCCAGGCCAGCATGGAGAAGGACTACACGGTCTGGCTTCCGAGCTTCAACATCGGCCTGTGGCTGCAGCCCAACAAGCTGTCGGCCCGCGCCGGTTTCGCCCAGCTGATGGCCCGTCCGCGCATGGACTACCTGATGCCGACGGTGAGCTGCACGACCGACAATTCGCCGGACGCCAACGGCGAGTATGACGAGCCCAGCTGCACGGCCGGCAATCCGAACCTGAAGCCCTACCGCGCCAACCAGTACGACCTGTCGTTCGAATGGTACCCGAACAACGACACCCAGCTGTCGCTTGGCCTGTTCTACAAGGACATCAAGTCGTTCTACCTGTCGTCGCGGACCTTGATCGGCAAGGTCGACGTCTATGGCGACGGGGTGCTCTACAACTACAACACCTACATCAACGGCGACGGGGCCAAGATCTCGGGCGTCGAGCTGACCGGCAAGACGGCCCTGACCTGGCTGCCGGGGGTGTTCTCCGGCTTCGGCGTCGACGCCAACTACACCTACCAGGAAGCCAAGGACGTCGAGCTCTATTCGACCCTGGACGGCTCGCCGCTGCCGTTCCCGGGGCTGTCGAAGAGCAGCGCCAACCTGACGGTCTGGTACGACAAGGGTCCGGTGAACGCCCGCCTGGCCTACAACTACCGCTCCAAGTACCTGTCCTCGGCGGCCGACACCTCGGGCCAGCCGGTGTTCAAGGAGCCGACCGGTTACCTGGACGGCAAGGTCACCTGGAAGCCGGGTCCGCAGGGCCTGCAGTTCTTCGTCGAAGGCAAGAACCTGACCAAGGAGGAAGAGGTCTCGACGGCGGGCGACATCCGCCTGATCGAGCAGGGCTACTTCGGTCGCCGCTTCTTCATGGGCTTCACGTACAAGTACTGAGACTGGAAGGCCGCTCCGCTCCGGCGGGGCGGCCTATTTCTCGAACACCACCTTGCCGTCGACGATGGTCAGCAGGGCCTGCGTCTTGAGGATATCGACCGGGGCGATGGTCATCAGGTCGCGGTCGAAGACGGTGAGGTCGGCGGCCTTGCCGGCTTCCAGCACGCCGCGCTGCTGCTCGGCGAAGGCGGCATAGGCGGGCGCCCAGGTCAGCATGCGCAGGGCCTGGTCGCGGCTGACGGCCTCTTCCAGATGCCAGTCGGCGCCCGCGAAGCCCGAAAGGCTGTGGCGGTAGACGGCGGCGTAGAACTCGATGCGCGGATCGCCGACCTCGACGGGCGCGTCGGATCCTGCGGCGACGACCGCGCCGCTCTTGAGCATGTCGGCCCAGGCATAGGCGCCCTTCAGCCGCTCTTTGCCCAGGCGCGCGGGGGCGAAATAGAGGTCGCCGATGGCGTGGCTGGGCTGCATCGAGGCGATGATCCCCAGCCTGGAAAAGCGCGGCAGGTCGGCGGCGTCGACCACCTGGGCGTGCTCGATGCGCCAGCGGCGGTCGGCGTCGCTTCCCAGCACTTCGCCGAACCAGTCCAGCACCATGCGGTTGCCGCGATCGCCGATGGCGTGCATGGCGACCTGGGCGTTCACGGCCTTGGCTCGTCGCATCAGGGCCAGGCCCTGGTCGTGCTCGGTGAGGATCAGGCCCTGGCCCTCGGCGTCGCTGTAGGGCGCCAGCAGGGCCGCGCCGCGCGAGCCCAGGGCGCCGTCCATGTAGAGCTTGATCCCGCGCAGGCGGATCAGGCCGGTGGGGTCGGCGCTGGGACCGGTCTTCAGCACCTCGGCCGCGCCGGACGGATCCATGTAGTTGTCGACGCGCAGGGGAAAGCGGCCCTCGGCGGCCAGCTGGCGCAGGATATCCAGGTCCTCGGCGTCGACGCTCATATTGCCAAGACCGGTCCAGCCGCGGCTGGCGTAGAGCTTGCCGGCGGTCTCCAGCGCCTGGCGCTTGAGGGCCGGGGATGGCGGCGGGATGACGCCCTCGACCAGGGCCTGGGCGTGGTCGATCAGCATGCCGGTGGGCTCGCCGGTCTCGTCTTCGAGGATCTGGCCGCCGGCCGGGGCGGCGGTGTCGCGGGTCACGCCGGCCTTGGCCAGGGCGGCGCTGGAGGCGACCACGGCGTGGCCGTCGGCCCGGCCCAGCACGACGATGCGGCCGGGGGCGGCGCGATCGAGGTCGGCGCGGGCGGGAAAGCGCTTCTCCGGCCAATGGGTCTCGATCCAGCCGCGCCCGTAGATCGGCGCATCGCCCGGATGGGCCTGGGCGTAGGCGCGGACGGCGGCGATCAGGGCCTCGACGGAGTCGACCTGGTCGAGGTTGAGGGTCAGCTCGCGCAGGCCGATGCCGGTCATGTGGGCGTGGGCGTCGACGAAGCCGGGATAGGCGGCCGCGCCCGCAAGATCGATGTCGCGGGCGCCGGGGGCGGCCTTGGCGCGGGCGGCGGCCAGCGGGCCGACGAAGGCGATCGTCCGGTCGCGGATCAGCACCGCCTCGGCCGTGGGCGCGGCGGCGACCCCGGTGTGGATCGGCCCGCCGTGCACCAGGATGTCGCCGGCGAAGGCGGGACTGGCGGCGAGGAGCAGGGCGGCGGCGAGCGGGGCGAGCGGCGAGAGGCGGCGCAAGGGCAATCTCCGGAGCATGACGCCGTCAGGCTAGAGCGCGCCGGCGGCGGATGGAACCGCCTGGCCCCCGTTCGGGGTCTTTGCGTGTCGGGAGCGTGTTGCTATACGCTCTTAAAGGTTGTGTCTGCGGCGAGCGCGGGCAGTGGAGGGCGGCATGCGAGGTTCGACGTTCACCGTGATGGCGCTGATCGGCGCGGCGGTTCTCGCGGCCGGAACAGTCAGCGCCCAGCCCAAGCCGCCGAAGAAGACCTTCCAGCAGGATGGCCGGGATTACTACTGGGACGTTGGCCACGGCGCGACCGGCGGACTGTTTCTGAACGGGCCGCAGCAGGCCGACGGGCGCTCGGAGACCCTGGTCCTGACCTGCTCGGGCCTGACCTCGGGCGGGATTCAGGCGCGATTCTACGCGCCGAGCGGCGACGGCTCCCAGTTGCGGGTGCGGGTCGGCGACACGGCCCTGCGCGTGCATCGGACGATCAACCAGGACTTCGGCCCGATGTTCGTCGAGGGGCGTGGCGACCTGCCGGCCGGCTTCCTGGCGGCGCTCGAGCAGGCCCCGACGGTCAGCGTCGAATATGCCGGGCAAGCCCGCGTCTATCCGGGGCCGGGGCAGGCCCTGGCCACGCACTTCGCCAACTATTGCGGCGAGCTTTCGAGACGGTCGGCGCGCGACGAATGATGTGAAAGCCCCCTGTCCCACAGCCGCGCGGACGGTGTCAATCTGTCGCCATGGGACAGGGCTTCATGCTTTTCGAGACGGCGATCGGCCGTTGCGGCCTGGCGTGGGCGGCGGGCGGGCTGATCGGCGTGCAGTTGCCCGAGGCCGGCCCCGGCGCGACCTGGGCGAGGCTGCGCAAGCGCTATCCCGACGCCGCCGAGGCCGCGCCGCCGCCGGAGATCGACCTCGTCGCCGACCGCATCATAGACCTGCTGGCGGGAGGTCGCGACGACCTGGCCGACGTGTCGCTGGACCTCACCGTCGTGCAGCCCTTCAACCGCCGGGTCTACGAGATCGCCCGCGCCATCCGCCCCGGCGAGACCTCGACCTACGGCCAGGTGGCCAAGGCCATGGGCGAGCCGGGGGCGATGCGGGCGGTGGGCAAGGCCCTGGGCGAGAACCCCTGGCCGATCGTCGTGCCCTGCCACCGGGTGCTGGGCGCCGACGGCCGGATGGGCGGCTTCAGCGCCGACGGCGGGGCCGAGACCAAGGCCCGGCTGCTGACCATCGAGCGGGCCCGCGTCAACGACGTGCCGACCCTGTTCGACCTGGAATTCTCGGTGGCCCCGCCCAAAGGGCGCTGAGCGCGCGGTTTTGCGCGTGGCCGGCGCGCTGTAGGGGAAATTTCCCCTACGAACAGCGCATAACGCGAGTGAATCTATTGAAAGTGCACGTCGAATGCGGTTGCATCCTTGCAACAACCCGGCGGGGGCCGGGTCAGCGTTACGGAGACGTGTTTTGAAAAGAGTACTGGGGGCAGTCGCCGCGAGCGCCCTGCTGTGGGCCGCGGGTGGAGCGGCCATGGCGCAGCCCAAGGTCCCGACCATCGAGCAACTGGCGGCCTTCCCGCGAATGGCCAGCTTCACGGTCTCGCCGGACGGCAAGCACATGGCGGCCCTGGAAGCGCGGGGCGAGGACCGGGTCATCCTGGTGTGGGACACCGCCAATCTTGGCAAGAAGCCGACGGTGATCGGCGCCAAGTCGATGAAGATCCAGAGCGTCGAGTTCGTGAAGAACGACCTGCTGGCCGTGTCGTTCTGGCAGCCCTACGACCTGAAGAGCGGCCCCACCACGCGCAAGACCTTCACCGGCAAGCTGATGCTGACGGATCTGGAAGGCAAGAGCTGGCGCGAGCCGCTGGTCCTGCCCCGGGCCAAGAGCGACGACGAGGAGCTTGAGCAGGCGCTCTCGCAGCCCGACGTGCTGGACATCCTGCCCAACGACCCCGACCACATCATCGTGGCCAACAATTCGGGCGTGAACTCCGGCGACATCTATCGCGTGAACGTGCGCACCGGCCGCTCGGAGCGGATCCAGCGCGCCGACGAGAAGACCGCCGGCTACATCACCGACCTGGAAGGCAACCTGCGCGCCCGCAGCCGCAGCGGCACCGACGCCAACGGCGCCTTCGCCTCGACCGAGATCCGCAAGCCCGACGGCGGCTGGGAGGAGATCGCCCGGAGCTACGCCAAGGACCGCGAGATCTTCACCTTCGTCGGCTTTTCGAAGGACCCGAACATCGCCTACATCCTGTCCAATCGCGGGCGGGACAAGGCGGCGATCTACGAGTACGACATCGCCGCGCGCAAGCTGGGCGCCCTGGCGTTCGAGCACAAGTTCTTCGACGCCGCCGGCGTTTCGACCTGGCCGATCAAGGACGAGCACTTCGGCGAGCTGATCGGGTTCCGTTACGAAGGGCCGCGTTCGGACCAGGTGCTGCAGTCGGACCGCATCGCCGGCCTGAAGTCGGCGCTGGACCAGGCGCTGGACGTCAAGGCCACGCCGATCACCTTCGTCGATCCCGCGACCGGGGCCAAGGCCAACACCACCTATCCGGTGGCCCGCTACAGCCAGCTGATCTCCTATTCCAACGACCTCAACACGGTGGTCGCCTGGGTGGGCGGGCCCAATGATCCGGGCGCCTACTACCTGCTGAAGAACAAGAAGGAGCTGTCGCTCCTGTCCAAGCCGCACCCGGATCTGGACGCCGCGGCGCTGGGGAACAGCACGCTCGTCTACTACAAGGCGCGCGACGGCCTCGACATCCCGGCCTTCCTGACGACGCCGTCCAAGGCGCTGTACGGCGAAGGCCCCTGGCCGACGGTGATCATGCCGCACGGCGGCCCCTGGGCGCGCGACCACCTGGAGTGGGACTGGTCGATGTGGCCGCAGATGCTGGCCTCGCGCGGTTACGCCGTGCTGCAGCCGCAGTACCGCGCCACCTCCGACGGCTGGGGCAAGAAGCTCTGGACGGCCGGCGACCGCGAGTGGGGCGGCAAGATGCAGGACGACAAGGACGACGGCGCCAAGTGGCTGATCGACACCAAGGTCGCCAAGCCCGGCCACATCGCCATGTTCGGCTTCTCCTACGGCGGCTATGCGGCCATGGACGCGGCGGTGCGCCCCAACGGCATCTACAAGTGCGCCATCGCCGGCGCGGGCGTGTCCGACATCGGCCGGATCTGGGCGCGGTTCTACACCAACCCCTTCTATCGCGAGGCCCAGGCGCCGACCGTGAAGGGCGTCAGCCCGCTGGACTACGCCGACAAGATCTCGATCCCGATCATGGTCTATCACGGCGTCCGCGACCGCACCGTGCCGATCGAGCAGTCGGAATGGTTCGTCAAGAAGGCCAAGGCCGCCGGCAAGGACGTCGAGTACCACGAGTTCGTCGACTACGCCCACGGCCCGGCCTGGACGCGGGACATCTTCGGCCAGCAGCTGAAGATCATCGACGACTACTTCAAGACGGGCTGCGGCGGCTCGGGCCTGTAAGGCCAGGGCTGATCGTCGGTAAAGACGGCGCCGTCCCTTCGGGGACGGCGCTTTTTTCATGCCTGGAGCGTCCGGCGCATCAAACTCCTCCCCCGCAAGCGGGGAAGGAACCGTCGCTCTCGATGACAGCCAAAAGAAAAGGGGCGGACCTTGCGGTCCGCCCCTTCCGTCAGGTGTTGAAAGCCTAGGCTTAGAACGACTTGACGACGTTCACGAAGGCCGAACGGCCGCGGTTGTCGTAGCCGCTGTAGAGCTGGCTGCTGCCAACGCGCGAAACGCCCAGGCCGTACGAGATGATCGGCGGCTCTTCGCCGAAGATGTTGTTGACGCCGACGGTGAGCTCCCAGTCGTTCTTGCCTTTGAACTGCACCGAAGCGCTGTGTTCGAAGTAAGCTTCGACCTTGGTGTGGTAGGGCTCTTCGCTGGTGTCGATCTCGTAGTAGTCCTTGGCGTCCTGGGTCGAGACGTAGTCGACGCCCCAGCGGAAGATCCAGTCCTTCCACTCGTAGCGCAGATCCAGGTCGCCGACCCACTTCGGGTAGCCCGGGAAGCCGGCCAGTTGGTCGACGGCGTCGGTCGGGTTCAGGCGGCTGGTCTGGCTCTTCATGTTCGTGGCGCGCAGTTGCGACACGAAGCGGCCGTCCAGGATGTCGCGGACATAACGGACGGTGAAGTCGAAGCCTTCGACGCCTTGCTGAGCGACGTTGACGTAGTTGTCGACGAAGTAGGTCAGGTTGCCGGTGGTGCTGTTACGCGCGGCCACGAAGCTGCAGTAGCCGCCGCCGGCGCGGAACTGCGGATCCGCGTAGCAGTTGCTGAGGACCGCGGTGCCGAAGTTGGCGACCTGGTCGCGGATGCTGATCTTGAAGTAGTCGACCGCGAACGACAGGTCGATCGCGTCCGGCTGGATCACGAAGCCGAGGGTGGTCGACTTCGACTTTTCGGCTTCCAGGTCCGGGTTACCCGAGCTGTAGACCTGCGGACCGCCGGTCGGCGCCCAGGTGGCGGCCGCGCTGGCGCCCAGCAGGGCGGTCAGTTCGGCGGCGCAGTTCTGGTAGCGGATCGTGGCCGAGCTCAGGTTCTGGTACTGGTAGCAGGGGTCGCTGGTCACGCCGTAGAAGCCCGACTGGCCGCCCAGGGTGCGTTCGAAGATGCCCGGCGCACGGAACGAGGTGCCGTGGGTGCCGCGCAGCTTCAGCCAATCGATCGGAGTCCAGGTCAGGCCCACCTTGTAGGTGTCGCTCGAACCGTAGGAGTCGTAGTTGGTGTGACGGGCCGACAGCGAGGCGTCCAGCGACTTGGCGAACGGCACGTTGGCCAGCAGCGGAACGTTCAGTTCGCCGAACACTTCCCAGATGTCGTCCTTGCCCCGGGTCGGGGTGGCCGAGGTCAGGTTGTAGAGCGAGCGGGTCTGGCTCTCGATCGGCGGAGTGTCGTTCAGCTCGTCGTGACGCAGCTCGACGCCGAAGGCAGCGCCCACCTTGCCGGCCGGCAGGGTGAACAGGTCGCCATCGACCGCGAACTGGAAGGTCGTCTGCTCGTAGCTGGTGTTGCCGGTGACGTCCTGGAACAGCCACGAGCGCAGGGCTTGCGGGATGTCCGTGCCGTTCAGGGCGCCGTCGGTCAGCAGGTTGGCGGGAACGCACTGCGGGTTGGCGTTGCCGACGTTGCTGGCGCAGGTGTAGACGCCGCCGGCGCCGACCGTGCCCGCCGGAGCGGTGATGGTCAGGGCGGCGGGGGTGCCGGTCGGGGCCAGGACCAGGTTCAGCGACTGACGGATGTGGTCGGTGATGAAGCTCTGGAAGGTGTAGCTGGCGTCCGACTTGGCGAACATCAGGTTGGCGTCATAGCGCCAGTTGCCGAAGCCCAGGTCGCCGCGCACGCCGCCCGAGACGCGGTAGTAGTCGACTTCCTGCGAGGACTTATCCAGACCCCAGAAGATGAAGGGGTTGATGAAGTGGAAGCCGGCGGCCGCCAGGGTCGTCGGGAACAGCGGGTTGTCCGTGCCGTAGGTCGGCGCGCCGTAGTAGTAGGCCAGACGCTCGCTGCCGAACGGATCCAGCGACAGCTGACGGCTGCCGGTCTGGGTCGATTCACGACGGGTGTAGAGCACTTCGCCGTAGGCTTCGGCGTTGCCGAGGATGCCCAGGTCGTAGTTGCCGTTGCCGTAGAAGGTGTAGTTCTTGACCGGCGAGAACAGGTCTTCTTCGTTCTGCAGCGGGTTGGCCAGCGGACGCGAGTTCGTCGAGGCGACGTTGCGCCAGCCGTTGTAGCTGAACGCGGTCGAGGTGCCCGTGCCCGGATAGTTGCCGACGAAGCCGGGCTCCGAGGTCAGGGTCGTGCGCGAACCGGTGCTCGAGCGCCAGGCGCCGATGTAGTCGTGCGCGGTGCCGCCGCCGTAGTTGATGCCGTTACAACGAACGCCCGAGCCGTCCGGCAGGAGGTCGTCGAGGGTGGTGCCGTCCGGATAGATCAGGTAGCCGCGGCCGCAGGCGGCCCATTCGCGGTCCTTGATCTTGATGCGTTCGCCGCGCAGGTGCTCGAACGAGACCGAGATGTTGCCGCGGTCGAAGGTCTTACCGGCCACGACCGAGGCACGGTATTGAGCGCCGCCGCCGTCGAACGTCTGGTCGGTGAAGCCTTCGAAGGTGACGCCGTCGATGTCGTTCTTGGTGATGATGTTGGCGACGCCGGCGATGGCGTCCGAACCGTAGATCGACGAGGCGCCGTCCTTCAGGATTTCGATGCGCTCGACCATGGCGGCGGGCAGGGTGTTCAGGTCGGCCTGGCCGACCTGGCCGCGGGTGCCGGCCGGAGCCAGGCGACGACCGTTCAGCAGCACCAGGGTGCGGACGGCGCCGAGGCCGCGCAGGCTGAGCGTGTTGGCGCCCGGGCCGCCTTCGGTGACGAAGCCGAGGAAGGCGTTGTCGACCTGGGCGGCGCCCGAGGTCACGGTGCTGCCTTGCAGGATCTCGGCGGTGTTGGCCGTGCCGGCCAGGATCGATTCCGAGCGGGTGATGATCTGCACCGGCGAGGCCGAGCTGAACTCGTCGCGACGGATGCGCGAACCGGTGACGACGACGCTGTCGACTTCCGTCGGATCAGCCTTCTTCGCCTCTTCTTTCTTCGCCGCCTCGGTCGTTTGGGCCGACGCGATCGCCGGCGTCATCGCCATGGTCGCGGCCACGAGGCCGGCGATCATCGACGAGCCGAGCAAAACCTTCTTGTCTATCATATGGAGCAAATCCCCAGCTGCTCTTGAACAGGGCACCGGCCGCGCTGTCCCAAGCGATGGCCGTGCAAGCGGAGGTTACCAATCCGCAATGATCGACCCTAGCAAGCGCGTCGCAGCCGGCAACCGGCTTTGCAACTTTTTGCCCGGTTTCGATGTCAGCCGTTACAATATCGCCACACTTCGGTCACGGGCGCCACAACAGTGGTCGTCCTTGGCCACAATTGGCGGCGGCGGTCATTTTGACTTGCGAGACATATCGACGGGCGTTCCGTACGCTGCATAACGCCGATTTTTAAGAAACCGCCCAGTCGGGCAGGGGTTTCGGGAGGCCGGGGGAAGGCTCTCGTCCGGGCGCGCACCAGCCCGCGCGCGTTTCCTCGCGGGGAAGCGGCGGGGCATAGTCATCTTTTGACCACGCTTCTGTCGCGATGGCTTGGGTGCGCATCGTCGATTGTTAAGCGAATTTTGGAATTATTTTTCGCGAGGCTTCCGGGCCGATCGCGACTCGGCCGAACCCGCTGGCGTTGAGCCGAGGCTCAGACCACCTGGGCGGCCAGGCCTTCCAGCACGCGGCGCAGGTCGGCCTCGCGGAACGGTTTCTGCAGCACCGCCGAGCCCTTGTGCGGCTCGGTCAGACCCGCCTCGCCGTAGCCGCTGGCGAAGGCGAACGGCACGCCGCGCGCCTTCAGGGCGTCGGCGACCGGGAAGATCGGGCGGCCGCCCAGATTGACGTCGAGCAGGGCCGCGTCGATCTCGGCCGAGCCGGCCAGGCGCAGGGCCTCCTCGATCTCGGCGGCGGGACCGACGACCTCGCAGCCGAGATCGCCGAGCATGTCCTCGACCAGCATCGAGACGAGGGCCTCGTCTTCGACCACCAGAACCTTCAGGGCGGCGAGGGTCTTCATCTGTTTCACGGCTCCAGGGCGGCCAAGGGCAGCGTCATCGCGCAGACCAGGCCAGATTGATCATAGGCGAGACGGACCACGCCGGACAACTCGCCGGCGAGGCCCTTCTCGAGAAGGCGGGCGCCGAACCCGCGACGGGTCGGCGGCGGGACGGGCGGGCCGCCGCTTTCGGTCCAGCGCAGGCGCAGGCGGGCGGAGGTCTCGGGCGAGGCCGGCTCGGTCGACCAGGCGATGCTCACCCGGCCGCCGGGCGTCGACAGGGCCCCGTACTTGGCGGCGTTGGTGGCCAGCTCGTGCACGGCCATGCCGACGGCCACGGTGGCCTTGGGATTGAGTCGCAGGTCGCGGGCGTAGTCGAAGTCCAGCCGTTCGCGGCCGCCGAAGGCTTCCAGCTCGGCGTCGACGATCTCGCGCAGGCTGGCGCTTTCCCAGTTCTGCTCGGTCAGCAGGTTGTGGGTCTGGGACAGGGCGATCAGCCGGGCCTCGAAGGCCTCGCGGAAGGCGGGGAGGTCGCTGGCGGCGCGCAGGGTCTGGGCGGCCATCGACTGGACGGTGACCAGGGTGTTCTTGACGCGATGGTTCAGCTCGTTGAGCAGCAGGCGCTGGCGCTCCTCGGCGCGCTTGCGCTCGGTGACGTCCAGAGACACCCCGGCCATGCGCCGCACGCCGCCGCCGATCAGGGGTTCGTCGCGCACGGCGGCGCGGCCGCGGGCGTGCACCCAGCGCGTCTCGCCGCTGGGGATCACCACGCGGTATTCGATGTCGTATTCGCCGCCGGTGCGGATCGCTTCGTCCATGGCCGCCAGCATCCGGTCGCGGTCGCTGGCGTGGATGGTGGCCACCAGGTCGTCGAAGCCGAAGTCCTGGTCGGGGCCGCGGCCGTAGTTGGACCTGCAGATGTCGGAGGCGTCGTAGGCGCGGGTCTCGACGTCCAGCTCCCACGAGCCCAGGCGGCCCGAATCGAGGGCGAACTTCAGGCGCTCCTCGGCGCGTCGGCGTTCGGTGAGTTCGCGGTCGCCGGCCTCGCCGGCGCGGTTCCATTCGATGGCGACGGCGGCCTGGGCGGCCAGGCCCATGATCACCGTCTCGGCGCGCGAGTCGAAGCGGGCCGGCTCGCGGTGGCCGAAGAACAGGCCGCCCAGCACCAGGCCGTCGGCGGTCTTGACCGGGGCGGCCAGATAGCTGCGCACCGGCAGGTGGCCCTCGGGCATGCCCTGGTTGGGCGTGTTCTTGCCGTAGCGGGGATCGGCCAGGACGTCGTCCGAACGCACCACGCCCGCGCCGTCGAAGGTGGGGGCGAAGATCGCCGTCTTGCGCGGCATCGGGAAGTTGGCGAAGGCCTCGTCCGGCGCGCCCGCCAGGCCGTACAGCATGTAGCTTTCGCCGGCCCGGTCGATGACGTTGTAGAAGAAGGCCCCGAACTGGGCGCCGATCAGCTCGACGCCGCCGTCGATCACCGCCTGGACGGTCTCGCTCAGGCTCTGGTGCGCGCCGATGGCCGCCGCGATCCGGCTGAAGGCCTGGTTGCGACGCACTTCCTCGGCATGAGCTTGCTGGGCCTCGGCCAAGCGCCGGCGGAGATCGAAGATCTCCTCGGTCGCGGCGCGTGCGTCAGCCTCCAAAACGGTCACCCCTGGGCTCCCCCTAGACCCCACGCCGGTACCACGGCGCATCGTCGTCAACGCACCGAGTGCGGACCGGTTCCGGCGCGCCGCCAGAAAGCTTGACCATTGTGCGGATGCGGCGCCAAGGGGCGCCGGAGCGGCGGCTGTGGACGAAACCGGTCCAGTCGGTCAGCCGGCCGCGCCCTCGGCCACTAGGAAGGCGCGCAGCGGGGCCGGGTCGACGCCCTTGGCGACGAAGGCGTCGCCGATGGCGCGGACCAGCACGAAGGTCAGGGCGCCGCCCTCGGCCTTCTTGTCCTGGCCCATGTGGGCGATCAGGGCGTCGGCGCCGAAGGGCTCGGCGCGCACGTCCGACAGCCTGGTCGGCAGGCCGGCGGCCTTGATGGCGGCCTCGGCGCGGACGGCGTCCTGGGTCGAGCACAGGCCCTGCGAGGCCGAGAAGCGGAAGGCCTGGGCCATGCCGACGCCGACGGCCTCGCCGTGCTTGAGCGCGTCGCCGAAGCCCATCTCGGCCTCGATGGCGTGGCCGAAGGTGTGGCCGAGGTTCAGCAGGGCGCGGCGACCGGCCTCCTTCTCGTCCTCGGCGACGATCTCGGCCTTCATCTCGACGCTGCGGCCGACGGCGCGGACCAGGGCCTCGGTGTCGCGCTCAAGCACGGCGTGGACGTGCTTTTCCAGCCATTCGAAGAACGGGAAGTCGCCCAGCAGGCCGTACTTGACCACCTCGGCATAGCCGCAGGCCAGTTCGCGGGCGGGCAGGGTGGCCAGGACGTCGAGGTCGGCCAGCACCAGGCGCGGCTGGTGGAAGGCGCCGATCAGGTTCTTGCCGCGCGGGGTGTCGATGGCGGTCTTGCCGCCGACCGAGCTGTCGACCTGGGCCAGCAGGGTGGTCGGGATCTGGATGAAGTCGACGCCGCGCTTGTAGATCGCCGCGGCGAAGCCGGCCAGGTCGCCGATCACGCCGCCGCCGAAGGCCACGATCATGTCGCCGCGCTCCAGCGCCAGGGCCAGCAGCTGGTCCGACAGGTGGGCCAGGCCCTCGAAGCTCTTGGTCTCCTCGCCCGGCGGCAGGACGATGACGTCGACCGCGGCGCCCGCCTTCTCCAGCGACACCGACAGCCGCTCGACATGGTGCTCGCCGACATTGGCGTCGGTGACCACGGCGCAGCGCTTGCGCTTGGACAGGAACGGCAGGACGTACTCGCCGGCCTTGTCGATCAGGCCCGTGCCGATGACTACGTCGTAGGCGCGATCGCCCAGGCCCACGGGAACGGTGCGGATCACGGCTGTACTCTTTCAGAAGCGGACGCGGCGGAAACGTCGCCAGCGGGAGCATCGCTGGCGGAAGCCGCGGCGAGGCGGCCCTGCAGGGCGGCGATGACGGCCTCGACGGCCACCATGTGGGGCGTGTCGCCGGTCTCGACGGTCAGGTGGGCCTCGCCATAGGCGGGATAGCGGGTGGTCGCCTGTTCGCGCAGCACGTCCATCGGGTCGCGGTTCTTCAGCAGCGGCCGGCCGTCCTTGCGGCCGACGCGGCGGGCCAGCAGTTCGAGATCCGCCTTCAGCCAGACGGCGATGGCCTTGTCCTTGATCAGGGCGCGGGTCTCGGCGTTGACGAAGGCCCCGCCGCCGGTGGCCAGCACGTGGGGCGGATCCTCCAGCAGGCGGGCGATCACCCGCCGCTCGCCGTCGCGGAAGGCGGCCTCGCCCATCTCGGCGAAGATCTCGGGAATGCCGCGGCCGGCGGCGCGCTCGACCTCGTTGTCGGCGTCGCGGAACGGCAGGTCGAGGGTCTGGGCCAGCCGCCGGCCGACGCTGGACTTGCCCACGCCCATCAATCCGACCAGCACGATGGTCTGGTCACGGAGCTCTGGATAGCGCGGCGGGGCGAGGTCGGCGGTCATGGTCGATCCCCCCGATACACGACCCGGGCCGCCGCCGCCACGCCCCGGGTTCCGCTTATTCCTGGGGCGGGCGTTAGTTTTGCGGCAGGGGAGGGGGGATGGGTGGATTTGGTGGCCGCTGCGTCCTTTGCGGAGGTCGAGCGCGAAAACCCTCTCTCTTAGAGAGAGCGACTGTCTGGATGGTCAAGCGGGGAGTAAGGCGCGAGCGTCGCGGGCCTTGGCGTTGAGACGTACAAGGAGCTTGCGGGCGACGGCGATCCGGGCGGTCATCCTGGGC
>Ga0102591_1003308_pt1 | contig 14809 bp, 8 predicted proteins | sample AraplaCol_mCL_r2_2_FD_76860 | JGI IMG/M metagenome (GOLD analysis project Ga0102591, IMG submission 76860) | Arabidopsis root microbial communities from North Carolina, USA - plate scrape MF_Col_mCL_r2 (SPADES assembly) (version 2) | ecosystem: Host-associated > Plants > Roots > Endosphere... | reverse complement strand
AAGCCGAACGAGGAAGATTTCACGACGATCTACCACGAGCTCGGCCACGTCTATTACTACCTGGCGTACAACAAGCTGCCGCCGCTGTTCCAGCAGGGCGCGCACGATGGCTTCCATGAAGCCATCGGCGACACGATCGTGCTGTCGATGACGCCGAAGTACCTGCAGTCGATCGGTCTGGCCGGCGAGCAGCAGGTCAGCGACGAAGCGGTGGTCAACGCGCAGATGCGCATGGCGCTGGCGAAGGTCGCGTTCCTGCCGTTCGGTTTGATGATCGACCGCTGGCGCTGGGGCGTGTTCGACGGCTCGATCAAGCCGGCCGACTACAACAAGGCGTGGTGGGAACTGAAGGCGAAGTACCAGGGCGTCGCCCCGGCCACCGCGCGCGGCGAGGAGTTCTTCGATGCCGGCGCGAAGTACCACGTGCCGGGCAATACGCCGTACACGCGTTACTTCTTCTCGCACGTGCTGCAGTTCCAGTTCTACAAAGCGCTGTGCGATGCGTCGGGCTTCAAGGGCCCGCTGTACGAGTGCAGCTTCTACGGCAACAAGGAAGCCGGCGCGCGCTTCCAGGCGATGCTCAGCAAGGGCGCGAGCCAGCCGTGGCAGAAGACGCTGAAGGAACTCACCGGCGGCGAGCAGATGGACGCCTCGGCGGTGCTGGAATACTTCGCGCCGCTGCAGACGTGGCTGAAGCAGCAGAACGAAGGCAAGACCTGCGGCTGGCAGGCCGATGCGTCGGCGGCTCCGGCTCCGGCGGCTCCCGCGACGACGCCCGCAGCACCCGCGAAGCAGGAAGCGCCCAAGCAGGGCTGATTCCAGAACCTGACTGCGCGATGGAAACGGCCGGTATCCCCGGCCGTTTCCTTTTTTGCGACATCGCGCGGCTTTCCCGCCAATTCGCGTAGCGCGGCGCCCACGCCGGCACGGGTATCGTGGCCGGATGAACAACAAGCGCCTGATTTCCCTCGCCATCGCCGCCACGCTGCCGTTCGCGTTTTCCGCGAACGCCGCCGAGCACGTCGACCTGCTCATCCGCGACGCCACCGTCGTCGACGTCGTCTCCGGCAAGCTGCAACCGCATCGCACCATCGCGGTTCGCGATGGCCACATCGTCGCCATCGCCGATGCGAAGCAGGCGAAGAAGTACGACGCCGCCAACGTGCTCCACGCGAACGGGAAGTTCGCCATTCCCGGCCTGTGGGACATGCATGTGCATTTCGGCGGCGGCGATGCGCTGATCGAGGAAAACCGCAACCTGCTGCCGCTCTATCTCGCGCACGGCATCACCGCGGTGCGCGACTGCGCAGGCGACCTGAGCCCGAGCGTGCTGCAGTGGCGCGACCAGGTCGCCAAGGGCGAACTCGCCGGCCCGCGCATCTTCACCTCGGGGCCGAAGATCGAAGGCTACAAGTCGATCTGGCCGGGCGATATCGAAATCGGCACCACCGCCGAACTCAACGCCGCGCTCGACCAGTTGCAGGGCTGGAAGGTCGACTTCGTCAAGATCACCGACAACACGCTGTCGCCGGAACTGTTCATGGCGGCGGTGAAGGAAGCCGATCGTCGCGGCCTGAAAACCTCCGCGCACGTTCCCTATTCGCTCACGCTGGAAGAAGTCAGCGCGGCGGGCCTGGATTCGATCGAACACTTCGACTACGCGTACAAGGCGGGTTCGCCGCTGGAGAAGTCGCTGGGCGAGAAGATCGCGCGCGGCGAGATCAACAGCCGCGATGCCTGGACGCAGTGGAACGCGACGTTCGATCCCGCGCGCGCGATGGCCGCCTACCGCAATCTCGCGCGCCACGGCACCGCGATCACGCCGACGATCAACGGCAGCCGCGTGGCCACCTATCTGGATCAGGACGACCACCGCAACGACCCGTACCTGAAGTACATCGGCCCCGGCCTGCAGGCGACCTACACCTGGCGCGTGGAGCGCGCGGCGAAGGACGATGCGCAGGCCATCGCGCGCCGTCACGAGCGTTTCGAAACCAGCGCGGGCGTGCTGCCGATGATGCAGAAGGCCGGCATGACGATCCTCGCCGGCACCGATGCGGGCTTCCTCAATTCATACAACTACCCCGGCATCGGCCTGCACCAGGAACTGGGCTGGCTGGTGCATTACGGCCTCACGCCGCAGCAGTCGCTGCAGGCCGCGACCATCAACGGCGCGCGCTTCCTCGGCCACGACGATGAGTACGGCACGCTGGCGTCGGGCAAGGTCGCCGACGTGGTGTTGCTGGATGCCGACCCGCTGCGCGATATCGCGGCGACGAAGCAGATCCACGCCGTCGTGCAGCACGGACAGGTGCACGATCGCGCGGAGCTGGATGCGATGCTGGCGGATGTGGCGCGGCGGGTGGCGGGTGAGCGCGAGGCGGCGCGTTAGATGCGCGCACGCGGATGAAGAAAAGGCCGGCGGATGCCGGCCTTTTCCTTTTGTCGCATCGCAGGCGAAACGGTCTTCGACCATCGCACCGCGGCCGCGACGGTCAACGCTTGATGCGGACGTTACCCTCCGTGTTGCGCGCGTTGGACGGCAACGTGATCTCCGGCGCCACCAGACGGCCGGTCAACGTGGTGTCCTTCGACTTCACGACGATCGACTTACCGGCCTGGATGTTGCCGATGGAGGCGCGGGCGACGTCCACGGTGACGTTGCCAGCGGCGCGGGTGGTGGCACCGGCGTTCTGGGTGAGCGTGCCCGTGGTCGCGCGGCTGATCGCCGTCGGCCACTTCACGGTCGAGTACCCGGTGAACGTCACATCGCCGCTGTCGCTGATCACGCCTGCGTTCTGCACGATCGAGCCCTGGCGCACTTCCGCCGTGCACACTTCATCGCATACGCGTTCGTCCACCGCGGTCACGCGGATGTTCGCAGCGGCGCGCACGTTGCCGTCGAGCTGGATGTCGTGCCCGGTGATGTTCACGTATTTGCCCTGCACCTTGGCGGCGCGCACACGGCCGCCGTACTCGTGGGCCGCCTCCAACGAAACGTAATCGCCCGCCCGCGTCACCACGCCGCTGGCCTGGTCGATGTCGTGCGCGCGAAGCGAGACGTGCGCCGTGTCGGCGACGATATCGCCCTTCTGCACGAGGCTGCCGCGTGCGTCGACATTGACGTTGCTGGCGCCGTGGATCGTTCCCTGCGTCGTCACGTCGTCGCCGTACAGCCACACGCTGCCGCCAACGATGCGCCCGTTCACCGCGATATCGTTTTCGGTGCTCAAGCTCACCGCGTTGGTGGCCTTGACGCGCGCACCCTGCTCGATGCGGATGTCATGTCCGGTCGCAGCGAGCGCGGCGGGGTATTCGAGCGTCGGCATCGGCGCATCGCCCAGGTAGATCAGCGGCGTCGTATTGGCCTTCACGCCGCCCTCCGCCCTCACCTGTCCGCCGATCGAGATGGCGCCGTCTATGGGCGCCTGCAGTTCGATGTTGCCATCACTGCCGCTGACGGCACGCGAGGCTTCCAGCGTTCCGGTGTTGCGCACCACATCGCGCAGCAGATCGCCCTTCGTCGCCGCGGACAACATGATGTTGCCGCCTGCTGCGACGATCGCGCCGCTGTTCTCGACCAGCGCATCCGCACGACCACGGGTCGGAACGATATCGAAGCTCGAACCATCGAGCCGCACGGCGACGCCATCGCCGGCGTGCATTTCGACGGAGCGGGCGCGGATCGTGCCCGCATTGCTCGCCTGCGGACCGATCAGCACCACCGCTTCGCGTGCGGTCAGCCGGCCTTCGTTCACGACGGCGCCGTTACCGCCGTCGAAGCCCACGTATCGCGGGAGATCCGTCGCGCCCGGCCGCACGTTGCCGCCGTATGCGCGGCCGCCGGCCATGAACTCCTGCGCGTTCGTGTCCAGCGCCGAGGCCACCAGCGCCCCCGCATCCACCTTCGCGGTGCGCCCGAACATCACGCCATCCGGGTTCACCACGAACACGCGGCCGTTGGCCTTGATCGAACCGAGGATCTCGGTCGCCTTGCCGCTGCCGCTGACGCGGTTGAGCACGGCCGCGCTCGCGCCGGGCTGCTGGAAGTTCACGGTCTGGTTGCGGGCGATGTCGAAGTTCTTCCAGTTCACGACCATGCGGTCGCTGGACTGGTTCACCGTGGTGACGTTGCGCTGCGTCTGGAGGGTGCCGGTACCGGCCGCGATGTTGCCGCCGTCGATGGCCCATGCGGGGCCGGCGCAACCCAGCGCGATGGCGAGAGCGCTGAGGACGGGAAGTCCGGCGTGAGGACGCGAGGGACGGGGAGCAGTGGGGAACCGATTCATCGAATGCTTCCTGGGTGGGGGATGGAGGCGCACGCACCGCGGAAACGGTGTCGCGCACGATGCTGAATGCACAGCCCACCAAGGCTAATGTTTCAGTTGCAACCAATCATGAGAAAAGGTCCGAGACGCTCTGAATTGGAGGAACTTTTCCGGTGTTTTGCCGCCCCGGGACTTTGTCGCCCTCGCACGGTAGGCTGCGGCGATGAACCGTCCGGACCTGTTCGACCCCGCCGCGCTGTCCAGCCAACCGCTGGATCACGCGACCGCCCTGCCCGCGCGCTTTTACGTCGATCCGGCGATGCCGGCGATCGATCGCCGCGCGATCTTCGACGCCGGCTGGCAACTGCTCGCGCACGTGTGCCAGCTGCGCGAGGCGGGCGACCACGTCGTGGGCGATTTCGCCGGATTGCCGGTGATCGCGGTGCGTGGCGCCGATGGCGAGATCCGCGTGTTCCACAACGTGTGCCGCCATCGCGCGGGGCCGATCGCCAGTTGCGACGGTCTCGCCGCGAAGTCGCTGCGCTGCCGCTACCACGGCTGGACGTACACGCTCGACGGCGTGCTGCGCTCGGCGCCGGAGATGGGCACCGCGCCCGACTTCGTTCCCGGCGACATCCACCTTCCGCAACTCGCGGTGCGCGTGTGGCAGGGACTGGTGTTCGCGGCGGTGGACGAAACGCGTGCGCCGGACTTCGACGCGTTCGTCGAAGGCATCGACGCACGACTCGGCGCGAACCGGCATCTGGAGCGCTACGGCCATCATCGCCGCGTGGGCTACGACGTCGCGTGCAACTGGAAGGTGTACGTGGACAACTACCTGGAGGGCTACCACGTCCCGCATATCCACCCGGGCCTCAACAAGCTGCTCGATTACCGCAGTTACATCACCGAAACCGCGCAGTGGTACTCGTACCAGTTCAGCCCGCTGGAAAGCGGCGATGGCCTCTACGGCGACGGCGACGCGCTGTATTACTGGATGTGGCCGAACACGATGCTCAACATCCTGCCGGGCCGCCTGCAGACCAATCGCGTCGTGCCAAAGGGCGTGGACCGTTGCCGCGTGGAATTCGACTTCTACTACGCGATGGACGATAGCGACCAAGCCCACCAGCGGCGCGAGGCGGATCGCGATTTCAGCGACGAAGTGCAGCTGGAGGACCTGACGATCTGCGAGGACGTGCAGCGCGGTTTGTCGTCGGGATCGTACGAGCCGGGGCGTCTGAATCCATTGCGCGAGAACGCGGTGCATCACTTCCACGAAGTGGTGCGTGCGGTGTATCGGGCGGACAGCGAGTAGCCGATCCGCGTCGAAGCTTACGGCTCCATCCCAAGCAACCGCACATCGATCGAAGGATGTCCGCCGCGTGACAACCCCTACCCGCCCCCTCGGCTTCTGGTCCGCCACCGCGCTCGTGGTCGGCAGCATGATCGGCTCCGGCGCGTTCCTTCTACCGGCCGCGCTGGCATCGTTCGGCGCGGCGAGCCTGCTCGGCTGGGGCATCACGCTGGCCGGCGCGATGCTGCTGGCGATCACCTTCGCGCGCCTGGCGATGTGCTGGCCGCAAACCGGCGGACCGTATGTGTTCGCGCGCAATGCGTTCGGCGAGCTGCCGGGCTTCGTGATCGCCTGGAGTTACTGGATCTCGATCTGGTGCGCCACCGCCGCGATTGCGGTGGCTTTCGCCGGCAGCATGGGCGCGATCTTCCCCCCGCTCACCGCCACGCCGCTGCGCGCAGCGGCATGTGCGCTCGGCGCGTTGTGGGTGTGCAGCGGCGTGAACCTGATCGGCCTTCGCGAAGCCGGCAATCTCCAGCTGATCACCACCGCACTGAAACTCCTGCCGTTGCTGCTGTTCGGCCTGATCGCGCTGTGGTTCGTCGACACATCGCATTACACGCCGTTCAATCCGACGAATGACAGCCTGCCGCACGTCGCCAACGCCGCCGTCGCACTGACGCTGTGGGCGATGCTCGGCCTGGAAGCGGCGACGGTGCCGGCCGGTTCGACCGAGAACGCGCAAACCACCGTGCCGCGCGCCACCGTGCTGGGCACGCTGCTCGCGGGCGTGGCGACGATCCTCGCCTGCACCGCCGTGCTCGGCCTGCTGCCGCGCGAAGTGCTCGCGCAATCGCAGGCGCCGATGGCCGATGCGGCGCGCGCCCTGTGGGGCCCGGCCGCAGGCGTGACGCTTGCCGTCGTGATGGCGATTTCCTGCTTCGGCGCGCTCAACGGCTGGATCCTGCTGTCGGCGCAGTTGCCGCTCGCAGCGGCGCGCGATGGCCTGTTCCCGAAGCCGTTCACGAAACTCGACAAGGGCGGCACGCCGGTGCTGGGCGTCATCGTGAGCAGCCTGCTGGCCAGCGCGCTGGTGGCGGCGAACTACAGCCGCTCGCTGGTGCAGGTGTTCACGTTCTCGATCCTGCTGTCTACTGCCGCGACGTTGTTGCCGTATGTGGTGAGCAGCGCCGCGTGGATGGTGCGCGGCACGGGTGCGGTGAGTCGCACGCTAGCCGCGCTGGCGCTGGCCTACAGCCTCTACGCGATGTTCGGCATTGGCACCGAGGCGCTTGCATGGGGCGCGGTGCTGATCGTCGCCGGCCTCCCGCTGTATGCGTGGATGCGCCGGCGGGCGTGAGAACAGACGAGGCCGCGCTGTCGTAGCCCGGGTAAGGCCGAAGGCCGCACCCGGGACGGCGGAGACGCGTTCAAGGTACGCGCTTAAAGGGTTTCGCTTGGCACCGTCGGCGCCGCGCCCGAACGCATGCGCGACACCCGCGCTTCCCAGCGCCAGAAGCCGAACGCGATGGTCAAAAACGCGATGGCGGTGGCGATCAGCCACAGCGCGTGGTCGCTGATCATCGGCGACAGAATGCCGGCGATCGCCGCATTCAGCACCAGACCCGTGAACGCCTGCAACGACGACGCGGAGCCGCGCTGGCGCGGGTACATGTCGAGGATGGCGAGCGTGACGATGGGAAACACCAGCGCGATGCCGAACGCGTTGAGCGTCATCGGCAGCACCGCCCACGGTACGTGCGGTGCGTCGGTGAACAGGTTGTAGCCCAGGTTCATCGCCATCGCGACGGCCGAACAAGCAAAGCCGATCGACACCAGCTTCGCGCCGCTGATCTTGCCCGCCGTGCGCCCGGACACGAACGCACCCAGGATCATGCCGCTGATCATCGGGACGAAGAACCAGCCGAACTGGCGTTCGTTGAGTTTGAGGATGTCGAGCACGAACGCCGGCGCCGAGGCGATATACACCCACAGCGCGGCGAAGTTGAACGCGGCAGCGGCGGACAGGCGCTGGAAACGCGGGTTGATCACGATGGCGACGTAATCGCGCAGCAGACGTTTTGGCGCGAGCGGCAGGCGCGCCTGCGGCGGATGCGTTTCCGGCAATGCGCGCCACGTGGCGATGAGCAGCACGAGCGAGAACGCGACCAGGAACCAGAAGATCGCCGGCCAGTGCGCCACGCCGAGAATCCAGCCGCCGATCACCGGCGCCAGCGCGGGCGCGACGCCGAAGATCATCGACACCTGGCTCATCAGGCGCTGCGCGTCGTCGCCGTGCAACACGTCGCGGATCACCGCGCGGCCGACGATCAGGCCCACGCCCGACGACAGGCCCTGCAACGCGCGGAACGCGAGCAGCGTCGGCAGGTCCTTCGCCAGCGCGCAACCGGCCGAGGCGATGGCGAACACGATGAGCCCGCCGAGGATCACGCGCTTGCGGCCGATCGCATCCGACAGCGGCCCGTGCACGATGCTCATCGCCGCGTAGGCGACAAGGTAGACGCTGATGGTCTGCTGCATCGCCAGCTTGTCGGCACCGAACTGCGCGCCGATGGCAGGAAACGCCGGGAAGATGGTGTCGATCGAGAACGGGCCGAACATCGCCAGTCCGCCGAGCAGCAGGGCGAGGACGCGGATGGGGATGGTGAGCGACGCGGGCTGTTTGGGCATTGCGCGGAGAGTCGGGAATCGGGAATCGGGAATCGGGAATCGGGAATCGATGATGTTTCGACGGTTTACTTCGCCGGTGGACCTTTCAGTTCCACCAGATTGCCTTCCGGGTCGAACAGATACTGCGACGGGCCCTCGCCTTCCGCGCCGTAACGCGAGCCGAACTCGCCGATGCGAACGTCGTGCGCGTTCAGATGCGCGACGATGGCCTGCGCGTCGAACGGCTCCACGCGCAGGCAGAAGTGGTCCATGTTGCGGGCCTGCTCGCCCGGCGCGGCGCCGCCCATGCGGCCGAGCTTGCCGTCCACGTCCACCAGGTCGATCAGCGAGGCGCCGGCGCGAAGCTGCGTCAGGCCGATGGCCTCCTGCACCCGTTCGACAGTGCAGCCGAGCACGTCGCGGTAGAAGGCCACCATGCCGGGGACATCGCGCACGCGAAGGACGACGTGGTCGAGTTGCTGGAGCTGGAACGGAATGCTGGCCATCGCGCCCTCCCTGACGTGGGCGACAGGATACCGCCGTCCGCGTTGCATCGCAGGGCAGATCGTCGCGAAAACGAAGCATTGCCGGGCAAATCGTTGAGAGAGCGACGCCATCCTTCTCCCGCAAGCGGGAGAAGGCGCCGGCAGGCGGATGAGGGCCGAACGCCGGGCGGCCCGCTTACGGCGGTGCGTCGAGCACGCAGTCGAGCACTTCGTCCAGGTAGGCTGCCTGTCGTTCGAACAATTCCGCCAGCGCGTCGGGCGCGATGCGGAACTCGGTTTCGTCGCCCTCGCCTCGCGAACCGGCGAGTTGCGCCAGCAGCACGAGCTGATCGCGCGCCTGCTTCAGTTTGTGATGCGCGAAGTTGGGCAACAGCACGCCGGCAAACGCGGCGTGGGAACAGCAAACATCCTTTTGCATCGTGGGGGTCTCCAGCGAACAGCCGGCTTGCGTCGCGGGATTGCGACGCAAGGTGTCGGGGGGCTCGAAACCGCACAACGACGGCGGGCGTATTTCCTCTTTCGAGGTGTTCTATTAGCCGCCCTCCCGACGCGGAACTTTGCGCCGGCTCATGCCAGATGCTCAGGCATAAAAAACCCACCGAATGTCGGAGGTGGGTGCCGCGTTGTGCGGAGTTTCGAGGCTCCTTGGGCGTCGAGATTGCGTGCGGATGTGGCTGCGTTCAACGCGAAGAAGTAGCAGCCTCGATCGCTGACGCAGGATGGATTTCGTGAAACGAAACCCATCGCCCGGACGCATCAACGATGGGTTTCGCGACGCGAAACCCATCCTACGGTGCGCACGGCGAAGCGGGCTTCGCATTGTTCTTTCCCCTCCGGAAGAAGGTGCCCGAAGAGCTTGCCCCGGACTTGATCCGGGGGCGGATGAGGGGCAACGGAGCATCAACGCCGGAACTCGCAGCGCATCACCGCACTACGCATTTGCCCTGATGCCTGGCTGTGCCGCTCCCCCCGGATGAGGCGCAAACGAAAAAAGCCCGCCATATAGGCGAGCTCAACGGGCCGCGAGGCCCGGAACAAGCAAGAATCAACGGGCGACTACTTCGATCCGTACACGACGATTCGGCGCAAGGCACTGCACTACCGATGGACTCTTCCGGCCAGGACACTCCACGACCGCATCGGCGGCACCGCGCCCCATCGTCTGGATTGCATCCTCGGGCACACCACGCGTCACCAGGTATTGCTTGATGGTGTCGGCGCGCCGCTGCGAGAGCTGCTGGTTGTAGCTTTCGCTACCCAGGCGATCGGCGTAGCCGATGATGCGCAGGCTTTCGACGTGCTCGGCCTTGTCGAGCGCTTCCATCACCTTCGCCTCGATCGCCGCCGGCGCGTCCGCGGAAAGACGTGCGCTATCGAAGGCGAACAGGAAGTCGGCGGACACCTCTGTGGCGGCCGCCACATGCGGTTCAGCCGCAGGCGCCGCCGGCGGGACGTCGCCGACGAACTGCGCACAGCTCTGCGGATTCCAGAAGGTCTCGCGGGCCAGCATGTTGTTGTCGAACAGGACCTTGTACTGGCAGGTGGTTTCCTGTCCGTCGTCGCCTGCGAACTTGAACACGTAGTTCCACTCGTGCACGCCGGCCATGCCTTCGTGATACATCGGATGGCCGATCAGGCGATAGACCTCCAGCTTCGGCGTGCCGACGGCGATCTTGCGCAGCGATTCCACCTTGGGATGGACCATGGCGGGAATCAGCGGCCTGGCCTTTTCCACCGTGGGCCATACCGGCGCATCGGTCTGGCCATCGTGCACCTGGCTCAGATGGGTGGTGCCGCAGCCGGCAAGCAGCGCCGACGCGACAACCGTCAGGGCGGTGCCTGACAAACGTTGGATGGTGAACATGACTATTCCAGTTTGAGAATCGGGCTGAAACGACGGGGCCCGAAGGCCCCGCCGCTTCACGTCGGCCTACATCAAAAGATGTAGCCGATACCGACGCGGAACACCGGATCGTCGTCCTGCGCGGCGGACACACCCGCGTTGAGGTTGACGCGACCGTTATCGCTCCAGCGCGACACGCCCACACCCAGCGCCGTCTCGCCGCGGTAGCTGGCGACACCGGCATTGACGGTGGTGTGACCCGGCACGTACGGCGTGACGTTGATCAGCGCCGAAGCCGCCGCGATACCACGGTTGGCCTGGCGGTTGACGTCGTCGATCTGGTCGCCGACCTTCGACCACGCATCGTTCAGACGCGTGTCGGTGTACGACTTGGCTTCGGTGAGCGCATCGTTCACCTGACCGACCGTCGCCGCGTCGGTGGCGGCCGAGCCGCGTGCGACGTTGCTGATGCTGCGCTCATGACCCAGCGAACCGACCGACACGGTGTTGGCCGAGTTGGCGACCGAACCGTTGCCCAGGGCGACGGAGTTGGTTGCGTCCTCGGTGGCCGTGGCGTTGTTGCCGATAGCCACCGCGTCCTTGCCCTGCGAGATCGCGTGATCGCCCATCGCCGATGCGCCATCGCCCGATGCCGACGCGCTGTAGCCGACCGCGATACCGGCGGACGAACCTGCGTTGGCCGGGGTCGGCGCGGAAGCGTCGGTGGCCCTCGGGTTGACGTTGATGAACTTCCCGCCACCACCGTCACCGTTGTTCTCGATGTTGGTCACGCGGTTATCGAGGTTGGTGACGCGGTTATCGAGGTTGGTGATCGAGCTGTTGATGCTGGCCTGCATGTCGAACAGCTGACCGCCATTGACGGCCTGACGGCTGCCCGAGGTGATCAGGCCATTGGCCACGTTGTCGAGCACCGTGCCGGTGGCACCACCGAAGGTGACGAAACCCTTGTTCGAGTTCGCATCGTACACGACGGCGTCCAGCGTCTTGCCCGAGGGATCGACAAGACCACTGGCCTTCAGCTGGCCGAGGTTGACGGCGTCGGTGTCACCCGTGCCTGCAGCCACGTTGGTCAGCTTGACGGCGGGGCCGGCCGTGCCATCGGCGTTCTTCTTGCCGAGGGTCAGCACGTCCTTCTTCTCGCTGTCGTACGAAACTGCCAGCGGGTTGACCTTGCCATCCACCGATGCGATGGCGTCGGTCAGCTGCTTCTTGTTGATCGCATCGTTGTTGTTGACACCATCAGCGACGTTCTCGATGCGGCTTGTGGCCTGCTTGTCGTGAGCAGCGGAGTAAGCACCGTCAGTGCCATTCCACTTCAGCACATCGCCCGACAGGGTGTTGTACTGGTTGGAGATGTTGGTGACCTTGGTTTCGACCGAGGTGGTGCGACCGTCGAGGTTGGTGATGGCGTCGCCGACGGTGTGCACGTCCTTGCCGCCGACGCTGTAAGTCGGGGCAGTGACTTTTCCGTCATCCGCCACGGTCGAGTTGCCGCCGAGCGCATCGGAAACCGACTTCGCGGTGTTGAACAACTGAGCGCCGTTGATGGCGTCGCTGCTGTTCGTGTTGACCGCTCCTGCCGCGACGTTGGTGATGACGCTCTGTGCCTGGTCTGCGTGGGCGGCGCTGAACTTCCCGAGGTCCTTGTCCCACTCCACTGCGTCGACCGAACCACTGGGATCGATAGCGTCGATGCGACCGTCGAGCGCCGAAATGCCGTCGGCCAGCGTGCCGGTCGTTTCCTTGCCGTCGATGGTATAGGTCGGCTTCGTGATCATGCCGTCCGGACCCACCTTCGAGCCGCCACCGATCGCGTCAGCCGCCGACTGCAACTGGCTGACGTTCACCGCGTCGTTGGTGGCAGTACCGGCCATCAGGTTGGCGATCTTGGCGTTGGTGCCGCCGTGCTTGGCCGAATAGGCGCTGGTATCCCACACCAGCGCATCCGCACCCGGCACCGAGGCCAGCGCGTTCAACGCCGCGCCCACGTCGTTGTAGGTCGTGCCCTTGATGTTGTACTTCGGCGCAGTCACCGCACCGGTCGTCGGGTCGACGCCCGCCGTGCCGCCCAGTGCCGTCGTCACGCCCTTGAGCTGGCTGACGTTGACCGCATCGGTGTCCTGCGTACCGGCCTTGACGTAGATGACCTGGCGTTCGGCACCCTTCGAACCGACCGACACCACGTTGTTACGCAGCACGTCGTTCGTTCCCACGTCGCTGGACAGGTTGCCCAGCACCACGTTGTTGGAACCTTCGGATCCGATGTCGCTACCGATGGCAACGGTGTTCTCGCCACCCACGACGACGCTGTAGCCGATCGCCGTACTGTGCAGACCCGTATCGGTCACCTGCGTGCTGTAGGTACCGATGGCCAGGCTGTTCTCGCCGAAGGCCTGCACCTGCGAACCGATCGCCACGGACTGCTTGCCAGTGGCAACGGCGAACTGACCCATGGCGACTGCCTCGTCGGCACCCGAGGTGCTCGCTACACCGAAGGCCAGCGAACGGGTGTTGTTCGCCGAGGTCTCCAGACCGATCGCGACCGAATCGGCGCCCAGCGCCTGCGCGCCGTTCTTCATCGTCGCACCGACCTTGATGAGGTCGGTCGGCGTCAGCGCGGTGGCGCCCAGCATGCTCGAGGACTTCAGCATGCCAGCGCCCTGGACCATCTGCGAAGACGCACCCTTGATCGCCTCGGCGAACTTGCTGTTCAACTGGCCAACCGTGGCGGCATCGCTTGCGGCGACGCCGTCGGCGACGTTGACGATGCGGCGACGCTGGCTCGCAAGCGTACCGCCCACCGAGAACGTCCCCGCTTCCTTGGCAGACGAGCCGAAGCCGATCGCGACCGAATTGGCCACGGCATTGGCGTTGGCGCCGATCGCCAGGGCCTTGTCGCCGCCCGCCAGCGCATTGCCGCCGATTGCGACGGCATCGATGCCGTTAGCGGTGGCGTCCTGTGCATTGGTGTTGCCGAACTTGATGTACTTCAGCTTCGGCGCGAGGTCGTTGGTCACCACATCCAACTGCTTCTTGTTGACCGCATCGTTGGGGTTGATGGCGTCGTCGACGTTGATGATGCGATTGAGCTGCGAACCGGTGTGGCTGGCGCTGTACGCACCCGTCGTCTTGTCCCAGTTCAGCGCATCGGAGTTGGCCGTCGCCAGCTTGCCGTCCAGCGCCGCGATGGCACCGTCCACGCCGGTTGCGACGGTGCCGTCGCTGAGCGTGTACTTGGGCTTGCTGATCGCGCCGGTTTCCGGGTCGACCTTGCCATCGCCCAGCGCCCTGGTCACCGAGTCGGCCAACGCGTACAGCTGTGAGCCGTTGAGCGCATCGGTGCTCGAGCTGCCGATCGTGCCCGGAGCCACGTTGGTGATCTTGGCGTTGGTACCGCCGTGCTTGGCCGAATAGGCGCTGGTATCCCACTTCAGCGCGTCCACGTTGCCGGAGCTTTCACCGGCGGCCGTGATTGCTTCACCAACCGTAGCGAAGGTCTTGTCGCCCACGGTGAAGATCGGCGCCTTGGCGGTGCCGTCGGCGTTCATGCCGCCGTTCGTGCCGCCCAGCGTGTCGGACGCGAACTTGGTGCTGGCGTACAGCTGCGAGCCGTTGATGGCCTCATTGCTGCTCGCCGACACGATGCCCGCCGCCAGGTTCTTGATCTTGGCATTGGTGCCGGTGTGCGAGGCCGAGTAAGCATCGGTATCCCACAGCAGCGCATCGGTCGACAGGGTGCTGGTCTTGGCATCCAGTGCGGCAATCGCGTCGCCAACGCTGGCCTTGTCCTGGTCACCCACCTTGAAGGTCGGCGCCTTGATGGTGCCGTCCGTATTCAGGCCCGCGCCCGTGCCGCCAATCGTGTCGGAGACCGCCTTGTTGGTGGCGAACAGCTGCGAGCCGTTGATGGCCTCGTTGCTGCTGGCCGACACGGTGCCCGCCGCCAGGTTCTTGATCTTGGCGTTGGTGCCACTGGCACCACCGTGCTTGGCCGAGTAGGCATCGGTATCCCACAGCAGGGCATCCGCACCCGGCACCGAGGCCAGCGCATTCAACGCCGCGCCCACGTCGTTGTACGTCGTGCCCTTGATGTTGTACTTCGGCGCAGTCACCGCACCGGTCGTCGGGTCGACGCCCGCCGTGCCGCCCAGTGCCGTCGTCACGCCCTTGAGCTGGCTGACGTTGACCGCATCGGTGTCCTGCG
>Ga0102591_1003296_pt1 | contig 14847 bp, 12 predicted proteins | sample AraplaCol_mCL_r2_2_FD_76860 | JGI IMG/M metagenome (GOLD analysis project Ga0102591, IMG submission 76860) | Arabidopsis root microbial communities from North Carolina, USA - plate scrape MF_Col_mCL_r2 (SPADES assembly) (version 2) | ecosystem: Host-associated > Plants > Roots > Endosphere... | reverse complement strand
CGGCGGAACTTCGCTTCATCGAAGCCGGCGAAACGCGATTCCACCTTGTCCCAGAACGGCGCCGGGCGCGCGTCGACCACCGCCATGTCATTCACGCGGAAGTACAGCAGCACCGCCTTCTTCAACCATTCGTTGACCTTCCAGCCGCCATGGCCGTCCGGCTCGGCAACGCGGAATTCGCCGGTTTCCAGGCCATCGATGACGCGGCCCACCAGCGGCTTGGTCGAGCCTTCGATCTCGTGCAGGGTCAGCGTGGCGCGGCGCTCGAAGGCGCTCTCGATGCCGAACTTGAGCTCTTCCACGCCCGGCGTGGCCGGCTTGCGCAGCGACTTGCGCGCGATGTTCTCGGCGCGCTTGGCAGCGGTTTCCGCAGCGCTGCTGGCCGCGCTCTTCTTGACCGGGGCCTTCTTCGCCGCCGGCGCCGACTTTTTCGCGGCGGTCTTTTTCACCGCCGGAGCGGCGGCAACGGTCTTCTTGGCCGCCGCGGTCTTGGCGGCGGTCTTCTTGGCAGGCTTGGTGGCCATCAGTGGGGGTCTCCGGCTTTTCGATCAGGGTCCAGGCAGGCCAGCATGGCGTCGTGCAGCTGCTGCCTGGCGGTTTCGGTCAGGGGGCGGTCGTGTTCATCGCTGATCACGAACATGTCTTCGGCGCGCTCGCCGAAGGTGGCGATGCGCGCGTCATGCACGCGCAGGCCCTGGTTGCGCAGTACGAAGGCGACGTCGGCCAGCAACCCCGGGCGGTCGGGGGCGACCAGGCTGAAGCGGGTGCCGCCGGTGTCGTTGTCGTTGGCGTCGCGGAATTCGATGCGCGGGGCGAAGCGGAAATGCCGCAGCTGGCGCGGCACCACCCGCCGCGACGGACGCAGCCGCCCAAGATCGCCGGCCAGCGCCTCGCGCAGGGCCGCTTCCAGGCGGGGCGCATCGCCGTCGGCGAAGCTGTCGGCCGGGGTCACTTCGAAGGTATCGAAGATGGTGTCGACCGGGCCGTCGAGTACGCGCGCGCGATGGATGCCGTAGCCCTTGCGGTCCAGGGTCATCACGATGGCCGCGAACAGGCCGTCGCGGTCGGGCGAATGCACGAATACTTCCAGCGCATCGTCGTCGGCGGTGATCCGGCGCACCTTGACCAGGGTCTGGCCCTGCTTGATCGGCACCAGCGCCGCCGCCTGCCAGGCGAGCTGCTCCGGGCGCAGGCGGATGAAGCTCTCGTCCGGCATCACCGTGAACTGGCGGTCGATGGTGGCGTCGTCGTAGCCGCGTTCGCGCACCAACGCGCGCACGCTCTCACGCGCCTCCAGCACGCGCTCGGCGGCCGGCATCTGGTTTTCCAGGCCATCGCGCAGCGCCCGGCGCGCGGCGAAGTACAGGTCGGCCAGCAGCCGATCCTTCCACGCATTCCACAGCTTGGGGCTGGTGCCGGCGATGTCGGCGCAGGTCAGCAGGTACAGGTAGTCGAGGCGGTCGCGGCTGGCCACCAGGGTGGCGAAACGGTGGATCACGTCGGGGTCGGAGATGTCCTGCTTCTGCGCGGTGACCGACATGCGCAGGTGCTGCTCGACCAGCCAGGCCACCAGTTCGGTATCGGAACCGCTCAGCGCATGCGCCTGGCAGAAGTCGCGGGCATCCACCGCGCCGAGTTCGGAATGGTCGCCGCCGCGGCCCTTGGCGATGTCATGGAACAGCCCGGCCAGCAGCAGCAGTTCCGGCTTGCGCAGCCGCGGCCAGACCTCGTGGGCGATGGAGAAGCGCTCGTCGGCGCGGCTGCTGGCGAACAGGCCGATGTTCCGCAGCACCATCAAGGTGTGCTGGTCGACGGTGTATACATGGAACAGGTCGAACTGCATGCGCCCGGACACCTGCGCGAAGGCGGGAATCCATTGCCCCAGTACGCCCAGGCGGGCCATGCGCGCCAGCGTATCCACCGCGCGCGGGCTGCGTAGCAGGGTCATGAACTGTTCGCGCGCAGCAGTGCTGGCCTCGGTGTACGCCGGCAGCTCCGCCAGCGCTTCGGCCAGCGCCCGCGCGGTGAGCGAATGCAGGCCGCGCACGTCGGGGTTGTAGGCCCAGCTGGCGAACAGCGCGAACACCTGCTCGATGTCGCCCTGCGGCCACTGCGGATCGTTGGCGGCCAGGTAGCCGCGGCGCAGCGAGAAGCCCACGCTGACCGGCTCGGGCACGGCCTCGCCGTCGAACTGCTCTTCGAAACGCTGCAGCAGGCGGTCGCTGATCCGCCGCACCACGGTCGCGCTGCGGTAGAAGCCCTGCATCATCTTCTCGACCGCCAGGCTTTCCACGTCGTCGTCGAAGCCGAGCCGGGTCGCCAGGGTCTTCTGGTAATCGAAACGCAGCCGCTCCTCTGGACGGTTGGCGACCAGGTGCAGGCCGAAGCGCAGCTGGGCCAGCGCGCAGCGCTCGCGGCGCAGCGCGACCGCCTCGTCGGGGCCGAGATGGCCCAGCCCGACCAGCGCTTCCAGTTCGCGCACGCCGAAGGCGCGCAGCGCCATCCAGCCCAGCGTATTGAGGTCGCGCAGGCCGCCGGGGCCGTCCTTGATGTCCGGCTCCAGGTTGTCGGCGGTGTCGCCAAAGCGCTGGTGCCGGGCCAGCAGCTCCTCGCGCTTGGCCAGGAAGAAGTCGCGGGGCGGCCACAGGCCGTCGCTGTTCACGGCCTGCTTCAACGCCTGCCGCGCGGCTTCGTCGGCCAGCAGCGGGCGGGATTCGATCAGGGCGGTCAACACGGTCTGGTCGGCGCTGGCCTGCACACAGGCCTGCGCCGAGCGCACCGCGTGGCTGACCGGCAGCCCGCAATCCCACAGCAGCGCGAACAGACGTGCCAGCGCCGCTTCATGGGTGCGCTGGGCAGCCTCCGGTCCGAACACCAGCAGGTCGATGTCCGAGCGCGGGAACAGCTCGCCCCGTCCGTAGCCGCCGACCGCGAACAGCGCCAGGCCATGGTCGGCCGGCATGCAGCGCTGCCAGGCCAGGCGGATCAGGTGGTCGGCCGCGCGTGCGCGCAAGGCCAGCAAGCGCTCGATGTTGTCGCCCTGGTCGAAGCGGCGGTACAGCCGCGCGTCGGCCTGCTGCAGGGTCTGGCGGGCTTCCGCCGCCCACTCGGGGTCGGCGACGGCGTCGGCCGGCGCGTCCAGGGTCGGGCTCGCCGGCAGCATGCTCAGACCTGCGATTCGCCGGGCGACAGGGTCAGCACGTCCACCCCGGTCTCGGTGACCGCGACCATGTGCTCCCACTGTGCCGACAGCTTGCGGTCCTTGGTGACCACGGTCCAGCCATCCGGAAGCACCTTGTTGTAGCGGGTGCCCTCGTTGATCATCGGTTCGATGGTGAAGGTCATGCCCGGCTGCAGCACCAGCCCCTGGCCCGGGCGCCCGTAATGCACCACCTGCGGCTCGTCGTGGTAGACCTTGCCGATGCCGTGGCCGCAGTACTCGCGCACCACGCTGAAGCGCTCGCCTTCGGCGTAGCTCTGGATCGCATGGCCGATATCGCCCAACGTGGCGCCCGGCTTGACCGCGCGGATGCCTCGCCACATGGCTTCGTAGGTCGCCTCGACCAGGCGCCGCGCCATCACCGACGGCGTGCCGACGAAATACATGCGGCTGGTGTCGCCGTGCCAGCCGTCCTTGATCACGGTGACATCGATGTTGACGATGTCGCCGTCCTTGAGGACCTTGGCTTCGCTCGGGATGCCGTGGCAGATGACGTTGTTGACCGACGTGCACACCGTCTTCGGGAAACCCCGGTAGCCGACATTGGCCGGAGTGGCCTTCTGCACGTTGATGATGTGGTCGTGGCAGATGCGGTCCAGCTCTTCAGTGGTCACGCCCGGCTTCACGTACGGGGTGACGATGTCGAGCACTTCGCTGGCCAGGCGGCCGGCGACGCGCATCAGTTCGATTTCCTCGGGGGTTTTCAGATTCACGCTCATGACGGCCATTATCGCCGATCCGGGCCCATTCTGAACCGAAGCCGGCAGAACGCTGACAGCGCAGGTTCGGGTCCACGGGGGTGGCGCGGGCCGTGCGCCCCTGGGGCCTGCAACGTAAAAACTGTGATAACTGGCCAATTTCCGTCACATCTCACCAACAGGCCTGCTTTTATAAGGAACCCAGCGCCGCCCCTGGCGCCCTCCCCCTGCAGTACGCCGGCATCGATCCGTTCATCCAGGACCCCCGTCCAAGGAGAAGACCATGCGATTCCTTCGCGCCCCGCGTCCCCTGTTGATCGGCCTTGGCCTGGCCGCCCTGGCCTCCCCCGCCATGGCCGCCGACACGACCACCTTCAACGTCCGCCTGATCATCACCAAGGCCTGCACCATCACGGCCGCCGCGGCCACTGATGTGGACTTCGGCTCGGCCCTGTCCACGGCGACCACGCCGATCAACGCGCAGGGGTCGGTCACCGCCCAGTGTTCGGCGCTGACCCCCTACACCATCGCCCTCAACGCCGGCACCAATGCGGGCACGGCCAACGACGTCACCACGCGTCGCATGCGCAACACCGACACCACGGTGACCACCAATAATTTCGTGGGCTACCAGCTCTACTCCAACGCCACGCGCACCACGGTGTGGGGGGCGACGGCAGGCACCAACACCGTGGCCGGAATCGGCACCGGGCTGGCGCAGGCGTATCCGATCTACGGCCAGGTTGCCAATCCCAGCGTGAACAACGCCGCGACGGGTACCTACCAGGACACCGTCACCGCCACCATCACCTACTGAGGTCGCCATGTTCCAGCGCATGCGGGGGCGCGCCATGCGCGCCACGGCGAAGCTGTGCGTCGGCGCCCTGGTCGGACTGACCCTGGCGCTGCCGCCTGCCCGGGCGGCCAGCCTGCAGGTGGCGCCGACCTCGCTCCAGCTCGGCGCGCGGCAGAACGCCGAAGCGCTGTGGATCAGCAACAGTGGCGCCGAACCGGTGGACGTACAGGCGCGGGTGTTCCGCTGGACCCAGGTCGACGGACGCGACACCCTCGAGCCCACCACGGACCTGGTGGTGAGCCCGCCGATGCAGGCCCTTGCCGCCGGCCAGCAGCAGCTGATCCGGGTGGTCCGCGCGGTGCCGCAGCCGCCGGCGACCCAGCTGTCCTACCGGGTCATCGTCGATGAGGTGCCCAAGCTGGACCCGGGCCGGCAGGGCATGCAGTTCGTCCTGCGCTATTCGTTGCCGGTGTTCGTGCAGCCCGACGGCGAGGCGACACCGCCGGACCTGCAGGCCACCGTGGTGACCCAGGCCGATGGCACGCCGGCACTGGAGGTGCACAACCGCGGCACCGGCCATGCCCAGCTGGCCGACCTGGCGGTGGGCACGCTGGAGCGACCGCAGATCTTCCAGCCCGGACTGGTCGGGTATGTCCTGGCCGGCCAGACCATGCGCTGGCCGCTGGACCTCCCCGCCGATCGACTCTCCGGCGCGACCCTTTCGGCAAAGATCAATGGCGCCTCGCAAGCCACGCCACTGTCTTCGACGCCACCGGCTCGCTGAGGCCTGCATGCGCGTCGCCCTGGCTGCCGGCGCGGTCTCGCCTGGAATGCTGGGCGGGACGGTACGGGCCGCCGACGCGCCACTGGACAGCGTCGCGGACATCGGCGCCTCCGCCGCCGACGACGTCATGTTGCCCGCGCCGACCCCGTTGACCGCGCCGCAGACGCTGTATCTGGAGGTGACCCTCAACGGCAGCCCCCGCGGCCTGTTGCCGTTCACCGAAATCGGCGGACAGCTGCGCGCGGACCCGTCGGTGCTGCGCCAGCTGGGGTTCGGCGCACGCGGCGATGCGCCGGTGCCGCTGGCGCAGATCAGCGGCGTGGTGGTCCGCTACGACGCCGGGCTGCAGACCCTGGCGCTGGAGGTTCCGCTCGAGCAGCTGTCGCTTCCCACCACCGAACTGGGACAGGCGCTTCCCACCGCGTCCAGTGCCAGCGCCTCGCCAGGCGCGCTGCTCAATTACGACCTCTACGCCAGCCAGAACGAGGACGCAGGCAACCTGGCCCTGACCACCGAATGGCGGGTGTTCGGACTTGGCCGCGGGATCCTGCGCAGCACCCAGCTGCTGCGCACCTACCAGGACGAAGGACGCGACTGGCGCGGCGAGAGCGTGCGCCTGGACAGCGCGTGGCAGCTGGACTTTCCCGACAGCGCGGTGACCTTGACCATCGGCGACTTCTTCAGCGGTTTCGTCGACTGGAGCCGACCGGTGCGCATGGGCGGCATCCAGGTGGGACGCAACTACGGGCTGCAGCCGTACCGCGTGCTGACCCCGACCCCGAGCTTCCTGGGCGAGGCGGTGGTGCCGTCGACGGTGGAGCTCTACGTCGATGGCCTGCGCCAGTACAACGGCGAGGTACCGGTGGGGCCGTTCCAGCTCGGTGCGCAACCGGGCATCAGCGGCACCGGCAATGCCCAGGTCGTCATCACCGACGCCTACGGCCGCATGCAGACCCTGGATTTCTCGTTCTATGGCACCCAGCAGCTGCTCGCCGAAGGCCTCTCGGACTGGTCAGCCGGCGTCGGCCGGATGCGCCGCGACTATGGCATACGCTCGTTTTCCTATGGCAGCGCGACCGTGGGCAGCGCGACCTGGCGGCGCGGGGTGAGCAATCGTTTCACCGCCGAGCTGCACGCCGAGGGCGGCGGCGGGGTCGCCAGCGCCGGGGCCGGCGGCTGGTGGCAGCTGGGGCTGGCCGGGGTACTCAACGCGTCGTATGCGCGCAGCCGACGCGACGGTCGCGACGGCGGCCAGTGGGCGCTGGGCTACAGCTGGAACAACCGGATGTTCAATTTCAATGCGTCCACGCTGCGCACGCACGGCCAGTTCCAGGACCTGGGCAGCCTGCAGGGCGCGCGGCCGCCGGACGTCACCGACCAGGTCACCACCGGCACCAGCCTGGGCCGCTTCGGCGCGTTGAGCGCCAGCTACCTGCGCCTGTCCTACCCCGACGGCGACGACCGCCGCTACGCCAGCGTGTTCTGGAACCGCACGTTTTCCGAGCGCTGGTCCGCGTACGTCTCGTTCAACCAGAACCTGGACGAGAGCGCCGACCGCAGCGTGTACCTGTCGATCACCGCCAGCCTGGGCCAGAACCGCCAGAGCAGCGTGGCCGCCCAGCGCAATGGCGAGCGCATGCTGTACACCGTGGATGTGTCCAAACCCGTTCCCGGCGACGGCAGCGAGGGCGGCTTCGGCTGGCGCGCGCAGGCGCGGCACGGCGACGACGGCACCGGCGGGCTGGCCGAAGTGGGCTGGTTGAACCGGGTGGGACGCTACTCGCTGGGCGCCGCGCGCCAGGGCGACGCCAGCTTCGCCTACGCCAATGCCAGTGGCAGCCTGGTCTGGATGGGCGGCCATGTATTTGCCGCGCGCGAGGTGCCGGATGCGTTCGCGGTGGTGTCCACCGGCGGGTTCGGCGGAGTGCCGGTACGGCTGGAAAACCGCCCGATCGGGGTGACCGACGAGAACGGCCTGCTGCTGGTGACGCCGCTGCTGTCGTGGCAGCGCAACCGCATTTCGATCGACACCCTGGACCTGCCTGCCGACCTGCGCGCCGACCGCGTGGACGCCCAGGTCACGCCACGCCAGAGCGCCGGGCTGGGCGTGGACTTCGGCCTGCGCCGCACCCGCGCGATCACCCTGGTGCTGCACGACAGCGGCGACCAGCCGCTGCCCGCCGGCAGCCAGGTATCCCTGCCCGACCAGCGCCGCGCCACGGTGGGGTACGGCGGCGAGGTGTACCTGGAGGACCTGCCGGGCCGGGCGTTGCTGCAGGTGGACACCGACGCCGGCCGCTGCACGGTCAGCGTACCGGTCGCCGAGGGTGACGCCGGCACTGCGCTGCGACTGGGACCGCTGCGCTGCCAGCCGGAGCCCGGGCCATGAGCGCCCGCCTGCTGCTGGCGGCGCTGCTGGCGATGGCCACGTTGCTGGCCGTGGGCAGCGCACGCGCCGACACCACCTGCACCACGACCACGCCGGTGACCGCCGCGTTCGGCAATGTCGCCAATGCGGCGGCAGCACCGGTGTTCACCACCACCACCTTCACCATCACCTGCAGCACCACGGCGCTGAGCCTGCTGGCCACCGCCTCGGTGCGCGCCTGTCTCGGCATCGGCGCGGGCACCACCGGCACCACGCTGTCGCCGTTGCGGCGGATGACCAACGCCAGTGGCGACCCGTTGAATTACCAGCTGTTCACCACTTCGGCCTACAGCACGATATGGGGCCTGACTCCCGGCGCCACGCCGGCCCCGCGCGTGGTGGACCTGAACTACAACGTGCCGTTGCTGACCGGTGGCAGCGGCGCGGTGTCGGTGACGATCTACGGGCGCATCCCGGCCGGACAGACGCTGTCGGCCGGCGCGTACAGCAGCGCGTTCAGTGGCGGCGATGTCCGCCTCGAATACGCGTTCAACGAGGTGCTGCTGGGCACCGCGACCGCGCCACCGGCCTGCACCAGCGTGGCCGGGGTGACCGGGCACAAGGTCGCGACCGGCGGCTTCCCGTTCACGGTCACCGCCAACGTGCTGCCGCAATGCAGCGCCTACGTCACCACCGACATGGATTTCGGCAGCAATGCCGGTGCGGTCACCGGCAACATCGACCGCACCTCGACCATCGGGCTGACCTGCATCAACCGCACCGCCTACACGATCGCATTGGACAACGGCCTGTATGCCAACGGCACGGTGCGCCGGATGCGGCACGAGACCGACCCGGCGTGGTTCATTCCCTATGAACTCTACCGGGACGGCGCCCGCACCCAGCGCTGGGGCAGCACCGCCAACGTCGACCTGGTGTCGGGTACCGGTACCGGCGCGGCGCAGACCCTGACCGTGTATGGCCGCGCCCCGCCGACCAGCGGCGCGGTGGCCGCGGGCAGCTACAGCGACCAGATCAAGGTGACCATCACCTATTGAGGCATCAAGTGCCGCGGTGGCCGGCCGATAAGGCTGGGCATGACTCTCCGTCGCCGTGTCGCCGCCCTCGTCGGCCTGGCGCTGCTGGCCCCGCTGGCGGCTGCACAGGCTCAATCCGCACCTGTACCCCTGCCCAGCGCAGGGGCGACGGGACTGCGCATCCAGCTGCGGGTGGTCGACGCCTGCCGCGTGCAGGACGATGCCGGCACCGCCGGCTGCGCCACGGCGCACCAGCGCAGCGACGCGCCGGCAGCGCCACCGCCGCAGGTGCAGGCCCTGACCCCCGCGCCGGACGGCGAGCCGCAGCCGCGCGCATGGCAGACCCTGACCTTCTGATGGCCGGCGCCGCGCGCCTGGGCGGATTGCTGGTCGCGCTGCTGCTGGGCGGCCCGGCGCGGGCGCTGGAGGTGTCGCCGCTGCGGGTGGACCTGGCGCCGGGGCAGGCGCATGCCGAGCTCTGGCTGTACAACGACAGCGCGCTGCCGTGGGCCGGCCAGGCCCGCCTGTACGCCTGGGAACAGGGACCGGACGAGGAGCGTCTGCAGCCGGCCACGCACCTGGTGGTGAGCCCGGCCGAACTGCAGCTGCCGCCGCATGGGCGGCAGCGGGTGCGGCTGGTGCGTCCCGGCCCCGCCCCTTCCGCCGAACAGGGCTACCGGCTGATCCTGCGCGCGGGTGCCGAGAACCCGCCGGTACAGCTGTCGCTGCCGGTGTTCGTGGCCGGCACCACCCCCGCGCGGGGACCGGCGCTGGCGGTGCGGCTGCGCGAGGACGGCGATACGGCGGTACTGGAGCTGCATAATGCCGGCGGCCGACACGCCCGCCTGGCCGACCTGGCCTGGATCGCCGCCAGCGGCCAGGCGCGGACACTCCTGCCCGGCCTGGCCGGCTACGTGCTGGCAGGCCAGACCCGGCACTGGATCCTGCCCGGCCCGGCCGCGGCCTACCGCGACGGGCGTTTCAGCGCCCGCGTCGGCGACCAGGCGTCACGCCTGCTGGAGCCGCTGACCCCTTCAATTGCAACCGGGACGCCCACCGGGCTATAATCGACCGGATCCCTCGGCGCCCCGTGCGCCAGGAACCGTCAACACCGGACGTCACCGGTGAATACACACCTGCCGCCCTCATCCGTGCCGGGGTGCTCCGCAAGGAGTTCGGACACGGAAGCGACAGGGAAGCCAAACCCCGGAACCTCCCGCCTTGCGGCGGACCGCCCTCAATCATTCGTGGCGGCCGGTTCCCTATCAGGAGTATTGCAATGCCCCAGGTCACCATGCGTCAGATGCTGGAAGCCGGCGTCCACTTCGGCCACCAGACCCGTTACTGGAACCCGAAGATGGGCCAGTACATTTTCGGCGCCCGCGGCAAGATCCACATCATCAACCTGGAAAAGACCGTTCCGCTCTTCAATGACGCGATGAACTTCATTTCCAGCATCGCGCAGAAGCGCGGCACCATCCTGTTCCTGGGCACCAAGCGCAGCGCCCGCGAGTCGATCCGCGAAGAAGCCGAGCGTTGCGGCATGCCGTTCATGAACCAGCGTTGGCTGGGCGGCACCCTGACCAACTTCCGTACCGTGAAGCAGTCGGTTGCCCGCCTGAAGGAACTGGAAGCCGGCGAAACCGACGGCACCTTCGACAAGCTCGTCAAGCACGAAGTGCTGGGCCTGCGTCGTGAGCGCGACAAGCTGGAAGCCTCGCTGGGTGGCATCAAGGACATGAACCGCCTGCCGGACGCGATCTTCGTGATCGACATCGGCCACGAAGACATCGCCATCAAGGAAGCCAAGAAGCTCGGCATCCCGGTGATCGCGGTGGTCGACACCAACTACAACCCGGAACTGGTCGATTACGCCATCCCGGGCAACGACGACGCCATCCGCGCGGTGCAGCTGTACGCCCGTGCCGCTGCCGACGCCGTGCTGGAAGGCAAGGCTGCCGCCCCGCACGCTGCCACCGTCCGTGAAGAAGACTTCGCCGACGCCGCCGCTGCCGACGAAGCCAAGCCGGCCCGCCGCGCTCCGGCCAAGAAGGCTGCTGCCGACAAGGGCGAAGCCCAGGCCTGATCCAGGCCCGCGGTGGGCGCCCGGCGCCCACCGCTCCTGTCCGCTGCCGATGGCGCGATGACAGGACCGTGTCACATGGGCCGGCCAACATGCCGGCCCAACCCCTTTCTTTCGTGAGGAATTCCCGTGGAAATCACTGCTTCCCTGGTCAAGGAACTGCGCGAGCGCACCGGCGCCGGCATGATGGAGTGCAAGAAGGCACTCACCGAAGCCAATGGCAACATCGACGCCGCCGCAGAAGCGATGCGCAAGTCGGGTGCGGCCAAGGCTGACAAGAAGGCCGACCGCGTCGCCGCCGAAGGCCGCGTGGGCCTGGCCCAGAACGGCGGCAAGGCCGTGCTGGTCGAAGTCAACTCGGAAACCGACTTCGTCGCCAACGACACCAACTTCAAGTCGTTCGTCGACGCCGTCGCCGCTGCCGCGCTGGCATCGGACGCCGCTGACGTCGAGGTGCTGAAGACCGCCGCGCTGGCCGACGGCCAGACCGTGGAAGAAGCCCGCGCCCTGGCGGTGCAGAAGCTGGGTGAAAACATCCAGATCCGTCGCCTGGTCAAGGTCGACACCACCGGCAACATCGGCGCCTACGTGCACACCAACGGCAAGATCGGCGTGCTGGTCGACCTGATCGGCGGCGACACCGAACTGGCCCGCGGCCTGGCGATGCACGTTGCCGCGCTGAAGCCGCCGCACAACAAGGCGGGCGATGTGCCGGCCGACTTCGTGGCGAAGGAAAAGGAAATCGAACTGGCCAAGATGTCCGAAAAGGACAAGTCCAAGCCGGCCGACATCCTGGAAAAGATCATCAGCGGCAAGATCAACAAGATCGTCAGCGAAGTGACCCTGTACGGCCAGAGCTATGTGCTGGACGGCGACAAGACCGTCGAGCAGGTGGTCAAGGCTGCCAACGCCGACGTCGCTGGCTTCCAGCTGCTGATCGTGGGCGAAGGCATCGAGAAGGTGCATGAAGACTACGCCGCCGAAGTGATGAAGCAGGCCGGCCTGGCCTGATCCATCGCACCAGGCGGGGAAACGAAAAAGCCCGGCGCACGCCGGGCTTTTTTTGTGGGTGGCGCAGGCCTCAGCCCTTCGCCTGGAAGGTCACTTCCTCGTACGGCTGCACCACCACCCAGCCCTCGCCGGCGAACTTCAACTGCAGGGTCTCGCCCGACCCACGGCCGACCAGCGTGCCCAAGGTCATGTCGGTGACGATGTCCGGGGTGAGCGAACCGGACCAGGCCACCGTCGCGTTCGGGTCGGTGAACACCGGTCCGCCCTGCGCGGTCACCGGCAGGGTCAGCGGCTCGTAGTGCGAGGTGATCGCCACGATGCCGTGCCCGCTCAGGCGCATGTTGAACAGGCCGCCGGAGAGCATGCCGGCCACCCGGCGCATCATCGTGATCTTCGATTCGATCCCGTCCTCGAAGGCCAGCACATCGTTGCCGTTGACGAAGATCGACTCGCCGGCCAGCCGCAGCAGGGTCACCTGCTTGCCGGCGTCGGCCAGGTAGGCCCGGCCCTTTCCTTCGATCTTCATCAACTGCAGGCCCTCGCCGCTGACCATCTTCTTCAGCAGCGTGCCCAGGCCCTGCTCCAGCAGCCCCTGGCGGGTGAACTTCACCGCCCCCAGGCGAGCCACCATCGCGCCCGCCTTGGCCCAGACCCGGCCGTCCACGCGGACTTCCAGCAGGTGCGGGCTTTCCAGCTCGAACGCATCGGCAGCCAGGTCTTTTTCGCGCGTGCTGGAGAGGAACTCGCTGAGCGTTTTCACCGCCATGTGACTGCATCCTTTTCTGTGGGAAAGCGAATGGTACCCGCGCCACGCCAGGCTGCGCAGCAGGCGGCCCGGCAGGTGGCACTCGCCCATCCGGTGGCGGATGTGGTACCAAAGACGCCACTGCCCCGCGCCACCCGAACGCAAGAGCGGACACTCAAAACTGTGACGTACTCCATGTATTCTTGCCACATCACCTCAGTATTCCCATCATGCCTCCCGAGCTGACAGCCGTCCTGGCGCTCTGCCGCAACCTGCCCTCGCCGCCCGGTATTGCCCTGCGCATCATCGAACTGGCGCAGGACCCGGAAACCGACATCACCACCGCCGCCGACGTCATCGCCATCGACATGGCGCTGAGCGCGCGCATGCTGCGCATCGCCAATTCGCCGCTGTATGCCAGCCGCCGCCGGATCGAGAACCTGGGCCAGGCGCTGACCATGTTGGGGTTGAATGCCACCATCAGCCTGGCGCTGGGCTTCACCGTCACCCAGAACCTCAGCGCGCCGGGCCAGGACCAGGACGTGCGCGCGCGCGCCTGGCGGCGCAGCATCCTCAGCGCACTGGCGGCCAGCCTGCTGGGCCAGGCCCGCGGCCTGCGCAAGGCCGAGGAACTGATGCTGGCAGGCCTGCTGCAGGATATCGGCGTGCTGGTGCTGGCCCAGAGCGAGCCGGAGCGCTACCTGCCGCTGCTGCGCCAGGCCGGCGACAACGACCAGCTGCTGGCGCTGGAGCGCGAACAGCTGGACTGCACCCATGCCGAGGTCGGCGCCTGGATGGCCGAGCAGTGGGACCTGCCGCGCTACCTGGTCGAGGCCATCGCGCACAGCGAAGCCCCGGCCACCCCGGAGGACACGTTCCAGGCCTGCGTGGCGCTGTCCGGTGCCGTGGCCGATATCTGGCTCAGCGCCGATGCGGATGCGGCTCGAGAGCACGCCCTGCAGCGGGTCCACGAGACCCTCAACCTGGACAGCGCGCAGTTCGACCAGGTGCTGGCGCGGATCGGCGAGGCGCTGCCCGAGATCAGCGCGCTGTTCGAGACCACGCTGATTTCGCCGTCGCGGGTGCAGCAGCTGATCGACCATGCCCAGGAGCTGGCCACCCTGCGCAACCTGCGTGAAATGCAGGACGCCGCCCTGGCCCGGCAGCGCGCCGACGAGTTCGAGGCCCGCGCCAACCGCCTGGCCGAGCAGGCCCACCGCGATGCGCTCACCGGGGTGCTCAACCGCCGCCAGCTCGAGGCGGTGCTGGAACAGGAGTTCCTGCGCGCGACCCGGCATGGCTGGCCGTTGTCGGTGGCCTTCATCGACCTGGACGATTTCAAGAAAATCAACGACGCCCACGGCCACCTGCTCGGCGACCAGGTGCTGCGCGCGTTCGCCGGCAAGCTGCAGGAGCACCTGCGCAACAGCGACACGGTGGCCCGCTTCGGCGGCGAGGAGTTCATCGCCCTGCTGCCCAACACCACCGAGCCGGTGGCGCTGGAAGTGGTGCGCCGGGTGCTGGCCAGCATCGTCAACACGCCCATGGCCGAGGTGGACAGCGGGCCGCTGTTCGTCACCTTCTCCGCCGGCGTGGCTACCCAGGGCGGGTATGAGCGTTTTGCCGATGTTCAGGACCTGTTGAAGGCGGCCGACGATGTGCTCTACCGTTCCAAGAACCTGGGGCGCAACCGGGTGATCGCGCGTTCGCCGAGCACGGCCCCGGCCTGAATGGAGTCAGGAACCGACGCGGGGGCGCCGTGGCGGGCCTTCGCCGCAGCGCAGCAGAAATTCCGCGCCGAGTGCCCCCGGTTCCAGTAGAATTTCCGCGTTTTCCACGCATCCAGAGGCCACCATGTCCAATCTCACCTATCGCCGCATCCTGCTGAAAGTTTCCGGGGAGGCGCTGATGGGAGACGAGGACTATGGCATCGACCCCAAGGTCATCAACCGGCTGGCGCGTGAAGTGATCGAGGCCCAGCAGGCCGGCGCGGAAGTGGCGCTGGTGATCGGCGGCGGCAACATCTTCCGCGGCGCGGGCCTGGCGGCCGGCGGCATGGACCGGGTCACCGGCGACCAGATGGGCATGCTGGCGACGGTCATCAA
>Ga0102591_1003293_pt1 | contig 14858 bp, 14 predicted proteins | sample AraplaCol_mCL_r2_2_FD_76860 | JGI IMG/M metagenome (GOLD analysis project Ga0102591, IMG submission 76860) | Arabidopsis root microbial communities from North Carolina, USA - plate scrape MF_Col_mCL_r2 (SPADES assembly) (version 2) | ecosystem: Host-associated > Plants > Roots > Endosphere... | reverse complement strand
TTGAGAAGGCAAAGAAGTCCGGTTTTCTGATGCTGTAGCACCCGGCGAACCTCGACAGCAGCGGGATTGAGCCCTTCAATCTGGTTGAACTGCATCAATGTCACATCAGGCGGGTGAGGCAGCCAGCCCTGAGCTGCAATTTGGGAGGCGTTGATGGTCAATACGCGAAATGAATCGTCCCAGCCCAGAGGCTTGGTGGAGAAGGGCGCAGAGCCGGTAACGACAACCGTCTTTCCAAGAAGGAGGCGCTCTAGGTTGGGGACTCGTGGTGCCGCGAGCCGATACCGCACCCAGCGCGTAAAATAGCGCCTGGTGCGTGTCAGTCCATCAACATCCAACATGCTCAGAATTCCTTAAACTCGAAACATCCTGATTCCGCGACTGGTACAATCGTTGAACAAACCGGGTGCAAAGACAAGCATATTAGCCCGATCAGAGATGATTTGGCTTCGGATGCTGGTCTGCTGCCGCACACCGTCAAAACGACATTCTGCTCGAGAAGTCGTCTGCGCGCCGAGGATGCGGACTATGTCCTCCGGTTTATCGCACCGGAGCTCTTCGACCGCGGCTAGAGAGCTTGGGGCAGAGATGCTGGTCAGGGGGAGGCCGTCGCTGCCGGCGGCCTGATATCGAGATCGGCCGCAAAGCTTGCCCGGTCGATTTGGAGCGGGCGCGTTTCGCCGCCAAGCCAACCCCTGACCAGATTTCTCGCCTTGATGCTTTCAAGGCGAAGCCGCATCAGTTTCCTGCGTAGCTCGCTTTGGGGCAAATATTCCCGGTCTATGGATTTGCGCACAAAAGCCGAGTTGTCGGGGATTTCGTCGAGAAATTGCATTTGAACGACGGGTGTCGGCTCAATCTGGTAGGCTTTCAGCCAGCCGCGATGCCAGAAGTAAGCGTCGAGCAGGGAGTAGTTCTTCGTATCCTCGAGCATTTTGAGAGCCGCACGTGGGCCGATGACATAGCCGGCGCTGCCGACGCGGTTCTGAAACACCCTGGTCGCGCGGTGCATGCCATCGGTCCAAGCTGCTGATTTTGCAAGGATATGCGGGCGAGGCGCGAATTCGAGGTCATAGACCCGGTCCCATTTGTCGCGGCGAGCCTCGATGCTCCTGATCGCATCAGCAAAACCTGAAGACAGTACTGCGTCGTCTTCGAGGATCAGGGTCCGTTCGTTACGCTCGACAATGGTTTTCCAGGCGAGCCGGTGCGAGGTGAAGCAGGCGATATCCTCGCGAAGCGTCGGGCTCGGCCAGGTGTTTGCTGCTGCTTGGCAGTCTTCGACGGACAGGTCGCTTGCTTCGAACGCGTCCAGAAACTCGAAATCCAGTCCCAGCCTTTGCATTTGCCGCGATTGAAACTGTCGTCTGCTTTCCTCGGCTTTCCCACTGATAATGAGAATCTTCACTGCCGCTCCGCCCGATAGCTCATTCCGTCGGACCTTATTCGTTCTGTCCCATCTTATCAATCAATCCCCTGATGCCCAAGGGAGCCGTGCCAGATGCCTGGTGGGCAGCGTCATGGCCATAAACAACGAACGCAAGGTTTTTGGTTTTTGCTAAGGCAGGTATTCTTGGGGTGCTCTGTCGAATTCGAAGTTTCGTCGGCCCTATCGGTAACGAAGATTGGGCGCGTTTCCGCGTCCGCCATCGAACTGTGCATGACCTCATCTGCCGCAATTAACACAATGCCTGTCACAGGAAGGATTGATGTCGCTTCAGGGGCTCAAATGGAGAATTGCCGTCTCAGCGATGGCGGCTGACTTCGGAGAGCGATTTACGGCGCTCGATGAATTCGCGCAGCGGCAGGAAGAAGGCCTTGCTGAACCGGCCAATTGGCGGCTCCGGTTCGAGATAGAACGAGTGACCGATGACGTCGCTGTTGAATTCGTCCATGATGATCCAGAGATGGCGATCTGCATCGAGGCCGGCGCGACGTTTTTCGATTGCCGGGATCTCGAAGGCGAACCGGTCCCGCTCGGGCTGTTCGTGGTGATCGGGAAAAATAACACCAGGCAGGTCACCATCGGCACGCGCTATCCGCACGCCGACTGCGACGGGGCGCTCCTTGCGTCCCCCCGTCTCGCTTTTTCTGCTTCTCGATGCCAGAGATAAGGATAGCGAATGACGGCTGCGGTCTGGATGTCGTCGTAAACACTCATCGCCCGACCTCGTCGTCCTCAGCATATTGTTCGACCGCGCGCTCCATGTCGGCGAACAAGGCGTCGGACATGGTGTCGACCGACACGATCGCTCGGGCATCGGCGCCCTTCGTGAGCCGCTCGTAGTCGTTTATGTTCAAGATAACGAGACGCGGTTTGCTGCGCTCGGTGATCGTCACGGGATGACGAAGCGCTTCGGCGATGATATCGCCGGATTTGCGCGAAAGATCGCTCGTCGTATAGGATCCGTTTCGGCTGGCCATCTCTTTAATCCTTCGAAGTCGTTCCCCCCGGACTATATTAAGGTGATGCTGTGAAATCCAGCAATTACAGCAATGCTGTATTTGTCGGAAAGGAGGCGCTGCTGTTTTGGCGGAGTCTCGTGATCCTGATAAGTCCTGTTCGGGCGAGACCAGACAAGCTCCTGACCATTCCTTACATCCCGGCAGATGACATGACATCCCGGCAGATGCCATGGCGCTGTCGCTGGCTGGCGAGCGCTCCTCCAAGGCAATGAGCGTGCAACGATGGATGGCCTTCGCTAATCGTGCGCGCTTGCGGGTGGCTGCCGTTTTCAAGGCGGTGACCGAACCCGTTGAGCGGGTGAACCAAACCTGGTGGATGATGCCGGAGCGCGAGGTCGTTCCGATAAAGGTGCTCGAGCGGACCGACGCGCAAGTCAAGACGATGACGCCGATACTTGCGACGCACGCGCACCAGCAAAATTCTGAGGTATCTGGGTCAAGGCCTGGTCTCGCGGCAGCGATCAGGCGACAGCAGTGGTTGTACTGCGCAAGACGAGATGGGTCTCAAGAACGCAGCGCACATCACGAATGGCATGGGACTGCAGCATGTCGAGAAGCAGCGAAACGGCGACGCGGCCCGCCTCGACGGACCGGTTCGAAACCGAGGTGAGTGCCGGAAAGGTGACGGCGCCAAGCACGTCATCGCAACCGATGAGGCTGAAATCGGCTGGCACCGAGACTTGATTTTCGGACAGTCCGGCCAGAACGCCCTGCGCCGTCACGTCGTCAAAGGCGACAGCGGCAGTCGCGCCAGTCGAAAGGATCGCCTGGACCACATTGCGCCCGGACTCGTAGCTTGGCAGGGCTGCCGCCACGATGTCGACCTCGATGCCGGCCGGTGTTGCAGCACTGCGGATTGCCGCGCGTCGCTGCTTGTTCGACCAGGAGTTTGCCGGCCCGCTGACATAGGCGATCTTGCGATGGCCGAGCTTTGCCAGATGCTCGACAGCCTGGCGCACGCCTGAGCTGCTGTCGATGAGGACACGGGGAATGCCCGCGATGTCGCGATTGATCAGCACGAGCGGCAACTTTTCGGCATGGGCGCGGATACGGTCTTCCGAAAGTCGCGAGGACGCCAGCACCAGACCCTCGACCTGGCCGGCGAAACGCCCGACGAGCTTGTCTTCCTGCTTCGGGCTTTCGCCGGTATTGCCGAGGAAGATGCAGAAATCAGAGCGGTCCGCTTCGAGCTGGGCAGCCTGAATGAGGGGCGGGAAGAAGGGATTGGCGATATCGGGGACGATGAGGCCAACATTTCCGTGCCGCCCCGTGCTGAGCGCGCGGGCCGTGTGATTGGGAACATAACCGAGGGCCTCGGCGGCCTTCATGATCCTTTCGACGGTCTCCGGCAGCAGCATCCCGGGTCGCGTGAAGGCGCGCGACACACTGGAACGCGCCACGCCGGCCGCATCCGCGACCTGACTGATGGTAACGCCCTTGGCACGCTTTATCATGGTGACCGGAAACCCTTGCCCTCAGGCTCCGCTTACCACGAAGTTCGGAGCCGCATCAATCAACAGGCTCACACTGCCACTCAATCGCTTGACATGCAACCGGTTGCATGGAATTCTGCCTCCAACGAGAACAAAAGGGAACTAGACTGGACGCCGCCGTCATTGCGGCCTGCGAGGCCTGTTCCCATGTCCTGACGTGGAGACCAATTTGAACCTTGCCACCGCTCACCGTCCGTCGCCGCAAGCAAGCCGGGTCATCGACCGGCTGACGGTCGAAAGCTTCGCCACACGGGCCGAGATGGGGGCTGCCGCTGCCGCAGACATTGCCGGCGCACTCATTGGATGTTTGTCACGGCAGTCGAGCGTGCGCATGGTGTTTGCGGCCGCCCCCAGCCAGGCCGACATGCTTTCGGCGCTCGTCACGCAGCCAGGCATCGAGTGGCGGCGGGTGACGGCTTTTCATATGGACGAATATGTCGGCCTCGATCCGGCCGCGCCGGCGCGATTTGCCAATTGGCTCGACGCCCATGTCTTCACGCGGCTGCCGTTTGCCGCGGTCCACCGTATCACGCCGGAGCCGGATGCCGAGGCGGAGATCGCGCGCTACTCCTCGCTGTTGAACGAAGCGCCGATCGACTTGATCTGCCTCGGCATCGGTGTGAACGGCCACATCGCCTTCAACGATCCGCCGGTTGCAGATTTCAACGATCCTCTGGACGTGAAGATCGTCGAGCTGGACGAGGTCTGCCGCCAGCAGCAGGTGGACGACGATTGCTTTCCCGACCTTGGATCGGTACCGCACCGGGCCATTACGTTGACCGTGCCGCGCCTGCTGCGGGCAGGTCGTCTGTTCTGCGTCGTGCCGGGCGCGGTCAAGCGCGATGCGGTCTCGAAAACCCTCTATGGGCCACTCAGCACCAATTGCCCCGCCAGCATCCTGCGCAACCATGAGGCCTGCACCCTCTATATCGACAGGGACTCCGACCCCGATGCCTCAGACCGACGCCATTGATGCCGATGCGCTTTGCGCCGATTATTTTGCTGCAACGCAGGCGCTGATGCGCCGGGTGCTGGAAGAGGAGAGGGCGCCGCTCGATCAGGCGGCGTCAAAGCTTGCCGATCAGATCGCCGTCGATCGTCTGATACACATTTACGGGCCAGGTGGTCACTCGAACCTGGCCTCGCAGGAAGTCTTCTTCCGTGCCGGCGGGCTCATGCACATCAGCGCCATCCTCGATGAAGGCACGCTGCTTTCGAACGGCGCGCTGCGCTCCATGGCGATCGAACGCACGCCAGGCTATGGCAAGGTGGTGATCACCAATCAGCGTCTCGGCGAAGGCGATCTGCTGATCCTGGTAAACGCTTACGGGATCAATGCCGCATTGATCGATGCGGCGCTGGAAGCGCGCCGGCGCGGCGTCTTCCTGATCGGCATCAGCTCTTTTCAGCATGCTGCCAACACCTCCCCCAATCATCCGGCCCGCCACCCGACAAAGCAGAATCTGCACGAAATCGTCGACATCGCGATCGACTGCAAGGTGCCGATCGGCGATGCCATTGTCCGCGTGCCGGGCATGGGCGAAAACATTGCGGCGGTCTCCACCTTCGCCAACGCCTTCACGCTGAACTGCCTCGTCATCCGCACGGTTGCGAGGCTCGCCGAGCGCGGCATCGAGCCGCCTGTCTGGCGCAGCGGCAATGCGCCGGGCGGCGACGAGGCAAACGCCCGCTTCATTGAAAATTTCCAGGGTCGGGTGAAGGCGCTCTGATGGTCACCGTCGACGGCATCGATCCTCGCAGCCAAAAGGGTATCAGCATCGATATCCTCGACGGGACGATAGCCGCGATCCGACCGGCAGAAAAGACGGACAAGAGCTATCTCTCTAGCGGCCTGATCGACCTGCAGGTCAACGGGTTTCGGGGCTTCGACCTCAATGCCGGCGCGGTGACGGAAAAGATCATGCTGTCGCTCTGCGAGGAACTGTTGAGCGTCGGCGTCACCACCTGGCTTCCAACACTCGTCACGGCCTCGGAACAGGCGATCCTCCAGGCGCTCGAGGTGATCGCCAAAAGCCGCGCCGGCCACCGGCTGATCGCCGAGATGGTGCCGGGAGTGCACGTCGAGGGCCCATCGATCTCAAGCATGGATGGTCCGCGGGGCGCGCATCCCTTGGCGCATGTCCGGCCACCCTCCATGGCCGAATTCGAGCGCTGGCAGAAGGTATCCGGCAATCTCGTCACCATGGTGACACTGGCGCCGGAGCTGGAAGGCAGTATCGACTATATCAAGGCCCTGAGCGCAAAGGGCATTCTCGTCGCACTCGGCCATACGGCTGCGACGCCCGACGAAATCCATGCGGCCGCGGCCGCCGGCGCAAGCCTGTCCACGCATCTTGGCAATGGCGCGGCGGCCCTCTTGCCGCGCCATCCGAACGTCATCTGGGCGCAGCTTGCTGACGATCGCCTGACGGCCACCTTCATCGCCGACGGCTGGCATCTGTCGGCCGATACGTTCAAAGCCATGCTGCGCGCCAAGGGCATGGAGCGGGCATTCCTCGTCTCCGACACGGTGGCGCTTGCCGGCATGCCGGCCGGACTTTACGAGCAATCGATCGGCGGCACGGTCGAGGTCTCGCCGGAAGGTCGGATCGGTGTCGCCGGCACTCCCTATCTTGCTGGCGCCAGCCTGCCGCTTTCGGCAAATGTCGCAATCGCTGCCGAAATGGCCAGCCTGCCTCTGGCAGATGCGCTTTTGCTCGCCACCCGCAACCCCGGCAGGTTCGTCGGCGGGCGCGGGGGGCTCGATGTTGGTGCGAGGGCCGATCTCATCCGCTTCGACTGGTCAAAGGGCGATCGCGCGCTCCAGGTCCGCGAGGTCTGGGTTCACGGCGAAAGGGCATTCTGCCGATGATCCGCGCCGGAGCTGCCATTGTCGATATCACTCCGACGCCAGGCTTGCCGATGTCCGGCTTTGCGGCCAGGACCCTGCCGGCCGAGGGCGTCCATGATGGTTTGACGGTCCGAGCCGTGGTGATTGGCGAAACTGCCATTGTCGTTGCCGACGTCATCGGTATCGATGCAGCGATGAGCGCACGGATCCGCAAGCGGTGTGCGCTCCCGGCCGAAAACATAGTGGTGGCGGCTCTTCACACGCATGGCGGCCCGGTTTCGATGGCGGGGAGGCTGAGCATCGCCGCCGATCTGACCTATCTGGAGCGACTGGAAGATGCCTGCGTCGCAGTGATCGACAAGGCGGTCTCCCTGCGAAGGCCAGCGCGGATCACGGTCGGGCAGGGCAGCGACCCGGGGGTCGCCCGCAACAGGCGCCACCCCGGCGGGCCGGTGGACACATGCCTGCCGGTGCTGCGTATCTGCGGCGAGGACGGCGCGATGATCGCAGTTGTTACCGCCTATGCCTGCCATCCGGTCGTGCTCGGCGCCGACAATCGCCATTGGACAGCGGACTATCCGCATTTCGTCCGGCAGGCCCTTGAAGAAGCCTATCCGGGGGGCGTCGCACTGTTCATGACCGGCTGCGTCGGTGACGCCAATACCGGTCACTCTGCCCACGCCTCCATCACGCTCTCGGCCAGTCAGGACCGCACGTTCGACACGGCCGGTCAGGTCGGACGCAGGATCGCCGAAGCTGCGCTTCATGCCGAAGAACAGCCGGTGTCCGATCGGGCGAGCGCGCGCAACGGCACTGTCGCGCTTGGTTTTGAGCGGCGCGAAACGGAAACAGCCGCTGCCCTCGAACAACGCTGGCGGACTGAGGCTCTGACGGCTGAACCAGCTCAAAGAGCGCTGCTCGGCTATTGGGCAGACTGGGCGAAAACCATTGCGCCGGTGGTGCCCGAACCCATTGCCGCGCGCGTTACGGTTCTCGACTGGGGCGGTGTGCCTGTTGTCGCCTTGCCAGGAGAAATCTTTGCCGAGACGGCACTGTCCATCCGTGCTGCGCTCGGATGCGACAGGCCTGCCTTCGTCATCGGTTTTGCAGATGACAATCCGGGCTACATCCCGCCGGCGAGCGAGTTTCGGTTCGGTGGCTACGAGGTCGATGAGGCGCACCGCTATTACGGGCTGCCGATGAGCTTTGCCCCGGGCTCCGCAGAAGCGCTTGCCGGATGCGCGATCGGACTTGCGATCGACAATTGAGGAGGAAGCATGGGGGATTCAGGTAAACGTCAGAAACCACGCAAGCTTGACACGCAACCGGTTGCATGAGAGCTTTTTGTCAATAACAACAAGGGAACAGAATATGAAAAACGCATCAGTCACGACCAGGATTTCCACCCGGGTATTGCTCCTGAGCGCAGCCTTTGCCGGCACGTTGACCGCCGGCATGACGGCGGCTTCTGCCGAAACGCTGACGGTCTGGAGCGGCTATCCGGAAATGGCGCCCTTCTACCAGCACGTCGCCGATGGGATGAAGGCCAGTCATCCGGACCTCGACGTGAAGGTGGAGGCGATTGCGCTACGCGAGCACGAGAAACGGGTGGCGCTCGGCCTGACCGGCGGTGGCCAGGAAGGCGCCACCGTCATCGAACTCTCGGGCTCAACTGCCACCCGCTACCTTGAAAACGACATCCTGCCGGAGGCGCCGGAAGACATTTCCGCCTTCGTCAAGGATCCCAAGAATTTCGATAGGTTCTTCACCGATATCGCCAGCTATGACGGCAAGGTCTACGGCGTTCCACTCTTTCGCGGGCAGGGCTCGCTTTTCTACAATACCGACATGTTCAAGACCGCCGGCCTGACCACGCCGCCGAAGACCATGGAAGAATACACCGAATATGCCAAGAAGCTGACCCAGCGCGATGGATCGGGCAAGCCGACCGTTTCCGGCTGGAGCTTGCGTCTGTCGGGGGGCGGCCAGGGCATTGCCGAGAAATTCTGGACCAACATGCATCAGTACGGCGGCGCAATTCTTGTTCCTGCCGGCGAGGGCAAGTGGAAGACGGATTTCGCCAATGAGGCGGGCCGCAAGGCGCTCAAGCAATATCTGGAACTTGTCTTCACCGACAAATCGGTAACGCCGGAAATGCCGGCCGATGCCGATGCCTTCGAGCGCGGGCAGACCGCGATGTTCATTCGCGAATCCTGGGTCATCGGCGACATTGCCCAAAAGGCGCCCGACCTGAAATATGCGACGGCGCCGCTTCCGACGGGATCGATCGCGCTGCCGACCAATCTCTATGTCGTCGGCGACGAAGACGCCGCCAAGCTCGGCTGGGAATTCGCCATGGCTGCGAACTCGCCGGAAAACCTCGTCTGGCTGCTGCAGAATGTCGGCTGGCTGCCGAACCGTTCGGGCGTCGACTATGCGTCGGTCACCTCCAAGCAGCCGGCCTTTGCTGCCTTTGTCGACTATCCCGAAGGCTACAAGTTCTTCACGCTGCCATCGATCGGCCCGATCGAGGAAATCCTCACCCGGGTCGCCGCCCAGCTGGTCGTCGCCTTCGCCGATCCGTCGCTCGCAACCGACGATGCCAAGATCGATGCTTTCCTGAAGAAGACGAGCGACGAAGTGGACACCATCCTCGACCGCGAAGGCTTGCTCGCGAAATAGTCGCGGGCAGTTTTCGTCAACATCGCCCGCCCGGGACAACATGGCATTGTTCCGGGCGCTTCAAAGGGTCGGGGTTTGCGCCCCCGTGTGCGAAGCCGCTCGTCTACGAGGTCACCTGAATGCTGAAGCGCAAACGATTCCTCTTTGCGATCCTCGCGATCCTGCCGACATTGGCGATCTTTGCCTATGTGCGGCTTTATCCGATCGCCGACACGTTGAGGCTCAGCCTTTTCCAGTGGAACATCCTGTCGAAGAACAAGCCCTTTATCGGGCTTGCCAATTTTCGCGAGTTGACTGGCGACCACCTGTTTCTGGATGCGTTGGTCAACACCACGATCATTGCCTTCGGGGTGCTGATCCTGACCATACCGATGGCGCTGATCATTGCCGCGCTGATCTTCCACCGCACGCGCTCGCGCATGGCCGGGTTTTACGAAACCGCCGTTTTCATTCCCCATGTCGTGTCGCTGGTCCCGGCCGCAATGGCCTGGAAGTGGATCTTCGATGCCCGCCTCGGGCCGCTCAATGCAATGCTGACCTTCTTCGGCATCCCGGCGCAGAACTGGCTGTTTGATCCGGTCCTCTCCGTCATCTGCATCATCGTGCTGTGCTCCTGGCAAGCACTCGGCTATGCGGTGCTGATCTATCTGGTCGGTTTCAAGAGCTTGCCGGTTTCGCTTTACGAGGCCGCCAAGCTCGATGGCGCCTCGGGACCGCAGAGCTTCTGGTACCTGTCGATCCCGATGCTGAAGCCAATCACCCTTTACGTTTCGGTCGTGACGCTGGTCTCGGGCTTCAACGTTTATGCCCAGGCCTTCGTGCTTGCTTCCGATGCGCAAGGCGCGCCCGGGCGCCAGGTGCGGGTGCTCGTGCTCGACATGCTGGAAAACAGTTTCCGCAATTACCGCGTCGGCTACGCCGCTTCCGAGGCCGTCGTGCTGCTCGTTATCGTCCTGGTGTTGACGCTGATCCAGTTCTCCATGCTGAGAGAAAGGGGCAGGGCATGACTGTCGAACTTGCCATGCTCCATGTCGAACCGACTGCCGACGAGTTGGCAGAGGGACGGCGCCTGCGCCGCAAGAAAAAGCTGACCAACCTTGCGATCGACATGTTCCTGTTGATCGTCTCGATCCTGATGTTGCTGCCGCTCGTCTTCCTGGTTGCAAATGCCTTCAAGACGCCTGCGGAAATGCTGGCATGGCCACCGACCGTCATACCGCACGACCCGACGACCGCCAATTTCAAGACGGTTCTTGCTGACACGCCGCTTATCCACTGGATCGGCAACAGCATCGCATTCGCGGTGATGTCGACGATTGCGATCGTCGCGACCTCGGCGATTGCCGGCTACGTTTTTGGCAAGTTCCGTTTCCGGACGATGAACATCCTCTTCGCGCTGTTCCTGGCAACCGCGATCGTGCCGTTCGAAGTCTACATGATCCCGCTCTATTTCGAGGCCAAGAGCCTCGGTATCCTCAACTCCGTCTGGGGCCTGCTGCTCGGTTACCTGGTGATGAGCTTCGGAATATTTCTCATCCGCCAGAATGTCATCCATTCGATCCCGGACGAGCTTCTGGAGGCCGCGCGCGTCGATGGCGCCGGTGAGTTCTGGATCTTCTTACGTATTGTGTTGCCGCTGCTTCGCGGCGCGCTCGGGGCTCTTGCCGTGCTTGCCTTCTTCCAGGCCTGGACCGCCTTCGCCTGGCCGATCATCGTGGCGACGACGAGGTCGAGCTATACGATCGAAGTGGGCCTTGCGCTCTTCCAGACCGGCTTTACCGTCGATCTTGGGCGCCTCAGCGCCGCTTCCGCCATCGTCCTCATCCCATCCATCCTGCTGTTTGTCATCCTGCGAAGGAACTTCGTTCAGGGCGTCGCCAGCACCGGTCTCAAGGAGTAACGGCAATGGCCTTCTTCGGCGAGGCACGCAAGACCTATGTCGCGGCCAATGCCGGCACGCTTTATTGGGTGCTGCAGCGACCCGTGCTCGGGGGAGGGTTCTTGAATACAAAGCAGAACAGTATCACGCTGAAAGACTATAGCGGGCAAGACGGCATGCGCGGTCCGGATTACACCTATGGCTGGATCCAGGGACGTGGGTTGGAAGCACTGGTCGGCCACGCCGGGTTCTTCGAGCGGGAACTGCCGCCACTGGCCGAAAAGCTCGATGCTGCCGGTCGGCGTCTTTACGATGTTCTGGCGGCTTTGCAGATGTCGGACGGCCATGCCTATTTCTGCTACGACCGCGCGATGGACGCGATTTATGCGGATGGCACCAGCCGCACCTTCGCGCAAGAGAAGCCGGCTCTGATCTATTCCTATTCAGACGCCTTCGTCGCCAAGGGGCTGGTCGCAGCCGCAAGCCGCTACAGTTTGCCTGCCCTTGCCGATCATCTCGCCTATTTCGACAGGGTCATCGCTGCAATTGAGAGCGGACATTTCCAGATCGACGAGCGTCGTCCACTGTCACTCGACAGTCTCGCCGACCAGGCCGATGATTTCGGCCCGCGCATGATCCTGCTTGGCGCTGCAGGCATGCTGAAGCGCTTCGGCCATACGGCTCATCTGGCATTTGCCGATCGTTTCATCGCCCATGTCATCGACCGGCACTTCGACCCCGCGACGGGCCTGCTGCGCAATGTGCCAGGGGAGGATCTCTGCAACGTCGGCCACGGCATCGAGTTCGCCGGTTTCGCGTTTGACTATCTCGATGACAATGCCGATCCGGCACTGATCGAGATATTGGAGCGCATCGTTATCTCGTCTTTCGACAAGGGCTTTGTCGAGCCTGGTATCGCATTGACCGTCTCGATTGCGAACGGTCAGGCACAGAGCCCCTATTGTCCCTGGTGGTCGCTCCCGGAAACGATCCGGGCGGCTGCGCTCGCCCATGCGCGCACCGGCAGTGCCGGCAGCCTGCGGGTTTGGAATGCAGCCCATGCCGCTTTCTTCGAGCGTTACTGGCGCGGTACGCCGCCGATCGCCTACCAGACCATGACCAGGGACGGGCCGGTGGACTTCGTGCCCGCCACACCTGACCTCGACCCCGGCTACCACACCGGTCTTAGTCTGCTTGCGGCCATTCACGCCGCCGATTGTCTGCAACCGACCACTCGAAATTCAGGATAAACCCATGGCTTCCGTTGAAATCCAGAATGTCCGCAAGAGCTATGGCGACTTCGAAACCATCAAGGGTGTTTCCGTCGAAGTGCCCGACGGCGCCTTCGTCGTGCTGGTCGGGCCTTCAGGCTGCGGCAAGTCCACCTTGCTGCGGATGATTGCGGGGCTCGAAGAGATTACCGGCGGCACGATCCGTATCGATGGCCGCGTCATCAACGATGTCGAGCCGAAGAACCGTGACATTGCCATGGTCTTCCAGAATTATGCGCTCTACCCGCACATGACGATTGCCGAGAACATGGGCTTTTCGCTGCGGCTCGCCAAGACCTCGAAGGAGGAGATCGCCAGGCGGGTGGCCGATGCCGCGCGCATCCTCGGTCTTGCCGACTATCTCCAGCGTTACCCCAAGCAGCTTTCCGGCGGCCAGCGCCAGCGTGTCGCCATGGGACGTGCGATCGTGCGCAATCCCAAGGTCTTCCTGTTTGACGAGCCGCTTTCCAATCTCGATGCCAAACTGCGCGTCCAGATGCGTGCCGAATTGAAGGATATTCACGCCCGCTTCAAGACCACGACCGTTTACGTCACACATGATCAGATCGAGGCTATGACCATGGCCGACCGCATCGTCGTCATGCGCGACGGTATCGTCGAGCAGGTCGGTTCACCCCTCGACCTTTATGACAGGCCGGTCAATACGTTCGTTGCGAGCTTCATCGGGTCGCCGTCGATGAATTTCCTGTCGGCAAGGATCGGTGAGGACCGTCAATCGGTCGTGACTGAAAACGGCATCCATCTGCCTGTCGGGTATGAGGCTTCGGTCGCATGCGGCGGCGCCGTCAGTTACGGCATCCGTCCCGAACACCTCACGATCGCGCCGGGCGGGCAAGGCATTCCGATTGTGGTCACCAATATCGAGCCCACCGGCTCGGAGACGTTCGTTCAGGGCACCGTCGATGGCCAGAAGATCTCCGCACAGCTGCGCGAGCGTCTCTCTATCAAGACCGGTGAGGTACTCAATCTGACGCTTGCGCCGGCAAACAGTCATCTTTTCGACGCAGCGTCAGGCATACGGCTATAGGAGATCGAGATGTCCATGCCGCCCATGTCTCTTCGGGCATGACAGAAGACCTCGGCTGGGAACGAAGGCGAAGGAGGAGCGAGGCAATGGCGAAGACAAGGGTCGCGATAATAGGGCTCGGTATGGCGGCGGGTCATCATGCCCGCGCCCTGCTGGATCTCTCCGAGCGTATCGAATGCGTGGCCGCCTACAGCCGGACGTCCGGCCGGCGAAAGGCCTTCGCCGAACAATTTCCGACCATCCCGACGAGCGATAGCCTCGATGCGATCTTCGCCGATCCGTCCATTAAGGCGATCCTGATCCTGACGCCCCCGAGCAGTCACCTGGAGCTCGTCCATCGTGCTGCAGCGGCCGGAAAACATGTTCTGCTCGAAAAACCACTGGACATTTCCCTCGAACGCTCCGAAGCGACCGTAAGGGCGGCAAGAGACGCCGGCGTACTCCTCGGGGTGGTACTGCAAAACCGCTTTCTCGACGCGGCGCTCAAGCTCGATGAAATCGTCAAGTCCGGGCGCCTGGGCGATCTGGTGGAGGCATCCGCTGCGATCCGCAACTGGCGACCGCAAAGCTATTACGACGCCGAAGGCCGCGGAACGATGTCGCGCGATGGCGGTGGTGTGCTGCTCACCCAAGGTATTCACACGATCGACCTGCTTTTGAACTATGCGGGTACGCCGGCAGCAATTTCCGCATTCGTCCGCACAACCCCTATTCACAGGATGGAAACGGAGGACCTCGTGACAGCGGCCTTCTCTTTTGAAGGCGGCGCGATCGGATCGCTCAATGCGACAACTTGCGCCTATCCGGGACTCCCGGAGCGCATCGAATTGATCGGTACGAAAGGTACAGCAGTCCTGACGGGTAACAGATTGGATGCCGCCTTTATTGATGGCACCAGGGAAATGGCGGGTGGCGAAACGATCGGAAGCGGAGCGGGGGCAAATCCGATGGCGTTCGGCCATGAGATGCACCGCGCACTGATCGGAAATTTCATCGATGCGATCGAAAATGGCGGCCAGCTTCGCGTCAAAGGCGATGATGCGTTGAACGCTCACCGGTTCATAGACGCGGTCCTGGTGGCTGGCACTCGACCTCTTCCTGACGCGCGGCTTGATCGCTGATGGTGGCGCCGCAGAATGGTCGCTGCCGGCGGCGCCGGCTACCGCAG
>Ga0102591_1003292_pt1 | contig 14859 bp, 9 predicted proteins | sample AraplaCol_mCL_r2_2_FD_76860 | JGI IMG/M metagenome (GOLD analysis project Ga0102591, IMG submission 76860) | Arabidopsis root microbial communities from North Carolina, USA - plate scrape MF_Col_mCL_r2 (SPADES assembly) (version 2) | ecosystem: Host-associated > Plants > Roots > Endosphere... | reverse complement strand
CGCGCGCAGGAGCGCCGCTGTGTGGATCTTGCTGGTTCCTTCCGCGATGCTTAGCTCGCGCGCAATCTCTTTGTTCGACATTCCTTGGGCCAGCAGCGGAAGAATTTCGTTCTGCCGGCGCGTCAATCGCAGAGCCTCCAAATTGAAGTTGACCGTCTGAGGGGGCTCTGGTCGGCCTACATCATCATCGGCTAACCACCGCGGAACATAGATGCGTCCAGACAGCAAATCGCCGACCGCGGACAGCAATTCCTCATCCGACTGAAGCTTGGGCAAGAATCCATGAAAGCCAGCCGAAAGACATTTCAGCACGTCCGCGCGGCTGCTCGAAGCCGACATCACTGCAATACGAGTAGCGGGCCTCAAGTCGACGACTTCCGAGAGAACCGCGAGCGAACGTTGATTAAGACAACCTAGATCGACCAGGATCAAATCGATGCCTGTCTCCAGCTCAAAATTCTCGAGCTGTGACGTGTCTATGACGCGGGACTTCTTAAACCTGGCCTCAACTACTTCTCGGAGACCACTGCGATAAACACTGTGCTGATCAACTATTAGAATGACTGGCACTGCTCAATCTCCGAGCAATCCCGTACTCTTACCCGGGACTCTCACATCGTTGGCAGCTTGAACTGATGAAACGGCAAAACAACCTCACCGATTGGTACTTCTGCTCGGTGTTCCCTTCCCCCCGGCTATACGCTGCCACCCAAAGTTAGGATTGCCGCATTGCAACAATATTACGATTGGTTGTGGAAAAGTCAACTGGTTATGGCAATTCGTTTCCCAACGCTGCCGCGCCGACGGGCCTCGACTTGGCTCCATCGGCGTCGGCAGACAAATACGCGAACCTTCTCGCTAAGTGCGCGCGAGCGCCGGCACGATTTCGGGAATCGGCGTCCACCGCAAATGAAGATCCAACTGCTCGGTGTGCTGCAGGTGTCGAAGCTCCGAAAGGCGTGTAAATGGCGCGGCATTGAAGGTCGCTTCGTCTAGTTGGATGCGCTGGAATACCCCGCTCAATTGCCGCGCGCCACGCTGCGCATTCCATTGGCAGCGGAAATTCGGCATGTGGGCCCTAATCTTCGCAAAGGAGACGCGATAGCTGCGATTGTCTGGACCACTCGGGCCAAACGAAAGATCGCAATCGGTGAAAGTGTCGTTCACGATCTCCGCGATCTCGCGCACCGTATAGTTCTGACTTTCATCGCCGACATTGAACGCCTCGGCGCAAACCGCTTCGCGGGGAGCGTCTAAAGCGCACAGGATGGCCTGGCAGATGTCCTCGATGTGGACCAACGGACGACAGGGGGTGCCGTCGCTCATGACGCGAATTTTCCCTGTTGTGAACGCCCACCCCGCAAGGTTGTTCAGGACGAGATCGAAGCGCTGCCGGGGAGACGCTCCAAACGCGGTGGCGTTACGCAGAAACACGGGCGTGAACCGGGAGTCAGTCAGTTCGACGAGATCGCGCTCGACGAGCACTTTGCATCGCGCATAAGCCGTCTGAGGTTCACAAGAAGACATCTCGGATTTCACCTCGCTGCCGGCCGCTCCATAGATGCTGCAAGAGGACGCATAGATGAATCGCCCGATTCCCGCCTCCCTGCACTTGCGGGCAAATTCTACGGAGCCGCGATGGTTGATCTCCATCGTGATCGCAGGATCATTCTCTCCCAGCGGATCATTAGAGAGCTCCGCGAGGTGCACCACAGCGTCAAACCCCTCCAAATCAGACAGTGACAGCTGCCGCGTATCGCGCGACATGACCATTGGCCGTGTCCTGCCGTCATCGAACAGCCAGCCGCGGCGGTAGAGGCCCGTGTCGATCCCGATCGCATCGTAACCGTGCTCAAGCAGTCTCGGGCCGAGCACCGCACCGATATATCCGTCAGCTCCAGTGAAGAGAACGCGCATCTGCTTCATCTCCTCAGATTGTTGCCCGATCGGCGATTGCGGGGTGCGATATCTTGGTGCTTCCATTCGCGGCACCGCCCTTATTCCAGACGCACCAGGGTGGATCTCCGGTATCCCAGAGATCCTGGAGAATGGCCTTGTCGCGCAAGGTGTCCATGTTCTGCCAGTAGCCACGGTGCCTGTAGACAGCCAGTTGGTCCTGTTCGGTCAGACGGGCGAGCGGCTCGTTTTCCCAGCTCGTACTGTCGTCGTCGATGAGATCGAGGGACTGAGGTTCGACAACGAAGAAACCTCCGTTGATGACCTGACCGTCGCTCGCGTCCTTCTCGCGAAAGCCGGCCGCGCGGGGGCGGTCAGACGAGAGATTGATCGCACCAAAGCGGCCGGGTAGCTGGACCGCGGTGACCGTCGCCAGGGCGCCCTGCTGATGGTGGAATTTGATTAGCGCACGTATGTCGACGTCGCTGACGCCATCGCCGTATGTCATGCAGAAGGTCGAATTCCCGAGATGCTCGCGCACTCGTTTGAGGCGCCCCCCGGTCATCGTCCTCTCTCCGGTATCGACCAGCGTCACCTGCCAGGGCTCCGATCCGTTTCGATGCATTTCGATGCGGTTGCGCTGAAGGTCGAGCGTGAAGTCTCCCTGGTGAGACAAGTAGCTCATGAAATAGTCCTTGATCACCGTGCCCTTGTAGCCACAGCAAATGACGAACTCGTTGAGGCCGTAATGGGAATACAGCTTCATGATATGCCACAGGATCGGACGACCACCGATCTCAACCAGCGGCTTCGGCACCACCGAAGTCTGCTCGCTCAATCTCGTACCGTAGCCGCCGGCGAGAATAACAACCTTCATAGGGATCTCCTGTCCTAGGTTCCCCACCGAAACATGCGCAGATGCATTTTCGGATGGCGCAGTTCGGACCGTAGTTCGCTGGGGCACGACCAAGTTGATGACCGTCAACTCGGCAGGACGACATCAGTTGATGCCGCACACGCGTCATCACGAGCGTTCGCACGCATGACAATTTGACGTTCATCAACTTGCCGATCTGCGCTGCCGATATTCAACGATCGAGGCGAACGCCTACTACCCCGGCAGAACACGCGATGACATCGATCGGTGACAAGTGGGAAGCGGCGAAGGGACGGCCCGCGGGTTTCGATCTCCTGCGCATCTCATTGGCAGTCGCCGTCATCCTTTGGCACTCAGTCGCGGTTTGCTACGGTTTGCCCGCCGAACAATGGTTCTATGGTGGCTCATTGAAGCCAGCTGTCTGGCTTATCGTCCCCGCCTTCTTTGCCCTCAGCGGATTCCTCGTTGCAGGAAGCCTCGAGCGGAACAGCCTTCCGGCGTTCGTCACGCTGCGGGTTATCAGGATATTCCCTGCCCTGACTGCAGAAGTCGTGATCTCGGCTATGCTGATCGGCCCGCTCTTCACAAACCTGGCCCTGTCGCAATATTTCACCGACCCCGACTTCCTTCGCTATTTCCTGAATGCAACCGGTGACGTTCACTTTTATTTGCCCGGCGTCTTTTCCGACTTGCCCGTACCGAACATGGTGAACAGCCAGCTCTGGACCGTTCCGCACGAACTCGAATGTTATGTTGCCATCAGTGCGGCTGCGTTAATCGGCTTGACGAGGCGTCACCGGCTCTTCTTGTTCGCAGTCCTGTTCGTCGTGTGCGCATTGGCGCTGCGTGACATTGTTGGCGGGAAGCCCGCCTCGCCTGCCGCTCCTCCGGGCCGGATGCTAGTCCTCGCCTTCCTGTGCGGAGTGGCGCTGTTCCTGAACCGAACCCGGATCGTGTTTTCGCGCTGGCTGCTGCTGGTCAGCCTTGTAGGCTTCATTGCTTCCGTGCTCGCCTCGAACCGCGCCGGAGAGGATCTGGCCGCACTCTTCGTCAGCTACCTCACGGTCTATCTCGGGCTACTCAATTTCAACGTCGGACCTGTCACCCGCGTGGCCGATTACTCGTATGGCATCTATCTTTACGGGTTTCCCGTTCAGCAAACAGTTGCTCAGCTCTTGCCGAACTACCGCATTTGGTACGTCAATTTTGGGATCAGCCTTGCCGTGACTTCGATCTTCGCGATTGCATCCTGGCATCTGCTCGAATCCAGGGTGATGGCGGGGAAGAAGCCGATTCTGGCGTTCGTCTCAATGCTCGTGGATCGAGTGCGGTATATGCTCGTAACCGCGTGGGGTTTGCTGTTTCGCCGCCCTGCTGAAGCCGGTACTGCGCCTGCCAAGCCGCCGGCTCCGACAAACTGAGCGATATGGGCCAACCGGGGGAGCCACGGAAAACAAAACCCGAGCTGCCTCAAGTCCTCGAGAGCCGACGGGTCAGTCGACGAAATAAGCCCATTTGCCCATAGGTCGCAGGATCGGGGCCGATCCTTCCATCAGGCCGATCGAGCCTCGAGATGACCGCGTGGTCGTCGCTGGTCAAATCAAAGTCGAACACGTCGATGTTCTCGGCCATGCGGGCCGCGTTTGCCGATTTCGGTATCGCGATCGTGCCATTTTCGAAGTGCCAGCGAAGCACGATCTGCGCAGGCGAACAGCCGCACCGCTCTGCGATGGCCAATATTCTCGGATTGGTGAGAGCCGCGCCCCGCCCAAGCGGACTCCATGCCTGAGTGACGATGCCATAGCGCTCGTGGATATTTCGTAGCTCGCGCTGTTGGAACGCTGGATGCAGCTCGACCTGATTGACCGCCGGTACGACGCCGGTCTCATGCATGATGCGTTCCAGATGATCGGCCATGAAGTTCGATACACCAATCGACCGGACACGTCCCTGCTTCTGGAGCTCGATGAGCGCGCGCCAAGTCTCGACATATGCCCGCCGTTGAGGGCATGGCCAATGGATCAGATAGAGATCGACTACGTCGAGTTGCAACCTGGCAGAGCTTGCGTCGAACGCACGCATTGTCCGGTCGTATCCCTGATCCTCATTGTGAAGCTTCGTCGTGATGTAGAACTGGTTTCTTACCCGCTTCAGAGCCGCGCCAACTCCGCTCTCGTTTCCATAATCTGCAGCAGTGTCGATCAAGCGATAGCCTGCGTTGATCGCGGATGTGATGACTTCCGGCGCAATCGCGTTGTCGATCTGCCAGGCTCCAAAGCCGAGTTGGGGCAATACATGACCGTCGTTGAGCAACGCCATCGGGACTCGAGTTGCAACCGCTGCAAGGTGCCCTCGCGACCGTTCTGCCTGCTTCAGCGGCATTCCAGAGGCAGCCGACGGCAAGGACGGTCCGGCTCCAGCAGCAGCAGCAGCAGCAGCAGGGGGCGCCGTGGCACGATCAGATGCGAGTACGTATGGCAGAGCGGCGGCGTCAACAACCGCCGTCGGACACAGCAGAGGGCCGTCGATCCAGCCGCGAAGCATCTTAGCCTTCAACCAGTCACGGATCGTTGGGGTGCGCCTTTCAAAAACGCAATAGAAGATTGCCGCTGTGAACAGGCAGGCCAGGATGAAACTTGCGTTAAGCCCGATCGAGGCCAGCGTGAATTCCTGGCGATCACTGGCAACGGTGACGTTCAGGAGCAGCAGGATCGGATAGTGTATCGCATAGAGCGAGAAGCTGAACTTTGCGAGCTCCCTGCCGGCTCGAAGAAATGAAGGCAGCGACACCTTCAGATGGTCTGCGCCAACAATGAATGCGGCCGTGCCTAATCCGACCGACATGCTGAACGAGGCCCATTGAGGGAAAAGGCCCTTCAATGTGAGAAAATACAGTCCCGTCATACTCAAGAGAAAGCCGCAGCACCACGCCCAGGCCGGCGCAACCACCGCATAGGCGATCACGCCGAGGCACCAGATGAAGAAAAAGAAGATGAATTTCAGACCGATATGCGTACCGCCGGTGTCATGGTGTTCGGCGAGCGCAAACAGCCCGAAGACCGTGACGATCATCGCGATGTAGGCCGGTTTCTTACGCACCGAAATCAGCGCAAAAAACAGCACATAGTACCAGAACTCGTTCGACAAGCTCCAGAGGGCGGCATTTCCTGCGAATTCCGAACAGGCTATCGTCTGGAGAAACAGGCCGTTGCAGATCGCAGCGGCTGCGCCAACAGGCGCGTGAAAGATGACCGCATGGTTGTAGAGGTCCTGATGCGAGGACACATATACCTGCCACCCCGCTGACTGCCGCGCCGAGATATAGAGGCAGAAGGATATCGTCAGCGCGGGCAGGAGCACGACATAGAGGCGCGATAAGCGCGCCGAGAAATAGTCGACAGCGTTCGGCCGTCCTCGCAAGGCTCTAACCAGAGCGGGCCCTCCCACAAGGTAACCGCTCAAAACAAAGAAAACGAGAACAGCCGCGGGGCCATTCGCGCTTGCGGCCCACAGAATGGAATAGACCGCTCTCATTGCCGGGTCGTAACCCTCGCCCGGCAGCTTCTCCATGAACATCAACTGATAGGAATGGAATGCCAGGACCTCGACGGCAGCGAGCCCGCGCGCAAGATCGAGCCAGTCGGATAGAACATTCGAAATTCCGGTCTGTGCACGAAAGCCGATCACGTGATGCCTTCCGTCTCGAACCCTTTTCGGCGAACCACAGAAGAGACGCCATCCCTCTCGCTTAGACCCAACCGTTCCAATCGAGTTGACGATGCTCAATAATGAGCGGTGCAACAATAAGAGATGCGGACACCTCTCGTCGCACGGATTTCGACCACCGCACTCGTCGAAGGGTCGATGCTCAAAGCTTCAAATGTCAGAAGCGGCATGCGTCTCACCGAGGCGGGACAATTCGACGCAATGCGCTCAACATGCGACCACACCACAGCGAGCGAAACACAAAAACAGCCGGTATTTCCTCGTGATAGCAAACGTGGTGATCAAACAGCTCCTGCTGCCTCAAGCGGCAAACGTCACCATTAGACGGTAATGATGAGAGAACGCCTCACTGCCACCCCATTCCGCAACAAATCAATCACATTGACGACAGATTCTGTTGCAAGCGTGAACTCGCGAATGCGCCGGGTTGCATTTGCAGGTCGTTGCGCTGACGACCATTGCTCAAAATGAGTGCAATCACGGAAGCTGCGAAAATTTCGTTGCGGCGCGTCGATTGAACTTTACTGCGGCTTGGTTCATGCTTTCTGGAAAGGCTCAAGGTGATTCGGCAAGTCCGATTTCGGTAATGCGAGACGATGGCCGCAGGGCGTCCGGCCGGTTCTTGCAACTTTCGAGTATCAGCAGAAACAGCGTTTAGTTGGCGCGAACGGCGTGACGTCGATCGTGCCTTCTGTCCCCGCACGTTCGCGGGCAGCCTTGAATGCTGTCTCACATCCACGCATTCGAACGACTAGGAAAGTGAAATGGGGATTTCGTTATCGGAGCTGATCAAACAGAACACGCTTGGGCAGAGCGAGGGGTATCCTGCCGGTGTTCCGCACAGCTACAGTTGGTACAAGGGTTGGAATCCCGGTGGTCAAATGACACCGCCTGCCGGCTTCACCGCGGTCGAAGGTTGGGGGCAGGTCTATACGGAAGAAGGCACTCCCGCGTCTCCAAGTGCGGACGTCGAAGTCGCGAACGCAAAAACCTACGTTCATATCAAGGAGACCGGTCAGTGGGTGCTGGTCCAGGACCAGTCAAAGCTTGGCATCGGAGGCGGGCATTTCGTCTCTGATTTCGCCGGTAACTCAGCTTATCCGATGACGGTGACTCGGCTGTCAAACGGAGCGGCGAGCTTTGATGCGCCTTCGACCGGATACAACGATCATTTCTGGTATGGATCGCGCGGGACCTACATGGCCGGTACGGTCGACGGCGTTTACGTCCAGATGGATATGAGGACGACCGATGCCAACGCGAATCTGGTGGGCATGGTCGGCGTGGACTGGTGGCGCAACGCGACGGCTCCGTTTCTTGCCGACCACAGCAACAATCCAGGTGTCGGAGGCAGCAACTGGGTTGAGCTATCAACCCAGTGGAAGACGATCGGTTACTATTCCCTGAGCACTGCGGCGTTCCAGGCAGACTTGCCTCCGCCGTTGCTTGGATCTTCACCTCCAGTCGAGCCTTCCGACACGGTGGCACCGGCATCGCCCACGATAGCCGCACTCACGCCGGATACAGGTACCGCCGGAGACAACGTCACCAACGCCAAGCAATTGACGTTGAGCGGAACGGCAGAAGCGGGCAGCACCATCAAGGTATTTGAGGGCACCACCGTGATTGGCACGGCCAAGGCCAGTGCGAGCGGCACCTGGAGCCTGACCACAGCCCAATTACCGGACGGCAATCATGCTTTCACCGCAACCGCCACGGACGCTGCAGGCAACGTCAGTTCAAAATCCGCTGCTCGCAGTATCCTTGTGGACACGCTGGCGCCGGTGGCCCCCAGGATCACGGCATTCACACCGGATAGTGGTACCGTCGCGGCCAGGACGACGAACACCAGGCAACTGACGTTGAGCGGCACGGCGGAAGCGGGCAGCACGGTTAAGGTCGTTGAGGGAACGACCGTGATTGGCACGACCAAAGCTGACGCGGGCGGCGCCTGGAGCCTGACAACGGCCCAGTTGGCTGCCGGGACCCATGCCTTTGCTGCGATGGCCACTGACGCTGCGGGCAACGTCAGCACGAAATCTGCCGCACTGAATGTGACGGTGAGCGCGCCCGTCACCTCACCACCGGCAGATGGAAACAACTTGCTGGTCAACGGGTCATTCGAGGCAACGGCCTTGGCGCCCTTCGCTGGCGGCCGTTGGGGAGCTTACAAGTCGGTGTCCGGCTGGACCGCGATCTCCGGCGGCACGATCGAGCTCTGGAACAATCTTGGTGGGGTCAAGGCCAGCGACGGCGGCAATTTTGGCGAGCTCGACTATGCCGGCGCGCGAGATGGATTCTACCAGGACGTCAAGACCGTCGCGGGACAAGTCTATCAACTGTCCTTCGATGCGCGGTCACGACCCGGCTTCACCGGCGCGACCTGCTCGATCGAAGTGTTGTGGAATGGCTCAGTCATTGCGACCGTTCCACCTAGCAGTAGTTGGGACGCCTATGATTTCAAGGTCGTGGGCACCGGCAGCAACGATCGCCTTACCTTCCGCGAGGTAGCCAGCCAGGGTAGCGACGGTCTGGGTGCCCTCTATGACAATATCCAACTCACCGTCGCCACGGCGACGCCGGCCGATTCACTACCGGGGGCCGCGGATAAGAATCTCCTGGTGAACGGATCGTTCGAATCATCTTCGCTGGCGCCCCTCCAAGCCGGCCGCTGGGGGGCCTTCGATGCTATTCCGGGCTGGCACGCCATCAGTGGCGGAACCATCGAGCTCTGGAATAATCTGAACGGCGTGAAAGCAAGTGACGGCGTCAATTACGGCGAATTGGACTATGCCGGAGCTCGCGACGGACTTTACCAGGATGTGGAAACCGTGGCCGGCCAGCAATACGTTCTTTCCTTCGATGCGCGCTCGCGGCCGGGCTTCACAAGCTCGACCTGCTCGATCGAAGTCCTCTGGAATGGCTCGATCCTTGGGGTCGTTCCGCCCGACAGCACCTGGCAAAACTATGATTTCACGGTGACGGGTACAGGCGGACAGGATCGCGTGACATTCCGCGAGGTTGCGGGCCAAGGCAGTGACGGGCTCGGCGCGAGCTATGACAATGTGTCTTTGGTTGCAAAGCCCGCGAGCTCTGCCTCGGCGTCTCTGCTGAGCAGTGCAAATCAGGCGTTCGCGCTACTGAGCCAGTATACCGCGACCGATGCGACCACAGCCGGCGCCGTGACGAACGCGCCTCTCGCGGTCGATCCGAACGCTTCACTCGTGCAGACGCTCTCGTTGCCTGCCCAACACTAGTTTTCTCGCAATGGGATAGACAAAACCTCGGGGCGCCGTTTCACGGCCCCCGCATTTTGTTTTGCGTCCGCCCGCGCGGAACGCCCTCACGCAAGCAGCCGCGGCCTGGCGAACAACGGCCGACGGAATTGATAGCCGTCAACTCGGACCCGTCCGTCGCAGTTTAGATGATGCCGGGCGCGCCCAGAATGATGCCGTTCGCCGTCCATGACGCCTTTGTGCGATTTCACACGTGGGAGGAGCCGGCCGTGCATTCCAGCAAGTTCACTTCCGGTCGGGAACCAAGCAACACCGGATCGAGCCTCTCATGGCGATTGCCGCGACGACACGTCTGACAATCGAAATTCCATGTCACATTCGGAAAATATCACGGAGTGTCTGCCCTCGAACCATGCGAATGCGATGGCGAGTCGTATGCCTTCGGCCACGACAAGCCATCCCTACGTGACGATTGCAATTCCCACGTATAACCGGGCCGCCCTATTGAAGGGATGCATTGCGTCAGCCCTGGCGCAGACCTACCCCCATTTCGAAGTCCTCGTTTCGAACAATGCTTCGCCCGACGATACCGCACAGACCTTGGACGAATTTAGCGACCCACGATTGCGCGTCATCACCCAGGAAACGAACATCGGCCTGCTCCCGAATTGGAATGCATGTCTCGCGAATGCCCGAGGCGAATACATCATCCTCGTCTCCGATGACGACAGAATAATGCCGTCGCTGCTCGAGCGATGCGTGGCCCTCATTGACCAATACCCGCAACTTCCAATCGTCATTACCCTAAGCAATCTACATGCGGCCTCGCTCGGCCAGACGCGCCCGCCGCGCGTCAGTCGGACTCTCGATACCGGAATTCGGGACGGCACCACGATTCTGAATGCGTTCCTGACCGACCAGATCACAGTTAACGTATGCGGCGTAGTGATGCGCACTGCCCTCCTGCGCGAGCGCGGCGGCATCCCGCTGGATCTACCGCACACAGCCGACGTCGCTGCATGGGCGCCGCTGCTACTTCTCGGCAAAGCAGGTCTCATCAACGAGGCCTGCGCGACCTACACCTATCACGACGATTCCGAGACGGCTCGATTGGGGGTGGAACAGCTTCTGCACGACGGACGCAAGGTAGCCGATTTGATCGCGCAGACTGCGGAAACCAGTGTCCAGGACACACAGCTGCGCAAAACCATTCAGCTCCAGGCACAGCGCTGCTTTGCGCGTCGGGGACTGATCACGCTGACAGATTTTCGTAAGGGCGGTGCGGGCATAGTGGAGATGTCGAGCGTGGCTTGGCAATTTCGCCGGGAACTCCACGGCGTGAGCCTGCAAGCCGTCCTTCGTTTCGTTGCTGTCGCCCTTTGTCCGCCGTTTCTCGCCGCCCGCCTGCGTCGCCTGAGGCGCAGCACCCCGGAACAACTCGCTTGACGGCAACGGCACGGATTGTGCCCCGTCTCCCGGCCCACGAGCCTGACAGAAATCGCACGGTCGGCCACAGCTTGCCGGCCTAAACCGTTATTGATGCCTCTCAAATTCGGCCGGCTCTTGCACCCATAGGCTGCCCCGGAAGTCATTGGCTTTCCGATCGAGCGGACCGGACGCGAGATGAATGCGATGGTGATCTGTTATGCCTGATTCATTGCCTGCATCATGAGCACATCAGTCTTGCCCGACTCACCCGGCCGCCTCCTCGTCGATCTAATGGTCATGGCCATGCGGGCGAGCGTCATGGGCTGCAAATTCGGCCTCGCCCTGTTCATTGCCCGCTATCTTGATCTGTCGTCGCTGGGTCTCTATGGCCTCGCCGCCGGCGCGATCGCAGCCGTTCCGATCGTGGTCAATCTCGGCATGAACCACCTGCTGATGCGCGACGCCGTAACGGCCTCCACCAGCGAAATGATCGACAGCATGCGCCACTATTGGTGCTTCGTGGCCCTTGCCTACACGGTTCTTCTGACGATCGCGATGCTGGTGACCGCCCTCCTCGGCACTCCGCCTCTCTGGATCATCATCGTCGCCGTGATCATGTTCGAGCATGTGGGCAACGACATTTTCTACCTCCTTTCAAGCCTGCAGCGCCACGTCTGGGCAAACGCCATCGGCTTCATTCGCGGCGCAGCCTGGATCCTCATGTATGTTCCGCTCGCCGTTTGGGACACCAGCTTCAGATCGCTTCCGTATCTGTTCGGCTTCTGGTTGGTGGGAGGCGTCGCCTCGGTGTGGCTGTTCGCCTTCCTGAGCCGGTCATGGCCATGGCTGGCATCCTTCTCCCGGCCGTTCCGACTTTCAGCGATCACCGACGCGATCCGGAAGTCCTTCCTCATGCTGTTGAGCGACCTAGGCTTTATTACGAGCCAGTACATCGACCGCTACCTGATCACACTGTTCCTGGGTCTGAAAGTCGCCGGCGTCTACTTCCTTTTCTGGACGGTCGGAAGTTCCGCAACCACCTTCCTGTCTCTGGTTCTTCAACAAAAGCAGCGCCCATCGCTAATCAGCGCATATCGGACTAACGGCCCCTCGGCGCACCGTCAGCTGGCCTGGCGCTTCCTGCAGAGAACCGCACTCGCGAATGTTGCGCTCAGCACGGCGGTCGGATTTACTTTTCAGGTCCTTCTGCCATGGATCGCTCAGCCCGCGCTCGTCGCCCAGTGGTCGGCATTCTGGCTGATCGTCGCTGGACTGGCCGTTCGTTATATGGCCGATTTCGGCGCCTTGGTCCTGTTTACAGCGCATCTTGACCGTCTGACGACGGTCACGAACCTGACCTCGGTAGGCGTTCTGGTGATAGCGCAATTGGCGCTGTTGCCGTTTGCCGGACTCCATGGCGCCGGTGCGGCAATCCTGTTGACGTCACTCATCATGGCACTTTGGCGCTACTGGCTGCTGTTCGGCTTCCCGATCTCGAACGCCTATTCTCGCCGAGTGGGTGCCTAATGGCAGATTCAGAGCGATCTCAGGAATGTTCGGCAATTAGTCGCGGCTGAGACCATCAACGTAATGCGTCCGCCTGAATACACAATCTACCTCGAGAAGCGACGCGGAATCCCGGGAGTAGTAGGTCACCGGGCGTAACTGGCTCAGCGTAAAGCCCGCCTCTCGCATGAAGCGGAGTGCCTCATCGAACTTCCAGGTATCCTCATAAAGATGGATCAAAGGCAATTCGAGTTGAACGCCAAGCAGGCGATGAAGCGAGTTTGCACCTCCACGCAGGACGCTCTGCTCAAATCCCTGCGTATCAACCTTCAGGAAAACACGCTCGCCGACGAACTCCTCAAATATCGAATCGAGCGTGGCGATCTGGACCTTGTCGATGCGAACCACTTGGGATTCGTAGATGCTGCTCCGACCGATCTCTGTCTGGTTGACTATCGAGCTCATGGCCGTGTTCTTGCTCACATTGATCTGGATGATGCCGTTGACATCGCCCAGCGCCAAATTTCGGCACTCCCATTTCTGATCGGCCTCGCACCTCTTCTCTAGTCTCTTGAACACATCAACCACAGGCTCAAAGGAGACGATCCTCCCCGTATAACCTTGCGATTTGAGATCGTACACGAACTGGCCCTCGTTCGCTCCGACGTCCAGAACAAGGTTTACGGAACGGGATCGGAGGAACTCCGCCAGATTCGGATGATGACGGCGAATTTCGTATCCTGCTGACCTCACGAACGATTTCAGTCGGTCTTTCACCACCATGTCTATGCTCCTGTCAGTTTCAGTCCAGCTCGGTTATCCCGGTTATATCGCGCGCGGGTGGGACAGACGGCTCACCGCCTGCCGAATTGGCTTCGACGCCATCTCAGGAGCGGTGACACGATTGCTCTCCCTACTCGGGTCCGCCGCAGGCCGACCTTCACCAGGTCCAAGGCCGGCGATGGAAGTGGCGGCATCAGATCATCGCGCGTGAAGAACATTCCATCGCCCCGATCAACGTCACATTCGGCGGCCTCCCTCACGCGATCGCGCCAGGAGGCCAGCTCATGCACGGGCATTGGACCTTTTTCCGTCCAGTCAGGCTGCAAGCCCTTCGCAAGCGCTCGGTTCGCCTCATGCTTAAACAGCCCCGGCTGCTGTTGACGTATCGCCAGTCGCTTGGATATCTGCGTCGGCGAGCGATATGGGAAATGCTTCAAACGTATCCGCGATGGAGATGTCCGTCCGCGATTATGTGGCCAGATCAGTCCGCCCCAACGGAGATCGCCTTGATGGCGAACGAATCGCGGTTCGCTCCAGTTGTTCTGATAGTACCTGAGCCGCTCTTGCACGGGGCGGGAGAGCCATTCAGCCGGGTTCTCTTCGTAGTTCTTCAAATCGGCGTCCGTGAAATAGAAATTCATTGTCGCCGAAAGAACGAAGCCATAGCTTTGGGGCACGTTACCAAGGAACTGCGCCGGATCATCGATAAAGAACTCGTCAGAATCGAGCCTGCACCACCAGTCCCCCGGCGACGCTACGTGCCGTCGCGTTTCAAATATTTCCCCACGGAGCTCATCGGCGAACGTCCGATCGTCGTGGCCAACAAGCTCGATCTTGGGATAGCAATTCGCGAGTTCTTGAAGCGTCTCCCAGGTTCCATCGACGCTTCCATTGTCAAACACGAAGATCCGATCGCTCCATTCGAGAGCCGCTTTCAACGTCTCGCCGACAATGTCGTTCTCGTCTCGAACGCAATAAATGCTGAATATCTTCATGTCGAGAATTACCCTTGGTACCGGCGACGGCTACCGACGCGTCACATGGCACTCTCATGGCACTATTCTATTCACCCCTTCAGTGGAGGCATTCTGGGTGATCGTGCGCCAATCCCGGCGCCGTTTTCCTCGTAGTCGGCCCATCCGACGGGATGAAGCCCCCTCACCCCATCCCCTCTTTGAACGGCCATCAGCAAGTTCTTGATCGGATCGTGATCCTCAACGGCGGTGACCGGGTTTGACGCCGGATACATGGTGCTCTTAGCGAGCTCGGGACCGAAGATGCCACCTAAGCCAAGCAGAATTCCGCCAGCGACTGCCAATGCGACAAGCTGCGAGGCTTGCGGAAACATCGGCTCTTTTGGCGTTATCGCCTTCTGCACCACTCTAAGACTGGAGAGCTGGCTCTTCT
>Ga0102591_1003290_pt1 | contig 14862 bp, 16 predicted proteins | sample AraplaCol_mCL_r2_2_FD_76860 | JGI IMG/M metagenome (GOLD analysis project Ga0102591, IMG submission 76860) | Arabidopsis root microbial communities from North Carolina, USA - plate scrape MF_Col_mCL_r2 (SPADES assembly) (version 2) | ecosystem: Host-associated > Plants > Roots > Endosphere... | reverse complement strand
ATGGTTGGCCTCTCAAGCTGCGGAGCGGATCAGGCTGCGGTGATGCGGCGGCAGCGGCCGGGAGAGCGTGGTGATCAGCTCCTGGATCGAACTCAAATTATGTACCGGGCGGAATTCGTCAACGTGCGGGAGCATCATTTTGATGCCCTGGGCCTTGGCCTCGAAGCCGGAGAACCGCAGCAGCGGATTGAGCCAGATCAGCCGCCGGCAGGACCGGTGCAGCCGGTCCATCTCGAAGGCCAGCTTGGAATCGGCCTCCCGCTCCAGCCCGTCGGAGATCAGGAGCACGATCGCGCCCTGGCTCAGCACCCGCCGCGCCCACAATTTGTTGAAGTTGTGCAGCGAGGCCGAGATGCGCGTGCCGCCGGCCCAGTCCTCCACCGAGGCCGAGCAGCTCGCCAGCGCCTCGTCCGGATCGCGCTGGCGCAGCGCGCGGGTGACGTTGGTGAGGCGCGTGCCGAACAGGAACACCGAGACGCGCTTGCGGGCGTCGGTGATGCCGTGGAGGAAGTGCAGGAACAGGCGGGTGTATTCGCTCATCGACCCCGAAATATCGAGCAGCGCGACGATCGGCGCCGGCTTCTCGACCCGCCCGCGGCGGTGGATGTCGATGATGTCACCGCCGGTGCGCAAGGAGGCTCGCAGCGTCCGGCGCAGGTCGAGACGCAGTCCGCGCGGATCGGGCCGGTGCCGGCGCGTCAACAGCTCGGCCTGCGGCAGGTGCATGCGCTCGATCGCACGCAGCGCCTCGCTGATCTCGGCCGCACTCATCTGCGCGAAATCCTTCTTCTGAAGGATCTCCTTGTCGGAGACCGACAGGCGCAAATCCTGCTCCTGGTGCTGCGGCGTCTCGGTCATGCGCGGCTGCGACATCGCCTCCTGCACGCGGCGGGAGCCGGCCTGCGGCTTCTTCTTGGCCTGCTCCGGCAGCGGCACCGAATCCAGCATGTGCTTCCATTCCTCCGAGGCGCGGAAGAACAGGTTGAAGGCCTGCTTGAAGATCAGCGCATGCTCGTGGCGCTTGACGAAGATCGCCTCCAGCGTGGTGAAGACGTCGGCCCGGTTGCCGATGTCGATCACCTGCAGCGCGCTCATGGCGTCGATGACCGCGCCCGGCCCAACCGGCATGCCCGCCGAACGCAGCGCGCGAGCGAAGCCGACGATGTTGTCGGCGAACTGCTCGGTTTGCTCGGGGGCAAGGTGGTTGATGGCCATGGTCTCGTATCCATCCGCTCGTCATTCCGGGGCGCGCCACTTGGCGCGAACCCGGAATCCATTCATCCACCGTCACTGCTACCCAATGGATTCCCAGGTGCGCAATTGCGCACCGTCGCTCGCGCTACGGGTGCGCCCCGGAATGACGAACTCAATTCGGCGCACTCGCGTCAATTCTCGCTCGTCGCTTCCTTCAGCACCTTCTGCAGGGTGTCGCCCTGCATCCGGGTGATGTCGTCCTGGTACTTGAGCAGCGCGCCCAGCGTATCGCCGACCACTTGCGGGGTCAGCGAGCGGGCATCGAGCTCGGACAATGCGGTGGCCCAGTCAATGGTCTCGGCGACACCCGGCGATTTGTAGAAGTCCTGGTCGCGCAGCGCCTGCACGAAGCGCACGACCTGCTGCGACAACTTTGCGGAGATGCCGGGCACGCGCGACTTGACGATCGCAAGCTCGCGCTCGGCCGCGGGATAGTCGACCCAATGATAGAGGCAGCGCCGCTTCAGCGCGTCGTGGATCTCGCGGGTCCGGTTGGAGGTAATGATGACGATCGGCGGACTCGGCGCCTTCACGGTGCCGAATTCGGGGATCGTCACCTGGAAGTCGCTGAGGATCTCGAGGAGATACGCCTCGAACGCTTCGTCGGCGCGGTCGAGCTCGTCGATCAAGAGGACTGGCGGACCGGCGACGTCGGGCTCGAGCGCCTGGAGCAGCGGCCGCTTGATCATGTAGCGGTCGGCGAAGATGTCGGAAGAGAGCTGGTCGCGATCGGTATCGCCGGCGGCTTCGGCCATGCGGATCGCGATCATCTGCGCGGCGCTATTCCACTCATAGACCGCGGAGGAGACGTCGAGGCCTTCATAGCACTGCAGGCGAATCAGCTTCCGCCCCAGCGCGGCCGACAGCACCTTCGCGATCTCGGTCTTGCCGACGCCGGCCTCGCCTTCCAGAAACAGCGGCCGGCCCATGCGCAGCGACAGGTACGTCACCGTCGCCAACGATCGCTCGGCGAGATAGCCGCGCGACGTCAGGAGTTCGAGCATCGCATCGACCGATGCCGGCAGGGTCGCTGAAGTCATGAAAAAGCCAGTCTCGCTACGCCCTCACCGGGACAAGTTTGGCCGAGGCGTGAGGTTCACTCACTCCTTGGCATTGGCTGCATCGAGGGCACGCCGCGTCAGCACACCGATGAGATGCGCGCGGTATTCGGCACTGCCGTGGATGTCGCTGTTGAGCCCCTCGGCCGGCACCTCGATGCCTTCGATCGCTTTCGACGCGAAGCGCTTTTTCAGGGCTTCCTCGAACGCCTCGACGCGGAACACGCCTTCGGAGCCGGCACCAGTGACGGCGACCCGCACATCGGAAGGACGCCGTGCCACGAACACGCCGACCAGCGCATAGCGCGAGGCCTGGTTGCGGAATTTGACGTAGGCCGCCTTTTTCGGCAGCGGGAACATCACCTTGGTGATGATCTCATCGGCTTCCAGCGCGGTCGTGAACAGGCCCTGAAAAAACTCTTCGGCCTTGAGGCGGCGCTTGTTGGTGACGATGGTCGCGCCAAGCGCGAGCACGGCAGCCGGATAGTCCGCGGTCGGATCGTTATTGGCGAGCGAGCCGCCGATCGTGCCCTTGTGGCGCACGGCGGGGTCGCCGATCTGGCTCGCGAGATTCGCCAGCGCCGGGATCGCCTCGCCGACGATCGCGGAGGTCGCGACCTCGGCGTGCTTGGCGGTGGCGCCGATCACCAGCGATCGGCCCTTCATCTCGATCGTGTTGAGCCCCTCGATATGGGAGAGGTCGACCAGATGCGGGGGGCTGGCGAGGCGCTGCTTCATGACGGGAATCAGCGTGTGGCCGCCGGCGATGAGCTTGGCGTCTTCGTTCTTCACCAGGAGGTTGGCGGCCTGCCGCACGGTCCCTGGGCGATGATATCTAAATTCGTACATCTGAATGTCCTGATCGCGGGATGCGCGTTACGCGAGGTCGGATTTCGCCATCGCCTTGGCGCCGGCGGAGATCGAGGCGACGATGTTCTGGTAGCCGGTGCAGCGGCAGAGATTGCCTTCCAGCTCTTCCCGGATCGTATGGTCGTCGATCTCGTGGCCCTTGCGGTGGACGATGTCGATCGCGGTCATGATCATGCCGGGCGTACAGAAGCCGCATTGCAGGCCATGGTGCTCACGGAAGGCCTCCTGCATCGGATGCAGCGGCGCGCCGTCAGCGGCCAGCCCCTCGATCGTCTTGACCTCGTGGCCATCGGCCATCACCGCGAGCGTGGTGCAGGACTTCACGGCCTTGCCGTCGAGATGCACGACACAGGCGCCGCACTGCGAGGTGTCGCAGCCGACATGGGTGCCGGTCAGGTGCAGATTCTCGCGCAGGAACTGCACCAGCAGGGTGCGCGGATCGACGTTGGCCGTGACAGGATTGCCGTTCACGATGAGGGAGATTTTTGCCATAAGCACTCTCTATCAGCGCCCCGACGGGTCCCGTCGAAGCGGTTCTTATAATTATTCCAACCCATCATATGGGCCATTATGCCTGGGGGCAACATCGCCTCGGACGCAAGGCGCCATGCCGAAAGGCGATAGCCTTCAGCCTTGTACCGCCTTGGCAAAATTCGCGAAAAACTCGTCGGCAAGTTTCTTGGCGGCGCCATTGATGAGGCGCTGGCCGAGCTGCGCCAACTTGCCGCCGATCTGCGCCTCGACGTCGTAGGAGAGCAGCGTGCCGCCGTCCTTCTCCGCCAGCTTGACCACAGCGCCCCCCTTGGCGAAGCCAGCGACCCCGCCCTCGCCCTCACCCGAGATCCTATAGCCGTTCGGCGGGTCGAGATCGGAGAGCGTGACCTTGCCCTTGAAGCGTGCCGAGACCGGGCCGACCTTCATTTTCGCTGTTGCGCGAAAGCCGCCATCCTCGGTCCTCTCGAGCTCCTCGCAACCGGGGATGCAGGCCTTCAGCACCTCGGGATCGTTGAGCTTGGTCCACACAGCCTCGCGCGGCGCCGCAAGCTGGACTTCGCCGGTCATCGTCATGGCCATGAGGTGCCCTCCCAAATCGCGCAACTATAGTGCCGATCAAGTAACGCAGGGACGCGGCAAAGGAAAGGGCGCCGCAAGGTCAACTGCAATGCATGTTCGCAACTGCAAAAAGACGTGGGCGGGCGGTTGGGGATTGGCACAGAGGGGGCATGATGATTAGGTCGCGCGCAATATGAGCACATCCCTCTCCCCCCTGCTCGCACCGATGCTGTCGAGCGCCGCCATGCGCGCGGTCTGCGACGATCGGTCGACCCTGCAGAACATGCTCGATTTCGAGGCAGCCCTGGCACGCGCCGAGGCCGCCACGGATGTGATCCCGGCAACCGCCGTGGGTCACATCGAGGCCGCGTGCAACGCCGATTCCATTGACATGGCCGCACTGGCGGAGGCCGCGACACGATCGGGCAATCTCGCGATTCCCCTGGTCAAGACCCTGACGGCCAATGTCGGCAAGGCCAACACGGAGGCCGCGCGCTACGTGCATTGGGGCGCAACCAGCCAGGATGTCATCGACACCGCGACCATGCTGACGCTTCGCGCCGGCATCGACGCGCTGGACGCCGACCTCAGCCGCGCCATCAAGGGCTTTGCCGCGCTGGCGCGCGATCATCGCAACACCGCGATGGTGGCACGGACCTGGCTCCAGCACGCGCTGCCGATGCCGTTTGGCCTGAAGGCCGCCGAGTATGCGTCAAGCCTCGCCCGCGCCCGCTGCCGCCTGCGGCGGCTGCGGCGCGAGGGCCTCGCCCTGCAATTCGGTGGCGCGGCCGGCACGCTCGCCGCCCTCGGCGACAAGGGGCTCGTGGTCGCCGAACGGCTGGCGCAGGAGCTGAACCTGCCGCTGCCGGAAGCGCCCTGGCACACCCATCGCGACCGGATCGCGGAGGCTGCGTCCTGTTTCGCCATTCTGGCTGGAAGCTGCGGCAAGATCGCGCGCGACGTCTCTTTGATGATGCAGACCGACGTCGCCGAAGCGTTCGAGCCGGCCGGCGAAGGCCGCGGCGGGTCCTCGACCATGCCGCACAAGCGCAACCCCGTCGCCGCTGCCAGCGCGCTCGGCGCCGCCACCATGGCTCCGCAACTGGCCGCCACGATCTTCGCGGCTCAAGTGCAGGACCACGAGCGCAGCGCCGGTCCCTGGCACGCGGAGTGGCCGACGCTGCCGCAATTGATGCTGGTCACCTCCGGGGCGCTTGCCGCCATCGTCGACATCGCGGAGGGATTGGACGTCGACGCCGCGCGCATGCGCAGCAATCTCGATGCGACGCAAGGCCTGATCATGGCGGAAGCGGTCACCTTTGCGCTGGCCGACAAGATCGGCAAGAGCGATGCGCATCATCTCATCGAGGCCGCCAGCAAGCGCGCGGTCGCCGAGAAGAAACATCTGCGCGAGGTGCTGTCGGCCGATTCGCAGGTCACTGCGCATCTGACGCCCGAGAAAATTGCGGCATTGTTCGAGCCAATGGCCTATCAAGGGGCTTCCCAGGCCCTGATCGACCGGTTGCTCGCTTCCCTGGACCTTTCCTGATGTCATTGCCGGGCTTGACCCGGCAATCCATCATCTGGGAAGACAGATTGTTAGATGGATGCGCGGGTCAAGCCCGCGCATGACGAGGAACATGCCATGCCCATGATCGATGCCGACGGTTGCCTGCTCAACGTCTCCGTCGAGGGCCGCGACGGTGGGCCGACCCTGATGCTCTCCAATTCGCTCGGCTGCACGCTTCAGATGTGGGAGCCGCAGATGAAGGCGCTGACGCAGGTGTTCCGCGTCATCCGTTACGACCGCCGCGGCCATGGCCGGTCCAACGTTCCGCCCGGCCCCTACACGATGGAGCGCTTCGGCCGCGATGTGCTCGCGATCCTCGACGACCTCAACATCGAGAAGGTGCATTGGTGCGGCCTGTCGATGGGCGGCATGGTCGGGCAATGGCTCGGCGCCAATGCGCCGGAGCGCTTCGGCAAGCTCATCCTCGCCAACACCTCCTGCTACTATGCCGAGCCAACCAAATGGCTGGAGCGTATCGACGCCGTGAAGAAGGGCGGCATCGCCGCGGTTGCCGATGCCGTGATCGCGGGATGGCTGACACAGGATTTTCGCGAGCGTGAGCCTGACATCACCGCCAGGATGAAGTCGATGCTGCTCGCCTCGCCGGTCGAAGGTTATCTCGCCTGCTGCGAAGCGCTGTCGACGCTGGACCAGCGCGAGCTGCTTCCCAAGATCAAGAGTCCGACGTTGGTGATCGCCGGCCGCCACGACCTGGCGACGCCGATCTCGGCAGGTGAATTGATCCGCTCGAAGATTCCCGGCGCGAGCATGACCATCATCGACGCCGCACATATTTCCAACATCGAGCAGCCGCACGCGTTCACGGATGCGGTGGTGGGATTCTTGACGCAGCGCTAGCCACCATCTTCGTCATCCCGGAGGATAAGAATATGGACGACCAAAAGCGCCGCGATGCCGGCATGAACGTGCGCCGCAAGGTGCTGGGCAATGCCTGGGTCGACAAGTCGATCGCGGGCCGCAACGCGTTCAACACCGACTTCCAGGATCTGATCACGCGCTACGCCTGGGGCGAGATCTGGACCCGCCCCCATTTCGACGAGCGCACCCGTCGGGTGCTCGTCATCGGCACCATGGTCGCACTCGGGCAATGGGACGAATTCCGCCTGCACGTGCGCGCGGCGCTGGCCGAGGGCGGCTTCACCCCTGACGACATCAAGGAAATCCTGCTCCAGCAGGCGATCTATTGCGGCGTGCCGGCGGCAAACCACGCCGTGAAGGAAGCCTCAGCGATTGTGCAGGAGCTCGGCCTGCTCAAGACCTAGCGGAGCTGCGATCTCGACGGTCTCTTGAACCGTCGTGTGGACTGTCTTGGGCGCGGTCTCAGGCCGTTCGATCACCACCACGATGGCAGCGCCGAGCAGCAGCAGCAGCTCGGTGGCGTGCAGCCGCAGCGCGGCCATCTCGCCGACCTTCGAAGCCATCACCATGCTGGCAAACGAGATCAGGCTGCCGATCGCCAGGGCAATGCCGAGCGCCTCGTCGCTGCCGCCGTTCCTGCGGATGCGAGGAATGCAGAGCAGCACGAGATAGATCGCAAAGAACGCCACGACCGTCAGCCGGCCCAGCGCAAGCAGCCACGCGGCGCGCACCGTTTCCATGCCAGCCATCTGGAGATGGTCGCTCAGGTACAGCGCGACCGCCACGCTCGGCCGCTCGTAGAGGCCGTGCACAGGTGCGACAATGATATTGAAGGCGACAAGGGCCCAGGCCGGGATGAAATAGGCCGCCAGCAGCGCGCCGTTGACCGAGCCGATCCGCCAATTTGTGAACATGCCGCTTCCCGCTTCGCCTGCCGTTCGCCTTCGGTCGAAGGCTTTGCGGGGAGCTAACTCGCATCGGACTGTGGCGGCAATTTAAACCCTTTGTTTACCTTAACTGGTCCGGACGCGGTCATTCCCGGGTCGTGCGCCAGCACCAGGCCCGGAATCTCGAGATTTTCAGGTGCGCAAGAGCGCACCTGAGCTCGGCTCTTCGAGCCGCCCCGGAATGACTCTTCAACAAGAAGAAGGCCCCGCCTTTCGGCGGGGCCTCCTGCTCCTCGGCTCCCAAACTCACTATTCCTGGCCGCGCTGGCCGCCCTGCTGCTGGCCGGGGCGATCACCCTGACGCATCGGGTCGTTCTGCTGCTGCTGGCCGGGTTTCTGACCACCGCCCTGCTGCTGACCTGGGCGCTGCTGGCCGGGGTTCTGACTCTGCTGACCCGGGTTCTGGTTCTGCTGCTTCGTCATTCGGGGAACTCCCTTGTTGGACGTCAGAGTCGAGACAACGGACGGCGGCCGTTTTGGTTGCCCTGCGGAACCCGGTTCCTCGCAGTTGCGGAACCCCCAGCTACATCCGTCACGAAATGACCTCTGTACAACCGAGGCTTGCCCAGTTGCAGCCGCCAGTTCCCTCCTGTTACAAATCGGGAAGAATGCTAAGCGGCTGCCGGGGCCCAAGAAAACCACACTCCAACCCACTCTCCTCAGAGCTCACCTTGAGCCCGCGTCAGGTTTGGTACGGCAGCGCATGGATTATTTCACCCAGCAGCTCATCAACGGTCTCGTCCTGGGCTCGATCTACGGCCTGATCGCGATCGGCTACACGATGGTCTACGGCATCGTCGGCATGATCAACTTCGCCCATGGCGATGTCTTCATGATCGGCGGCTTCATTGCCCTGATCACCTTCCTGATCCTGATCTCGCTCGGGCTGACCGCGATACCGCTGATCCTGCTCGTCGTGCTGCTTGTCTCGATGGCGATCACCGCGCTCTACGGCTGGACCATCGAACGCATCGCCTACCGGCCGCTGCGCCATTCCTTTCGCCTCGCCCCGATGCTGTCGGCGATCGGCATGTCCTTCGTGCTGACCAACTATTCGCAGGTGGCGCAAGGCGCGCGCGTCAAGCCGATCCCGCCCGTCATCACCGGCGGCTATACGCTGCATGAGAGCGCAGACGGCTTCGTGATCCAACTCTCCAACATCCAGATCATCGTGGTCATCACCACGATCGTGCTGCTGGCGATCTTCACCTGGCTGGTGTCGCGCACCCGGCTCGGACGCGACATGCGCGCCTGCGAGCAGGACCAGACCATGGCGGCGCTGCTCGGCGTCGACGTCGACCGCACCATCTCCATGACCTTCGTGATCGGTGCCGCGCTCGCCGCGGTCGCGGGCCTGATGTACCTGCTCTATTACGGCCTCGTCGATTTCTTCATGGGCTTCGTCGCCGGCATCAAGGCGTTCACCGCTGCCGTGCTCGGCGGCATCGGCTCGCTGCCGGGCGCCATGCTCGGCGGCCTTGCGATCGGCCTGATCGAGACGCTCTGGTCGGCCTATTTCTCGGTCGAATACAAGGACGTCGCGGCGTTCTCGATCCTGATCGTCGTGCTGATCTTCATGCCGACCGGCCTGCTCGGCCGTCCCGAAGTCGAAAAAGTCTGACGGTCGCGCGTGGCAGCTCCCTCACCCATGAAGGCCAAACCGGGCGTCCCTTCCATCCTGAAGACGGCCTTCGTCAACGCGCTGATCGCGCTGGTGCTGTTCTCGTTGATGGTCGGCATCCGCACCGAGGCGGGCGCCTCGGGCCAGCTCACTTATTGGACGCGCTTCGGCGAACTCGCCTCCCTCGTCGCTGCGGTCTTCGGCGGCTCGATCGTGATCGAGCTGCTGCGGCAATGGATCGGCCCGAGCGGCGCCGAGAAACTGGTGCCGCCGGCGGTGAAGAGCGGCATGTCGTTCATCGGCCGCTACGTCGCCCCCGCTCTTCTGATCTTCACGCTGCTGGTGCCGGTGATCTTCTATAACCAGCGCTACATCCTCGACCTGGCGATCCTCGTGCTCACCTATGTCATGCTGGGCTGGGGACTGAACGTCGTGGTCGGGCTCGCCGGCCTGCTCGATCTCGGCTACGTCGCCTTCTATGCGGTCGGCGCTTATTCCTACGCACTGCTTGCAACCAATTTCGGCTGGTCGTTCTGGGTCTGCCTGCCGCTCGCCGGCATCCTCGCCGCGTTCTGGGGCGTGCTGCTGGGCTTCCCCGTGCTGCGCCTGCGCGGTGATTATCTTGCCATCGTGACTCTCGCCTTCGGCGAGATCATCCGTCTCGTCATCATCAACTGGCAGGACCTGACCGGCGGCCCCAACGGGGTCTCGGGCATTCCTCGTCCCAGCTTTTTCGGCATCCCGCTCGACAACAGCGACGACGGGCTCGCGGCCTGGCTTCACATCGAATATTCGACGACGCATCGCATCGTCTTTCTGTTCTATCTGATCCTGGCCCTGGCGCTGCTCACCAACTGGGCGACGATCCGCCTGCGCCGCCTGCCGATCGGGCGGGCCTGGGAAGCCTTGCGCGAGGACGAGGTCGCCTGCCGCGCGCTCGGCATCAACACGACGACCACCAAGCTCACGGCATTCGCGACAGGAGCGATGTTCGGCGGCTTTGCCGGCGCGTTCTTCGCCACCCGCCAGGGCTTCATCAGCCCGGAATCCTTCACCTTCCAGGAATCGGCGCTGGTGCTCGCCATCGTCGTGCTCGGCGGCATGGGCTCGCAGCTCGGCGTCGCGCTGGCCGCGCTCACCATGATCGGTGGCTTCGAATTGTTCCGGAGCCTCGAGACCTACCGCATGCTGGTGTTCGGCATGGCCATGGTGCTGATCATGATCTGGCGGCCGCGCGGCCTGATCGGCCATCGCGCGCCCACCGTGTATCTGACCAAGGCACAGGCGATCTCCTCCGACCTCGTCAAGGAAGGGCACGGATGAGCGGCGAAAAGATTCTCAACGTCGACCGGCTCGCCATGCGCTTCGGCGGCATCGTTGCCGTGCAAGACCTGTCCTTCTCGGCGGCACGGAAGCAGATCACCGCGCTGATCGGGCCGAACGGCGCCGGCAAGACCACCGTGTTCAACTGCATCACCGGCTTCTACAAACCGAGCGGCGGAGCCATTCGCCTCACCCATGACGACGGTAGGACGATCGCGCTGGAGCGGCTGAACGATTTCCGCATCGCCAAGCAAGCCAAGGTCGCCCGCACCTTCCAGAACATCCGGCTGTTTCCCGGCATGACCGCGCTGGAAAACCTGATGGTGGCGCAGCACAATGCATTGATGCGCGCCTCAGGCTTCACTTTGCTCGGCCTCGTCGGCGCGCCCGTCTACCGTGAGGCCGAGAAGCGCGCGATCAATCTCGCCACCGACTGGCTCAAGCGGGTCAATTTGCTCGACCGCGCCGACGACGCCGCCGGCAATTTCGCCTATGGCGACCAGCGCCGGCTCGAGATCGCGCGCGCGATGTGCACCGAGCCCGCGCTGTTGTGCCTGGACGAGCCCGCCGCGGGCCTCAATGCGCGCGAAAGCGCGGCCTTGAGCGAGCTCCTGCTCTCGATCCGCGACGAACTCGGCACCTCGATCCTCCTGATCGAGCACGACATGTCGGTGGTGATGGAGATTTCCGACCACATCGTGGTGATGGACCATGGCGTCAAGATCGCCGAGGGCACGCCGCGCGAGGTCCGCGACGATCCCAAGGTGATCGCGGCCTATCTCGGCGCCGACGAGGAAGAGGCGGCAGCTGTGATGGAGGGCGGCTCGTGACGGCGGCGCCCTCTCCTCTGCTCGCGATCCGGGGCTTGCGCGCCGCCTACGGCAAGATCGAGGCGCTGAAGGGCGTCGACGTCGAGATCAACGCCGGCGAGATCGTGGCGCTGATCGGCGCCAACGGCGCCGGCAAGTCGACGCTGATGATGACGATCTTCGGCAAGCCGCGGGCCCGCGCCGGCCAGATCCTGTACGAGGGCCGCGACATCACCGACGTGCCCACCCACGAGATCGCGCATTTGCGCATCGCGCAATCGCCGGAGGGACGGCGCATCTTCCCGCGCATGAGCGTGGCGGAAAACCTCCAGATGGGGGCCGACGCCACCGGATGCACCGATTCCGAACGCGACGCGACGCTGGCACGCGTCTTCTCGCTGTTTCCGCGGCTGAAGGAGCGCTACGCCCAGCGCGGCGGAACCCTGTCCGGCGGCGAGCAGCAGATGCTGGCGATCGGCCGCGCCCTGATGAGCCGTCCGCGCCTGCTCCTGCTGGACGAGCCTTCCCTCGGGCTCGCGCCCCTGATCGCCCGCCAGATTTTCGACGCGATCCGCACCCTGAACCGGCAGGACGGCCTGACCGTCCTGATCGTCGAGCAGAACGCCAACCACGCGCTCAAGCTCGCCCATCGCGGCTATGTCATGGTCAACGGCCTGATCACCCTGGCCGGGACCGGCGCCGAGTTGCTGCAGCGCCCCGAGATTCGCGCCGCCTATCTGGAAGGCGGCCGCCACGGCTGAGGCGGGCCGCGTGCGGCCGAATGCGGCGAGATATCTCCGTCAATGCCCGTATTTTGCCGGTGACTTCTCGCCAAATTCATTCAAGAATGGCGCCGGTTTGGACCGGGCATGCCCGGCGACTTCCACAGGCGACCACCCGCGAGGTATCTCATGAAATCACTGAAGCTCATCGGTCTGGCATTCGGCGCGTCGATCGCGCTGTCGAGCGCGGCTTTCGCGCAGGATGTCACCATCGCAGTCGCAGGCCCGATGACCGGCGGCGAGTCCGCCTTCGGCCGCCAGATGAAGAACGGCGCCGAGATGGCCGTTGCCGATATCAACGCGGCCGGCGGCGTCAACGGCAAGAAGCTCGCGCTCTCCGTCGAGGACGATGCCTGCGATCCGAAGCAGGCCCGCTCGATCGCCGAGAAGATCGCCAGCGCCAAGATGCCCTTCGTCGCCGGGCACTATTGCTCGTCGTCGTCGATCCCCGCCTCGGAAGCCTATGCCGACGGCAACGTGCTCCAGATCACCCCGGCCTCGACCAACCCGCTGTTCACCGAGCGCAAGCTCTGGAACGTTGCGCGCGTCTGCGGCCGCGACGATCAGCAGGGCCTGATCGCGGCGCAGTACATCGCCAAGAACTTCAAGGGCAAGAATATTGCCATCCTCAACGACAAGACCACCTACGGCAAGGGTCTTGCCGACGAGACCAAGAAGGCGCTCAACAAGGCCGGCATCACCGAGAAGATGTACGAGTCCTATAACAAGGGCGACAAGGACTTCAACGCGATCGTCTCGCGCCTGAAGCGTGACAACATCGACCTCGTCTATGTCGGCGGCTACCATCAGGAGAGCGGCCTGATCCTGCGTCAGATGCGCGACCAGGGCCTCAAGACGATCCTCATGGCCGGCGATGCGCTGGCCGACAAGGAGTACGCCTCCATCACCGGCCCGGCCGGCGAAGGTACGCTGTTCACCTTCGGCCCCGATCCGCGCAACAAACCGACCGCGAAGAAGATCGTCGACGCCTTCAAGGCCAAGAACATCGACCCCGAAGGCTATACGCTTTACACCTACGCGGCGATGCAGGTCTGGTCGCAGGCGGCCAAGAAGGCCGGCACCACCGACGCCAAGAAAGTGATGGCGGCGATCAAGGCCGGCAAGTGGGACACCGTGATCGGCCCGATCGAGTACGACGCCAAGGGCGACATCAAGCAGCTCGACTACGTCGTCTACAAGTGGGACGCCAAGGGCGGCTACGCCCAGATCAAGGGCAACGGCACCTGATACGCGTCGCGGAGCCTCAGGCTACCCCATTCCATCATCACCACGCCCCGGCTTATCCCCGGGGCGTTTCTTCTTGCGGCGGGCTCAGACGGCCGCCGGCAGCTCGCCGGCCGCCGCGGCCTGGGCCTTCCGCAGCGCCTGCAGCAGGTCGTTCGGCCGAAACGGCTTTTGCAGGCAGACCACGTTGGCCAAATGAGGCGCTTGTTCCATGAAATCCAGGGCGGTCATCCCGGACACCGCGATGATCGGAAGTTCCGGCGCACGCTCGCGCAGGCTCGCGATGACGTCGACGCCGCTGGTGTCGCCGAGGAAGATGTCGACGATCGCTGCGTCAAACGGGCCTTCATCGAACGCCTTCAGCCCGGCCACGCCGCTCTCGGCCTCCGCGACCTCGAAACGATTGACCCGGAGCAGGATCGCGAGCATTGCGCGGACGTCCTTCTGGTCGTCGATGATCAGAACGCGAGGCATTGGGGATAACTCCCGGATATTGATATCAAAATCGGATGATTCAAACCTGGAACCCACGGCGGCGGGAGGGCATTATGGCACCGGTCAGTAAAGCGCATCTTACTAGGACCCTATTCCGCGCTCCCGCCCAAATTAAGTAAGCTGTAACCATCGGTTGAGTCGGGCCCGCATCGGCTCAGGATGCGAGCCCAGAACCCGCTACCATGGAGCCAGGGTGCGGGGGCCGTATGAAGTCGGCGAAGATGGCAAAGACCGGTCTGCGAGAGATGGACGTGCCCCCAGCGATCGACCGAAGCACATTCCTTTCGACGCTGCCGGCCAGCACCGCCGACCGCACCGCAGCGTTGGCGATCGTCGGCATCTCCTCGATCCTGTTCGCACTCGCCGTTCCGTTCGCGGGTATCCCGCTCCTGCCCGTCCCCGCCTTCGTGGCGAGCTATCAATCGGCCCTCGCCGTCAGCGACGTCGTCACCGCGGTGCTGCTGCTGTCACAGTTTTCGGTGCTGCGAACCCGGGCACTGCTGTTGCTTGCGACCGGCTACCTCTTCACCGCCGCGGCAGCGCTGGTCCATGCCCTCACCTTCCCCGGCCTGTTCACACCGACCGGACTTTTCGGCGCGGGGCGGCAGACCACGGTCTGGCTCTACATGATCTGGCACGCCGGCTTCCCGCTGTGCGTACTCGGCTATGCCTGGCTGAAGGAGGCCGACGGCGGCACCACGATCCGCGGCAAGGCGGCCATGGCGATCACTGCCAGCGCGATCGGCGTCATCGTCGCCATGGCTCTGTTCACCTGGATCGTCACCGCCCAGCACGATCTGCTCCCGGTCCTGCTGCGTGACGGCCACTACACGCCGACCATGATCGGCGTCGTGTCCTTCGTGTGGTCGCTGAGCTTCGCCGCGCTCGTCTCGCTCTGGTTCCGCAGGCCGCATTCGGTGATCGACGTCTGGCTCATGGTGGTGATGTGCGCCTGG
>Ga0102591_1003282_pt1 | contig 14880 bp, 12 predicted proteins | sample AraplaCol_mCL_r2_2_FD_76860 | JGI IMG/M metagenome (GOLD analysis project Ga0102591, IMG submission 76860) | Arabidopsis root microbial communities from North Carolina, USA - plate scrape MF_Col_mCL_r2 (SPADES assembly) (version 2) | ecosystem: Host-associated > Plants > Roots > Endosphere... | reverse complement strand
CGAGGCCATGGCGGCGGCCTATCCCGCCATGCCGCTGATCCTGGCCCACGCCGGTTGGGGCGCGGACGCCGGCCTGATCGGACGGCTGATGGCGGCGCACCCCAATCTCTACGCCGACCTTTCGATCCGGCTCGATCCGGCGCGCGCCGACAATCCGAACCTAGCGCTCTCGATCCTGACGCCGGACGGCGCGCTCGAGCCCGAATGGCGGGCCGTGATCGAGCGCTTTCCCGGCCGCTTCCTGTTCGCCATGGACATCACCGAAAGCCAGCGCCACGGGCGCATATCCGAACTGCTGGCCGCCGCCCGCACGGCCTTCGCGCCGCTCGCCCCGGAGGTCGAAGCCGCCGTGGCCCACGGCAACATCCAGCGCCTGATGCGCGGGTGTCCGGCGGGCCCGTCCACCCGTCCATGATCCGGAGGTCTTCAATGCTGAAAGCGTTCTCGCTGGCTGTCGTTTCCCTGCTTGTCTCGACAGCGGGGCATGCGCAGCCCATCGAGCATCCGATCGGCCGCGCCGGGGCCCTGGTGAGCTATTCGGACGCCGACGTCACCTTGCGGGACAAGGAAGGCAAGGACGTCGTCGTGGCGATGACCCCGGGATGGACGGTGGTCACCGCGCGCAAGGTCGCGCCGGACACGATCAAGGCCGGCGATTTCGTCGCCACCATCAACACCGACCTCGGACCGGACTCGGGCCGAGCGACGGAGTTGCGCCTGTTCGAGCCCGGCTATCGCCCTGAACTGGGCACGCACGCCATGCCGCAGCCGGCGACGTCGATCACCCACGGGACGGTGACGGCCGTCCGCAAGGTCGATGCGGGTTTGGAGCTGGACGTGACCTATCCTGGCGGCGCGCGCCGCATCGAGGTCCCGGCGTCGATCCAGCCCGTCGCCTATGAGGTCCATGACCGTCTGTTCGCTCAGCCCGGAATGCAGGCGACGGCCGTCACCCGGCGAGACGCCGATGGCGTATGGCGCGCGGGCCGCATCATGCTCCAGCCCCAGGAGTCGAAAGTGCGGGCGGTCCAGGCTTTGCGCCGCGATTGACAACCTGCGCGCCGCAGCGACCTAGTATCCGCAACGACGCCTGAAGGCGCGAGGGTTACGGGGAGGGGCGACATATGGCGACGGGCGTGCCGACCTTGGCGTTCGATCTCGCCCCGGCCCCATTCCGCGCCACGCCCGAAATCCTGGCCCAATACGGCGCGCTGACCGGCGCAGAGGACCCGCGCCTGGCGCCGCAGGTGGCCATGGCCATCGAGGACGCCCTGGACCGGGCCGGCTGGCCGATCGGCCGGGTCTGCGGTCCGGAAACGGCGCTGGCCGACAATTTCGACGTCTCCGTCCGCGTGCTTCGCCAGGCGTTGCGGATCCTGGAGGCGAGGGGGTCTTGCCGGCCTCGGCGCGGCCCTTCCGGCGGGCTGATCGTCCTGGCGCCCGACCAGGCCGCCATCGCCGCGGCCATGGCCAACCATCTGCTGTGGACCGGCGTTCGCGACGACGAGGTCTGGGAGGCGCGGGCGCTGATCGAGCCCTTGGCCCTGGCCGCGGCGGCGCAGGCGTCGGATCGAGGTGAGGCTGCGGCTCCGCCCTTTCTCGGCCTGGCCCTGGCCTGTCTCGAACGCTTCGGCGGCGGCATGTCCGGCGCTCCGAAGGAGCTCAGCCGGGCGTTGAATGCGGCGATGCGCGCCGGCGACGCCGACCGCGCCTTCGACCTCGCCCGCGAGAGCGTCAGAATTCGTCGTGGCCTGGACCTGGCTGTCGTGGCCGGCAGCACGCCCAGCTTCCCCGGCGCGACCGTCGGCCAGAACCTCGCCGCCAGGGTCGCGGCGCGCATCGGCGCAGAGATCCGCCCGGAAGCCAGCCGCGACGGCGAGCCCCTTGGCACGGTCTGGACCTTGTCGGAGCGATACGGCGTCAGTCCGGGCGTGATGGTCGAGGCGGTGCGCCTGCTCGAGGACGCGGGCGTGGCGAAAAGCGTCAAGGGGCGGGGCGGCGGCGTACGCCTGCGCCAGCCCGATCCGGCGTCGATCATCACCACCGTGCACGGCTATCTGGCCGCCCACGCCGCCATGCCCGAGGCGGAGGTCTGCTTCCACCTCAACGCCTGGGCCACCGAGCAGGCGGCGCGGACCCGCTCGAACGCGCAGATGGACGACCTCGGCCGGATCTGGGGACTGGTCGAGGCCGCGCCCGAACCGGTCAGGGCGCAGGCCTGGTTCGCGTTGCAGCGGCGGCTCTACGAGATCGCCGACAACGGCCCGCTGCACCTGCTGGCCGTCTGCTTCGCGGGCTTCACCGTCCGCACCCAGGCCGCCGCGCCGCCGGCGTCGGACCCAGCCCTGACGGGCGGAATCCGCGAGGCCGGCTGGACGATCGTCCGCGGCGTCGCCGAGCGCGACGCGATGCTGGCGAGCGCGGGCCATGAGCGGGCCAGGGCGATCTTCATTCCTGGCCCCAGGCGCCTGATGCGAGCGTGAGGCTGCGGCCCGGTCCGTTGGGCGCCAGGGCAATTGTGAGCGCTATTTAAGGGCGCCCGCTCCAACTTAGATCGTCCCCAAGCGGCGGGCTTCGTCCCCGCCGCGAACGCAGCGCCGCGCCACGGCGCCGGGGGGAAGTCAGCGTATGGACCGCCTTGTGCAGGCGCCGCGAGCGGCGATGAGCCGTCGGGCGTCGACGGGGGGAAGCGGTCCCGCGTCGGTCGATCCGCCCGGGCGCGATCTGGGCGGCGCTACGGCTGCGGCGGCGCGCAAGGGGGCGTCGCCGCAGGACCCCGTCATCGCCGGCGCCGTCAAGCGCGCCCGAGCGACACGACACTTCACACATCGGAGACACCCAATGTCCAAGTCCACGACCGCCCTCCTGCTCGGCCTGACGCTCGCCCTCGGCGGCGCCGGCGCGAGCCTGGCCCAAACTCCGGCGCCCGCCGCCGCGTCGGCGGCCAAGCTCAGCGTCGACAGCCTGGTCGGCGACCTGATCAAGGACCCCGACGCCAAGGCCGTGCTGACCGCCAACATCCCCGAGGTGGTGGCCAATCCGCAGCTGACCATGGGCTACGGCATGAAGCTGCGCGACATCGCCCAGTTCGAGCCGACCCTGACGGCCGAGAAGCTGACCAAGATCGACAAGGACCTGGCCGCCTTGCAGGCCAAGCGCGGTCACTGACATGCAGGGTCTGAGCCGGCGGCGACTGTGGCTCCTCGGCGCGAGCGCCGCCATGGCCTCCGTCGTGGGGAAAGCGGCGGGGGCCGGCGAGCCGGAGGACCTGCTGGCCTACGTCAATCCGGAACTGCGGCCCGCCGCGCGACAGATCCAGGCCATGAGCGCCAAGTTCCCGCCGCCGGCCGCGGAGACCCTGGTCCCCTGGCGCAAGTTCGTGTCGGGCTTCGGCGCGGCGGCGGCGGCCACGCCGCCGGTCAGTAAGCTGGCGATCAAGGGGCCTCCGGGGGCTCCCGACGTGACGATCTTCGTCATCAACGCCAAGCCGGGCGCCGCGCGGCCGGCGATCCTCCACATGCATGGCGGCGGCTTCGTCGGCGGCAGCGCCGAGTCCAGCGTCCGCCAGCTGCAGGACCTGGCCGCGACGCTCGACTACGGGATCGTCACGGTCGAGTACCGGCTGGCGCCGGAGGCCACCTACGCCGCCTCGGTCGAGGACAACTACGCCGCCTTGCGCTGGCTGCGCGACCACGCCGCCGAGGTCGGGATCGATCCGGCCAGGATCGCGGTGATGGGCGAGAGCGCGGGCGGCGGGCATGCGGCCCTGCTGGCCATCGCCGCCCGTGATCGGGGCGAGATCCCGCTGGCCTTCCAGATGCTGATCTATCCCATGCTCGACGACGCCACCGGCAGCACGCGCCTGCCGCCGGGGGCGATCGGCAAGATCGGCTGGGACGCCAAGGCCAACGCCTTCGGCTGGCGGTCTTTCCTGGGCCAAGAGCCTGGCGGGGCCAAGGTCCCGGCCAAGGCCGTGCCCGCCCGAACCGCCAGCCTGGCTGGCCTGCCGCCAACCTTCATCGGCGTCGGTTCGATCGATCTCTTCGTCGACGAGGACGTGGACTACGCCAGGCGCCTGATCGACGCCGGCGTGGCGACCGAGCTTCTGGTCGTGCCCGGCGCCTTCCACGGTTTCGATGGCATCGCGCCGGCCACCGCCGTCGCCCGGCAGTTCGCGGCCCTCAAAATCTCGGCCCTGCAGCAGGCGTTCGCTTGAGCCGCCTGGCCAGGGCCTCGATCCTAGCGGAAGAGCTTCTGCGCGAAGTCGTACAGGCTGGCCCGCCACACCGACCATTCGTGGCCGCCGGGAAACGCGTGGGTCTCCACCCGCACGCCGTGGCGATCGAACATCTCGAACGCCTTTTTGGCCTGGGGCAGGGCGATGTCGGTCTCGCCGTTGGAATAGTAGAACAGCTTCAGCCTGGCGGCCTTCGCGCCCAGGTCGGCGCCGTTGTGGTCCTCGAACGCCTTCAGGTCGCCGGGGAACCAGCCGGAGCTGAACACCCCGATCCAGTTGAACCGCTCGGTATGGGTCAGGCCGATGTTGAGGGTCTGGATGCCGCCCATCGACAGGCCGGCCAGTGCCGTCTGGCCCGGCGCCTTCGACACCCGGTAGTTGGCCTCGACATAGGGCATGACCGCGCCCAGCAGGTCGGCCGTGAACGGGTCCTGGCCGGCGTCCCAGGTCATCGGCTGGCCGGTCGGCTTCACGGCGCCGGCGGGCATGACCACGATCATCGGCGGGGTCTTCTTCTCGGCGATCAGGTTGTCGAGGATGAAACCGGCCCGGCCGACCGTCGGCCAGGAGTCGTCGGCGTCGCCGCCGCCGTGCAGCAGGTAGAGCACCGGATAGGTCTTGCCGTCGCGGCCGTAGCCGGGCGGGGTGTAGACCTGCATCTGGCGCTCGACGCCCAGGGTCGGCGAGGCGTAGCGCACGCGGGCGATCGCGCCGTGCGGGACGCCCGGCCGGTCGGCGGCGAAATCATCGTCCGAGACGACCAGCAGGCTCTTGGCCTGGGTCAGCGAGGCCGAGGTGGCCGGATTGCGCGGATCGACCACCTGCACCCCGTCCATCAGGAAGGCGTAGCGATAGGCGCCGGCCGGAAGCGCGTCGCTGGTTCCCGTCCAGACCCCGTCGACGCCCTTGGCCAGGGCCAGCGGCGGCCCGCCCCAGGCCAGGAACTCGCCGGTCACGGCGACGGTCCGGGCCTCGGGCGCGTAGAGGCGGAAGGTCACGCGCCGGTCGGCGGCGACCTCGGGGGAGACCAGCCTGTCGTTGGGCGTCGGAGCCGGCATGCCGGGCGGCCGCGCCGCCGGCGGTTGGGCCTGGGCGGCGCCGGTCAGCAGGGTGGTGGCGACCAAGGTCGCGGCCAGTGTCCGCGCGAGCGTCTGGTTCATCTTGTCTGTCACGCGCCTGCGCGCGCCTCCCATTTTGTGACGTCTAAGCGACGGAGGTCGCCCGCATCGATTAGGTGAAATCAATAAAATCGAATCTCATTCAACAATTAGAATCGATAAATCCCTGTTGTCGATTCTAAAATAGAATAGTCATGTCCAAAGTTGGCATCAATTATTTGAATATGTAGTGTTGTTGGATTCAATGAATGCTTGATGGTATCATTGGCATACAGTGTAAAAATAAGAGCGCGTGGGACCACCCGCGCCGGGATGGAAACGCAGCCGTCAGCCGAGGCTCCGCCGAACGGCTAGCCGAAGAAGGGGGAAAGCTATGTTCGATAGAAACCGACTGGCCGCCGTCATGGTCACCACCAGCGTCCTGGCGCTAGCCGCCCAGGCCCAAGCCCAGATGCAGACTCAAGCCCAGACTCAGGCGGCTCCGGCCGATCAGGACGCGGTGGTGACCGAGATCGTGGTCACCGCCCAGAAGCGCGAAGAGCGCCTGCAGGAAGTGCCGCTGTCGATCACCGTCGCCGGCTCGGCCCAGCTGGAGCGCCAGCAGGTCAACCAGGTCTCGGACCTGGCGCGGATCGCGCCCTCGCTGGAGGTGCAGCAGGCGCCTGGCCAGAGCGTCGGGGGCGGCGGCCAGATCCGCGGCATCGGCACCCAGTCGTTCCAGGCGGGCGCGGTCGGCTCTGTTGGCATCGTCGTCGACCAGGTCAGCCAGGGCAACGTCAACATCTCCGACCTGTTCGACATCGCCCGGGTCGAGGTGCTGAAAGGGCCGCAGGGCACGCTGTTCGGCCTGACGACCTCGGCCGGGGTGATCAACATCGCCACCAATGCGCCGGTGTTCGGCCAGTTCAGCGGCCGGGTGCGCACGGAGTTGTCCAAGGACGGAACGGCGGGCTCGAAATACGGCCAGCAGGTGGTGCAGGGGCTGCTCAACATTCCGCTCGCCGAGACCGCGGCCCTGCGGGTGTCGGCCAGCGTCAACCAGCGCCAGGGCGTCAACCGCAACACCCTGACCGGCGACCTCGACGATCACGCCGCCTACGCCCTGCGCGGCCGCCTGCTGTGGGAGCCCAGCGACAAGCTGACCGTCAACCTGATCGGGGACTACAGCAAGACCGACGACGACGGCACCGACTTCTTCGTGCTCTACAAGGCCAACACCGCCCTGACCGCCGAGCTGGCGCAGTGCGGCATCGTCGCCAGCCAGGCCAATCGCGACTACTGCTCGACCAGCAAGCTGATCAACAGGAACACATCCTACGGCGGCTCGCTGCAGCTGGACTACGACCTCGGCGCGGCCAGCGTGACCTCGATCACGGCCCTGCGGAAGCTCGAGGCCGGTCCCGGCTTCCTCGACATCTTCCGCCTGGACGTCAATCCGCTGAAGGTCCGGCAGGGACCCAGCACCGGCGACGGCGACCTGTTCACCCAGGAGGTCCGGATCGCCTCGCCGTCCAGCGCGGTGTTCGAATATACGGCCGGGCTGTTCTATTCGAGCCAGAGCAACCACACCGACCCCGTCGCCATGGCGATCAACGTCACGCCCTTTCCGGGCCTGACCATCCCGATCAGCAACCTTCTGGGCTACGACCTCGACATCAAAGACCGCTCGGCCGCCGCCTTCGGCCAGGCGACCTACCATGTCGGCGACAAGCTGCGGCTGATCGCCGGGGCGCGCTACACCCACGAGACCATGAAGGTCGGCTACGCCTCGCTCGACTCCGGCACGGGCGGCGGCCGCGAGACGACGATCGACAACTGGTCCTGGAAGCTCGGGCCGCAGTACCAGTTCGACAAGGACACCATGGCCTATGCGACCGTGTCGCGCGGCTACAAGGGTCCGCAGGTGGCGGTGGGCGATCCGACCATCCCGACCAACCAGCCCACCCTGATCCGTCCGGAGATCCCGACCAACTACGAGGCCGGGCTGAAGGGCGCCTTGCTGGGCGGTCGGCTGCTGGCCGACGTCAGCGCCTTCTACATGAACCTCAAGGACTACCAGGGCCAGCTCTGCACCCCCAACCAGAGCGGCGGCCTGACCTGCGCGCCGCAGAACATCGGCAAGGTGATCTCCAAGGGCGTCGAGGTGAACCTGTTCGGCCAGCCCGTCCGCGGCCTCTCGCTCAACACCGGCGTGATCTACAACCCGGTGACCTATCCCATGGGCTTCACAGCGCAGGACGGCAGCGACCTGGGCGGCGAGCAGATGGCCAATGCGCCCGAGTGGAAGTTCACCCTGTCGGGCGAATACCGTCATGCGGTGGCCGGAACCGTCGAAGGCTTCGTCGCCGCCGACACCGTCTACAAGTCGGCCGTGCGCTACGCGGCCTCGACCGACCAGAACGTCACCTTCGACGCCCACTGGACCGTCGGCGGCCGCATCGGGCTGCGTGATCCGGACAAGGGCTGGACCGCGGCGATCTTCGTGCGGAACCTGACCGACAGCCACGAGCCGACCGTCCGCTACGCCAACTTCCCCGACGGCTCGATCGGCTCCTACGGCCAGATCCTTACGCCGCAGTCGTTCCGGCTGGTCGGCCTGAGCCTGGACGCCCGTTTCTAGAGGTCCCCGACTGAGGCGGGGCCTTGGCTCCGCCTCGTTTTTTGATCGCACTATCGAGGTTCAAGCATGTTTGTCGCCGCTCTTCTCGCCAGCGCCGTCGCCGCGCCAACTCCCGCCGCCTTCGGCCAGGCCTGCGCGGCGCTGCAGGGTAGGGCGTTCGGCGATCTGGTGGTCACCGGCGCCAGCGAGGTTCCGGCAGGATCGGCCCCGCCGCCGGTGCTGATGTCGCCCAACGGCGGCGCGCCCGCCGCCCGGCCGCCTCTGCCGACGCACTGCCTGGTCACCGCCGACATCGCCCGCCGCACCGGGGCGGACGGCCAGCCCTACGCCATCAAGATCGAGCTGCGCGTGCCGGCCGACTGGAACGGGCGCTTCCTCTACCAGGGCGGCGGCGGCATGAACGGCGTGGTGATGACCGCGCTCGGCGAGCCGACCCCATCCGGCAGCCGTGAGCCGCCGGCCCTGGCGCGCGGCTTCGCGGTGGTCTCCACCGACAGCGGCCACCAGGCCGCCAATCCGGCCGACTCCCGCTTCGCCAAGGACCAGCAGGCCAAGCTCGACTACGGCTACGCCGCGATCGGCAAGGTCACGGCGGGCTCCAAGCTGCTGATCGGCGAACTGACCGGCCGCGCGCCGGCCAAGAGCTATTTCATGGGCTGCTCGAACGGCGGCCGCGAGGCCCTGATCGCCGCCCAGCGCTATCCCACCGAGTTCGACGGCGTCATCGCCGCCAACCCGGCCTTCGAGCTCAGCCGCGCGGCGATCCTGTCGACCTATTCGGCCAATGTCTTCGCCGCAGCGGCCGCCCGTCGCCAGACCGACGCCTCGCGCCTGCTGACCCCGGCCGACGGCGCCTTGCTGCAAAAGGCGATCCTGGCCCAGTGCGACGACCTCGACGGCGCCAAGGACGGCATGATCTTCGGCGCCTGCCGCTTCGACATCCGCAAGATCACCTGCAAGGGCAAGGAAAGCGAAGGCTGTCTGGCGCTGGACAAGGCCGAAGCGATCGAGAAGGCCTTCCGCGGCCCCCGCGACCGCGACGGCAAGGCCGTGGTCGGCGGCTGGCCCTACGACGCCAGCCAGTTCAGCCATGGCTGGCGGATCTGGCAGACCGGCGCGCCCACGCCTAACGGCGGCGCCTTCACCCTGCTGCGCGACCTGGTGACCAATTCCCTCAGCGACTATTTCGCCTTCCCGGCGCTCCAGCGGCCGATCGCCACCGACGACGTCGCCCCGCTCTTGAAGGCCGTGGCGGCCACCGCGGCCTATACCGACGCCGACGCCACCGACTTCCGCACCTTCGAGGCGCGCGGCGGCAAGCTGATCCTTGTCACCGGCGGCTCGGACCCGATCTTCTCGGCCCCGCAGCTGGAGGCCTGGTACGGCCGGATGTCGTCGGACATGCAGGGCGCCACCGGCCGGCCCGCCGCCGACTTCGCGCGTCTGTTCGTCGTGCCCGGCATGGAGCACTGCGGCGGCGGGGCGGGCCTGGACGACTTCGATCCGCTGCCGTCCCTGGTGGCCTGGACCGAGGGCAAGCCGGGTCCCGATCTCTTCGTGGCCAAGGGGCAGGCCTTCCCGGGCGTGACCCGCCCGATCTGCGCCTATCCGGCCGCCGCCCGCTATGACGGCAAGGGCGCTTTGCAGGACGCGGGCAGCTTCCAGTGCAAGGCGCCCAAGGCCGAGTGAGAGGGGCTGGCGACCGATCAATTCGGTGTTGACGATACTGTTTGCCAAGCATACGAATTGATCAACAAACGAACGCGCCAGGGAGCGAAGCGTGGAAGAGATCGAGGCGTTCGGCGCCCTGGGCGAGCGCCTGGGTCTCCAGCTCCACTATGCCGACGTCCGCGCCATGGCGGCCCTGGCCGAGCGCCTGGCCCCGCTGGGCGTGACGCCGGCCCGGGCGACCGCCGTCGTCTACATCGCCCTGCACGAGGGCTGCGACCAGATCACCCTGGGCCGCGCGCTCGGGGTCAATCGGGCCAGCACCATGAAGGCGGTCGACGAACTGGAAGCGTTGGGCGTGCTCGAACGCCGTCCCGGCCGCGACCGCCGCACCAACGCCCTGCACCTGACGCCGGCCGGCGCCGCCCTGCGCCACCAGGTCGAGGCCGTGACCCGCGAGCACGACATCGCGGCCTTCGCGCCGCTCGACCCCGCCGAGCGCGCTGAGCTGGGCCGTCTGCTGGCCAAGCTCCGCCTCAATGACGACGCCGCCGATCAGGGCGACGCCGCGATCGCCGCCTCCAAGGCCGCATCGAAGGAAGGATGACCATGAGCACGACGTTCGAACGCCGCGACCCGGTGACCGGCGCGGTCGCCAGCACCTCCACGGCGATGACCGTGGCCGACGCCCAAGCCGCCGCCGACGCCGCCCAGGCCGCCTTCGCCGGCTGGAGCGCCCTGGGCCCCAACGCCCGTCGCGCCCTGCTGTCCAAGGCCGCCGACGCGCTGGAGGCCAAGGCCGCCGCCTTCGTCGAGGCTATGATGGGCGAGATCGGCGCCACCGAGGGCTGGGCGCGGTTCAACCTGATGCTGGCCGTCGGCATCGTCCGCGAGGCCGCCGCCCTGACCACCCAGGTCGCCGGCGAGGTGATCCCGTCGGACAAGCCCGGCTGCATCTCCATGGCCGTGCGCGAGCCGGCCGGGGTGGTGCTGGGCGTGGCCCCCTGGAACGCGCCGATCATCCTGGGCGTGCGGGCCATCGCCACGCCCCTGGCCTGCGGCAACACCGTGGTGCTCAAGGCGTCGGAGACCTGCCCGCGCACCCACAGCCTGATCATCGAGGCCTTCGCTGAGGCCGGCCTGCCGCCGGGCGTCGTCAATGTAGTGACCAACGCGCCGGCCGACGCCGGCGAGATCGTCGGCGCCCTGATCGACCACCCGGCCGTGCGCCGCGTGAACTTCACCGGCTCGACCGCCGTCGGCAAGATCATCGCCAGGCGCTGCGCCGAGCACCTGAAGCCGGCCTTGCTGGAGCTGGGCGGCAAGGCGCCGCTGATCGTGCTGGACGACGCCGACCTCGACGAAGCGGTCAAGGCCGCCGCCTTCGGGGCCTTCATGAACCAGGGCCAGATCTGCATGTCGACCGAGCGGATCATCGTCGTCGAGACCGTGGCCGACGCCTTCGTCGAGAAGTTCCGGGCCAAGGTCGCCACCCTGACGGCCGGCGATCCTCGCGCCGGCAAGACGCCGCTCGGCGCGGTCGTGGATCTGAAGACCGTCGCCCATGTCGAAGGCCTGGTCGCCGACGCGATCGGCGCCGGCGCGGTGCGGGTCAACGGCGGCGCGGCCGACGGGGTGCTGATGCCGGCCACGGTAGTCGACAAGGTCACGCCCGACATGAAGCTGTTCCGCGAGGAGAGCTTCGGCCCGGTGGTCGGGATCACCCGCGCCCGCGACGAGGCCCATGCGATCGAACTGGCCAACGACACCGAATACGGCCTGTCGGCGGCGGTCTTCACCCGCGACACCTCGCGCGGCCTGCGCGTGGCCCGCCAGATCAAGTCCGGCATCTGCCACGTCAACGGCCCGACCGTGCACGACGAGGCCCAGATGCCATTCGGCGGGGTCAAGGCCAGCGGCTACGGCCGGTTCGGCGGCAAGGCCGGGATCGAGGCCTTCACCGACCTGCGCTGGATCACCATCGAGACCCAGCCCGGCCACTTCCCGATCTGACGCGCCGCGCGTCGCCAACCCCATTCCGATTTTCAAGGACCGCCTGATGACCGAGGTCAACGACACCGCCACCTTCACGGTCGAGAACCGCATCGCCTGGGTGAAGTTCAACCGTCCCGAAAAGCGCAACTGCATGAGCCCGACCCTGAACCGTCGGATGATGGAGGTGCTGGACGAACTCGAATACCGCGACGACGTCGGGGTGGTGGTGCTGACCGGCGAGGGCTCGGCCTGGTCGGCGGGCATGGACCTGAAGGAATATTTCCGCGAGACCGAGGCCAAGGGTCTGGGCGCGGTGCGCCAGGCCCAGCGCGAGTCCTACGGCTGGTGGCGGCGCCTGCGCTGGTACAACAAGCCGACCATCGCCATGGTCAACGGCTGGTGCTTCGGCGGCGGCTACGGTCCGCTCTATTCCTGCGACCTGGCGATCGCCGCCGACGAGGCCCAGTTCGCTTTGTCTGAGATCAACTGGGGCATCCTGCCCGGCGGCGGGGCGACCAAGGTGGTCGTCGACCTGATCCCGATGCGCGACGCCATGTACCACGCCCTGACCGGCGAGCTGATCGACGGCCAGAAGGCCGCGCAGTGGCGCCTGGTCAACGAGAGCGTGCCGCTGGCGCGGCTCGAGGCGCGGGTTCGCGAGCTCGCCGAGGTGCTGCTCAAGAAGAACCCGGTGGCCCTGAAGGCGACCAAGGACGCCGTCCGCAGGGTCAAGGAAATGACCTACGACAACGCCGAGGACTACCTGGTCAGGGCCCAGGAGGCGGTCAACTCCTTCGACAACGACGGTCGCAAGGAGGGCATCAAGCAGTTCATCGACGACAAGAGCTACAAGCCCGGACTGGGCGCCTACGATCTGGCCAAACAGAGCTGAGACGGGGCAGGGAGGAAACGGCGAAAAGGGGAGGGTTCCATGAGCGGCCCCATCGACCATGTCGGCCTGCAGGCCAGGCTCCAGCCCACGCGTCTTGCGGCCATCGACCTGGCCAGCGAACGGCGCTGGACCTACGTCCAGCTGGACGCCGGCGTCGCCGCCTGCGCCCGCGTGCTGGTCGAGCGCGGCGTGGCGCTCGGCGAGCGGGTCGTCAGCCTGGCCCGCAACCGGGTCGAGCTGGTGATCCTGCACCTGGCCTGCGCCCGGATCGGCGCGGTGTACGCGCCGCTGAACTGGCGCCTCAGTCCGGCCGAGATCCTGGCCCTGGTCGAGGACGCTGACCCCAGGCTGGTGGTCGGCGACCAGGAGCTGGACCGCGTCGGGCTGGAGGGGCTCTCCCTCGACCACCTGGCCGCTGAGATCGCGGTCGCCGAGCCGCTGCCCGCCGCGCCGTTCGATCGCGACCGACCGTCGCTGATCCTCTACACCTCGGGCACCTCCGGTCGTCCCAAGGGCGTCGTTTTGTCCGAGCGCAATCTCGACCACACGGCGGTCAATTTCGGCCGGCTGGGACGGGTGACGCATCAGAGCGCCTTTCTGATCGACGCGCCGATGTTCCACGTCCTGGGCCTGGTCACCACGGTGCGACCGCCCTTGCTGCACGGCGGCGCCATCCTGGTCTCGGACGGCTTCGAGCCGGCCCGTACCCTGGCGCGGCTGTCCGATCCGGGCTTAAGCGTCAGCCACTATTTCTGCGTGCCGCAGATGGCCCAGGCCCTGCGCCATCATCCGGACCTGGCGCCCGAGCGTCTGGCTGGCCTGACCGCGATCTTCACCGGCGGCGCGCCGCACGCGGCCGCCGACATCCGCGCCTGGCTGGCGATCGGCGTGCCGGTGGTCGACGGCTTCGGCATGAGCGAGACCGGCACGGTGTTCGGCATGCCGGTCGATCCGGTCCAGATCGACGCCCGCGCCGGCTCGGTGGGCGTGGCCCTGCCGGGCGTGCGCAGCCGCATCGTCGACGCCGCCGGCCGCGACTGCCTGGACGACCAGCCCGGCGAGCTGCTGCTGAAGGGCGACAACGTCTTTTCCGGCTACTGGCGGCGTCCGGACGACACGGCGGCGGCCTTCACCGCCGACGGCTGGTTCCGCACCGGCGACATCGCCCGCGCCGACGCCGAGGGCTTCCACTGGCTGGTCGATCGCAAGAAGGACATGTTCATCTCGGGCGGCGAGAACGTCTATCCGGCCGAGATCGAGGCGGCCCTGGCCGACCATCCGGGCATCGCCGAATGCGCCGTGCTGGGCCTGCCCGATCCCCGTTGGGGCGAGGTCGGACACCTGGTCCTCGTGCCGAGGGCGGGCGCCGTCGTCAGCCACGCCGCCGTCGTCGCCCACCTGGAGCTTCGCCTGGCCCGCTACAAGCTGCCCAAGGCCACGACCATCGTCGACAGCCTGCCGCGCACCGGCTCGGGCAAGATCCAAAAGGCGATCCTCAAGGCCCTGATCCTGGAAAGGACCCCCGCATGAGCCCTCCGCCCATCAGCCGGCGCGGGCTGGGTCTCGGCGTCGCCGCGGCCGGCCTGGCGGGCGCGACGCAGGCCGTCGCGGCGAATCCGCCGCCGGCCCTCACGCACGTCTTCGACCTCGCCGTCGAGGTGGGGCCGGCCCAGGAACTGGGCGAGGTCGGCGGCGGCCGGCGGCGGGTGATCCCGATCACCGGCGGCAGCCTGACCGGTCCGGGCCTGTCGGGCGAGGTGCTGCCCGGCGGCGCTGACTGGCAGACGATCCGGCCCGACGGCGTCACCCTGCTGCAGGCCCGCTACACCGTGCGGATGAGCGACGGGGCGACGATCGGGATCATCAACACCGGCGTGCGCCGGGCCGACGCCGACGTCGTGCGCCGCCTGACCGCCGGCGAGGACGTCGATCCGTCGCTCTACTATTTCCGCGCCACGCCGATCTTCGAGGCCGGGCCGGGGCCGTATCTGTGGCTGACCGAAAGCATCTTCGTCAGCGCCGGCGCGCGACGGCCGCGCCGGGTGGAGCTGGGCGTCTTCAAGGTCGCCTGACGGGTCCGGAAGACGCTGTGATAAAGACCAAGCGCCCGCCAAGGGCCGGGAGGAAACGATGACCACGGGATCAGAGGCCGTGCGCCGACCGGCCATGGAAGGCGGGGCGATCACCGTCCTGCTGTGTTTCCTCGTCGCCGTGCTCGAAGGCTTCGACATCCAGGCCATGGGCGTGGCTGCGCCGAAGCTGGGACCCGAGCTGCACCTGGCCAAGGCCGTGCTGGGCGAGGCCCTGGCGGCCAGCAATATCGGGCTGGTGCTGGGCGCGGTGCTCGGCG
>Ga0102591_1003277_pt1 | contig 14904 bp, 11 predicted proteins | sample AraplaCol_mCL_r2_2_FD_76860 | JGI IMG/M metagenome (GOLD analysis project Ga0102591, IMG submission 76860) | Arabidopsis root microbial communities from North Carolina, USA - plate scrape MF_Col_mCL_r2 (SPADES assembly) (version 2) | ecosystem: Host-associated > Plants > Roots > Endosphere... | reverse complement strand
GTCGCCCGCGAGGTCGCCGCCTATGCCGGCTCTGACCTGCTCTGCTACCGCGCCGACGGCCCCACGCCCCTGATCGAGCGCCAGGAGCGCGAGTGGGGCGCCATGCTCGACTGGGCCAAGGCCGAGCACGGCGTGGCGTTGACGCCGGTTACCGGGATCATCCACGCGCCGCAGCCGCCGGCCACCCTGGCCACGGTCGAGGCCCTGGCCCTGACCCTGGACGACTTCAGCCTGACGGGCGTGGCCTACGCCGCCGGCCTGCTGGGCTCGACGGTCCTGGCCCTGGCCCTGCGCGCTGGCCGCGTCACCGGCCAGAAGGCCCTGGACCTGTCGCGTCTCGACGAGATCTATCAGGCCGAGCAGTGGGGGGACGACCACGAGGCCGTGACCCGCGCCGCCAACCTGGCGATCGAGGCGGCCGCGCTCGAGCGGTGGTTCGCCGCCCTGCGACGGTGAGAAGTTTCCTCGTCTACGTCCTGGCCGCGGTCTGCGAGATCGGCGGCTGCTTTGCCTTCTGGACCTGGCTGCGGCAGGGGCGCTCGGCGCTGTGGGCCATCCCCGGCGTCCTGGCCCTGGTCGCCTTCGCCTGGCTGCTGACCAAGGTCGAGGCCGACGCCGCCGGCCGGGCCTTCGCGGCCTATGGCGGGATCTACATCCTGTCGTCCATCGTCTGGATGCGTACGGTCGAGCAGGTGCGTCCCGACCGCTGGGACCTGATCGGGGCGGTGGTTTGCCTGGCCGGCGCCGCCATCATCCTCTTCGGCCCCAGACCCGCCTGAACCCCAAGCCTTGCCAGCCCCGCCGGGGCTCTTTACGCCTTTGGGTTCCAGTCCCTGCTTGGAGCCCAAGACCTTGCAACACATCCTCGAAGAGCTGGATCGTCGTCGTGAGCAGGCCCGCGCGGGCGGCGGCGAGCGCCGCGTCGCCGCGCAGCACGCCAAGGGCAAGCTGACGGCCCGCGAGCGGATCGACCTGCTGCTGGACGAGGACTCGTTCGAGGAGTTCGACATGTTCGTCGAGCACCGCGGCGTCGAGTTCGGCATGGCCGAGCAGAAGGTGGCCGGCGACGGGGTGGTGACCGGCTGGGGAACGATCAACGGCAAGGTCGTGTTCGTGTTCTCCAAGGACTTCACGGTGTTCGGCGGCAGCTTGTCGGGGGCGCATGCGGCCAAGATCGTCAAGGTCCAGCGCCAGGCGATGAAGGCCGGCGCGCCGATCATCGGCCTGTTCGACGCCGGCGGGGCGCGCATCCAGGAGGGCGTCGACAGCCTGGCCGGCTATGCCGACATCTTCCTGGAAAACACCCTGGCGTCGGGCGTCATCCCGCAGATCAGCGTGATCATGGGCCCCTGCGCCGGCGGCGACGTCTATAGCCCCGCCATGACCGACTTCATCTTCATGGTGAAGGACACGAGCTACATGTTCGTCACCGGGCCTGACGTGGTGAAGACCGTCACCAACGAGGTGGTCACCGCCGAGGAACTGGGCGGGGCGCGCGTCCATGCGGCCAAGTCCGGCGTGGCCGAAGGGGCGTTCGAGAACGACCTGGAGGCCCTGACCCAGGTGCGCCGCCTGATCGACTTCCTGCCCTCGTCCAACCGCGAGAAGGCCCCGATCCGCCCCAGCTTCGACGACCCGCATCGCCAGGAAGCCAGCCTCGACAGCCTGGTGCCCACCGATCCGGGCAAGCCCTACGACATGAAGGAGCTGATCCTGAAGATCGTCGACGAGGCCGACTTCTTCGAGATCTCGTCCGAGTGGGCCAGGAACATCGTCTGCGGCTTCGCGCGGATGGACGGCCAGACCGTCGGCATCGTCGCCAACCAGCCGCAGGTGCTGGCCGGGGTGCTCGACATCGACAGCTCCCGCAAGGCCGCCCGCTTCGTGCGGTTCTGCGACGCCTTCGAGATCCCGATCGTCACCCTGGTCGATGTGCCGGGCTTCATGCCGGGCACCAAGCAGGAGTACGGCGGCCTGATCAAGCACGGCGCCAAGCTCCTGTTCGCCTATGCCGAGGCGACCGTGCCCAAGGTCACCCTGATCACCCGCAAGGCCTATGGCGGGGCCTATGACGTGATGAGCTCCAAGCACCTGCGCGGCGACGTCAACTACGCCTGGCCGACGGCCGAGATCGCGGTGATGGGGGCCAAGGGGGCGGTCGAGATCATCTTCCGCCAGGAGGCCAAGGACCCCGAAGCCCTGGCCGCCCGCGAGGCCGAATACAAGGACCGCTTCGCCAACCCGTTCGTCGCCGCCTCACGCGGCTACGTCGACGACGTCATCATGCCCCACGGCACCCGCAAGCGCATCGTCCGGGCGCTGCATTCGCTCAAGGGCAAGGTCCTGACCAACCCGACGAAGAAGCACGACAACATTCCGCTTTGACGATGCCGGCCGCCAGCAGAACGCTCCTCCCGTAAAATCCCCGCGAAAGCGGGGACCCAGGCTTTTTCTGAAGCCCCAGGCGCTCGACGATAAAACACCTGGGTCCCCGCTTTCGCGGGGATTTTACGGGAGGAGGGTGGCCTCGGGCGGCGACATCCCCTCCACCCTGGTCACACCTTCAGCCGCGCCTCGGCCAGGTCGATCTCGCGCATCAGCCTGGTCTGCGCCTCGCCGGCGACCGCTCGCTGGCGGATCAACCCGTGCAGGGCCTGCCGCTCGGCCTGCAAGGCCACCAGCCGAACCTCCTTCTCGAAGCCGCGTCCGCGACGAGCGGCGACGGCGGCCTCTCCGGTCTGGGCCAGGCCGTCCAGGCGGTCGCGATAGATGTCGACCACCCGGGCCGAGGCCGTCTGGAAGTCGGCGTCCGAGGCGTGCGGCGAGGCGGCCTGCATCTGCTCGACGGCCTGGACGGCGGCGATCGCCAGGGCCTCGCGAGCGCGCTCGGCCTGCTCGTGGCTGGCGGTGTCGGGCGGCAGTTGCAGGTTCTTCATCAGCAGGGGCAGGGCGGTCGCCGAGATCAGCAGCGACAGCACGATGACCCCGGCCGCCAGAAAGATGGCCAGGTCCCGGGCCGGGAAGGCCTCGCCCGAGGCGGTGACCAGCGGCAGGGTCAGCACGCCGGCCAGGGTGATGGCCCCGCGCGCGCCGGCGCAGGCGGTGGCGGCGATGATCTTCCAGTCCGGGCTGGACCGCTCGTCGCCGCGACGCTTGGCGCGTAGCAGGGTCAGCTTCAGCGAGCCCCACACCCAGGCGAAGCGTAGGGCGCCCAGGCTCAGGGTGATGGCGACCACATAGACGCCCAGCCACCAGGGCTCGTGGTGTCCCGTGGTCTGCACGGTCTCGACCGCCCCGGCCAGGATCGACGGCAGTTGCTCGCCCAGCAGCACGAAGATCACGCCGTTGGCGGTGAACTGCAGGGTGTCCCACACCATGTTGCGGCGGACGCGGGTGGCGGCCACGGTCTGGCGGGCGACCTCCGAGAAGCTCATCGCCACGCCGGCGGCGACGGCGGCCAGGATGCCCGAGGCGTGCACCCGCTCGGCCAGCAGATAGGCGGCGAACGGGATCAGCAGGCTGATCAGGGTCTGGGGACCGGCGTCCTCGGCGCCCGAGCGGGTCAGCCAGGCGTTCAGGGTGGTCACGACCAGGGTGGTGGCCACGCCGACGACCACGCCGGCCAGGGCCACCCAGGCGAAGTTCAGCACCGCCTCGTGCAGCACGAAGCTGCCGGTCAGGGCTGCGGCGATGGCGAAGCGCAGGCAAACGAGGCCCGAGGCGTCGTTCAGCAGCGACTCCCCCTCCAGGATGTGCATCAGCCGCTTGGGGATCGGCACCCGCTGGGCGATGGCCGAGACCGCGATCGGGTCGGTCGGCGAGATCACCGCGGCCAGGGCGAAGGCCACGGCCAGCGGCATGGCCGGGATCATCCAGTGGATCAGGAATCCGGCCCCGACCACGGTCAGCACGACCAGGCCCAGGGCCAGCTCCAGGATCACCGGCAAGTCCTTGAAGAACTCGTCCTTGGGGATCCGCCAGCCGTCGAGGAACAAGAGCGGCGGCAGGAACAGCAGGAAGAAGAGATGCGGATCGAGCGAGACCGGCGTCTTGGTGACCAGGGCGATCAGCGCGCCCAGGCCGATCTGCACCAGGGGCGCGGGAACGGCGAGGGGCAGGAACCGGGCGGCGGCGCCGCTCAGGACGACGGCGGCCAGCAGGGCCAGAACGATCTCGACAGTCTCCACGCCTTAAAACGCCTCCTTTGGGCCTCGTCTCCGTTGGGATCGAGGTTACCCTAGGGTGATGCGTCCGGCGGCGCGACCCACAAACCTCGCCCCGCGGCGAACCGCGGGGCGAAGTCCCCAGAGGCTGGGTGTCAGGCGTCCACCGGCTCGCGCGCGGTGGTCGTCGCGCCGAGGCCGGCGGTGATCGCCTGGGCGTAGTCGGCAGGGGTCGGTTCGCCGCCGCCGCCGGCCTCGGTCGACCAGATGCCGCCGCTGTTCCACAGGAAGCCGCCGGTGACGCCGGTTCCCGCCGACTGGGCGAAGGCCTGCTCGATATAGCTGGGATCGCCGCCGTCGGCGCCTTCCACCGCATAGCCCGGCACGATGAACGCCCCGGGGTCGGTCACGCCCGTGTTCGGCGTTCCCTGCACGGCCGCGATCCAGTCGCTCGGCGTGTTGCTGGCGCCGCCCGCATAGCACTGCAGGTTCATCCACTTGACGATCTGGGACTGGCCGTTCTGGGCGTAGACCGCGCTGAGCGCGCCGGTCCAGAAGTTGGTCGCGGTGTAGGGGCAGTAGGTGGCGTAGAGGCCCAGAGACCCGACATCGAGCGTCAGGGTGACGATCATGGTCTGCTCGTCGTTGGTGTAGCCGGTCTGGGACTCGTAGTCGAAATCGACGCCGCTGACCCCGAAGGCCGACTTCAGCGCCGCCAGGTTGGTCTTCACCGCGTCGCGCGAGCCCAGCCAGGCGGTGAAGTCGCTGGTGGTGCCCCAGGCCCCGACCGAGACGATCAGGTCGCGCACGCTGCCGCCGGTCATCAGCGCCTTGATCAGTTCGGGGAAGTCCGGATTGACGCCGCTCTTGCCGTCGGTGGCGTACTGGATCTTGCCGTTTTGCACGAACAGCGTGTCGTTCAGATAGAGGTCGCCGCCGTCGTGAATGTGGATCGACCACAGGATCACGGTGGTGACGCCCTGGTTCAGCTGCGCCGCCTGCTCGACATAGGGCACGGGCGGGGTGGGATAGCCGTCCTGGAACAGGCCGTTGCCGTAGATGGCGATGGGATAGGCCGACATGACGTTGCCTCCGGCTCGGAATGAGCGGGCGCACGCTAGTTTGCGCAACAACCTGGGAGTGTGAATTTTCTCACCTTCTCCAAGAGTTGATATGGCCAAGCTGACTTGGAGCTGGCTTCGTCATTCAGGACGCTCGGCCACCCTTCACCGACCATCCCCGCGAAGGCGGGGATCCAAGCCGAGGTCGAGGATCGCCCACGGCCTTGTCTCTCCTGAAAGTCAGCTTGGGTCCCCGCCTTCGCGGGGAAGGACGGATTGTGGGAGGCGAATGAACGCCGCCTCGCCCTACAGGTCGAACCGCACTCCCTGGGCCAGGGGCAGGGCGCCGGAATAGTTCACCGTCGCGGTCTGGCGGCGCATGTACTGCTTCCAGCTGTCGGAGCCGCTCTCGCGCCCGCCGCCGGTCTCCTTCTCGCCGCCGAACGCCCCGCCGATCTCGGCGCCCGAGGGGCCGATATTGACGTTGGCGATGCCGCAGTCGCTGCCCCAGGGGCTGAGGAACCCCTCGGCCTCGCGCACGTCGTTGGTCATCACGCAGGACGACAGGCCCTGGGGCGCGTCGTTCTGGATCGCCACCGCCTCGTCGAACTCGGCATAGGGCACGATGTAGAGCAGCGGCGCGAAGGTCTCGCGGGCCATGCCGGCCGTCGGCGCGGACAGGCGGGCCACGGCCGGGCGGACGTAGAAGGCTTCCGGCGCCTCGGTCTCGCGCAGCCGCTCGCCGCCGACCACATCGGCGCCGTCGGCCCGGGCCTGGTCGAGGGCGTGGACGAAGGCCTCGTAGGCCCCCTTGTCGATCAACGGACCCAGCAGCACCCCGTCCTGGCGCGGATCGCCGGCCGGCAGGCGATCGAAGGCGGCGGCGACGGCGTCGCTGACCTTGTCGATCAGGCTCTCGTGCACGATCAGCCGGCGCAGGGACGTGCAGCGCTGGCCGGCCGTGCCGGCGGCCGAGAACACGATGGCGCGCAGGGCCAGGGAAAGGTCGGCGCTGGGCGTCACGATCATGGCGTTGTTGCCGCCCAGCTCCAGGATCGAGCGGCCGAAGCGTTCGGCCACCAGCGGGGCGACGGCCTTGCCCATCCGGGTCGAGCCGGTGGCGCTGACCAGCGGAATGCGCGGGTCGCGAGCCAGGCGCTCGCCGGCGTCGCGGCCGCCCAGCACCACGCTCGACAGGCCCGCCGGCGCTTCGTCGCCGAAGCGGGCCAACGCCCGTTCCAGCAGGGCCTGGGTCGCCAGCGCCGTCAGAGGCGTCTTCTCCGACGGCTTCCAGACCACCGGATCGCCGCAGACCAAGGCCAGGCAAGCGTTCCAGGCCCAGACCGCGACCGGGAAGTTGAAGGCGCTGATCACCGCGACAGGACCCAGCGGGTGCCAGGTCTCGCGCATGGCGTGGCCGGGGCGCTCCGAGGCGATGGTCAGGCCGTGCAGCTGTCGCGACAGGCCGACGGCGAAGTCGCAGATGTCGATCATCTCCTGCACCTCGCCGGCGCCTTCGGAGGCGATCTTGCCGGCCTCGAGAGTCACCAGGGCGGCGAGGTCGGCCTTGGCGGCCCGCAGCTCCTCGCCGAACAGCCGCACCAGTTCGCCCCGGCGCGGGGCGGGTACGCAGCGCCAGGTCCGGAAGGCCCGCGCCGCGCCGGCGACCTTGGCCTCGATGGCCTTGGCGTCGTCGAAGGCGACATGGGCCAGGACCTGGCCGTCGATCGGCGAGCGCACCGGGCTGCCGCCGTCGGCGGACAGTCCATCGACGCCCAGGCGGGCCAGGATTTCGCGGGCGTGGGCGGCGGGAGCGGGGAGGGGCTTGGACATGCCGACATGGACGCGCCCCTCGGGCGTCGGGTCAAGACCCGCATACCGCAACCCGCTTGGGTTGACGCAGCGGCGGGGCGCCTTCAAATGAATCGCCCGCGACGGGGTGGCTACGTACGGCGCGACTCGCGAGATGGACGACCAGGGCACGTTGCAACAAATCCAACAGGGACTCCCGACGCGGGTCGAGGCCCTGCGCGCTCGCGTCGATCGCCGCCTGGCCGAGCTGGCGCCCGCGCCGGGCACGGCGCCCGACCGCCTGGTTGAGGCGGTGCGCTACTCGCTGCTGGCCCCGGGCAAGCGTTTCCGTCCCATGCTGGTGCTGCTGGCCGCCGAGGCGTTCGGCGCCAATGAAGGCGCGGCGCTGGACGCGGCCTGCGCCTTCGAGATGATCCACGCCGCCTCGCTGGTGCTCGACGACCTGCCGGCCATGGACGACGCCGGCCTGCGTCGCGGCCTGCCGACCATCCACCGCGCCTTCGACGAGGCCACAGCCATCCTCGCGGGCGTCGGTCTGCTGAACCAGGCCTACGCCGTCATCGCCGCCGACAAGGCGCTGCCAGGCGAGCTGCGGGCCGAGATCGTGGCGCGCGCCGCCGAGGCCGTGGGCTTCATGGGCCTGGTGGCCGGCCAGGCCCGCGACCTGCTCGACCGCGACCAGCTGCGCGACATGGCCGCCATCGACCGCCTGAACCACGAGAAGACCGGCGTGCTGATCATCGCCGCCGCTCAGGTCGGGGCCCTGATCGGCGGCGCCGACGCGGCCGCCGTCGAACAGGTCGGCGAGTTCGCCCGCCGGGTGGGCCTGGCCTTCCAGATCCGCGACGACATCATCGACGCCGAGGGCTCGGTCGAGGCCGCCGGCAAGGACGTCGGCAAGGACGCAGCCATGACCACGGCCGTGTCGCGCCTGGGCCTGGCCGGCGCCCGTGCGGCCATGGAGGAGCACCTCTCCGCCGCCGAGGCCGCCCTGGCGAGCGCCGGCGGCGGCGGGCTGCTGGGTCCCTACGCCGGCCGGCTGTTCGCCGCGCGCAAGGCGGCGGCGTGAATCCAGACCCCATTCTGGTCGCTGAAGGCGTTGTTCGGTCGTACGGTCAGCGCCGCGTGCTCAAGGGCGTCGACCTGACCCTGCATCCGGGCGAGATCTACGCCCTGCTGGGCCACAACGGCGCGGGCAAGACCACCCTGGTGCGCGCCATCTGCGGTCGTCTGAAGCCCGACGCCGGCAGCGTGCGCCTCAACGGCGCCGACCCGGCCCGCACCCCCGCCGCGCGGGCGGGCCTGGGCCTCGTGCCGCAGGAGATCGCCCTCTACGCCAACCTGTCGGTGCGCGAGAACATCGAGACCTTCGCCGTCCTGGCCGGCGTGCCGCGCGCCGGCATCCCCGCCGCCGTGCGCCGGGCCATGGAGCTGACCCGCACGCTGGAGCGCGCCGACGCGCCGGTCCGCACCCTGTCGGGCGGCTTCCAGCGCCGCGCCAACATCGCCGCCGCCATCGTCCACCAGCCCACCTTGCTCATCCTTGACGAGCCGACCGTCGGGGTCGACATCGACGCCCGCGAGGCCGTCGACGCGGTGATCCGCGACCTGCGCGACCTGGGCGTCGCCGTGCTGATCGTCACCCACGACCTGGACCAGGCCGGGGCCCTGGCCGACCGCGTCGGTTTCCTGCGCGACGGGACCATGGTGCTGGAGGGCGAGCCGCGCGCCCTGGTCGCCGAGGCCTATGGCGACCAGATGGAGATCCTGGTCCACCTCTCCGAAGGCCTCGACACCGCCGGCGAGATCCGCCTGGCCGCCGAGGGGCTGGAGCCGACCCGCCGTCCGGGCGTCTGGACCCGCCTCGACGCCGGCGGCTATGCGGCGGCCGGGCGCCTCGACGCCCGCCTGCGCAAGCTCGGTTTGGCCCCGCGCGAGATCCGCGTGCGCGAGCCGTCCCTGGCCAACCTCTTCACCCTCGTCGCCGACCGGAAGGCCGCATGAAGACCCGGGCCTTGATGGCGCTGGCCATGATGCGGGTCATGGCCCTGGAGCTGTGGCGCGACCGCGCGGCCCTGGTCATGACCTTCCTGCTGCCACCGCTGGTGTTCCTGATCTTCTCGTCGGTGTTCGCCGGGACCTCGGGCGACAATCTCCAGCCCAAGCTGGCCGTGACGGATCTGGCCAGGACCGACGCCTCTCGCCGGGTCGCCGCCGCCCTGCTCAAGAGCCCCGACCTGCGCGCCGAGACCGCGCCCGATCCGGCCGCCGTGCGGGCCAGGGTCAAGTCCGGACAGGTCGATGTCGGCCTCGTCATCCGCGCCGATCCCGCAGCGCCGGGCAAGCCGTTCCTGATCGTCGCCGATCCGTCCCGTGCCGTGGCCGCGCCTCTGGCCCAGGCCCGCACCCAGCAGGCCCTGGCCGCCGCCGCGCCTGATGCTGCCCTGCGCCGCTCGGTCGAGGCGCTGACGCCGGCCCTGGGCGACCTCACGCCCGTCCAGTCCGCCCGCATCGACGCCGCCGCCAAGCAACTGCGGGCCAAGCCGCCGGCGCTGAAGGAAGACCTGTTCGACCGCGAGCAGATCGCCGGCGCCCGCAAGGGCGGGGCGGTGATCGCCTATTACGCCGGGGCGGTGATGATCCTGTTCGCCCTGTTCTCGGCCATGCAGGGGGCGCTGTCGCTGATGGAGGAGCGCCGCGCCGGCGTCGCCGACCGCCTGCTGGCGGGCGTGGCCGGCATGGGGCCGGTGGTCACCGGCAAGTTCCTGTTCCTCACCGCTCAGGCCATTGTGCAGGCGGTGATGATCTTCGTGGTCGCCCAAGCCGTCTATGGCGTCGAGGCGCTCCAGCATTTCGCCCTGTGGCTGCCCACCACCCTGGCGGCCGGCGTCTGCTCGGCGGGCCTGGCGCTCGGCCTCGTCTCGCTGTGCCGCACGCGCGACCAGGCCCAGATGCTGTCGACCTTCGTGATCCTGGTGCTGGCCGCGATCGGCGGCAGCATGGCCCCGCGCTTTCTCATGCCCGCCTGGTTGCAGAGCCTGGGCTGGCTGACGCCCCACGCCTGGGTCATCGACGCCTATCAGGCCGTGCTCTGGCGCGACGGCGGGATCGGCGCGGTGTATAAGGCCTGGATCGTGCTGGCCGCCGTCGGCGCGACGGGTCTCGGCGTCGCCCAGGCCCTGTCGCGCGATCCGCAGCGCTAGATTTGAGCCAGGGCAAGGATGAGCCTGCAAAAGCCTGATCCGATCAGGCGGCGGTCTCCAGAGTAGGAAAGCGATGGTCACCTTCGGACTTCAGGTCGCCCTGTTCCTGGCCGCCTTCGCCTTCATGGAAGGCTTCGCCTGGTTCACCCACAAGTACGTCATGCACGGCTTCCTGTGGGTCTGGCACCGCTCGCACCACGAGCCCCGCCACGGCGCCTTCGAGCTGAACGACCTGTTCGCGGTGGTCTTCGCCGCGCCCGCCATCGTCGCCATCTGGTTCGGGACCAACGGCGGCCTGCCGTGGCTGCTGCCCGTCGGCCTGGGGATCACCGCCTATGGCGCGGTCTATTTCATCTTCCACGACGGCATGGTGCACCAGCGCTTCAAGGTCCCGCTGGGCAAGTCGGCCTATTGGAAGCGCCTGATCCAGGCCCACCGCATCCACCATGCCGTCCACACCAAGGAAGGCGCGGTGTCGTTCGGCTTCCTGCTGGCCCGGCCGATCCGCGAACTGAAGGCCAAGCTGCGGGCGCGGGGCGTCCAGGCCTGATGCCGATTTTGCTGGAGGTTCTGTGGAAGGGGCTGCTTGGCGGTCTCGTCACCGCCCTGATCGTGCTGGCCTCGAAGAAGGGCAACGTCCTGCCCGGCATCCTGCCGCTGGCCCCGACCTTCGCCATCATCGCCCTGCTGGCCGTGGGCTCCAAGGGCGAGCCGGGCGGCTTCAGGACCGCATGCCTGACCGGCGCCAAGACCATCCCGGCCTATCTCATCTTCCTCGGCGTCGCCTGGCTGCTGAGCGAGCGGGTCGACTACCGCCTAGCCATCCTCGGCGCCCTGGCCGCCTGGCTGGTCGCGGCCCTGGCGATCTTCCTGGGCCCGAATCTGCTGTAAGCGGAGCTGGGGGAGACGGCTCCGTCCAACCCAAAACAACTCGTCATCCCGGAAAGCCCGAAGGGCTTATCCGGGACCTAGGGGGACTGGGCGCGGCGCTTGGATTCACCGCCGCGGCGTTGGCCGATGCCGTGCGGCAGCCCCTGGGTCCCGGCTCTCCGCTTCGCTTCGGCCGGGATGACGAGCTGTGAGTATAGGGGGAGCGGCGCGGCCGCTCCCCGTCCTGTTAGATCACTCCGCCCCGCCGGCCTTGCGGTAGTCCAGCGGCGGCTTGCGGTCGCCGACCATGGCCTTGTACTGGAAGCCGTCGCCGCGGCGGCTGTTCAGTTCGGCCTTGGCGTCGGCGATCAGCTTGGGGTTCATGAACAGCTCGGCGCCCGTGATCGACAGGGTCTTGGCCGCCACGGCCGCGCCCTTGAGGCCGATCGAGTTGCCCGCCGCCGCCACGTTCTGCCAGCTGTGGCCGGCCGAACCGGGGACGAAGGTCGCCGTCGACAGGCCCACCGTCGGGGTCACCCACGAGATGTCCGACACGTCGGTCGAGCCGCCCACGCCGCCCTTCATGTCGGCCGGGGCGTAGGGCTCGATCTTGCCGACCGAGGCCAGGTCGCCGCCGCCGTTGGTCAGGCTCTTGGCGAGCGTCTTGGCGAACGCGGTCTCTTCGGCCGTCCAGGTGATCCCGCCGACGCTGACCAGGCTGTCGTTCATCACCTTGCCCAGCACGTCGTTGGGCAGCAGGTTGTAGACGCCGCCGGTCTGCTCGAACTCCACCGTCGTCTCGGTGGCCATGGCCGCGCCCTCGGCCGCCTTCTTGACGCGATCCATCACGCTGACCACGACCTTCGGGTCGCTGTTGCGGACATAGTAATAGACCTCGGCGAAGTCGGGCACGACGTTCGGGGCCTTGCCGCCGTTGGTGATCACGTAGTGGATCCGCGTGCCGTCGGGGATGTGCTCGCGCATGAAGTTGGCGGCGGTGTCGAGGATCTCCACGCCGTCCAGCGCCGAGCGCCCGGCCCACGGCGCGCCCGAGGCGTGCGAGGACTTGCCGCGGAAGCGGAACTTGCCGCTGATATTGGCCATCGAGGTGCCCTGGCGGGCCGAGTTCTCGTTGCCCGGGTGCCAGTGCAGGGTCACGTCGACGTCGTCGAACAGGCCCTCGCGCACCATGTAGACCTTGCCCGAACCGCCTTCCTCGGCCGGCGTGCCGTAGACGCGGATCTCGCCCTGCACCTTGTTCTGGATCATCCACTGCTTGAGAGCGACCGCGCCAGCCACCGAGGCCGCGCCGAACAGGTTGTGGCCGCAGCCGTGACCGTTGTCGGTGCCTTCACGCGGGGTCTTGGTCGGCACGGCGGCCTGCGACAGGCCCGGCAGGGCGTCGAACTCGGCCAGCACCGCGATCACCGGGCCCTTGCCCTGCTTGAAGCTGGCGACGAAGGCGGTCGGTTCGTCGGCCACGCCCGCCTTCACCTCGAAGCCCGCGGCCTTCAGCTGGTCCTGCAGCACCACCGTGCTCTTGGCCTCCAGGTAGCCGAGCTCGGCGTAATCCCAGATCTTCAGGGCCGCCTCGTTCATCTGCGGCGTGTAGGCGTCGACGTTCGCCTTCAGCTGGGTCTTCTGGGCGGCGCTCAGCGGCGCGGCCATGGCGCTCGAGGCCATCAGCGCGCAAACCAAGCCTGCGGCGGCGGTCTTGAAGATCGAAGTCACGAAAAGCCTCCCTGAACGCGACGCGAACGGCGCCGCTGTCTACTTCCATGACGCAGGGGGGACGCCGTTCCTCAACCGGGGAGGGGAGAAAGTGGGCGGGGGCGCTCCATCTCCGGTCGTCGCCGCCCGGGAACCGTGGACCTCCTCCTCCGTCGCGGCGCGTGCCGTAAGGTCAAGCGGAGCCCGATGCAAACTCCATTTTGTCAGAGTATAGCTTGATGCCGCTCGCGTTTGTCGAACCGGCGCTCTGCATCGACATCTGAAACGAGCGCCCATCCGAAAAAGCCAAGCTTCCCTTCCTTGTATGGGGTTATTCGCGTCCGCATCCCTGAACGCGATTTCGAAATCTGCTGAAATGTGAAATCCACATTTCAATTTTCGCATTGATCATATCAATTGGATTGACCGGAAATGATTGCTCTGCACATTTAGTCGGACAAATGAAGCGACGAGGAAAATACCTCGCGCTCGACATGGGAGGGATTGATGAAGCGTATTGCCTTCATGCTGTCGGTCGCGCCGATGGCGCTTCTGGGCATGCCCGCGTTCGCGCAGACGACGGCCGCAACCGCGGCCACGGACACAGCCACCGATACGACGGAGACCTCGGCCGTGACCGAGGTCGTCGTGACCGGCCTTCGCCAGAGCATGCGCTCGGCGCAGACCATCAAGCGCACCTCGGACGCGATCCTCGACGCGGTCGTCGCCGAAGACATCGGCAAGCTTCCCGACAACACGGCCGCCGAGACCCTGGCGCGCATCTCCGGCGTGCAGGTCGAACGGTTCAGCGACGAGGCCAATCGCGTCCTGATCCGAGGCCTGCCCGACGTCGCCACCACCTATAACGGCCGCGAGATCTTCACCGCCGAACTGCGTCGCGTGCAGCTGCAGGACTTCCCGGCCCAGGCCCTGGCGGGGATCGAGATCTACAAGTCCGGCACCGCCGACATCGTCGAGCCGGGCCTGGCCGGCCTGATCAACGTCCGCACGCGTCGCCCGCTGGACTTCAAGGGCCGGTTCATCGGCGGCGGCGTGCGCCTCACCTACAACGACCAGACCGAGAAGTTCGACCCGAACGGCAACATCCTGTTCTCGGACCGCTGGGACACGTCGATCGGCGAGATCGGCGTCCTGGCCAACGCCACCTACGCCCAGTCGCAGTACCGCAACGGCGTGCGGTACAACAATCAGTGGATCCGCCAGGTCAGTCCTGCTTCAAGCGTCTCGCCGGCCAGCGCCGGCAACAGCTTCTACTACCCCCACTCGGTGGGTCTCTATAACGACGGCGGCAAGCGCTACCGGCCTTCGGCGAACGTCGCCCTCCAGTGGAAGCCGAACGACAAGCTCGAGATCTATTTCGATGGGATCTACCAGGGCTATCGCGGCCGACAGGCGACCGACAACCTGGACGTCAATCTTCGCGACTGGGACTCCACCGTCCTGCAGGACCCGACCCTGACGAACGTCACGCTGGTTCCGGGGACCACCGACCAGGCCGCCGGCTTCACCAAGACTGGCGGCGTCGCGCCCCAGGCCTATCGCTCGACCGGCGCCGATCACACCAACACTTACCAGGGCGCGGTCGGCGCCGTCTGGCGCGGTGATCGCCTGACCCTGTCGACCGACCTCGCCTACGAGGACAGCGAGTACGAGGCCCGCAACTGGAGCCTGGACAGCGCCTTCACCACCGCGCCGACCGTGGTCGTCAAGTTCAACGAGAAGGACGGCGCGGCGTTCGACCTTACCGGCTTCGACGCCGCAAACCCGGCCAACTACTACTGGCGCGGCTATTACGAGCGCCACTACATCGCCAAGGGCAGCGGGGTCCAATGGCGCGGCGACGCGGTGTTCGACACCCGCCTGTCGTTCCTGCCCGAGATCAAGTTCGGACTGCGCTACACCGATCGCGACGCCTCGCTGATCCAGGGCTCGCGCTACGCCTGGGTGCTGCCGCTGAAGATCGCGCTGTCCAGTCTGCCCGTTGGGCAGCTCGAGATGATCGAGGATCCGTTCCGCGGCTCCTCGCAAGGCTTCACCCAGTATCTGATGCCGACCCGCGAGGGG
>Ga0102591_1003272_pt1 | contig 14922 bp, 14 predicted proteins | sample AraplaCol_mCL_r2_2_FD_76860 | JGI IMG/M metagenome (GOLD analysis project Ga0102591, IMG submission 76860) | Arabidopsis root microbial communities from North Carolina, USA - plate scrape MF_Col_mCL_r2 (SPADES assembly) (version 2) | ecosystem: Host-associated > Plants > Roots > Endosphere... | reverse complement strand
AGGGTGTCTACGTCTTTGTAGTCCACTTGCTCAACGCCAGCGGCGGTGAAGCGGCAGAACTTCTTGCGCTTGAACAGTGGGTTTTGTTGCTTGCGCTTTTCTTTCAGCTTGAGCTTGTTTTTGTCGAACTTTTTACCGAATGCCATTTTAGGCTCCTGTATTTAAAAATTGCGCTGTTTAAACAGCACGAAAATCAATGATGTGAAACACCAGGGTTCTGCTATTGCGGTTCTTCTTGGCCAGGAAACCGGTGAACTCGTACAAGCCTCCAAGGGGCGCCTGACTGAATCGTTTTGACAACTCGCCTGCCGCAACGGCAGGGATCTCAAACTCGGTCAGTCGGGCAATGCCGGCCTCTGTCTGCTGCGAACTGTGCTGCAAGCTTGCATTCACAATCGGCAGGCCGGCCGGGGTGTAACGAATTTCATCCCGTTCGGCGATCAGGGCGGTAACCCGGAGCTGGTTGTACAGACCGTCTCCTGTCAGGAATTAGGCCGCTGCAGGAGCTGCTGGGGCTTCGGCGCGATGGCTCTTGGCCGCGTCTTCACGCTGGACCGACTTCATCATTGGCGAAGGAGCGGTTTCCGCTTTCTTCATCTTGACGGTCAGGTGACGCAGCACGGCATCATTGAATTTGAATGCGGTTTCCAGCTCAACCAGGGTTTCGTTGTCGCATTCGATGTTCAGGCAGATGTAGTGTGCCTTGGCCAGTTTCTGGATCGAGTAAGCCATTTGACGGCGGCCCCAATCTTCAACACGGTGGACGTTACCGCCACGCGAGGTCACGCTGGCTTTGTAACGTTCGATCATCGCGGGCACTTGCTCGCTCTGGTCCGGATGGACGATAAATACGATTTCGTAGTGACGCATTAATAACTCCCTTAAGGACTGTGAAAATAGCCCACCCCGGCGTCAAGACGGGTGTGGGAAGAGGTAAGCCCGCAAGCATAGCAGACTTTGCCCGCCGGCTCAAGGTTTACTGATGGCGCGCAAAGCCCCCTACCCCGGCCGCAACCGTCGCCCGGCATCCCGACATCCTGCTTCTCGTCACCATGGCCGATGGCAAGCCGGCCTGCCTGCACGTAGAAATCCAGTGCTGCCGCGACAATTGCTTCGCCGAACGGATGGCTATTTACCGCAGCCGCCTTCATGACCGCTTTGCCATGCCAGTCATTGGCATTGCCCTCCTTGCCGATGCGGGTCTCCGCTGGCGGCCGGACAACTACCAAGAGGAGCGCGCCGGCTGCAGCATGAGCGTCCAATTCCGAATCATCAAGCTGATGGATCTCCGCAACCGGATTGACGAGTTAACAACAAGCCAGAATGTGGCCGAATTTGCCGCTGCAGCACACCTGCTCGCCCTGCACACGCGCCGCTCGCCCGAGCGCCGCAAAACCGTCAAATTCCGCCTGCTCAGTCAACTGCTTGCGGAAAACTGGAAAGTTCGGGAACTTTCAGACCTGCGTCAGATCATAGACTTGATGATGCCAATGCCAAGGACCTGGCAAACGGAGACAACCATGGATATTTACGACTTGTACGAAGCAGATCAGCACGCAGACAAGGACAGCTTTGCATACATGTTCTGGGAATTGACCGACAGACGCGGACGCATGAAGGGTCGGGCTGAGGGACTTGCTGAGGGACTTGCTGAGGGACTTGCTGAGGGTCTAGCTGAGGGGCGCGCCCAGGCCCAGCACATTCTTGCCGAGTTGGTAGAGCAACAACTTGCCACCCGTTTCGGGAGCCTTCCGCTCTCGCTACACAAGATGCTCAGCGACGCAAGCCAGGAACAACTCGAACAGTTGGCTCTGGCGCTGCTGAAAGTAAGGACGCTGGATGACGCCCTAGTGATTTCCGGCCTAATCGCTTGAGGCACCCTGGGCTTGCACGGCGCGGGAAGCCTGCAGGATACCGGTCAGGAAGCCGAGCCCGGCCGCCAGCCAGATGCAGGAGGCGACAACATCAAAGGTCCAAAGGCGATCCGGGAATTTGTACAAGTAAGGAACGACCAGCAAGCCCCGCAAGAGGCAGATTGCCGCAATCGTACCCTGCGCCATCTGCGCAAACGGCAGCCAGTGCAAGCGGCCCGCGCCCGCCAAGGCATACAGGCAACAGATAAACATCAAGGCGCCAATCGCCGCTGCCCCGGCAGGAGCGAACCACGTCCCGGCCTGGGCGGAAGCAACGACTTTAGGCGGCGCCTGGAGAAAGGCATACCACTCCGGCCCCAGCCAAGGAGCGGCGAAATGGATCACGGCACCGAAAAGCGAAATACCTGCCGCCAGCAAGAAAGCAAACCGTCCCATCCTGCCCTCCAATGGTTGTCGAATCGACATTAAGCCGAATATTTTCCGCCGATGCAACAAATTTGCTTGCAATTCCTTTCATACTGTACAAAAATACAGACTGTCTATAATCACAGTCCACTATAGCGCCATGATCAAGCTCACAGCACGACAAGAACAAATCCTCGACCTGATCAAGGATGCAATCGAAAACACAGGCTTCCCACCGACCCGCGCAGAAATCGCGGCGGAACTCGGCTTCAAATCCGCCAACGCCGCGGAAGAGCACCTGAAAGCGCTCCAGCGCAAGGGCGCAATTGAAATCACCGCCGGCACCTCGCGCGGCATCCGCCTGACCGGCAACTTCGGCGGCCCCGCAACCGGCACAGCAAAACCAAGCCCTGCCCCGCGCGCCAAGGTCGAATTCGACGATATGCCAGCCGTCCCGGCCGGCATGCTGGTCACCCTCCCGCTGATTGGCCGCGTCGCCGCAGGCTCGCCCATCCTGGCACAGGAAAACCTGGAAACGACTTACAGCGTCGACCCGAACCTGTTCTCCGCCAAGCCCGACTTCCTGCTGAAAGTGCGAGGCGAATCGATGCGCGACATCGGCATCATGGACGGCGACCTGCTGGCCGTAAAAAAGACCGATAGCGCCCGCAACGGCCAGGTCGTGGTCGCCCGCATCGGCAATGACGTCACGGTCAAGACCTACCGCAAGACCGGCAGCAAGATCGAACTGCTGCCGGAAAACCCGGACTTCAAGATCATCACCGTCAACCCGGAAGATGACTTCGCCCTGGAAGGCCTGGCTGTCGGCCTGATGCGTACCTGGCACTGATTCACCCGCCTGTTCCGCATTTTTTGCAGCCTGTCGCATAGGCGCTACTATTGGAGGGCAAACAAAGTTATCCTTCTTGCATCAACAACAAGAAGGAGAAAACATGTTTGCCCGCCGTATCAGCGCCACCCTGTGCACTCTCGCATTTGCCTCCGCCTCGGCCTACGCCGCCGCGCCACAGCAGCAATTCGCCAAAATGGGCGACCTGCAGCTTGAGAGCAAAGCCACCATCAACGACTGCTCGATCGGCTATCGCACCATCGGCACCCTGAACGCCGACAAATCGAACGCCATCCTCTTCACCACCTGGCACACCGGCACCAGCCGCGACGCCATCGGCATGCTGCAAAGCGGCGCCCTGTTCGACCCTTCGCCCTGGTACGTGATCGTGGTCGATGCGCTGGGCAACGGCGTCTCCTGCTCGCCATCGAACAGCAAGACCCAGCCCGGTCCCGCCTTCCCGCAATTCTCCATGCGCGATATGGTGGAAAGCCAGCACAAGCTGTTGACTGAAAAACTAGGCATCAACCATTTACGCGCTGTCATGGGCTACTCGATGGGCGGCATGCAGACCTTCCAATGGGCCGCCAGCTACCCGGGCTTCATGGATGTCGCGATCCCGATTGCCGGCACGCCGCGCCTGACTTCTTCCGACATGCTTTTCTTGCGCATCGTCGAAAAATCCGTGGTCGATGAACCAGCCTACGCGGGCGGCCGCTACACAAAGAATCCGGCCCTGCCGATGTACAACCTGCTGTTCGCCATGAACTTCGACAGCCCCGCGCACCGCAGCGCACGCACGGCACCAAAAGATTTCGAGAAATTCTTCCGCGAGAGCGCCGCCTCCGATCCTGAAGGCACGGACGCCAATAACTCGCTGTGGCAGATCCGCGCAGTGCTCGGGCACGATATCGCGCAAGGCGGCAAACTGGAAGATGCGGCAGCCCACATCAAGGCCCACGTCTACCCGATCAATGCGGCCCAGGACCACGTCGTCAATCCTGCACCATCGCTCGCCTTCTCCAAACTGCGCAAGGAAGAAGCCACGGTCCTCGACACCGACTGCGGCCATGCCGCGCTGCGATGCGCCATGCCCGCCATGAAGGCAGTTGTGGAAAAAGCGCTACGCTAGGTCTGCAGCCTATCCCGCCAATCCTGCATTTCGTCGCAGCCACGCTCCCCGGGTGGCTGCGCTAACTTAAAGTCACACAAAACCACACAACAACCGGGGAGTTTTGATGTTCAAGCCTTTCTGCATCGCCGCCGCGATGCTGGCAGCGCAGTCCGCGTTCGCCTTCGACAACCAGACCAACCACTACCGCCTGAGCATCGACAAGGATGCCAAGCGCGCCCACGTCGAAGCCGACGTCTGGGTCGAGGGCCGCGAACTGGCGCTGTTCAACTGCATGCCCATCCCGCAACTGAAAAACGGCCAGGCGGATCTGATTGAAAAACTGACCGTGCGCGACATGGCCGGCAGCGCCGTTGCGCTCACCGACAAAGGCGAAGGCGAATACGAGGTCGACGGCGACCGCCGCCTGCGCCTGTCCTACGACATCCGCCTGGAGCACGACAAATACGAATGGCCGGGCGGGAATGAAGAAGTTTCCTACCACACCGACGAAGGCCTGATGTCGGTCGGCTACCCGCTGTTCATCGTACCGGGCGTAAAAATGCTGGGCGAGACCGAAGTCGCCTTCGAGCTTCCGCAAGGCTGGAAAGCCAACACGCCATGGCGCAGCGCAGGCAAGCCCGGCGCCTTCATCGTCGAATCGCGCCGCGAGCTGGTGAACAACGCCTTCTTCTTCGGCACCGCCCACGCCGAAACCTTCAAAGCCGGCGGCGTCGAGATGACCCTGGTCATGGGCAAGCAATACTGGAAACGCCGCGACGCCTTCATGTCGATGATCGACAAACAGATGAACAGCTACCAGAAGCTGTATGGCCGCGGCCCCGTAGCCGACCGCTTCCTGATCGTGATCAACCAAGGCAGCACCGGAGATGGCGGCGCCTTCTCCGCATCCTTCAGCCAATACCTGAAAGACGATGGCAGCGACGTCTCACGCCCGATCTGGGGCAAGGTGATGTCGCACGAACTGGCCCACTTCTGGGACGGCCACTCGCTGGTGCCGAAGAATGAAAGCGAAGAATGGTTCAAGGAAGGCGTGAACGACTATGTCACCGTGATCACCATGGCGCGCAACAAGCTGATGGATCGCACCATGGTCATTCAGCAACTGGAAAACCTGGCGCGCGGCCAGAACGTCGCCCGCAACGTGCAAGGCCTGACCGTCACCGTACGTGAAGCGGTCAAGGACAAGCACCGCAACTGGCTGCTGGTCTACGGCGGCGGCACGATAGCCGGCCTGGCGATGGACGTGGAACTGCGCAAAGCCAGCAAAGGCAAGGTCAGCCTCGACACGCTGCTGAACGCGATGTACAAAGAGTTCGGCCACAAAGGCAAGCAGTACGACCAGGCCGACATTGTCCGCATCGGCAAAGCGATCAGCGGCGTCGACCTCGACCCACTGCTAAACAACATCGTCGCCACCAGCAAAGCCCCCGACCTCGCCCCCCTGTTCAAGGACATCGGCCTGCGCCTCGAACAGTTCGGCATGCTGGAAACCTACCTGCTGCGCGATCCAGCTGCCACGGCGGAACAGAAGTCCCGCTTCACCGCCATCTTCGGCACCCCCTACTAACGGCCGAGCCCGTGTCCCACCATGGGGTCACACCCGAAATGGGACACGAGTTCAGCCGCGAATCAGACGAGCCCGTGTCCCGAAACGGGTGTGACCCCATGGTGGGACACGGGCTGATGCGTATCAGTCGAGGGCGTTCTTGAAGTCGGCGATCAGGTCGGCGGTGTCTTCGATGCCGACGGAGACACGGATCAGGCTGTCAGCGATGCCCATCGAGGCGCGGCGCTCTGGGCCCATTTCGTAGAAGATGGTGTGGGAAACCGGAATCACCAGCGTGCGGGTGTCGCCCAGGTTGGACGTCGGGATCGCCAGCTTCAATTTGTTCAGGTAGTCGAAGCAGTCGATGCCGTCTTTCAGTTCAAAGCTCAACAGCGAGCCGAAGTCCTTGAACAGTTCCGCTGCGATGCCGTGCTGCGGGTGTGACTTCAGGCCTGGGTAATACACGGCTGCCACGCGCTCGTCGGCTTCCAGCATTTCCGCCAGCGCGCGGGCGTTGGCGGACGTGCGGTCCATCCGCAGCGCCAGCGTTTCGGCGCCGACCGCGATGGTGTGCGCAGCTTCCGGAGCCAGCGAGGCGCCGAAATCGCGCAATGCCTTGGCGCGGATCTGCACCAGGCCCCACTGCACTGCGGGATTCTTCTTGTAGTTCTCGAAGATGTTCGGGAACTTGGTCCAGTCGTATGCGCCGGTATCGGTCAGCGCGCCGCCCAGTGCATTGCCATGGCCGCCGATCGACTTGGTCAGCGCGTTCACCACCAGCCCCGCGCCCACGTCTTTCGGGCGGAACAGGTAAGGCGACGTCATCGTGTTATCCACGATGTAGAGGATGCCGCGTTCCGCGCACAGCTGGCCGATGCGTTTCAGGTCGGCGATCTGGGTGCGCGGGTTGGCGATCGTTTCCACGAACACCATGCGCGTTTCAGGCTTGAGCGCCGCCGCCACGTTGGCGACGTCGGTGGCGTCGACAAAGTCCACGCCTACGCCCTGCCCCGCTACGGTTTGCCACAGCGAGTTGGTATTCCCGAACAGGAACGACGACGACACGACATGGTCGCCGGCACGCAGCAGCGCCTGGAACACGGCGCCAATCGCGCCCATGCCCGTGGCGAAGCAGATCGTGCCCACGCCCTGCTCCATCTTGCTGACCTTATCCTCCAGGGCGGCAACCGTAGGGTTGCCCTGGCGGCCGTAGCGGAAGCCCGGCTCCTTGCCCTGGAAGACCGACGCCAGCTGGCGTGCGTCGGCATAGCCGAAAGTGACCGAAGTGTGGATCGGCTTGTGCAGCGAGCCGTGTTCGATGCCTTTCTGGCGGTCGTTATGCAGGATAGTCGTCGTGAAGCCGTAGTTCTTCATCAGGATTCCGTGTTTGCTGTATTCAGGTTCAGTTGCGTGCGTGCCGCATCTTCAGCAACCTTGGCCTTCTTCGGGTTGTGGCGAGCCTGTTCGATGCGGTCCAGGTACTCGGCCGACACGTCGCCGGTGATGTACTTGCCGTCGAAGCAGGAAGCCTCGAATTCGGTCAGCGCAGGATTGACGTCGGCGATGGATTTCTTCAGGTCTTCCAGGTCCTGGTAGACCAGCGCGTCGGCGGTGATCTCTTCGCAGATCTCTTGCAGGGTGCGGCCGTGGGCGATCAGTTCGTCGCGGGTTGGCATGTCGATGCCGTACACGTTAGGGTACAGCACTGGCGGCGCAGCGGAGGCGAAGATCACTTTCTTGGCGCCGGCTTCGCGTGCCATCTGCACGATCTCGCGGGAAGTGGTGCCGCGCACGATGGAGTCGTCCACCAGCAGCACTACCTTGTCCTTGAATTCGTCGCCGATGGCGTTCAGCTTCTGGCGCACGGATTTCTTGCGCATTGCCTGGCCAGGCATGATGAAGGTGCGGCCGATGTAGCGGTTCTTGATGAAGCCTTCGCGGTAATCCACGCCCAGGCGCATCGCCAGCTGGATGGCGGCAGGACGCGAGGAGTCAGGGATAGGCATGACAACGTCGACACCTTCGGCCAGGCCTTCGCGCTTGATCTTGTCGGCCAGGTATTCGCCCATTTTCAGGCGGGTGTTGTACACGGAGGCGCCGTCGATCACCGAGTCAGGACGCGCCAGGTACACGTATTCGAAGACGCAAGGATTCAGCTTTGGATTCTCGGCGCAGATCTGTGCGTGCAGCTTGTTGTCGTTGTCGATGAAGATCGCTTCGCCCGGCAGCACGTCGCGCACGAAACGGAAGCCCATGCCTTCCAGCGCTACGGATTCCGAGGCGATCATGTATTCTTTGCCGCCGTCGGCGGTCTCGTTCTCGCCCAGGCACAGCGGACGGATGCCGTTCGGGTCGCGGAAGGCCAGCATGCCGCTGCCTGCGATCTGCGCCACAGCTGCATAGCCGCCGCGCACGCGCTTGATCAGTACAGTCACCGCCTGGAAAATGTTGGCAGGCGTCAGGTGAACGTCGTTGGATGCCTTCTGGATCTCGTGCGCCAGCACGTTCAACAGCACTTCCGAGTCGGAGTCGGTGTTGATGTGGCGGCGGTCATTCTTGAACATCTCGTCCTTGAGCTGTTCCCAGTTGGTCAGGTTGCCGTTGTGCGCCAGGGTGATGCCGAACGGCGCGTTGACGTAGAACGGCTGCGCTTCTTCTTCGCTGGAAGAACCGGCGGTCGGGTAGCGGCAATGGCCGATACCGGAAGTGCCGTTCAGCGAACGCATATTCCGGGTGCGGAACACGTCGCGCACCAGGCCATTGGCCTTGTGCATGGAGAACGTGTTGCTTTGGTTGGTTGCGATACCTGCCGCGTCCTGGCCGCGATGCTGCAACAGCAGCAGCGCGTCATACAGCATCTGGTTGACTGGTTGGTGGGATACGACGCCGACGATGCCACACATGGTGTGCTCCTAAACTTGGTACTGCGGATTTAACGAATTCTAAAAATGGACATGCTGCGCCATATCGGCGGGCAGGAATGGTTTTATGGTGCGCACGCCGGATTCCGCCATGGGACTCAACAGCGCGTTCTTCCAGAATTCCTGCTTCGGCATGGAGGTCATCCCCGCCAATATGACGCCGGCCAGCACAATCACAATGCCCCGCGCCAGGCCAAACAGGCTTCCCAGGCCGCGGTCGGCCAGCGACAGGCCGCCAGCCTCGATCAGCGCCTCGATCGCCATGGTCACCAGGGCCAGGAGGATGCGCGCGCCGATGAACAATGCAATGAAGGCAACGATCATGCGCACCACGGCGCCCGGCACGGCCTCCGGCAGCATGGCGGCCAGCCAGGGGGCGTAGGCATTGGCGACAACGAAGGCGATGATCCAGCCGCCCAGCGACAGTACTTCCTTGACCAGGCCGCGCAGGGTACCAATGATGACGGATGAGGCGAGCACGAAAATAACCAGGTAATCGAAAATCGTCACGTCAGCGCAGCCTCAAATCATCCTGTCAGGCCGGGGTCAGGCTGCCGTTCAGGCCCAGTTTGACCAGCTTGGCTTTGACCTTTTCGGCTTCTTCCTTGTTCGGGAATGGACCGACTCGCACGCTGGTCAATTCGCCATTGGCGGTAGTGACTTTCTGCGCATAGGACTTGATGCCGGCGTCGCCCAGCTTGCGCTGCAGCTCTTCCACTTTATCTTTCGCGGCGAAGGCGCCGACCTTGATCACATATTTGGTCGATGGCGTCGCTTCCGCGGCCTTGCCTTCCAGGATAGCCATGGCGCGCGCATCGTCGGACTGCGCTGGCTTGGTTTCCGGTTTCTTAGGCTCCGGCTTCGGTTCTGGGTGTTTTACTTCGGCCTTGGCGACTTTAGGCTCGGTCGCTTTTGGTTCGGCCGCTTTTGGCGGCTTCACAGGTTCGGTCACGGCCGGCTTGCTCGGCACGTGGACAATTTCTTCACCCTTGTCGAGGGCTGCGCCGGCGGCGGCAACCGGAGCAACCGTGCGTGAGGATGGCGCCGGAGCCGGAGCAGGAGCAGCCGGCTGCTCGATCGCGGGCACTGGGGCAGGCGCGGTGGAAGGACCGCCGTTCAGCGGTTCGCCCGGCTTGTCCTTGGAAGGCATATTGATGGCGATATCCGACACCGACGATTTAGGTTCGGAATCAAGCAGCATCGGCAGGCCGATGGCGACTGCCAAAGCCAGCGCAATGGCGCCTACCAGACGGCGGCGTGCGCGCTTTTTCTCCGGCAGTACGGGATCCTGGGCAGCTTTGCCGGCACCGCGGCGAGGAGCCGCGTCGGCGCCTGCACTGGAAGCGCGCTTGGAGCGGGCCTTTTCGTCCAGGGCCCTGTCGTCCTGTGCGCGGTAGTAGCCGCTGTCTTCACCAGCAGCATCTTGCTTGTCTTTGCCAAATTTCGATAACAAGCCCATGCGGAATTTTCTCAGTGGAGTGAGGATTTTTTCGCCGCCATGACGCCGGCGACGGTCAGGAATGATCCAAAGACCACAATTCTATCATTCTCGCCCGCGCGGCTCATCGCATTTGCGAATGCCTGGCCTGGATCATCGAAAATATTGACGGTTTTTTCACCGATTTTCGGCTCAATCGCCTGCACTTTGCCCGCCAGCTCGGAAGCGGTGGCCGCGCGCGGCGATGGCAGGTTGGTAAGACACCAGTGGTCAACGCATGGCGCCATGGCCTTGATCACGCCGTCGATATCCTTATCGTGCATGGAGCCAAACACCGCAAAGGTGTACGGGCTGTAGCCCATATTGCCTACGTTCTGCGCCAGAGCAGCGGCGGCGTGCGGGTTGTGCGCCACGTCGTAAATCACGGTTGGCCGGCCCGGCAGGACCTGGAAGCGGCCCGGCAGCTCCACCATCACCAGGCCGGTACGCACTTCCTGCGCGCCGACCGGCAGTTCCATCTTCAGCGCTTCCAGTGCGGCCAGCGCCGCGCAGGCGTTCAGCAGCTGATTCGCGCCGCGCAAGCCAGGGTAAGCCAGCGAATTGCGGCGCTGTGTACGGCCGCCGTAATTCCACTGCTGCTTGTCGCCCGCGTAATTGAAATCGCGGCCCATCAGCCACAGGTCGGCGCCGATTTCCATGGCGTGGTCGATCAGTGACTGCGGCGGTACCGGGTCGCTGCAGATGGCGACTTTACCGGTGCGGAAGATGCCGGCTTTTTCAAAGCCGATCTGCTCGCGCGTGCCGCCCAGGTAGTCCACGTGGTCGATATCGACGCTGGTCACGATGGATACGTCGGCGTCGATCACATTGACAGCATCAAGGCGTCCGCCCAGGCCCACTTCCAGGATGACCACATCCAGCGGCGCCTGCGACATCAGGTGCATGATCGCAAGAGTAGTGAATTCGAAATACGTCAGCGAGATATCGCCGCGCGCACGCTCCACGAAATTGAAGCTCTCTACCAGTTGCTCGTCGCTCGCCATGTCGCCATTCAGGCGCGCACGCTCATTGAAGTGCAGGAAGTGCGGCTTGATGTACAGGCCGACGCGGTAGCCGCCTTGCAGCAGGATCGATTCCAGCATGGCGCAGGTCGAGCCCTTGCCATTGGTGCCGGCCACCATGATGACCGGGCACTTGAACTGCAATGCCATGCGTTCCTTGACCGCGCGTGCGCGTTCCAGGCCCATGTTGATGACGGTTTCGGCGTGGCGCGACTCGATCAGCGCAAGCCACTCAGTGAGGGTATTCGGGAGATTGGACATTATCGCCAGGGAGGGTGTTGGGCGCGCAGCGCAGGAGGCTGCGCGCGCCGGGTAAAACTTGAAGCTTAGGCCAGCACTTCTGCTGCCTGGTTCTGCATCAGGGCCAGCAGGCGTGCGATTTCTTCGCGCATCTGGCGGCGGTCCACGATCATATCGATCGCGCCCTTGGTCAGCAGGAACTCGGAACGCTGGAAGCCTTCCGGCAGTTTTTCACGCACGGTGTTTTCGATCACGCGTGGACCGGCGAAGCCGATCAGCGCTTTCGGTTCGGCCATCACCACGTCGCCCATGAAGGCGAACGATGCGGACACGCCACCCATGGTCGGGTCGGTCAGCACGGAGATGAACGGCAGCTTTTTCTCAGCCAGCTTGGTCAGCATCGCCGTGGTTTTCGCCATCTGCATCAGGGACAGCAGGCCTTCCTGCATACGTGCGCCGCCGGTGGCGGTCACGCAGATGAATGGCACCTTCTGTTCCAGCGCAACCTGGGCCGCACGGGCGAAACGTTCGCCAACCACGGAGCCCATGGAGCCGCCCATGAATTCGAATTCGAAGCACGCTACGACAACCGGCAGGCTCATGATCGAGCCGCCCATCGCGATCAGGGCATCGGTTTCGCCGGTGGCTTCCATCGCCTGCTTCAGGCGATCAGGGTATTTCTTGCTGTCTTTGAATTTCAGCGTGTCGACCGGCAGGGTCTCCTGGCCGATTTCATAACGGCCGCCGGCGTCCAGCAGTGCATCCAGGCGCTCGCGGGCGCGGATACGCATGTGGTGGTCGCACTTCGGGCAGACATGCAGGTTCGACTCGAGGTCGGTACGGTACAGAACTGCCTCGCAGGATGGGCATTTGACCCACAGGCCTTCAGGCATTGTCTTGCGAGCGGCAGCTTCCGAGCGCTGGATGCGCGGTGGCAGCAATTTTTCCAACCAGCTCATAAATTTCTCCTCTTGCACTAACTTAGGCCGGAAGTGTAGCCGTTTCTGCCTGTCCTGTCGAACAAAACAGGCAGAATCTTGCTCTCAGATTAACGCTTTTCGTCGAGTGCGTGGCGAATGCCGGAAACGAACGATCGTACTGATTTTGCAGCGTTTTCCGGCCCTGCCGTTTCGATTTCCTGGATGATGCGGCTGCCGATCACCACAGCGTCAGCCACACTGGCCACTGCCTTGGCGGTTTCCGCATCACGGATGCCGAAACCGACGCCTAACGGCAGCTGGACGTGCTTGCGAATCATGTCCAGCCGACGCGCGACATCTTCGGTATCGATATGGCCGGCGCCGGTAACGCCTTTCAGCGACACATAGTACGTGAAACCGCTGCCGACGCGCGCCACTTGCTGCACGCGCTGCTCGGTCGAGGTGGGAGCCAACAGGAAAATCAGGTCCTGACCGGCCGCGCGCATTTTGGCGGCGAATACCTCACATTCTTCCGGCGGATAGTCGACCACGATGGCGCCATCGGCGCCGGCGGAGCTGCTGGCGTCGATATAAGCGTCGGCGCCCAGGCGCTCGATCGGGTTGGCGTAGCCCATCAGGACCACTGGCGTGGTGCTGTTGGTCTTGCGGAATTCCCGCACGAAGTCGAAGCAGTCGCGGATGCCGACGCCTTTGGCCAGCGCACGCTCGCAGGCGCGCTGGATGACCGGACCTTCGGCCATGGGGTCGGAGAATGGGATGCCTAGTTCGAGGATGTCGGCGCCGCCCTCCACCAGGGCGTGCATCAATTCCACGGTTTTGCCGGGTTCCGGGTCGCCTGCGGTGATGAAGGTGACCAGGGCTTTCTTGTTTTGCGCTTTCAGGGCGGCGAAGGTTGCTGCGATACGAGTCATTTTGTACTTTCCTTTTTTTGAACCGCGAAAACCGGGAAACCGGGGTCCGGCCCTTGGGCCGTACCCCGGTTTCCCGGTTTCCGATGGTTTAGAACTGCAAGCCCGCGCGCTGCGCCACGGTATGCATGTCCTTGTCGCCACGGCCCGACAGGTTGGCCAGGATGATCTTATCCTTCGGCAGGGTCGCCGCCAGCTTGGCCGCATAGGCCAGCGCATGCGAAGACTCCAGCGCTGGAATGATGCCCTCGATATGGCAGCAATCATGGAAAGCCTGCAGCGCCTCGTCGTCGGTAATCGACACGTACTGCGCGCGCCCCGAATCCTTCAGGTAGGAGTGCTCCGGCCCCACGCCCGGATAATCCAGGCCAGCCGACACCGAGTGCGTCTCGATAATCTGTCCGCCCTCATCCTGCAGCAAATAGGTACGGTTGCCATGCAAGACGCCCGGATACCCGGCCGTCAGCGAAGCAGCGTGCTTGCCCGTTTCCAGGCCCTCGCCTGCCGCCTCCACGCCGACGAGCGCCGTCGCAGCCTGGTCGATGTAAGGATAAAAAATACCCATCGCATTGGAACCGCCGCCGATGCAAGCAACCACGTAGTCCGGCTGGCGGCCGGTCATTTCAGGCATCTGCTGCAGGCATTCCTCGCCGATCACGGACTGGAAGTCGCGCACCATCATCGGGTACGGGTGCGGACCCGCCACGGTGCCGATGATGTAGAAAGTGTTTTCGATGTTGGTAACCCAGTCGCGCATCGCTTCGTTCAGCGCGTCTTTCAGGGTCTTGGAACCGGATTCCACCGGCACCACGGTCGCGCCCAGGAGCTTCATGCGGTACACGTTCTGCGCCTGGCGCTTCACGTCCTCGCTGCCCATGTACACCACGCATTCGAGGCCGAAGCGCGCGCAGATGGTCGCGGTGGCAACGCCGTGCTGCCCGGCGCCGGTTTCGGCGATGATCCGCGGCTTGCCCATGCGCTTGGCGAGCAAGGCCTGGCCGATCACATTGTTGATCTTGTGCGCGCCGGTGTGGTTCAGGTCTTCGCGCTTGAAAAAGATTTGCGCGCCGCCCAGCTGGTCGGACCAGCGCTTGGCGTGGTACACGGGCGACGGACGGCCGACGAAGTGCTTCAGCTCATAGCGGAATTCTTCGAGGAACAGTTCATCCTTGCTGTAGCGGTCATACGCTTCGCGCAGCTCGGCCAGCGCGTAGCTCAGGGTTTCTGCGACAAAGGAACCGCCGTAAGGGCCGAAATGGCCGGTGGCGTCGGGGAGGTGGTAAGTCGAAGCGTGGAACAGGTGCGCTGGAGGCGCATCAACCGGGGTTTTCATGGTGCGGATCTTTCTCAAACGTGGCATCTGCTGCCCGCACGCCGCGAATGAACTCCGCGATCAGGCGAGCATCTTTGATGCCCTTGGCGCGCTCGACGCCACTAGAGACGTCAACCGCGTAAGGGCGAACGCTGGCCACTGCGCCAGTCACATTTTGCACGCTCAAGCCACCACTCAAAACGGCCCGATGCGCGAGATCTTTTGGGATTAGAGACCAATCGAAAACCTTTCCTGCGCCGCCATATGCATCCACGAAGGTGTCGAGCAGGA
>Ga0102591_1003270_pt1 | contig 14942 bp, 13 predicted proteins | sample AraplaCol_mCL_r2_2_FD_76860 | JGI IMG/M metagenome (GOLD analysis project Ga0102591, IMG submission 76860) | Arabidopsis root microbial communities from North Carolina, USA - plate scrape MF_Col_mCL_r2 (SPADES assembly) (version 2) | ecosystem: Host-associated > Plants > Roots > Endosphere... | reverse complement strand
GCGCTGCAGGCCGAAGTGACCCAGCTGGTCAGCGAAATCGACCGCGTCGCCAAGCAGTCGGACTTCAACGGCACCAAGCTGCTGGACGGTTCGTTCTCCAGCCAGCTGTTCCAGGTCGGTGCCAACGCGGGCCAGGCCATCGCCATCGACAAGGTGGTCAATGCCAAGGCCAGCGCGCTCGGCGCGGCAACCTTCGCCACCGCCGGCAAGATCGAAGTGGACGGGGCCGATCTGGCCAGCGGCACGATCGGTGCGATGACCGTCGGCGGCATAGCGCTGGGCGATGTGAAGTTCGACTACGTGGCCGGCGCCGATGCGGCCAACCAGGCCAACGCAGTGAAGGCGATCACCGCCGCCATCAGCAGCAAGCTGGGTGAGACCGGTCTGCTCGCCGCGCAGGCGGTGGATGCCAACGGTGCCGCCATCGCCGGCGAGATCACCCTGACCTCGGTCAAGGCCGATGCCAAGCTGGCCGACCTGGCCGTGGCCGGCGCGGGCGCTTCGGTGGCCGGCGTCACCACCACCGACGTCACCGCCAATACCACCGCTTCGCACCTGTCCGACCTGAAGATCGACACCGTTGCCGGTGCCCAGCAGGCGCTGGAAATCGTCGACAAGGCGCTGAGCTCGATCAACAACACCCGTGCCGACCTGGGCGCGGTGCAGAACCGCTTCACCTCGGTCGTCGCCAACCTGCAGACCTCCACCGAAAACCTGTCCGCCTCGCGCAGCCGCATCAAGGACACCGATTTCGCCAAGGAAACCGCAGAGCTGACCCGCACCCAGATCCTGCAGCAGGCCGGTACGGCCATGCTGGCCCAGGCCAACCAGGTGCCGCAGAACGTGCTCAGCCTGCTGCGCTGAGCCACGCGTCCACGCCGCCGGCTTTTCCGCCGGCGGCGCGGGCAAACCCCAGGAAGCAGCAAACCCCTTGCAGGACCGGGCCATGTCCATGGCATCCGTGGCCATCGCCCGCCCCTGCGGCCGAACCGTTATCAGCGCTGTAAGTTTGACTGAACTCCCCGGGTGGCTTCGTCTCCCCCCGCTTTTTTCAGTAGCCTGAGCCCTCCCCTGCATTGGGGGAGGGTTTTTTACAGACCCCTGGCCGGACCGTACCGCGTCCCGCCCTATATGCCCTGCAATGCGCGTGCCAATCTTCCGCGCCCTGCCTCTGGCACAACTCCTGCATCAACGTTGATCTAAAGACCCGGCGGCCATGGCCGCTAATTTCGTTGACAGACAGGAGAAACAGCGTGGCTGACTTTGGTTACGGCGGCATCGGTTCGGGACTGGATATTTCCGGCATGGTGGCCAGCCTGGTCGCGGCCGACCGCAAGCCTGCGGACAACGCGCTCAACCTGCAGCAGTCCAAGGCCAAGATGCAGCTGTCGGCGGTGGGCACGGTCAAGTCCGCGTTCGACGTGCTCAGCACCTCGCTGAAGGCGCTCAAGGCCTCCACCGCCTTCGACGCGCGCCTGTTCAACGTGACCAAGACCGGCACCGACGAGATCCTGACCGCCAGTGGCACCAACGAAGCGGCCACCGGCACCCACGTGGTCAAGGTCGAGCAGCTGGCAGCGGCCAACAAATGGATCGCCGACACCGCAGTGGCCAAGACCAAGACCTTCGGCGCCGGAACCCTGACGCTGGATGTGGGCGTGGGCGACAAGATGAAGTCGCTGGAGATCCAGGTCGAAGCCGACGACACCCTGTCTTCGATCCGCACCAAGATCGACAAGGCCGCGCGCGGCCTGGGCGTGCAGGCGACCCTCATCGCCTCGGGCGATGACCAGTACCTGTCCCTGTCCCAGGAAAAGTCCGGCACCGCCAACGCGATCAAGCTCCGCGCCGGCAGTGGCAACGCCGACCTGACCGCCTTGGCCGCCAGCATGTCCGAGCGTACCGCGGCCGCCGACGCCAAGCTGACCATCGACGGCGTGGCCGTGGTCGCCAGCGAGAACACCGTCACCGACGTGGTGCCGGGGCTGACCCTGAACCTGAAGAAGGTCGGCGAAAGCAGCGTCACCATCAGTAGCGACGTGGCCGCCGCGCGCAAGGTGATGCAGGACTTCGTGACCGCCTACAACGGCGCGCTGTCGGCGATCAACGACGCGACCAAGTACGACGTGGAGAACAAGGAGCCGTCCTCGCTGACCGGCGACGCGCAGATGCGCGGCGCGGCCAGCCAGCTGCGCTCGATGATGAGCGGCGTGCTGAAGGACCTGGCGGCCAACGGCCTCGACCCCAAGACCCTGGGCCTGCAGACCCGCGCCTACCCCAATGCCGACGGCAGCCTGGTGCTGGACAACACCAAGTTCGAAGCCGCGCTGGTCAACCAGTCCGGCGCGGTGCGCCAGGCCTTCACCGGCGACGATGGCGCGGCCACCAAGCTGTTCAACATGGTGGACGGTTACGTCAACACCACGGTCGGCAAGGAAGGCGCCTTCGTCTCCCGCACCAAGAGCATCAACGCCACGCTCACCGACATCGACAAGCGCCGCAAGGCGCTGGATACGCGCATGGCCGGCGTCGAGGAGCGTTACAAGAAGCAGTTCCTCGCACTGGATGCACTGATGGGCAAACTCAGCCAGAGCAGTTCGGCGTTGAGCCAGCAGCTGAGCCAGCTGTCGGGTTGAGCCAGGCGCTCAAGTTGGGCGCGCGCGCGGCCGATATCGGTACCAACGATGCATACCGCGAGGCGCCCCGGCCCGCACGAAGGAGACAGGATCCATGTACGGTTCGAACCGTCAATTCACCGAGCAGTACCGCAAGGTCGGCGTGCAGAGCTCGATCATCGATGCCGACCCGCACAAGCTGGTCGCCCTGCTGCTGTCGGGCGCGCTTGAACGCGTCCGCCTGGCCCAGGCCTGCCTCGAAGGCGGTGACCAGGCGCGCAAGGGCAAAGCGATCGGCGAGGTCTGCGCCATCGTCGGCCATCTGAACGGTTCGCTGGACCACGAGGCCGGCGGTGAAATCGCCGGCAACCTGTCGGCCCTGTACGATTACGTCATGCAGCGCCTGACCGAAGCCAACCTGCACAACGACCCCGAGGCGCTGCGCGAATCGCTGGAACTGCTGGGCGAGATCGACGCGGCGTGGAATGCCATTCCGCACGACCAGCGCCAGCCCGCTGCGGTTGCCCTGTGATGGACGCCGGGCTTTCACTGGCCTGCCTCAACGCCGACCTGGACGCGGTGGAAGCCGCCCTGCGCGTGGACGATTACCTGGCCGCCGGTGAATCGCTGGATGACCTGGACCGCCACCAGCGGGCCTGGCTGGCGCAGCCCGACGCGCTGGCCGACGTGGCCGGCCTGACCGCGCTCGAAGGCCGCCAGCAGCGCATCCTGCGGATGATGGCCGAGCAGCGCGATGACGCGGCACGCCATCTGCGCCAGGGCGTTGCCGCCGGCCGCGCCGCGCGCGCCTACCTCACCGCCGAATCCCTGTCATGAACGAACCGCGCCCCAGCGACATCCATCACCCGGCTGAAAGCGAGCTGTTCGATGAGACGCTGAGCTGCGAACTCGCGCTGCCGGCCGAATTCCGCCTGGGCAGCGCGGTGATCCGCCCGGGCAGCGCCGAAACCCTGCTGCGCAGCGTCGCCCTGGTCGAAGACGCACGCGCCGACGACAGCCACGACGAGCGCGGCGACAGTGCCCAGCTGCAGCGCGTGGAAGCCAAGCTGGACCTGGCCATGGTGCTGCTGGGCCGACTGGTCCGGCACAGCACGCCCGAACTGGACCTGCGCCCGCTGCGCTGGTCGCGCCGCGGCATCCGCCTCGAGCTCGGTGCCCGCACCGGCGCCGCGGCCGGCAGCCTGGGCGTCATCCGCCTGCAGCCCTGTGACTGGCTGCCCGACCATATCGACCTGCCGGTGTCGATCCTGGCCGAAGCGGCCAGCGGGGCCGGCTCCTGTTTCCTCTGGCTGCGCTTCGAACCGATGAGCGACGGCCTGGAAATGGCGCTGGAACGCCATTTGTTCAGGTTGCATCGCCGGCAGGTAGCGGACGCGCGCCGCGCGCGGTAGCGCCGGCCGTTGGCCGGCCCAGGCGACCCGCGAAACGCCCGCCCCACGTGGAGCCGGCCTCTGGCCGGCTGCAGGCTATCCGCCAAACGCCGAATCCGACTAACAGTCGGAGCTACCGCGCTTGGCGTTGCCTCGCGCTTGGCTCCCGGCGCCGGGTCCGGTAATGTGAAGAACTTCTTGACCTTCGCAAACCACCCTGCCCGTGCGCGTTCTCATCGTCGACGATCACACCCTGGTCCGCGCCGGCCTCAGTCGCCTGCTCCAGGGCTTTGCCGAGGTCGAGGTCGCCGCCGAAGCCAGCAACGCCGAGCAGGCCCTGCAGATGGCCCTGCTGCACACGCCGGACGTGATCCTGATGGACCTGTCCCTGCCCGGCCGCACCGGGCTGGAAGCGCTCAGCGACATCCTGGTGCGCGCCCCCGGGACCCGGGTGGTGATGATGACCATGCACGACGACGCCGTGCACGTGCGCGATGCCCTGGACCGCGGCGCGGTCGGCTTCGTGGTCAAGGACGCCGCCCCGCAGGAACTGGAGCTCGCCCTGCGCGCCGCCCATGCCGGGCAGGTGTTCCTCAGCCCGCAGATCTCGGCCAAGATGCTGGCGCCGATGCTGGGCCGGGAAAAGCCGGTGGGCGTGGCCGCGCTGTCACCGCGCCAGCGCGAGATCCTGCGCCAGATCGGCAAAGGCGAAAGCAACAAGGAAATCGCCGCCGACCTCGGCATCAGCGTCAAGACGGTGGAAACCCATCGCGCCCGCATGATGGAGTCGCTGGGCTGCCGCCGCGCCAACGACCTGCTGCTGCTGGCGGCCCGGCACCAGCACGAGCTGGAGTAGGCCGCGACGGTTCCCCGACACCAGGCAGGCACCACCAGTGCCTCCGTCGGAATTTTGATCCAGTCGAAGCGTCGCCCGCCACGTGATCACGCGGTTTTCGGCGGTCACCCGCGTCAAAGAACCGGAATACGGTAGGGAATCTCCCTACACCCTGTCAGGATCTCGACGACCCCGCTCAGGAACCCCCTGATTTTCCCCACGTGGGATCAGAAGCAAGATGTGTTCCATAACGCACCGGGGAGTCGGTGCGACGGGGAATACACACATGAAGCCGACCATGTCGACCCAGCTGGGTCAGCAGCTCCACCTCACGCCGCAACTGCTGCAGTCGATCCGCCTGCTGCAGCTGGATGGCATGCAGCTGGAGCTGGAAATCCGCCGCGCACTGGAAACCAACCCGTTGCTGGAGCTGGAAGAAGCCCCGGCGCCGGAAGCCGCGACCACCCCCGAAACCGGCACTACGGTGGAAGTGGCCGCGTTCGACGAGCTGCCCGAACCGGCCATGTGGGACGTGGCCGGTGCCAGCTGGCACGACGGCGACGACGACCGCCTGCAGCGCATTGCCGCCGACGAATCCAGCGACCCGCAGCTGCGCGCCCTGCAGCGCCTGTCGCTGGAACTGGACGCACGCGAGCTGGCGGTGGCCCGTTTCTGGCTGGAGCACTGCGACGACGCCGGCTACCTGGATGCCCCGCTGGACCAGCTCACCCTGCTCGCCAGCGCCCACTGCGACGTCGACGCCGCCGGCGTGGAAGCGGTACGCCAGCAGATCCTGCACGGCGACCCGGCCGGCCTGGCCGCGCGTGACCTGCACGAATGCCTGTCGGTGCAGCTGCGCGCCCTGCAGGGCCGCGTGCCGGCCCGGCATCTTGCCCTGCGCGTGCTGGACCACGGGCTGGAGGCGCTCGCCGCCCACGACTACCCCGCCCTCGCCCGCCAGCTGGACGCCGAGGTGGCCGACATCCACGAAGCGGTGCGGCTGATCCTCTCGCTGCAGCCGCGCCCGGGCGACAGCCTGCTGCCGGACACCGCCGGCGCCGTCATCCCCGACGTGGTCGCCTGGCACGCCGACGGCCAGTGGCGGGTCGCACTGAACCCGGCCACCAGCCGCCGCCTAAGCATCAACCCCACCTATGAAAGCGCCCTGGCCGACGCCGGCGACAGCGCCCAGCCGCTGCGCGACATGCTGCAGGAAGCGCGCTGGCTGACCCGTGGCCTGTCGATGCGCTACGACACCCTGCTGCGTACCACCCGGGTGATCATCGAGCGCCAGGCCGGTTTCCTCAGCCGCGGCGAGGAAGCGATGGCGCCGCTGACCCTGAAGGAAGTCGCCGATGCGATCGGCATGCACGAGTCCACCGTCTCACGCATCACCACCGGCAAGTACCTGCAGACCCCGCGCGGCACCCTGGAACTGAAGCACTTCTTCGCCGTCCGCCTGGAAGGCGCCAGCGTCTCCGGCCAGGCCGTGAAGGCCATGGTGCGGCGCCTGATCGACGCCGAACCGGCCGGCAAACCGCTGGCCGATGAGGCGATTGCGGGACTTCTGTCACGCCAGGGAGTGAATATTGCCCGCCGAACCGTTGCAAAATACCGCGAACAACTGGACATCGCGCCGGCCCGTGAACGCCGCCGGCACAGTGCCCGCACCCCGCTACTGGCCCGGGTGGGCTGAGGAAGTACACGATATGAACAAGCTCACCGTATTGCTGGTGGACGACCACGAAGGCTTCATCAACGCCGCCATGCGCCACTTCCGCAAGGTCGACTGGCTGGACGTGGTCGGCAGCGCCGGTAACGGCCTGGAAGCCATCGAGCGCTCCGAGGCGCTGCGCCCGCAGGTGGTGCTGATGGACCTGGCGATGCCGGAAATGGGCGGGCTGCAGGCCACGCGCCTGATCAAGAGCCAGGACGATGCGCCCTACATCGTCATCGCCAGCCATTTCGACGATGCTGAACACCGCGACCATGCCCTGCGTGCCGGGGCCAACAACTTCGTCAGCAAGCTGTCCTACATCCAGGAGGTCATGCCGATTCTGGAAGGCTTGAAGGAGGCCACGCCATGAGCGAATCGCGCATCCTGGTGCTGGACAACGACGCGGTCCGCGCCGAACGCACCGTCAGCCTGCTGGAATTCATGGACTTCAACCCGCGCTGGGTTGCCGACGCGGCCGACTTCGATACCACCCGCCACCGCGCCACCGACTGGATGGCGGTGATCATCGGCGGGCTGGAACCCGGCCCGCGCAGCGAAGCGCTGTTCGCCTGGGCCGGCCAGGGCGCACTGCCGCCGCCGGTGATGCTGATCGATGGCGATGTCGGCAGCTTTGCCCAGCGCCACGGCCTGCATGAAGCCAATGTCTGGCCGCTGGAAGCGCCGCTGCGCCATGCGCAGATGGAAGCGCTGCTGCGTCGTGCCAGCCTGAAGCGGCTGGATGCCGAACACCAGGCCGGTGCCGTGCAGGACCAGGGCCCCACCGGCGACGGCGCGGCCGTAAGCGCGTTGCGCCAGATGATCGAACAGGTGGCTGCCTTCGACACCACCGTGCTGGTGCTGGGCGAATCGGGCACCGGCAAGGAAGTGGTGTCGCGCTCGATCCACCAGCGCTCGCCGCGCCGCGATGGCCCGTTCGTGGCCATCAACTGCGGCGCCATTCCGGCCGACCTGCTGGAAAGCGAACTGTTCGGTCACGAAAAAGGCGCCTTCACCGGCGCACTCAGCGCGCGCAAGGGCCGTTTCGAAATGGCCGAGGGCGGCACCCTGCTGCTGGACGAAATCGGCGACATGAGCCTGCCGATGCAGGTCAAGCTGCTGCGCGTGCTGCAGGAGCGCAGCTTCGAGCGCGTCGGCGGCAACCAGACCATCCGCTGCAACGTGCGGGTGATCGCCGCAACCCACCGCGACCTGGAATCGCGCATCGCCGACGGCAAGTTCCGCGAAGACCTGTTCTACCGCCTCAACGTGTTCCCGATCGAAGTGCCGGCGCTGCGCGAGCGCAGCGAAGACCTGCCCGCACTGGTCACCACCATCGCCGGGCAGCTGGCCCGCACCGGCCGCGGTGAAGTGCGTTTCAGCCCCGAAGCGCTGCAGGCCCTGGCCGCCTACGAATGGCCGGGCAACGTGCGCGAGCTGACCAACCTGGTCGAGCGCCTGGCCGTGCTGCATCCGGGTGCCAGCGTCCGCGTGCAGGACCTGCCGGCCCGTTACCGCGGTGACTTCGCCGTGGCCGCACCGGTGGCCGCACCTGCACCGGTCGCCAGCGGCGACGAGCGCCTGGACCTGCGCAGCTTCTCCTTCCACGCCCCGGCGACAGGCACGGCGGCAGCCAACGGTGCGGCCCCGGCCGACAAGGCCCCGGCCCTGCCCGACGCCGGCCTGGACCTGCGCAACCACATGGCCAACATCGAGCTGACCCTCATCAACGAGGCACTCGAGCGCACCCAGGGCGTGGTCGCCCACGCCGCCCAGCTGCTCGGCCTGCGCCGTACCACCCTGGTGGAGAAGCTGCGCAAGTACGGGATCGAGCGCGACCAGGCCGAACTGGCGGGCTGATCGAAACGTAGAGCCACGCCCTGCGTGGCTGGGCGGAACCCCCAAGGTCTGGTCACATCCGGGCCTCGATGCATCTGCGCGGTTGCCGACCAACGGTCGGCGCTACGCATTGCCTTCACCTCTTCGTGACGGCACCGGGCATAGCGTCGCCAGCAGCCGTATGCGGGGGAGACGCTTACGGGGAATCGGGGGATTCATGCAGATCGCCTGACCGGCATTGCCCCGGCGGGCGCGCTGCCACCCGAGGATCTCCGCCATGGATCGTTCCTGGTATCGCATTGCACTGCGTGGTGTTTCGCGCGCGACTTCCACCCGCTCTCTCCTCGTCACCGCCGCTGCGTTGGGCGTATTCCTGTCAGCAGCTTCTCCTGTACTGGCCCAGTCGGTCTGCAACCAGACCGGCGGCACCGCGCCGACCGCGACCGGCGGCAGCGCCTTCGCCTGCGGTGACGGCGCGACGGCGAGCGGAGGGCTCGGCACGGCCTTCGGCACCGACAGCAGTGCCGCCGGCGGCAACGCGGTTGCGGTCGGCGGCCTGTCCAATGCCTCCGGCGAATTCACCACCGCATTGGGCCGAAGTGCCACCAGCAGCGGTAACGCCACCACTGCCGTCGGGTTCAACAGCGCGGCCACGGGAAACAATTCGGTCGCGGTGGGCGCCAACTCTGTCGCCGACCAGGACGACACCGTATCGATGGGCGCGGCTGGCGCGGAGCGGCGCATCACCAATGTCAGCGCCGGCACCGCAGGCACCGACGGGGTGAATGTCAGCCAGCTCAACGACACCGCAGCCACCACGCTCAACGCCGCCAACACCTACACCGACGAGCAGGCCGACGCCACGCTGGTCGAAGCCAATACCTACGCCGATCAGGTAGCCGGCGATACGTTGACGGCGGCCAACACCTACACCGACCAGCAGGTCGACCAGATCGGCGGGATGGCCAGTGGTGCCGCAGCCGCGCTGGAACAGTTCCGCGCCCAGGTCGGCGACCAGTTCGCCAACGTCAACGCGCGGCTCGATGGCATGGACAATGCCTTGCGCACGATGGATCGGCGTATCAGCCGGCAGGCGGCAATGTCCGCCGCGCTGGTCCAGAGCAGCGTCACACCCGAACCCGGGGAAAACTACCTGGGCGCCGGCGTTGGTGGGTCAGAGGGCGAGCGCGCCGTCGCCGCCACCTTCCGCCGGAAGTTCAACCAGCATTTCACCGGGTCGGTAGGCTATGCGCGCAGCGGCGATGAAAGTTCCTGGGCGGTCGGCGCCGGCGTGAGCTGGTAGCGCTGCGCCGCATCAACGTTTCCGACGCCCGGCCAGCCCGGGCGTCTTTGTCTCCGGTAGCGCCGGCCGTTGGCCGGCCCCCGCCATGTCCGGCGATGCGCAGAACGATGCGACCCGCGCCACCGGCCAGGTGTCGGTTTCCCGACGCCGGGGTTCCGGCGGCAGCCCGGCGGCGCACCGACGCAGCGGCTTTCCGTCACGCCCGGTGTGTAATCGATTGCGCAGCGGGTCAATGCGGCCCGCCATCACCACATCGCTGAACCACTCAGCCGTTTCGGCACGGGGCTTGCAACGTCATCACTCGAGATCCCCCAATCAGCCGGAACGTTCCAGATGTCACACTCCGTCACCTCGATCCTTTCCCAGATCCGCAGCTACCAGACCCAGGTCGGGCAGCCGGTCAGCCCGCTCGCCGAGAGCCCGCAGACCAACGCGCTGAAGGGCCTGGTCGCCCCGCAGGACGTGCAGGGCCCGAGCTTCACCGACACCCTGCGCGGCGCGATTGCCGGGGTCAACGAAGCGCAGCAGAAATCCGGCGCCCTCGCCCGCGCCTTCGAACTGGGTGAACCCGGCGCCGACCTGGCCAAGGTGATGGTCGCCTCCCAGCAGTCCCAGATCGCCTTCCGCGCCACCGTGGAAGTCCGCAACCGTCTCGTCCAGGCTTACCAGGACGTGATGAACATGCCGCTGTAAGGATAGAACCGCATGGCCCTGTCGCTCACCAAGGAATCCCTGAACGCCGAAAAGGCGGGCCAGTGGTTCGACCGGCTGCAAAGCCTGCAGATCACCCGTCGGCTCGGCCTGATGGCGATGATCGCCGTGGCCGTTGCGGCAGGCCTGTTCGTGTTCTTCTGGTCGCAGAAGCCGGGCATGGTGCCGCTGTATACCGGGCTGGACCAGAAGGCCACCGCCGAAGCCACCGACCTGCTGCGCGCCGCGCAGATTCCGTTCGAGCTGGACCCGGCCACCGGTGGCATCACCGTGCCGGAGAAGAACCTGCACGACGCGCGCCTGAAGCTGGCCGGGTCCGGCCTGACCGACAGCGGCCGGCTTGGCTTCGAGCTGATGGAACGCGATCCCGGCTTCGGCGTCAGCCAGTTCATGGAGAACGCGCGCTACCAGCATTCGCTGGAAACCGAGCTGTCGCGCACCATCAACACCCTGCGCCCGGTGCGCGATTCGCGCGTGCACCTGGCCATTCCCAAGCCGAGCGCCTTCACCCGCCAGCGCGACGTGGCCAGCGCCTCGGTGGTGCTGGAACTGCGTGGCGGCCAGCAGCTCGAACGCGGCCAGATCGACGCCATCGTGCACATGGTCGCGGCCAGCATCCCCGACCTGGCCCCGGAGCGGGTCACCGTGGTCGACCAGAGCGGGCGCATGCTCAGCGTGTCCGACCCGAACAGCGACGCGGCGATGAATGCCGCCCAGTTCGAACAGGTGCGTCGCCAGGAAACCTCGTTCAACCAGCGCATCCGCGAACTGCTCGAGCCGATGACCGGCCCCGGCCGGGTCAACCCGGAAGTAAGCGTGGACATGGACTTCTCGGTGATCGAAGAAGCCCGCGAGCTGTACAACGGCGAGCCGCAGAAGATCCGCAGCGAGCAGACCAGCGAAAACAGCACCAGCACCCAGGGCCCGCAGGGCGTGCCGGGGGCGGCCAGCAACACCCCGCCGGGCGCTGCCGCCGCCCCCGCCGCTGCGGCCGCCGCCCCGACCGAGACCTCGCGCAACGCCACCCGCAACTACGAGCTGGACCGCACCCTGCAGCACACCCGCCAGCCGGCCGGCCGCATCAAGCGGGTGTCGGTGGCGGTGCTGCTGGACAACGTGCCGCGCCCCGGCGCCAACGGCAAGACCACCGAACAGCCGCTGTCGGCGGCCGAACTGACCCGCGTCGAAGCGCTGGTCAAGCAGGCGGTGGGCTTCGATGCCGAACGTGGCGACACCGTGTCGGTGATGAATGCCCCGTTCGTGCGCGAAGTGACCCCGGTCGAAGGCCCGAAGTGGTGGGAACTGCCGCAGGTCCAGGACGGGCTGCGCCTGCTGCTCGGCGCGATCGTGGTGCTGGCGCTGGTGTTCGGCGTGCTGCGCCCGGCACTGCGCTCGATCACCGGCACCCCGAAGAAGGCGCTGGGCAACGACAGCCTGGAGCCGCACAGCGCCGACGTGCAGCTGGTGGACGACGGCGAAGGCCTGCCCGCGCTGGGCAGCGACCGCGTGCACCTTTCAGGGCAGGAGCCGCTGGCCCTGCCGGTGGACTCCTACGAGGAACGACTGCGCATGGCGCGTGAAGCCGTAAAGACCGACTCCAAGCGCGTGGCCCAGGTGGTCAAGGGCTGGGTGGCCAATGATTGATCCTGCCGCCCCCCCTGCCCCGCTGAGCGGCGTGCAGCGTGCCGCCGTGCTGCTGCTGTCGCTGGGCGAACTGGAAGCCGCCGACGTGCTGCGCCACATGGAACCCAAGGAGGTGCAGAAGATCGGCATCGCCATGGCCACCATGAGCGACATCACCCGCGAGCAGGTCGAGCGGGTGATGGACCAGTTCAACACCGAACTGGGCTCCAAGACCTCGCTGGGCGTCGGCTCGGACGACTACATCCGCAACATGCTGGTGCAGGCGCTGGGCAGCGAGAAAGCCGGCAACCTGATCGACCGCATCCTGCTCGGCCGCAACACCACCGGCCTGGACGCGCTGAAGTGGATGGACCCGCGCGCCGTGGCCGACCTGGTCCGCAATGAACACCCGCAGATCATCGCGATCGTGATGGCCCACCTGGAAACCGACCAGGCCGCCGACGCGCTCAAGCTGCTGCCCGAACGCACCCGCGTCGACGTGCTGCTGCGCATCGCCACCCTGGACGGCATTCCGCCGAATGCGCTGAACGAACTGAACGAAATCATGGAACGCCAGTTCGCCGGCAACCAGAACCTGAAGTCGTCCAACATCGGCGGCGTGCAGTGCGCGGCCAACATCCTGAACTTCATGGACAGCGGCCAGGACCAGGCGATCCTGGGCGAGATCTCGCGCATCGACGCCCCGCTCAGCGCACGCATCCAGGAAAAGATGTTCGTGTTCGACGACCTGATCGACCTGGAAGACCGCGAGCTGCAGCTGGTGCTGCGCGAAGTCAGTGGCGAGCGCCTCGGCCTGGCCCTGCGCGGCGCCGACATCAAGGTGCGCGACAAGATCACCCGCAACATGTCCCAGCGCGCGGCCGAGATCCTGCTCGAAGACATGGAAGCACGCGGCCCGGTGCGCCTCTCCGACGTGGAAGCGGCGCAGCGCGAGATCCTGGCCATCGTCAAGCGCATGGCCGATGAAGGCACCGTCACCCTGGGCGGCAACGCGGAGGCGATGCTGTGAACGCCGCCGCCGTACGCTGGCTTGCCCCCGACCTGCTGGCCGACCCGGCCGCGGTGGAGGATGAGCACCTCGACGCATTCGACGATGTGCCCGAACACGACCCGGAACCGCTGCTGCAGCTGCCCACCCTGGAGGAAATCCAGGCGATCCAGGACGCCGCGCAGAAGGACGGGTTCGACCAGGGCCATGCCGACGGCCACGCCCAGGGCCAGGCCGAAGTGCGCCGCCTGGTCGCCCAGATCGAAGGCATCCTCGACAACTTCAGCCGGCCCCTGGTGCGGCTGGAAAACGAAGTGGTGGCCGCGCTGGGCGAACTGGCGGTGCGCATCGCCGGCACCCTGGTCGGCCGCGCCTATCAGGCCGACCCGGCCCTGCTCGCACAGCTGGTCGGCGAAGCGGTCGATGCGGTGGGCGGTGCCAACCGCGAAGTGGAAGTGCGCCTGCACCCCGACGACATCGCCGCGCTCGCCCCGCTGCTGCAGCTGTCTCCGACCCAGCGCCTCAGCCCCGACCTGAGCCTGAGCCGCGGCGACCTGCGCGTGCACGCCGAAGCCGTGCGTATCGACGGCACCCTGGAAGCGCGCCTGCGCGGCGCGCTGGACGCGGTGCTGCGCAAATCCGGAGCCAGCGCATGAATCCCGAACCCCTGCCCTCGCCCGCCGCCGACTGGTCAGCCGCACGCAACCTGCGGCTGGCCGCGCGCCTGGACAACATCCAGCCCGACGGCGCACATGGCCGTGGCCTGATCCGCGAAGGCGTGCTGCGCCGCGCGGTCGGCCTGACCCTGGAAGCGGTCGGCTGCGAATCGCCGATGGGCGCCAGTTGCCGCGTCGAAGTCGCCGACGGCGGCTGGGTCGACGCCGAAGTGGTCGGCTTTGCCGGCGAACGCACCTACCTGATGCCCAGCGCCGAGCTGCACGGACTGCTGCCCAACGCCCGCGTGGTGCCGTCGCTGGGTCGCGGCGGCGTCGAAGTCGGCGAAGGCCTGCTCGGCCGCGTCATCGACAGCGACGGCGTGCCGCTGGACGGCAAGGGCCCGATCCGCGCCGAAGGCACCGTCGGCATGGCCGGCGTGGCGATCAACCCGCTGGCACGCGAACCGATCACCCAACCGCTGGATGTCGGCGTGCGCGCGATCAACGCGCTGCTGCCGATCGGTCGCGGCCAGCGCGTGGGCCTGTTTGCCGGCTCCGGCGTCGGCAAGTCCACCCTGCTCGGCATGATGACCCGCTACACCGCTGCCGACGTGATCGTGGTCGGCCTGATCGGCGAACGCGGCCGCGAAGTGCGCGACTTCGTCGAAAGCACCCTGGGCGAAGAAGGCCTGCGCCGTGCCGTGGTCGTGGCCAGCCCGGCCGACCGTCCGCCGCTGGCCCGCCTGCACGGCGCCTACCGCGCCACCGCCATCGCCGAGTGGTTCCGCGACCAGGGCCTGAACGTCCTGCTGCTGATGGATTCGCTGACCCGCTTCGCCCAGGCCCAGCGCGAAATCGGCCTGTCGGTGGGCGAGCCACCGACCACCCGCGGCTACCCGCCGTCGGTGTTCGCCAAACTGCCGGCCCTGGTGGAACGCGCCGGCAACGGCGCCAAGGGCCGAGGTTCCATCACTGCCTTCTACACGGTGCTTACCGAAGGCGACGACCCGCAGGACCCCATCGCCGACGCCGCCCGCGCCATCCTCGACGGCCACATCCTGCTCTCGCGCCGGGTGGCCGACAGCGGCCTGTACCCGGCCATCGACGTCGAATCCTCGGTCAGCCGCGTGGTCACCGAAATCGCCGACGAACCCTGGCGCCTGCGCATCCGCAAGCTCAAGCGCCTGGTCTCGGCCTACTCCAGCAACCGCGACCTGATCGCCATCGGCGCCTACCAGCGCGGCAA
>Ga0102591_1003268_pt1 | contig 14952 bp, 12 predicted proteins | sample AraplaCol_mCL_r2_2_FD_76860 | JGI IMG/M metagenome (GOLD analysis project Ga0102591, IMG submission 76860) | Arabidopsis root microbial communities from North Carolina, USA - plate scrape MF_Col_mCL_r2 (SPADES assembly) (version 2) | ecosystem: Host-associated > Plants > Roots > Endosphere... | reverse complement strand
ACACGTCTGCGAAGAAGGCGGAGGATCCGCGGATCGCCGCGATCCTCGACTCCCTCGGCAAGGTCCGCACCATCGAATCGGTGTCGCTGTCCCCCGATGCGAAGCATCTCGCCTGGACGGTGAAGACGAACGGCAAGACGGTGCTCGAAGTCGCCGACGCCGACGGTCGTAACGCGCACCGCGTCACGACCACCAAGGGGTGCAGCGAATCGTCCGCGCTGTGGGCGCCGGACTCGCGCCATCTCGCCTTCCTCTCCGACTGCGCCGGCAAGGCGCCCGGCGTGGAGGAGGGCAGGCAGAACGACGTCCATGTCGCCGACATCGGTGCCAAGGGCCCGCCGCAGCGGCTCACGCGCCTCGCCGGCTACGTCGACGGACTCGCATGGCGCCCCGACGGCAAGGCGCTGGCTTTTCTGTACGTGCCGAACGCCACGCGTCGCGCGAGCGCCACGGCCGCGGCGAAGCCGCAGATCGGCGAGATCGGTGTCGAAGGCATCGAGGTGCAGCAGGTCGCCATCGTCGACGCCTCGGGTGGCGCGGTGCGCACGGTCACGCCGGCCGGGATGCACGTCTACGAATTCGCGTTCGCCAACGACGGTGGCCGCATCGCCTATGTCGCGGCCGAGCCGCCGGGCGACAACAACTGGTGGATCGCCCGACTCTACGTGCAGCCGACGACGGCCGGCGGCAAGCCGGTCGCGGTGGTCGACACCGTCAAGCTCACCGGCCCGCTCAAGGACATGCAGATCGCCGTGCCCCGCTTCTCGCCGGACGGTTCGCGCATCGCCTTCATCGGTGGCCTGATGAGCGATCAGGGCTCCACGGGTGGCGATATCTGGACCGTGCCTGCGGCGGGCGGCGGCGCGCCGGTCGACGTCACGCCCGGCATCCATACGACGCCCGCCTGGATCGCCTGGGCGGCGGACGACAGGCTCATCGTCGGCGAGCACGCCGCGGGGGTCAGCCGCGTATCGCGCTACGACCTGCCGGCCACCGGCGCGGCGACGGCCACGACGCTGTTCGACCTGCCGATGACCATCGGCGACGGTCGTCTCTCGATGTCGCTGTCGCTGGATGCGGCCGCCACGAAAGCCGCCTTCGTCGGCAGCGCCTTCGATACCGCGTACGAAGTGCAGGTCGCCGGGCTGGACGGCGCCATGGCGCCGAAGGCCGTCACCGCGTTCAACGCGGGCCTGAAGCCGTCGTGGGGCAAGGCCGAATCGATCTCGTGGAAGAACGAGGGCAACGACGTCCAGGGCTGGCTGCTCTATCCCGCGAACTACGACCCGAAGAAGCGCTACGGCATGATCGTGGCGATCCATGGGGGCCCCGCCGCCGCCGTGACGCCTCGCTGGCCGGGTGTCGGCTATGGCGGTGCCCCGCTGTCGGCCCTCGGCTACTTCGTCTTCATGCCCAATCCGCGCGGCAGCTACGGTCAGGGCGAGGCGTTCGTGCAGGCGAATCGCAAGGATTTCGGCTACGGCGACATGCGCGATGTGCTCGCCGGCGTGGACGCCATCGAAAAGACCCATCCGGTCGACGACAAGCGCCTCGGCCTCACCGGCTGGAGCTACGGCGGCTTCATGACGATGTTCGGCGTGACCCAGACCCAGCGCTTCCGCGCCGCGGTGGCCGGCGCGGGCATCTCGAACTGGCAGAGCTATTACGGTCAGAACCTGATCGACCAATGGATGAAGCCGTTCTTCGGCGCCTCGGTGTACGACGATCCGGCGGTCTACGCGAAAAGCTCGGCGATCAACTTCATCAAGCAGGTGAAGACCCCGACGCTGATCGTCGTGGGCGAGCGCGACGCCGAAACCCCGGCCCCGCAGTCGTTCGAGTTCTGGCACGCGCTGCGTGCGCAGGGCGTCCCGACGTCGCTGGTGGTGTATCCGGGCGAAGGCCACGGCTTCGCCCGCGACGAGAGTCGCCGGGACGTCCTGGCCCGCGCGCTGGCCTGGTTCGACCGCTATCTTTCGGCGCCCGCCCGCTGAACCGAGGGTATCCGCCGACCCTCCGAGGGGGTCGACGGATTGCGTTTTTTCGCGGACACAGCATCATGCGGGAGGGAGAGGCCGTCTCACGGCATCGAAAGACGCCGACGGATTTCGTCGCACGACCTAAAGTCGAGAGAGGGAATGGCCGATAATCCTGGGGACAAGTGGCATAGCGTCCGGCCTTCTCGCGAGGCGGCCGGCGTCGCCCTTGGGTCTTTCGTTGAATCCGCGGGTCGGTCGCCATGCGCGCCGGTCGGCAACGTGTCCCGCAACCCGGGCCGGAGCGTGGCGTGCTGACATATCGTAGTGTCGAGGGCGGCTGGCATGCCGCATCGAATTGCGCCCGCGGGTCCATGTTCGGGGCCGGCGGCGAGTCGGTCTGCACGCCCTTCAGCACCGGCGGCGCGGGCCTGGGCTGGCTGGCGGCCCTGCTGGCCGTCTGCGCCCTGGCGGCCGTGGCCATCGCCTGGCTGCTCGGCCAGCGTCGTCGCCTGCACGCACGCCTGCACGATCCGCGCGAACAGGCCAGCCGCGCGCTGGCCTTCCACGCCTACCACGACACGCTCACCGGCCTGCCGAACCGCGCCTACGTCATGCGCGAGCTCGAACAGGCGCTGGCCGCGCCGGAAACCGCCTCGCTGGCGGTCATGTTCATCGATCTGGACGGCTTCAAGTCGATCAACGACACGCTCGGCCACGAGGCCGGCGACGTCTTCCTGCGCGCCGTGGCCACCTCGCTGCGCAGCAGCGTGCGGGCCCGGGACATCGTGTCGCGCTTCGGCGGCGACGAATTCGTGGTGGTCGTGCAGACCTACGGCGGCATGGAGAATCTGGTGCGGGTCTGCCGCAAGGTGCTCGACCTCGTGTCGAAACCGGTAAGCGTTTCCGGCCAGCTCGTCGCCGTCAGCCCCAGCATCGGGGTGGCCGTGGCCCCCCAGGACGGCCAGCTGGCGGCCACGCTGATCCGCAACGCCGACGCCGCCATGTATGCGGTGAAGGAAACCGGCAAGGCCGACTTCCGGTTCTACGAAGAGGGCATGCTCGAGATCGCCCGCGAGCGCCTGGCGCTCACCGTGGAACTGCGCGAGGCCCTGCAGGCGGGCGAGCTCACGGTCGAATACCAGCCCAAGCGCAACCTGCGCGACGGCACGCTCGCCGGCGTCGAGGCGCTGGCGCGCTGGCACCACCCCACGCGCGGCGACGTACCGCCGTCCGTGTTCGTCGCCATCGCGGAGCGGTCGGGCCTGATCCACGCGCTGGGCGAATACGTGCTGCGCGCCGTGCTCAATCAGGTACAGGCCTGGGACGCGTCGGGCACCGCCGTCGACTACGTCGCCATCAATCTGTCGATGCACGAGCTCAGTCGCCCGGCCTTTGTCGACACGCTGCATCGTGCCGTGCGCTCCTATGGCGTCGATCCCACGCGGATCCGCTTCGAGCTCACCGAGTCGTCGGCCATGCGCCAGCCGGAAGAAACCATGCGCCAGCTCGTCAAGCTGCGCTCGCACGGCTTCGACCTCCTCATCGACGACTTCGGCGCGGGCTACTGGAACCTCAGCCACCTTCGCGAACTGCCGGTGGGCACCATCAAGATCGACCAGTCGTTCGTGCGTGGCAGCGCCATGAACCTCGCGGATCGCGAAATCACGGAGGCCATCGTCGGCCTCGCCAAGAAGCTGAACATGCGCACCATCGCCGAGGGCGTCGAGACCGAAGCCCAGGCCGACTGGCTGCGCGAGCTCGGTTGCGACATCGGACAGGGCTATTTCTTCGCCCGCCCGATGACCGCCGACGCGTTCAGCCGTTACCTCGCGCCGACACCGGTCTATGCAGGCTGACCGCCTGAAGCGGACCGCTCGTTTTCCGCGTCTCCGAGCACGCCTGATCGCCCTCGCCGGGTGGCTGTGCTGTGCGCTGGCCATGGTGGCGGCCGCGCAGGACGCGCAGCCCGTGGGCGTCGATCCCTGGGCGGTCTACGAGGCCGCGTGGTTCGACACCGTGGGCGTCGCCGACGGCCTGCCGCATTCCACGACCACGGCGATCGTGCAGGATTCGCGCGGTCTCATCTGGATCGGCACCTTTGGCGGTCTGGTGCGCTACGACGGCTACCGCATGCAGGTGTTCGGACAGGAGCCCGACTCCTACGCCGGAGCCGTGCTGCCCGATTCGTACGTGCGCGCACTGATGCCGTTGCCGGACGGCGGCCTGCTGATCGGCACCAACGCGGGCGGTCTCGTCCGGTTCGATCCGGTGAGCATGCGTTTCCACGTGTACCCCGTCGGCCCCGGCGGCACGTCCAACGGAAAAATCTTCGCGATCGCGCGCGCCCGCCAGCCCGGGGTGTTCTGGATCGCGACCGAGAGCGGTGTCGACCGGCTCGAGCTGGCATCGGGCAGGATCACCCGCGAGTCCATGCAGCCCGGCGACGCGAAGGACATGGTGGCGCGCACCTTCGTCGTCAGCGAGGACAAGACCGGTAACCTCTGGGCGGGCACGGACAATGGCCTCTTCGTGCGTCGCACCGGCGGCCACTTCATGCGCGTGCGCTCGCAGGACCCGAAGGTCGACGAAATCCTCCACGACCAGGTCTGGGCGCTGCTGCAGGGCAGCCACGACCGTCTCTGGGTCGGCACGGGGCAGTCCGGCGCGATCTACATCGATGCGAGCGGGCAGGGCCGCGAGGTGCCCGGCTTTTCGGGCAAGAACGGGCTCGCACGCCGGCGCACCGTGCGCGCGTTCCACGAAACACCGCAAGGCGTGCTCTGGGCGGCCACCGACGGCGCGGGTGTCGTCACCTACGATTACGTCACCGGTCAGCTGCGCACGCTGGCGCATGACGCGGCGATGCCGTCGTCGCTGCCCGGCGACATCACCCGCGACATCTTCCAGGACACCTCGGGCAACATCTGGGTGGCCACCGAGCTCGGCGCCGCGCACTACGACCCGAACGGGCGCAAGGTGTTCTCGGTGCTGCCGTCGCCGCTGGAATCGCACACGCTGTCCAACGCCAACGTGCACGCGGTGTTCGTCGATCCGCGCGGGCGCGTGTGGCTCGGCCTGGGCATGGGCCGCATCGATGTGCTCGACCTGGCCAAGGGCACCATGCGTCACCTCCAGCTCGGTGGCGAACAGGCCGAGCGCGACGTCCAGGCGTTCGTCGTGGCGCCCGACGGCGCCATCTGGGCCGGCGCCCAGGGTATCTCGCGCATCGATCCCGATACCTTCGAGATGCGCAGCTCGATGATCCCGAGCCTCGATGGGCGGCTGATCCTCTCGATGCGGCGGGACGGCGACGACCTCCTGATCGGCGGCTACGACGGCCTGTTCCGTTACGACACGAAGACCGGCGCGGTGACGCAGATGCGCCACGACGACGCCGATCCGAAGAGCCTGGTGGGCGATCAGGTCCGGCACATCGTGCGCATGCCCGACGCCTGGTGGTTCGCCACGATCAGCGGCATCAGCATCGCGTACGACGGCGAGAAGGGCTTCGTGAACCTGCGTCACGATCCTGCCAACCCGTCGAGCCTTCCGCACGACTACACCGGGTCGATGGCTTTCGATTCGCGCGGCCGCCTGTGGCTCGGCACGTTCGGCGGCATCGCGTACCTCGACGACTTCAAACCCCGCGGTCCGTTCCGCTTCGGCCTGATCGGTTCGCGCGACGGCCTGACGAACACCAAGATCAACGCGCTGCTGGTGGACCACGACGATCGCATCTGGGCGTCCATGGCCAACGGCGTCGCGATGGTCGAGGCCAGCACGCATCGCGTCGCCGACCTCGGCATCCGCGACGGCCTGCGCATCCCCAGCTACATCCACCGGGCGGCCGCCGAGGCGCCGGGTGGCGAGCTGATGTTCGGCGGCCTCGGCGGACTTACCGTGATTCGTCCCTATTGGGAGGCGCCCGCCGCCGGCCCGGCGCGACTCGCGATCACGCACGTGTCGATCAACGACAAGCCGCTGCCGCTGGACCAGGTGCCGGGCGACGGCGATTCCGTGACGCTCGGAGGCGACGGCCGCAACCTGCGCGTCGATTTCGCGCTGCTCGATTTCCGGGCGCCGCTGGAAACGCATTACGCCTACCGGATGGACGAGGCCGACGGCGCCTGGAATACCGTGGCCCGCGGCATCCCGCCAAGCGCGATCTATACCAACCTGCCCAGCGGCACCTACACGCTGCGCCTGCGCGCGACGGTGAAGGGCCTCGACGCACGTTCGGTGGAGACCTCGGTGCGCGTCGTGGTCACGCCGCGCTGGTACGAAAGCCCGTGGACGCTGCTGCTCGGCGTGGCACTCGGCGTGGCGGTGTTCTTCGGCCTCGTGTCGCTGCGCACGCTCTACCTGCGTCGGCGCGCCGAACTGCTGCAGGCCCAGGTCGACGCCCGTACGCGCGACCTGAAAACCGCGAACGAGCGGCTCGATCACCTGGCGGGCACCGACGAACTCACCGGCTCGCTCAATCGTCGCCGGTTCCTGGAGCAGGCCGAGCGCGTGCGGCAGGGTGCCGCGAACGACGGTATCCCGTTCAGCGTCGTCCTCATCGACATCGACGATTTCAAGGCGGTGAACGACACCTACGGCCATCTGGCCGGCGACACGGTCATCCGCGAGACGATGCGCGTGATTTCGTCGATGTGTCGCGCCGACGATCTCGCCGGCCGATTCGGCGGCGAGGAGTTCATCCTCTGCCTGCCCGGCGCGCTGGCCGAGCACGCGCTGGACATCACGGAACGTGCCCGCCATGCGCTGGGCGCCATGGTGATCGTGCACGGCGACTACCGCATCCGCATCACGGTGAGCGCCGGCGTGGCCATGTGGCGCGCGCCCGAGTCGCTGCATTCGCTGCTCGGGCGGGCCGACGAGGCCCTTTACCAGGCCAAGAACGAAGGCCGCAACCGCAGCCGCATCGCGAGCCTGTAAGGTTCCGTGGGAGCCAGCAGGCTGGCTCCCACCTCAGTCCCGGAAATTCTCGAACTGCAGCGGCAGCTCGATATCCGATTTCTTCAGCAGCGCCATCGCCATCTGCAGATCGTCGCGCTTCTTGCCGGTGACCCGGACCTTCTCGCCGTTGATCTGCGCCTCGACCTTCAGCTTCGCTTCCTTGATCTTCGCGATGATCTTCTTCGCCACGGGCTGCTCGATGCCCTGCTTGACGGTGATCTTCTGCCGCGCCTCGGCGAGGTTGGTCTCGACCTTGCCTTCGTCCAGCGCGCGCAGGTCGATCTGACGGGCGGACAGCCGGGCGCGGAGGATCGGCAGCATCTGCGTCAGCTGGAACTCGTTGTCGGCCTTCTGCGTGATCACGTTTTCTTCGAGCTCGAACTTCGCGGCCGTGCCGCGCAGGTCGAATCGCGTGGACACCTCGCGGTTGGCCTGGTCGACCGCGTTGACGAGTTCGTGCTTGTCGACTTCCGAGACGATGTCGAAGGAGGGCATGGGCGTAGATCCTTGTCGATGGGAGCGGGGCACGAGTTTACGCGAGGGCGGTATCATGTGCGTTTGCACGGCGGATACGAAGCATGGAATACGACGTCCTCGTCGTCGGCGCGGGAGCGGCGGGCCTGATGACGGCCATCGTCGCCGGTGGGCGCGGGCGCCGGGTGCTGGTGGTCGACCATGCGAACCGGGCCGGCAAGAAGATCCTGATGTCCGGCGGCGGGCGCTGCAATTTCACGAACACCGCCACCACGCCGGCGAATTTTCTCTCGGCGAACCCGCATTTCTGCAAGTCGGCGCTGGCGCGCTACACCCCGTGGGATTTCATCGCCATGGTCGATCGCCACCGGATCGCGTGGCACGAGAAGGCGCCGGGCCAGCTGTTCTGCGACGAGTCGTCCAAACAGATCGTGCGCATGCTGCTCGACGAATGCGCCGCCGTCGGCGTGCGCGTGGAGACGAGTTGTCCCGTGTCGCGCCTGCGTGCCGTCACCGATGGCTTCGCCTGCGAAACGCCGCTGGGGCACGTGCGCGCCACGTCGCTGGTGGTCGCCACGGGCGGTTTGTCCATCCCCAGCCTCGGCGCGACGGGCTTCGGCTACGAGCTGGCGAAGCAGTTCGGCCACGCCGTGCTGCCGCTGCGGGCGGGGCTGGTGCCGCTCACGATGAGCGGCAAGCACCAGGAACGCTTCGAAGGCCTGTCGGGCGTGGCTCTTCCGGTCGAGGCGCGGGCGAACGGCGCGTCGTTCCGGGAGGCCATGCTGATCACCCACCGCGGCGTCAGCGGACCGGCGATCCTGCAGATCTCGTCGTACTGGGAGCCGGGCGCGGACCTCCGCGTCGACCTTCTCCCGGGCATCGACGCGGGCGAGGCGCTGCGCGACGGGCGCGCGGAGCGCCCCGCGGCGGAACTCAAGACGGTGCTCTCCGGCCTGCTGCCGCGGCGCCTCGCGGAGCGTCTCTGCGAGGTATGGCTGCCGAATCGCCCGATGCGCCAGTACCGCGACGCGGAGCTCAACGACATCGGTGCCCAGCTGGCCGACTGGCCGGTGGTGGCCAGTGGCACGGAGGGCTATCGCACGGCCGAGGTCACCCTCGGCGGCGTCGACACGGACGAGGTGTCGTCGTCCACGATGATGTCCCGTCGACAGCAGGGCCTGTATTTCGTGGGTGAGGTGCTCGATGTCACCGGCCACCTCGGTGGCTACAACTTCCAATGGGCCTGGGCCTCCGGTCATGCCGCCGGCCTGGCCGTCTGAGCGGAGCAGGATCATGCGTATCGGTTTCATCGGTTTGGGCAGCATGGGTGCCGGCATGGCCGGCAACCTCGTCAAGGGTGGCCACGAGGTCACGGTATGGAACCGCTCGCCCGGTGCGGCGCGGCCGCTGGCGGAGCAGGGCGCCAGGGTGGCGGAGAGCGCTACCGCGGCCGCCTCGGGCGTCGAGGTCCTGCACAGCATGCTCGCCAACGACGCGGCGGTGCGCGATGTGTTCCTGGACGGGGGCGTGCTCGACGCGCTGCCGAAGGGCGCCGTGCACGTCAACCACGCGACGATCTCGATCGCGCTGGCGCGCGAACTCGTCGAGGCGCACGAGCGTCGCGGTCTCGGCTACGTATCGGCGCCGGTGTTCGGCCGTCCCGCCGTCGCCGCGGCGGGTGGCCTCAACGTCGTCGCGGCCGGCAAGCCGGATGCCCTGGCGACGGTACAGCCGCTGCTCGCCTTGCTCGGCGCGAAGGTCTGGCCCATGGGCGACGATCCCATCCGCGCCAGCATCGTCAAGATCGGCGGCAATTTCCTCATCGGCACGGCCATCGAGAGCATGGCGGAGGCATCGGCGCTCACCCGCGCCCATGGCGTGTCCGCCCGGGAATTCCTCGAGGTGATGGGCGGTTCGCTGTTCTCGTCGCCGGTCTACACGATCTACGGGGGGCTGATCGCGGAAGAGAAATACACGCCCGCCGGCTTCAAGATGTCGCTCGGCTTCAAGGACATCGGACTGGCACGGTCCGCCGCCGAGGCGGAACGGGTGCCCATGCCGTTCGCCAGCGTCCTGCACGACACGTTGCTGGACGCCATCGGCGCCGGCGACGGCGATCTCGACTGGGCCGGTCTGGCGCGGGTCGCGGCCGCCCGGGCCCATCTGAAGGATTAGGGTCGGAGTTTTCCTGGTGCGTTAAGCGGATTTACGCACGTCTTCACAATCGCTAGCCCGCCGGCTCCGCGACAATCGGGCCGCACGCTGTGTGCGGTTCGCAGGATTCACGTCATGACGGCAAGCTGGAAAAAGGTCTACGAAGGTCAGCACGAGGGGCGCAAGGTCGAGGTCCGCGAATCGGACGACAACACGTACAAGGTGCTCACCACGCAGACGGTGCACGAGGAAGGCATCGCCTACCAGGACGGGCCGAATTTCGTGCACATCTCGCCCAGCAGCATCGGCGAGCAGGTCGAGAGCGAAGTGATGGCGCGCAGCACGCTCGAAGAAGCGCTGAAGGAGCTCCACTTTTCGCCGGATACCATCAAGAGCATCTGCAGCGGACTGGCTTGACGGACGAGCGCGCGTTTCTGCCATGATGGCGCCTCGTTCCCCTGAAGGCGCACTACCTCCATGGCAGAAACGATGTCCCCGACGATAGAGCGCACCGTTCCGCGCATCCTGATGTGCGCGCCCACGTTCTTCGAGGTCGACTACGTCATCAATCCCTGGATGGATGGCCATGTGCACGACACCTCGAGCGAGCGCTCGGGGCGGCAGTGGGATGCGCTGAAGGACACCGTCTCCCGGCATGCCGACGTCGTGGTGCAGACGCCCATGCAGGGGCTGCCGGACATGACGTTCTGCGCGAACGCCGGGCTCGTGTTCGGCAACACCTTCGTCCCCAGCCGCTTCCGCCACGCGCAGCGCCGGGGCGAAGAAGCGCCCGACCGGGCCTGGTTCGCGCATCACGGTTTCGACATCGTCGATCTTCCCGACGGCATGCTCTTCGAGGGCGCGGGCGACGCTCTTTTCGATCGCGGCGTCGCGCGTCGCCTGTGGCTGGGTCACGGTCACCGATCCGACGTCGCGGCCGGCCCCGCGCTGGCGCGCCTGCTCGACGTGGAGGTGCTGCCGCTGACGCTCGTGGATCCGCGCTACTACCATCTGGACACGTGTTTCTGCCCGCTGCCCGATGGCTACACGCTGTACTTTCCCGACGCGTTCGACGCGGCATCCCTCGATCGCATCGAGCAACACGTGGCGCCGGCCCTGCGTATCGCGGTGGACGCGCACGACGCGGCATCCTTCGCGTGCAACGCGGTGAGCGCGGGGCGCGTGGTGATCCTCAACCGCGCCAGCGGCGACCTTCGCGCGCGCCTCGAGGCGGCGGGATTCATGGTCATCGAAGTCGCCCTAGACGAATTCATGAAGTCCGGCGGCGCGGCGAAGTGCCTGACCCTGCGGCTGGATGAGCTGACGGACGGCTAGCTGGCGGCCTGGTTACCTTCGGGTGGGAGCCAGCCTGCTGGCGATGGTTGCTCGCGATGAAGCCACCGGCTGCCGGGTGGGAGCACCCTTCGCGCGCGAGCGCGCTCCCACGGAAAGCTACGACCGCCGCCGCGCGAGCCACTTGTCGAGCTCGTTGGCGAAGGCCTGGCGGTCGCGCGGATGCATCGCCGCGGGGCCGCCGGTGTCCACGCCGGCCCCGCGCAGTTCCTCCATGAAGTTGCGCATCGACAGGCGTGCGGCGATGGTGTCCTTCGTGAACATCTCGCCGCGCGGGTGCAGCGCCAGCGCGCCCTTTTCGATGGCGAACGACGCCAGCGGAATGTCCTGGGTGACGACGAGGTCGCCCGGCTCGACGCGGCGCACGATCTCGTCGTCGGCCACGTCGAAACCGCCCGGCACCTGCAGCGCGCGGATGAAGCGCGACGGGGGCGTCCGGATCCACTGGTTGGCCACGAGGGTCACCTCTACCTGCTCGCGGTCGGCGGCACGGAAGAGGATGTCCTTGATGACGTTGGGACAGGCGTCGGCGTCGACCCAAATGCGCATGGCGTCAGGCGTCCTGCCAGTCCACGTGGCCGTCGACGATCGTGTTGGTGCGGCCGCCCACCCAGACGGCGTCGCCGTCGATGCGGATGATGATGCGCGCGTCGTGGCCGACTTCCCGGCCCTGGCTCACCACGTAGCCGCGTGCGAGCGTCCCGCTCGTGTCGCGCTGGGCGATGTAGGCGGCGATCAGGCCGTTGGCGGCGCCCGATGCGGGGTCCTCGACGATGCCGACGCCGGCCGGGAAGGCGCGAACCGCCAGACCGTCGGCGGAGCGCGCGAAGATGCACAGCCCGAGGGTATCCGTGGCCATGGCGAGCGCGCGGATCGCCGCGTGGTCCGGTTGCCAGCTGCGCAGGGCCGCCTCGTCGGCGAATTCGGCGATCCACCAGCGGCGCCCGCCCTCGACGCAGGCCGGCGGCAGCAGGCCCGGCTTCACGCCGTAGAGCACGGCGGACAGCGTCTCGCCGCCGCGCGATGCGTCGCTCACGATGCGCGCCTTGGGCGACTGCACGAAGAGCTCGCGCGCTGTGCCGTCTCCCTCGACCCGGATCGGCAGCACGCCGGCGCCGCATTCCTGCCACACGATACCGGCGGCGTCCGGGCGGACCATGCCCGCGTCGAGCGCCGCGTGCGCGCTGCCGATGGTCGGGTGACCGGCGAACGGAATCTCCTTGGTGGGCGTGAAGATACGCGCGCGGTAATCGGCGCCTTCCGCTCTGGACGGCAGCAGGAAGGTGGTCTCGACGAGGTTGGTCCAGTGGGCGAAGCGTTGCATGCGCTCGTCCGACCAGCCGTCGGCGTCGATGACGACACCGAGCGGGTTGCCGCCACCATGACGGGCGGCGAAGACGTCGAGCTGCTTGTAGCGGATGAGGGGCATCGGGGGGAACCGGGGCGGGGAGACCGCCATGATAGCCGTCCGCGGCCGGCGGGGCAGGACCGTGCGGCATTCGACATCGGCGCGCGATCCCGCCAAGATGCGCGCTGGCAAGAGCGATAAGGACGCTGTTTCAACGCATGATCACGCTGCTCATCATCCTCGTGACCTGTGTGGTCTCGATCGTCGCCTTCCGTAACCAGCGCCTGCTGGACGACCTCATCCTCTGGCCCCCGGCGCTCACCCGCAGCCGCGAGTACTACCGCCTGGTCTCGTATGGACTGGTGCATGCCGACGGCGGGCACCTGTTCTTCAACATGTTCTCGCTGTATTTCGCCGGCCGGATCATGGAGCAGTTCTTCACCGCCGCGATGGGTCCGCTGGGTTTCCTGACGTTCTACATCGGCGCGCTGGTGTTCTCGATCCTGCCGTCTTACCTGGCCAACCGCCGGAACGCGGGCTATCGCAGCCTCGGCGCGTCGGGCGCGGTGTCGGCCATCCTCTTCGCCTTCATCCTGCTGGCACCGTGGGCGCGCATCTACCTCATCGTCATCCCGATGCCGGCGATCCTCTACGCCGTGCTTTTCGTGGTGTATTCGATCTACATGGACAAGCGCGGCGGCGACAACGTCAACCACAGCGCGCATCTGTGGGGTGCGCTCTATGGCGTGCTCGTCACCATCGCACTGCGGCCCGCGGTGCTCGGCAATTTCCTCGCTTCGTTGTCCTCGCCGCAGTTCTGAGCACGCGGAAACTGAATCCCTGCAACGTCCGCATGTGACTTCGGGCCGCAGCTGTTACATCATGCGTGCCGTCCGGAACGAAAAGCTGTCGATTCGATGACGTCCGGCATGAACGCGACTTCCCGGGTGGGGTGGTTCGCGTCGCCTACTACCGCATGAGGAATGAACGCATGGCTACGACCCGAAAGTCCGCCGCGAAGAAGTCCGCGGCACGCAAGACGGCCACGAAGAAGACCGCCGCCACGAAGGCGACCCGCAAGAGCGCCGCACGTCCGGCGGCGAAGCGGGCGTCCGCGAAGAAAGGCACTGCTCGCAAGGTCGCCGTGAAGAAGACGGTGGCGAAGAAGTCGGTCGCGAAGAAGACGGCGAAAAAGGCCGCCGTGAAGAAAACCGCGGCGCGGAAGCCGGTCGTGAAGAAGTCGACGGCGAAGAAGTCGACGGCGAAGAAGTCGACGGCGAAGAAGTCGACGGCGAAGAAGTCGACGGCAAAGAAGTCAGCCGTGAAGAAGTCCGCCGCGAAGAAGGCGTCCGCGCGCAAGGTGACGGCGGGAAAGACCTCGGCACGCAAGAGCCCGACGCGGGCATCCGCGACGCGCAAGACCGTCGCGAAGAAGGTGGTGGCGAAGAAAGCCACGCCGCGCAAGGCCGCCGCGACGAAGTCGCCCGCACGCAAGACCGCCGCCACGAGCGCACCACGGAAGGCCGCCGCCAGGGCGCCGGCACGCAAGGTCGCCGCGACGCGGACGGTCGACACCAGGCCCGTCGCGCGCAAGCCGGCCCCGCGGAAGGTGGCGGCGACAGTGACGAGCGCGCCGCCGGTCGCAGCGAGGCCGAAGCCGCGCGCGACGCCGAAGCCGCGTCCCAGGGCGACACCCGCCGCGCCCGCGGCGAACGACGAAGCGGTTCAGCACATCAGCCAGGAAGAAGCCGTCGCGCACATCCAGGCGTTGCTCGACGCCAAGCGCGAACGTGATCGCCAGCCGCCGTCGTGGCCGTCGGGCGAGCAGCACGCGGCCGGTTCCGTCGACAACGGTCCGGTGAGCGGCACGAATCCCACCGCCAAGGTGCCGTCGCCGGAGGCGAATCTGCCGAACCTGTCGCACGAACGCGGTGACCAGCAGAAAAGCAAAGGCCGACGCGAAAGCTGAATGAAAGGAGAGGGCCGCCACGCGCGGCCCTCTTTTTTTAGCGGCCATTCAATCGGGCGGGCGCAGTGTCCGGGTCGTCCCCACGGAGATCGCCCCCATGCGTCGAGCGCGTGCACTGTTGCTGGTGCTGGCCGGTTGTCTGCCGCTGGCCGGCTGTTATTACGATCCGGATTACGGCTACGTGCGCAACGGCACGGGCGGCGACGCTTACTACGGCGAAGAGACCACTGTCGTGTCGCCGGGTTACGCGCCGGGCTATTACGGCGGTTATGGTGGTTACGGTCCGGGCTACACCAGTCTCTCGGTCGGTACCGTGTGGTACGACGGGTACGACGGCCGGCGTTATTACCGCGATCGCAACTGGCGTGGCACGCCGCGCGGCGACTGGCACGACCGGCGTCCCGGCAACTGGCAGGGCGACCGTCGACCGCCGCCGGGCGGCTGGCATCGTGGCGATCGCGACAACGACCGGAACGACCATCGACCGCCGTCGCGCCAGTGGCAGGGCGATGGCGACCGTCCGCGCGGCGGCAACTGGAACCGCGGCGGCGACCGCGCGCAGGGCGGCAACTGGAATCGTGGCGGCGACCATCGTCCGCCGCCGTCCGCCGGTGCCCGGCCGACACCGTCGCAGCGCCAGTCCGGCGTGGGCCGGGATCGCAGCCGGTTCCGCAGCACCACCGACTGAGATATCGCGCGACGACATGTAATCG
>Ga0102591_1003266_pt1 | contig 14956 bp, 14 predicted proteins | sample AraplaCol_mCL_r2_2_FD_76860 | JGI IMG/M metagenome (GOLD analysis project Ga0102591, IMG submission 76860) | Arabidopsis root microbial communities from North Carolina, USA - plate scrape MF_Col_mCL_r2 (SPADES assembly) (version 2) | ecosystem: Host-associated > Plants > Roots > Endosphere... | reverse complement strand
AAGCCGTCTACAAGGAATTCGAAGCCATCAGCGAGCGCGGCGGCGTGCTCGGCGCCATGGACACCATGTACCAGCGCGGCAAGATCCAGGAAGAGAGCCTGTACTACGAGCACAAGAAGCACGACGGCACGTTGCCGCTGATCGGCGTCAACACCTTCCTGCCGAAGGACCACGGCGGCGACATCGTCACCGAGATCGAACTGATCCGCTCCACCGAAGGCGAGAAGGGCCAGCAGATCGACAACGTCGCCGGCTACCAGGGCAACCGCAACGGCTATTCGCCTGAGGGGCTGAAGGCCCTACAGGCGACGGCTCGGGAGCGGAAGAATGTGTTTGCCAGCCTTATGGAGGCGGTTAAGACGCATTCGCTGGGGCAGATCAGCCATGCGTTGTATGACGTGGGTGGCGAGTATCGGCGAAACATGTAAAGCGGCGATTGCAGCCATGGAAGAATAAGAACGCCCGCAGTCGCGGGCGTTTTTTCTGGTGTATGTTTCGGCTATGAGCTCCGTGGCAGGGCCCCGATTGGCGGGGGAGGGGGGCTCAAGTTGCCAGGGGGGGGGCGATGTTTCACGTAATTCAAAAAGGGCGCTTTAGGCCGGACTCGGGTAGTAGCTCGATATACCTCGAGGTCGACAACTGGAATGACTACTCGTTTGTGACAATGTTCGATCTTTCTTTGCACGACGAGCAGGGGGTGCTTCAGGAGATTGGGGCAGTAAAGATCGGATTCGTTGGGCAGACAACGACGCAGTCGACATACGGAGTGTTGCCCGCCACCTTCCCGAGACTCGGCGAAGGGTACTTCTCGCTTGGACAGTCGGTCGAGTTCTACAAAAAAGTTGCCTCTCTCTCCCCGTCGATGAAGCAGATGGTGCTTGATGGGTTGATTGATATCGTTAGTAAGCCCGACATGATCTCGCGTATTGAAGACGAGAAAGTCTTCGGGACGTCCTTGCTGAGAATGGTCAGCCTATCTGAGGTTCGTGGACAATTCGCGAGAGTTCTGCAGGGTTTTGCTGAGCTTACCAGCTTCAGTTTCAGCTTCTCACGCCAACAGACTGAAAGAATGGGCGGTATCGAGATTCCATTCGATGTTGTTGCGCTTTCGACGCCTAGTACAAATGTTCACGCCATTATCGGTCGGAATGGTGTGGGCAAAACAACGCTGCTGAACGGCATGATTGGAGCGGTGACAAACCCTGGGGCTGGTGCAAGCTTCATGGAGCGTAACTACTTTGGGGCAACGGAGATTGATAAGGACTTCTTCAGTAGCCTGGTATCCGTGTCGTTTAGTGCTTTTGATCCATTCGAGCCGCCCGCAGAGCAGTCTGATCCCGCAAAGGGTACCTGCTACTTCTATGTCGGACTGAAAGGACGTGGTTCAGGCGCGCATCGAAGTATCGACGAGATTCAGAAGGAGTGTGCGCGCTATCTGATTGGCTGCTTCTCAAACCGTGTGAAATCCGAAAGATGGGTCAGGGCCATAGATAAGTTGGGTTCCGACGAAAACTTCGCTTCTATGGGGTTGGGGCGACTCAAGGATGCCTATGACGAAGTACGTCAGGGAATCGGCCTTCAATCGGACTCTCCAGATTTCAGGGATGCATTCTTTTCATACATTCGCGTGTTCTTGGAGAGGATGAGTTCTGGCCACGCGATCGTGCTCCTTACCACGGCATTCTTGGTGGCGAAGGTCGAGGAGAAGACCCTTGTGCTCCTCGATGAACCTGAAAGCCATCTCCATCCGCCCCTGCTCTCTGCATTCATACGAGCGCTTTCCGATCTCCTGCATGATCGAAACGGAGTTGCCATTGTTGCAACCCATTCTCCAGTCGTGCTTCAGGAGATCCCCAGGTCATGCGTTTGGAAGGTGACCCGATCAGGACTGAGCATGTCCACCAATCGTCCAGACATCGAGACGTTTGGCGAGAATCTCGGGTTGCTGACAAGCGAAGTTTTTAGCCTCGAAGTGGAGCGGTCTGGATTTCATGCGCTGCTCGCAGAGGACGTGAAGGCCGGAAAGGAGTACGACGAAGTCATCGCGCAGTATGACGGGCAGCTTGGTTTAGAGGGGAGGGCGATCTTGCGGGCACTCATCGCCAATCGGGATGTGGGGGAACTCCATGCTTCGTCTGACTGAGCCCGTTCATACGTTCGAGCAGTCGATTGATGACTGCGGGGCTGGGATTGCAGGCTACATGCCGCTGAAGTTAAAGCTCTCAAACGGCAAGGTGGATCTCATCAATGCTGGTGAACAGTACTCGTCCGCGGCGCTTACAGGAGGTTTAGCTTGCATTGCCCCCTTTCACGGATCGTCGCTGGATATAGTAATTGCCGGCATAACGAAGGGCGAACTGGTGAAAGTGTACGACCAGTACTTCGTCCCAGAGGACAAAGTTGCGCGCAGGGTTTACGACGCGATCATGAATTCTGCTCGCGAGAAGTGTCCGTTCTGCGGAGGTATTGGCACTCCGAGGAATCTTGACCACTTCCTCCCAAAGGCTTACTTCCCTCAGTTCGCGTTCTTGCCGGTCAATCTTGTTCCGGCGTGCAGGGATTGCAACATGGACGGTAAAGCGGATGCGGTTGCTGCCACCGCAGAGGATCAGCCGATTCAGCCGTATCTCGATGACGCGAAGTTCTTCGACGAGCAATGGGTGTACGCCACTTATCAAGCGGGAGCAGGTGGGGCCTTGGGACGTTTCGAGTATTCGGCATTACCACCCGAGCGCTGGTCATTGGTCGACAAGCTTAGGGTGACTCATCATTTTGAAAGCTTCGATCTAGCTAAGCGCTACTCGGTGAAGGCAGCGGAACACTTGGCAACTGTCTTTGGTCAGATTGAACGACTGAAGAGCAAGGGGCTGACGCAAGCTGATGTTCGGCATGTACTGCTGGAGCCAGGAGTAGATCAGGCGCCGTTCGTCAATCATTGGCAGCGCGGGATGTTTCAAGCGCTGATGGAGCTTTAGATTCTTTGCGACACCGGTTTGTTGGCGTCGATTATTTGGGTTAGGAGATGGTATGAGTGGAGAGGACAAAAAACCAACTGCCTTCGTAATACAGTCGTTCGACGGTGGAAAATTCGATCGTCGGTACCTTGAGACAATCAGGCCCGGCATCGTCAAGGGCGGCGCTGAGCCTCAGCGCGCCGACGATATTCTGGGCGTCCAGCCAATAATCCAGAAGATTGAAGACGCCATTAGGAGCGCAGATATTTGCGTCGCCGAAGTCAGTCAAGACAATCCAAATGTGTGGCTGGAGCTCGGCTATGCCTTGGCCCTTAACAAGCCGACGGTAATCCTTTGCGATCGGAATCTCCGCGAGCGACTTCCGTTTGATGTGCAACACCGTCCCGTGATCTTCTACTCAACTGAATCGAAGAGTGGTTACGACGAGCTTGAGGCGAAGGTCTCAGTCGAAGTGAGGAATCTTGCAAAGGTGGTCGCTTCGGAGGCGGAACAAGCGCCGATCTTGCAGATGAGTGTAACCGACGTCGGCGAGCTCAAGGGGTATGAGGTTTCGGTTCTGGCTGCTCTGTTAGCGGCATGGTCAACTTCGCCGGCTGGACTCTCCAATTGGGAGCTTGAGCGAAAGCTCGAGCGTACGAGTTACTCTGATACGCAGATTGCGATGGGCATCAGCCGGCTGATGGCGCTGGGGTATGTGGAGCAAGACACAGAAGAGGATCGCGATGGAAGCAGCTATCACACCTACCGGATAACGCCGAACGGAATTCGATGGATTCATAGCAATGAGGGTGCAATTACCCCGGTTGAGCCGCCAAAGAGGAATGCACGATCTGTGGCTAAGCTGGAACCGTTTAGCGATGACGATATCCCCTTCTGAGCCCGGGACTTTGGGGCTGGGGTTCTCCCCGCTAACACAGACACTTCAGCCCGTAGGGCGCAATAACATTGCGCCGCATTCGCCATCCGGAACCGGCGGACTCACCTCCGCCGCTCACCCATCAAACGGCACATCCGCAAGCCGCGCACCGTCGGTCCAATCAACCGGATAGACGCCCTCGGCAACCAGCCGATGGAACGTCGAATACGGCCAACCCGCGACCCGCTGCGCAAGCCATGCTTGAGCTGATTGATGTGCACGTAATCCATATGGGCGCGGTAGTCAGCCTCGTCGCGTGAGGTGCTCCCAGTATCGCCGCTGCCAAATCCCACGTTCGCCACGACGCCGACGCACGGCTAACAGGTGCTCCATCTTCGGTATCCCTTTCGAGAAGCCGATCTTGATCAGCTGCCAACGCGTCGCGAAATCGGTGTCGTCGGCAGGCAGCTCGATAACGCAATGCATATGATCAGGAAGGACGACCCAGCCGTGAAGCCGGAATGGGTGCCTGCCTCTCACATTAGCCACGACGCGGCGAAGCAAGTCGATCTCGCGAACGAGCAGGTCATTGCCGCGTCGCCGCAGTAGCGCCACGGTGAAGAACCAGGTGCCACCCGGATGCCATGCGCGGCGATAGTTCGACATGTGGGCCTTCCTTTGCGTGGCGGTGACGGTGCAATGCGCTTCGCTTATTGCACCCTACGTGTTGGCGCCGTTCGCTAAGACAAAGGATCATTGCCTCCGCGTCGCACGCATCAGCAAACTCGGTCGCAAGGAGTTTCAAAGCTCCACACTAGGCGGAAGCCCGCCAGCAACATCGGCGGGTTTCTTATGTCCGAATCTCGGGCATGATTCCGGCGCGCGTGCAGTTCCGCGTCGGGAGGGCGGCTAATACAACACCTCGCAAGAGGGAATACGCTCACCGTCCTAGTGCGGCTTTGAACCTCCCGACACCCTTGCGCCGGATGCTCCGGCGCAAGGCCGGCTGGTTTGCTGGAGACACCGCATGAGCAAGGAATCTCGTTCCATCCCCGCCGCGTTCCGCGGCTACCTGTTGCCCCTTTCCGCCCACGAATCGCTGATCCAGACGCGCAACCAGCTACGGCTGCTGGCGCAGTTCACCGAAGCCCGCAGCGAAGCCTCCGAGTACATCGTCATCCCACCCGACTCGCTGTCCGAGTTGTTCGAACGCATCGCGACCTACCTGGACGATGCGTTGTCCTGTGGTGTTCTGGAGTCGCCCGAGCCCGCTTGAGCGTGCGAGCAACGAAGCCCATCCGCCGATGGGCCTCGCCGTCTCCCTCCAGGGCTGCTCTTCGGCGGCTAGAACCGGACGCCATAGTCCTTTGCCGTTGCGTGGCTGCTCGTGCCCTGACGAGACACCGCACGAGCAAGGATTCCCGCTCCATTCTCGCCGCGTTCCGCGGCTACCTGTTGCCCCGTTCTGCCTACGAATCGCTGATCGAGACGCGCGAACAGCTACGCCTACTCGCAGAGTTCACGTACGCCCACAGCGAGCCGCCCGAGCGCATTCTCATCCGTCCCGGTTCGTTGTCCGAGATGTTCGAACGCGTCGCGGCTTATCTGGACGATGCGTTGTCGCTGGCGTCTGCGACGACCCCGAACCGGCTTGACGCTCGCGCGTATGTGGCGCGGGTGGGCGAAGCGCGTCCCGGTTATGCGATCCGGAACTTTCGGATAAATCTTATTCTTACGATCAAGGTGCGCCGATAGTTTCGTTGTCGGATGAACAACGTTCATCTCGCCGAAAGGCGTCGTTGACCGTGACTGGAGGGAATTCGATGCGCGAGCTGACAACGAACGAACTGGAGCTGGTTTCTGGTGGTACTCCGTCGTGCAACAAGGATGATCCGCCGCCGTATGGCAGCGCCGATCCGGGCCTTTCGGACTGGCTGAAAATCTACGTCATTGTGGCGAGGTAGTTCCTGGCGGTTCAGATGCGCGCTCGATGAGCGCGCATCTGCTTTAAAGGGGTAGGAGAAATGCTGGTTGCTTCCCCTTTGTACAGAAGGGCCTATGCGTTCGCTCGTCAGTACCGTGCGTACATCTGTGGTGCGCTTCTGGCAGCATCGGGCGAGGCGTTCCTCGCTGGCTCGTTCACGAAGCTGATGCAGCCTCTCATCAACGAGACGTTCGTCCAGGAGGATCTGGGGAACGGCGACCTTCTCTTTCCGCTTGGGATCGTTGCGATATTCCTTGCGCGCGGGGTGCTGGGCTACGTCGTGGATGTCCTGATGGCAAAGGCCGGACGCGGTGTCGCACGCGACGTCCGGACCCTTCTGTTTGCCAAATGCCTGCGCTTGCCAACGAGCGCTCTGGATGTTGAGACCGTTCCATCCTTGCTAACCCGTCTTGGCTCGGATTGCGATCAGGTCGCCCAGGCGGTTGTCGATTCCTTCAAGGCGCTGGTGCAGCAGTCGCTGCAGATCGTCGGCATGCTTGCCGTGATGCTATGGACCAGCTGGCAGGTGACGATCTCCATCCTCTTTCTAGCGCCACCGCTCACATGGGTGATGGCGAAGATCAGTCGGCGCTATAGGGCCATCGGTCACAGCATCCAGGTCAGCGGTACGCAACTGCACAAGTCTGCCGACCAGGTCCTCTCCAGTCCTCACGAGGTCAAGGTTTACGGCGCCCGGGAGACGGAGCTGGCGAGATACGGCGGAAGCGCCAGCCGTCACCTGCGGCTCTCCCTCAAGTACGAATCCATCCGCAGCGTCTCATCTGCCACCGTGCAGGTCATCGGAGCCGTGGGGTTGGCTCTGCTGCTCCTGGTTGCAGGTCATGAGGCATCGAAGGGGCGGCTGACGGCTGGAGCATTCGTCAGCCTCATGACCTCGATGATGATCGTCGTTCCATCCTTGAAACAGATCGCCAGCGTGCAGGGCGTGTTGCAGCGTGGGCTCGCTTCGGCAGAGCGCGTGTTCCATCTGCTCGATCTTCCGGATGAGCACGACACGGGCACGCGAACGCTGGATCATGCCGATGGGCGGTTGGAGTTCCGGAAGGTGTCGGCGTTCTATCCGGGGCGGGCCGCTCCCGCACTATCCGATATCAGTTTCCGGGCTTGGCCGGGCTCTGTCACAGCTATCGTGGGTCGATCGGGAAGTGGCAAGTCCACCTTGGCGAAGCTGATTCCCCGCCTGTACGAGTACACATCGGGAGAGATCCTTCTTGATGGTTGCCCGGTGGAGGAGTACCGCCTGGCTGACTTGCGGCGCCAGGTCGCAATGGTTCCTCAGCACGTGGCGCTCTTCGACGGAACGCTCGCCGGCAACGTAGCCTTCGGCGAGTTGGAAGAGAGGCCGGCTCCCGACGTCGAAGCGGCACTTGGTGATTCAAATGCGCTGGAGTTCATCCGGCGATTGCCGCGCGGGGCTGAAACAGAGGTTGGACCTGCAGGCGGAAATCTTTCGGGTGGGCAGCGCCAGCGCATTGCCCTCGCACGCGCGTTGCTCAAGGATGCGCCGATCCTGATCCTCGATGAGGCAACCGCCTCGCTGGACCCCGAATCGGAACGACTCGTGCAGGACGCGCTGTCGCATGATGCGTCGCGAAGAACGACATTGATCATCGCGCACAGGCTGTCCACGATTGAATGTGCGGACCAGGTTCTCGTGCTGGAAGCAGGGCGCATTGTCGAACGCGGAACCCATGCCGAACTGGTCGCGCGAGGCGGCCACTACGCGCGTCTGCATCGCCTGCAATTTCGCGATTCGAATATCTAGATGCCCACGCCGCATATCCTCCAGTCCGAAGCCGCCGAGTGCGGTCTCGCGTGCCTGGCGATGATCGCTTCGCACCACGGAAAACGCATTGATCTACGCGAGCTGAGACGGCGCTATCCCCTTTCATTGAAGGGGGCTGCGCTCAAGCAACTCGTTGCGGTTGCCAGCGATCTGAGGTTCCAGTGCCGGCCATTGCGGCTGGATCTTGAGCACCTTGGCCAACTCAATTGCCCGGCCATTCTCCATTGGGACTTGAACCACTATGTGGTCCTGGTGGCGATTCGGGGTGGCAAGGCGATCGTCCATGACCCGGCGGTGGGAAGACGGGTTCTCCCGCTGTCTGAAGTCTCGGCGCATTTCACGGGAATAGCGCTGGAGCTTGCGCCGGGCACCGAGTTCTCGCGACAGCCGGCGAGCCCGGCGATATCCATTCGCCAGCTTACTGGGCGTATCTCGGGTCTCTGGCGTGCCTTGGCGCTGATATCGCTGTTGTCGATCGCATTGCAGGTGTTCGTGTTGCTTGGCCCGTTCTTCATGCAATGGGTTGTTGACCAGGTGCTGGTGTCTGCAGACCGCGACCTGCTCACGGTGCTCGGGCTCGGGTTTGGATTGGCGCTGCTGCTTCAGGTTGCCACCGGGCTGCTGCGCGGCTGGTCGGTGGTGTACCTCTCGACAAGGCTCGGAATGCACTGGACGGGAAACGTCGTTACCCACTTGCTGAAGCTGCCGCTCGATTTTTTCGAGAAGCGCCATCTGGGCGACATAACGACCCGTATGGGCGCGGTGCAGGCGATCCAGAAGACCGTCACCACGAGCTTCGTCGAGGCCATCATCGACGGTCTGATGGCAGTGGTCACGCTCGGCATGATGCTGCTGTATAGCTGGAAATTGGCGGTGGTTACGCTGGTATCGGTTGCCTTGTATCTCGCGTTACGCGGCCTGGTGTATCGGCCATTGCGCGATGGCACCGAGCAGCAACTGGTGAAGGCCGCCAGGCAGCAAAGCCATCTGCTGGAGACCATCCGTGGGATCCAGTCGGTCAAGGTCGCTGCATGTGAGCCGGCGCGGCGGTCGACGTACCTGAACCTTCTCCAGGAAACGGTGAATCAGGACGTGCGGCTCTCCCGATTTGGCTTGGGCTTCAGTACTGCCAGCCAGTTGATCTTCGGTATCGAGCGCATTGCCGTCATCTGGATTGGTGCGATGCTCGCGCTCCAGAACGTGTTCTCGGTCGGCATGTTGGTGGCGTATCTGGCCTACAAGGATCAGTTCGCGCAGCGTGTATCGGGTCTGATCGACAAATGGATCGAGTTTCGGATGCTGCGTCTGCATGGCGAACGCCTCGCGGACATCGTGCTGGCCGAACCGGAACGTGACCGCGATGGCATCGGAGGCACCATGGAGAAGCCGCGCGACGCGGGTTTGGAGGTGGAAGGGCTCAGTTTCCGCTATGCCGATGGAGAGCCATGGGTACTCAAGGACTGCCACTTCAGCGTGACCGATGGCGAGTCGGTTGCCATCGTCGGAGCGTCTGGTTGCGGAAAGACCACATTGGTCAAGCTCTTGCTGGGTCTACTGACGCCGACTGGCGGTGCCATCGCACTGGGTGGTATGGATATCGGCCGTTTGGGGCACCGCAATTACCGGCAGTTGGTGGGAGCGGTAATGCAGGACGACCAGCTCTTTGCGGGCACCATTGCAGAGAACATTGCGTTCGGTGACGACGGCTACGACCAGCAGCGTGTCGAGAATGCAGCACGCATGGCATCGGTTCACGAGGAAATCGTGTCCATGCCGATGGGGTACCACAGCCTGATCGGCGACATGGGCACGACGTTGTCGGGCGGCCAGAAGCAACGCGTGATCCTGGCGCGCGCGCTCTATCGCCAGCCGCGAATACTGTTCCTTGATGAGGCGACCAGCCATCTTGATGTGGAGCGGGAGCGGCTGGTGAACGATGCCGTGCGCGGACTGAAGCTCACGCGGATCATCATCGCGCACCGACCCGAAACTATCGCCAGCGCCGATCGCGTGCTGGTGATGCATGGCGGACGGATCGTGCAGGAGATAAGGGCGCCGTTGGCGCGTGCCCCGGTTGTCGAGGGCGCAATGAGCGCGGAGCAAGCGTGCACTATTTGATCGTGTCTCCGGCTGGCGCCGGTCTGTTCCTGTACGCGTTTGGCGCGGCGAGTCGCATGCCATGAGCGCGCCCTTGTTCCGGACTGAGGTGCTGGAAGCGCGGCGCGGCAGCCAACTGGGCGGCATCTCGTTGGCACAGCCGCTTCGGCTGTGGCTGTTGACGGCGTTTGCGATTCTAGCGGCGGGTCTTGTGGTGTGTTTCCTGTTCATGGGTGAATACAGCAGGCGCTCACGGGTTACGGGGCAGCTTGTTCCGGATCTTGGCCTGTCCACGGTGGTGTCGCCCGCAGCCGGAGTCGTGGAGGACGTAAGTCCGGCCGAAGTGGATCGGATCAATCGCGGTACCGCGCTGATACGAATAGGGATATCCCGGGCGATGGCGGACGGCCAGGATTCGCTGGATGCGATCCGTGAGGGCTTGAACATTCGCGAGACGAGTGCGATGTCCCTCGGTCAGTCGCAGATAACGCAGATCGACGCGCAGATGGCTGGCACGCGTCGGCAACTGGCGGCGGCGACCACGGAGCTGCGCCAGATCGAAGACGCCGTCGGAACACGCCGTGAGCAGGTCAGGATCGGGCGCGAGACGGTTGACCGTTACCGTCGCATTGCCAGCGAGAAGTACGTCAGTCAGGTTCAGATCGACGAACGGGAACAAGCTGTCCTGGAGCTCGTCAACCAGCAACAGGCGCTCGAGCGTCAGGCGACTTCGATTCGTCGGGCGATTCTTCAGATGGAACAGACGCTGCACGAATTGCCGGCGCAACGCGCTGCACAGGCCGCACTCTCGCGGCGCGATCGAGCGCTGATCGACCAGGAGCGCGTCCAGCAGGAAACCAACCTGGAGTTGCTGATCAAGGCACCGGTGAGCGGGCTCGTGGCGAGCCGGCTGGTCGAGCCCGGGCAAGCGGTCCAGGCGGGGCAGCCCATGATGAGCTTGCTGCCGGAAGGTTCGAAGCTGGAAGCGCAACTGTTGGTGCCTAGTCGCGCGATAGGCTTCGTCGAACCGGGCAACACGGTGTTGTTGCGCTATCAGGCCTATCCGTATCAGAAGTTCGGCCACCATGTCGGACGGGTCATCCGAGTTTCACGCAGCGCCATCAATCCGGGCGAGTCCACCGCGCTGGCGGGAAACGGCCAGGTTGAGCCGTACTACCGGGTTCTGGTCGAGTTGAACGCGCAGACCGTAACCGCCTACGGTAAGCCGGAGGCATTGCGACCAGGCATGGTGCTGGAAGCCGACATCCTGAGCGAGCGACGCAAGCTTTACGAATGGTTGCTTGAGCCGCTTTATTCCTTGCGCGGCACGATGGGCGCGCGAAGCGCGGCGCGATAACGACGATCCGGGCGCCCGATCCAGCCGATTGCCGAAGTGCATCCCTAAGGGCATCGTCGCACCCGATGACGCTGCGCCCGTCTTACAGGGCGGGGTCCAGGACGATCGACGCACGAAGGTGGCGAAACTCTGTCCGCGGGACATCGGAAGCCCCTTCATTTTTCGTCCCCCCGATGGCTAAACTCGCCCAAGGGGAAAACCTGGGGAATGGGGTATGGATACTCGAGCCGCATTGCGGGCGCTGTTTGCGGCCGCGGCGCTTTTCATGGGATCGGCGCAGGCCACGGAGACGGAGCCCGTGCCGGTACCGGTACAGCAGCCGCAGGACTCCGAAGAGATCTTCGGACGGGCCGCCGGGAAGGTCGAGGAGGCCACCCAGCGTGCGTATCTCGATGCCGTCGCGGCCTTCGACGCCGGGCTGCAGCAGGCGCCTGGCGACATCGAACTCGCCGTTGCGCGCTGCCGCTTTTTCCAGATGTACTCCAACGCGGAGTACGGCAACTGGATAGCCGAAGCGGAGGAAGCGTTCCCGCGGTGTTCGCAGGAGTTGCGCGAGCGCTGGCCGAACGTTCCCCAGGTGGTGCTGTTCGAACTGGAAAGGAGCTGGGGCGAGGACGCTGCGGCGCGCGGCGAAGCCATCATCAAGTCCGCCGAGCACTGGCCTGACCACTTCCGTCGCGATCTGCTGGCCAAGACGTCGCAGATGCACGACCTCAACGACAACAAGACGCGTGGCGGCGAACTCGCCCTCATGGCGGTGCGTCTGGGCGATAACACGCGCGTCGGCGCCGCGGCGCGGTATCTGACGGAGCAGAAGAAGCTCGACGAAGCGGCCGTATTGCTGGCGAAGGCGGCGCCGGCCGAGTTGCCGAACGATGCAGGCGATCGCGTCGAAGCCGCGCTTGCATTGCCCGACACGAAGGCCGCGCTTGCGCAGTTGCGTCGCCAGCCCGAGATGGTCCAGTTCATCGACGCCGAGATCGCCGCGCGTGCCTACATGCGTGCCGGCGATTTCGCGTCCGCGCAGCGCGTGCTGAAGGACAAGTCCGGCAATTACGAATCGATAAAGACGCTGAAGTTCGACGCCGCCCTGGGCAATCGCGATTTCGCCGGTGCGGCGAAGATCGTCAACCTCACCGACCGGCCGCACTTCGCCATCCACCTCGCGCGCTTCGCCACGTTGGCGATGGCCGCGCCGATCACGCTGCTCCAGCCGTCCATGATGCAGGGCGCGATGATCTGCATCGCATGGTTCATGGTCATGGTGCTGGTGCCCGGCGTCGTGCTGGTGCCTGCGCACTATCGTGGGCTGGCGCGTCGCCTGCAGGGCAAGGTCGGCTCACCGTTGTTCCCGGCCATCGGCCTGTGGCGCGCGTGGTACGCCGCGGCGGTGGCGATCACCGTGCCGACGGCGGTGCTGCTGCTGGTGCAGCCGTCGGCCATGGCCGAAATGGCGAGCGGCAATGTCACCGACGCGTCCCAGATGTTCCGCGCCTTCCTGTTCGCCGAAATCACCGCGCTGTTGTTCCTCATCCCCGCGCTGGTTGGAATGAACCGCCGTCAGCTCATCGGCGACCGCGCCACGCTGCGGACGTGGTGGATCGTCCTGTTGATGTGGGGCGCGCTGATCGGCATCGGCGTCGTATTGGGCTGGTTGCAGATACTGCTGGGCTTCGGTGGCGAAACCGCGCAGACGCGCATGGTCGCCGCGATGGCCGAAGGCGGCGCCGAACTCGGCGGCCCGCTGCTGTCGCTGCTGATCCTCGCCATGGTCGGCCCCGTCTTCGAAGAACTCGCGTTCCGCGGCCTGTTGTTGGGCGGCCTGTCGCGCCACATCAGCTTCGGCTGGGCCAACACCATCCAGGCGCTGATCTTCGCCGCCATCCACAACGACTCGCCGCGGTTCCTTTACTACTTCGCCATGGGCCTGTTCGGCGGTTGGCTGGTGAAGCGCACGGGGTCGCTGGGGGCGACTATCGCGCTGCATGTTTTGAATAATGCGGTGGCGGTGGGGGCGTTGTTGTGGGTGGGGTGAGTTCACTCGGCCCACTGACTAGGCGACGGCGTGGGACATGCGCGCTAGATTCGATTCGCGGGCTGCCAGCGCCCAGTCGCATCGCTGGCAGGATCATCTGTTAGTTGATTGGGAGTCGCACATGGCAAGGAACGTTCGTGTTGTTGAAGCTGACTTCTCCGCTTGGTACGACGAGAAGGCAAAGCTATACGGCGAACTCGGGCAATCGGTGTCTGTCGCACTCAGATCGCTCCTTTCTGATGCGAAGATAGAGTTCGTGTCCGTCAATGCACGGCTAAAGGATAAAGTAAGTTGTCTCGGAAAGCTGAAGAAGAAGGACTATGAGCAGGCTGAAGAGATGACTGATATCGCAGGTCTTCGAGTGATTACGTATCTTCAAGAAGACGTTAATCGCGTGCTGTCGATAATCAAGAAGGAGTTTCAGGTCATCGACGAGTACAGTGTCGATAAAGACCTTGCCCTTGGCGTCGACAAAGTGGGCTACAGATCTAAGCACTATGTTTGCGCTCTAAGCACTGCACGGCTGCGGCTCAAAGAGAATGCGCGATTCAAGGGGATGAAGTTTGAGATTCAAGTTCGCACAGCTTTGCAGCATGCATGGGCTGAGATCGAGCACGACAGGAATTATAAGTTTGGCGGCAAGCTTCCCGATGACTTGAAGCGCCGGCTTAACCTTGTTGCGGGTTTGCTGGAAATTGCGGATCTGGAGTTCGACGGCATAACTAATCAGATTCGGCAGTATCAGAGACGCGTTGCAGCTCGCGCAGACAAGGGGGATCTCGCTGTTGAGATCAATTCGCTTAGTGCTACTGAGCTCCTGAGTAAGCGAGGTTTCTTTGATGATGTTCATATTGCCAAGAAGGCAAAGCAAAAAGCGGTCACTGCTGGAGTGGTCGCTGAATTGGAGTCCTTTGGACTGACATCCCTTGCAGAAGTCAATGCGTTGTTGACGACGAAATTTGTGACAAGACACTCCGAGATCGGAGTCGCGCCGACCGGATCAGGCTTTCTGAGGCGCGCCATGCTGTTCTCAGATCCAGAAAAGTACTTTTCAAAGTCCCAAGTCCGAGACTTCAAAGCCGTTACTGAGCCTACCATGGCGCTGTTAATCGAGAAGGTTGGGCGATCACGCGCGCACCAGCTCGTCAAGAGCGCGGGTCTTCGTGTGCTAGGTGAGTAGGGACGAGGCGCGGTGCCGAGAAGAAATCGATGAAGAATCGTCTGAAACCCAATGAGCCCGGCATCGCCCTCGGCGTCGCTTTGATCGCGCTTCTGGCCAGCCTGCTCGCCGCCAGCTTCATGAACCCGATGACGCCAGGCCCGATGCGTGCAGGCGTGCCGACCATCATTCTCTGCACGTACATTCTGACGTTGGGCGCGACGTTCCTCACGGCCTACTACTTCGAGCACAAGAGCTTCTTCTTCCGTTTGTTGATCCGGATCAGTGAGGGTTCGAAGCCAAAGGGGCGGATGAGGCTGCTCTTCGGCGCGGGCCTCGCCTTCCTGATCGGGGGTATGGGCATGCTCGCCGGGCTTGGCTTATTCCAGTCGCCCTGACATCCAACGTGACCCGATGAAATATCTCGACAGACAAGAAGTCCGACTCGGCGACCGCGTCCGCATGGGCGACGACAGCGGCGGCGTCGTGGTGTTCTCCATCGATACCGATGAGTATTCCGCGGAGTATCCAAAGACCGACTGGGCCTATCTGGAAGTCGGTGTGGGAATCAAGTTCCCGAAGTACGGGCTGATCCACTTCGCGGCGAAGGACCAGGATCTGGAACTCATCTCGCGCGCCACGCACGAAGCCGACGCGGGTTGAATCGCCACTGCGACAAAGGCTGA